>WNEY01000263.1_pt1 | contig 30456 bp, 23 predicted proteins | sample 5400531 | NCBI WGS metagenome assembly WNEY01 (sample SAMN13153338, study PRJNA577476) | soil metagenome | isolation source: 200 cm saprolite under Douglas fir tree site 1 | place: USA:California | collected 2015-04-18
GCGCTAGCCGAGGACATCGCCGCCCAAGTCACGATCGACCTCGAGATAGACGTTGCGCTTGACGGTGTCGTGCACGAGCACGCAGCCCGGCTCTTGCGCCGCGAGCATGTCGACGACCGCAGGCAGCTCCTCGTAGTCGATCGTGACTTGGGCGGCGATGTCCTCGGCTTGCGCCCGTGTATCGGCCACGCACATCGCGATGAGCTCGCCGACATGGCGGATCTTGTCCGTCACCAACGGCGGCTGCTCCGACACCTGAAAGCCCGGCAGCGGGGAGACCGCCCTGATCGGCAGCACGCCGGTCAGATCCGCGGCGGCGAAGACCGACGACCGCCAGCGTTCGGGGATGCGAACCGCGGTCAGCCGGGCATGGGCGACCGGGCTGCGGACGAAGGCGACCTCGCGCATGCGCGCAAAGCCGATGTCGGCGATGTATTGGCCGCGACCGTGGAGAAAACGGTCGTCCTCCTTGCGCCAAAGTCGCGCGCCCACGCCGGTCTTGCTCAAGTCGGGAGCTCCAATCACAACGGGACAATGGGCTAGTTTAGCGGCGGCGGCGCTTTGAAGAAGCAAGGTGTCGCACTTTTCTTGGTCAGATGCGATATTCGTTTGCCCAAACGTTTGGCAACCTCGCCACTGTTCCCTGCGCTACCATGCCCCACGCTCACGCCGGTGGCGGGGAATTGAGGTCGCGGGCGCTCCCGCCCCGACCGTCCTTCGTCAGAGCCGTCCCACCCATCCTGGACCGGAGGTCATCATGCGACGAACCACTGCCGGGCTTTCCGGTGCAATGATCCTAGCCGCAGGCATCGCGGCGATTTCGGCTCCCCCTGCGCGGGCCGCCGACGTGATCAAGATCGGGGCGCCGCTCGCGCTCACCGGCCCGCTCGCCGACGAAGCCAAGAAGCAGGACGTGGTCTGGAAGATGTGGCTCACGAAGGTCAACGCTGCCGGCGGCATCAATGTCGGCGGCACCAAGACCAAGGTCGAGCTGGTCAAGTACGACTACCAGTCGGACGGCCAGCGCGCCGGCCAGCTCGCGGAGAAACTGGTCACCGACGACAAGGTCGATTTCCTGCTCTCGCCGTTCGGCTCCGGGCACACCAAGATCGTTGCTACCATCGCCGAGCGCTACGAGACCCCGATCATCGCCTGCGCGGCGTCCTCCGAATCCGTGTTCGACCAGACCTTGAAGCACCTGTTCGGCACGCTGTCGCCCAATGCCGGCATGTTCGGTCCGATGGTGACCTACTTCCGCACCGGGATGCCGCAGCTCAAGAAGGTCGCGGTGCTGGGCCGCGACGACGTGTTCCCGAAATCAATGGCGCAAGGCGTCTCGGCTGCGGCGAAGGCCGCCGGGCTCGACGTGGTCTACGACCAGCTCTACGCCGTCGGCACCATGGACCATTCGGCCTCGCTGTCGGCGATCAAGGCCGCCAATCCGGACTGGGTCTACGTGACCGGCTATACCCAGGACCTGATCCTCGCCCGCAAGCAGATGTCGGACCTCGGCGTGAAGGCGCCGATCATCACCATGGTCGCCGGTCCAGCCTACAAGGAATACATCGACGGCCTCGGCAGCCTTGCGAACGGCGTGACCAGCTCGAGCTGGTGGCATCAGGCGACGAGCTACAAGGGGGTCGGCGTGTGGCCGACCACCGAGGACTTCTACAAGGAGTTCCTGGCGCAGGAGAAGAGCGACCCGGACTACGTCCACGCCTCCTGCGCCGCCGCCGTCGTCATCCTGCAGGATGCGATCGAACGCGCCGGCTCCACCGACAAGAAAAAAGTGCGCGACGCGCTCGCCAAGACCGACGTCAGCACCTTCTACGGACCGGTCAAGTTCAGCGCCAACGGCATGAACCAGGGGCGCGACCTGCCGATCATCCAGGTGCAGGACAAGCAGATCAAGGTGCTGGCGCCGACCGACATCAAGAACGGCGACCTGTCGCTCTTGAAGTGACCAAGCGAGCCTCACGCGGCCTGCGGACGGCGTCGTCCGCAGGCGGTTTCGTTTGCGCCCTCCCCCGCGATCCGGCACTGTCCACGCGCTAGGGCCGGCGACGGGGGACGATGGGCTATCTGCAAACTCTGGTGAACGGGATCGTGCTGGGCGCGCTTTACGCCTGCCTCGCGGTCGGATTCTCGCTGGTGTGGGGCGTGCTCAACATCGTCAACATGCTGCACGGCTCGTTCATCGTCCTTGGCGGCTACATCACGTTCTTCGCCTGGGCGAGCTACGGCATCCATCCGCTGGTCGCCCTGCCGGCGACCGCGCTCACGCTCTACCTGCTCGGCTACGCGTTGCAGCTCGTGGTGATCAATCGCGTGGTCAGCGCGCCGGTGCTCACCACGATGACGCTGACCTTCGGTCTCGACCTGATCCTCTACAACTTCATGACCGTCTACTACACGGCGACGCCGCGGCGGGTGACGCTCGACCTCGGCACGCTCGACCTCGGCGGCATCGTCGTGCCGGTCGATCGGCTGATCGGAATGCTTCTCGCGCTGCTGCTGACCGGCCTGCTCTACCTCGTGATGCGCCGATCGCGCGTCGGCCGGGCGATCGTGGCCGTGCGCATGGACAGCGCCGCGGCGGCGCTGATGGGCATCAAGGTCGAGCGCATCTACGCCATCACCTTCGGGATCGGCGCGCTGATGGCGGGCGCCACCGGGACGATCTTCGCGATGGTGTACCCCGTCACCACCAATCTCACCGGCACCTATCTCGGCAAGGCGTTCGTGGTCTGCGTCATCGGCGGCCTCGGCAGCGTCCCGGGCGCGCTGGTCGGCGGGATCGTGCTCGGCGTCATCGAGAGTTTCGCCGGCCAGTTCTTCGGGCCGCAGCACGCGCTCACCGTCGGCTTCGTGCTGATGCTGGTGTTGCTCGTGGTCAAGCCGACCGGTCTCACCGGCATCAAGGGGTACGAGTGATGCCGCGGTGGCTGAGCTACGCGCTGTTTGCGATCTGGGTGGTCGCGCTCGCCACGACGCCCGTGTGGGCGAGCAACTACATCGTGCGGCTGGCGATCACCATCGCCATGTTCACGGCCTTGACCCTGTCCTGGAATTTCATCGGCGGCTTCACCGGATATCCGTCGTTCTCGACCGCGGCCTTCTTCGGGCTCGGCTGCTATGCCGGCGCGCTGTCGCAGCGCGCGGGCGTGCCGATGGTGCTGGCCTGGGGCGTCGCGACGCTCGTCGTCGGAGTTTTCGCGGCCGCGCTCGGCGCCATCATCCTGCGGCTGCGCGGCCACTATTTCGCGATCGGGTCCATCGCCGTCGTCGAGGTGGTGCGGCTGGTCGTATCGTCGTGGGGCAGCCTCACCGGCGGCGGCGACGGTTTGAATCTGCCGCTCATCGGCGGCGGCCCCAACGTCGTGGCGCGGACCTTTCTCGCGGTGATGATCGCGATCATGATCGCCACCTTCGTCGTCACCGCGATCGTCGACCGCAGCCGGCTGGGTTTCGGCCTGCGCTGCATCCAGCAGAACGAGGATGCCGCCAACATGGTCGGCATCGACACCACCCGCTACAAGGTGATCGCCTACATTCTGTCGGGCTTGTTCTGCGGCACGGTCGGGGCCGCCTACGCGTCGTGGACCGGCTACATCGATCCCAACGATTCGTTCTCGATCATCATGACGATCAAGGTGCCGGTCATGTGCCTGCTCGGCGGGCCGGGCACGGTCCTGGGGCCGATCGTCGGCACCGCCGCGTTCACGCTGCTCGAGGAGTTCTTTTGGGCCAACTTCCTCGACTACAATCGCGCCATCCTCGGCGCGGTCATCGTGGTGCTCATCTTCTTCCTCCCGGGCGGGCTTCTCGCTTTGTCGTATCGCGATGTCGCGGCGCGGCTGGCGCGGCGGCTTCGCCCCGCAAAGGTGGCGGCATGAGCGCGACCATCCTGGTGGCCGATCGCCTCAGTCAAAATTTCGGTGGCATCCGCGCTGTCAACGACGTGAGCTTCGCGCTCAAGGAAGGCGAGATCGTCGCGCTGATCGGGCCCAACGGCGCCGGCAAGACCACTCTGGTCAACCTGATGACCGGCGTGCACCAGCCCTCCTCCGGCCGCATCCGCTTCAAGGGCGAGGACGTGACGGCACAGCGCCCGTTCGAGGCGGCGCGCCGCGGCCTTGCCCGCACCTTCCAGATCGTCCAGCCGTTCCCGCGCATGACCGTGCTCGAGAACGTCGCCGCCGGCGCGCTGTTCGGCGGCGCGCGCGGAAGCGTGGCCGATGCCACCGCGGTCGCGCGCACCGAGATCGAGGCGATGGGGCTTACGCCCTTTGCCGACCGGCCGGCTTCGGCGCTGACGCTCGCCGGCCGCAAGCGTCTGGAGCTTGCAAAGAGCATGGCCATGCAGCCCAAGGTCCTCATGCTCGACGAGGTCAATGCCGGCCTCAATGCCAGCGAGATCGACGGCGCGCTGCGGCTGATCCGGACGATTGCCGAGCGCGGGGTGACGATCCTGGTCATCGAGCACTTGATGAAGGTGGTGCTGTCGCTTGCCCAAAGGGTGCTGGTGCTCCACCACGGCCAGCTCATCGCCGAAGGCGGCGCCGCCGAGATCGTCCGGGACCAGCGGGTGATCGAGGCCTATCTCGGCGAAAAGTTCGCGCGCCGGATCGCGGCGGAGGGCAGCCATGGCTGAGCCGCTGCTCGCGATCGAAGGGCTCAGCGCCGGCTATGGCGACGTGCGCGTCCTATGGGACATCAGCCTCGCGGTCGAGACGGACGCCATCACCTGCATCGTCGGCTCGAACGGCGCCGGCAAGACCACCCTGCTGCGAACCATCTCCGGCCTGGTGCCGACGAGTGCGGGGCGCATTCGCTTCGCCGGCGAGGACATCACCGCGTTGCCGGCGGATCAAATTCTCGCCCGCGGCGTGGCCCACGTTCCGGAGGGCCGGCGGCTGTTCCGGGGGTTGAGCGTGCGCGACAACCTCCTGCTCGGCGCCTACCTGCGGCGCGACGAGGCGCAAGTGCGCCGCGATCTCGACTACGTCTTCGCGCTCTTCCCAATTCTGCAGGAACGCCAGCGGCAGGACGCCGTCACGCTCTCGGGCGGCGAGCAGCAGATGTGCGCGATCGGGCGCGGGATCATGTCGCGGCCGAAGCTGCTGATGATCGACGAACTGTCGCTCGGGCTCGCGCCGCGCCTTGTTGAGCGGCTCAGTGAAGCACTCACCGAGATCAACCGCACCGGCATCACCATCCTGCTGGTCGAGCAGGACGTGATGACCGCATTCGAGATCGCGCGTTTCGGCCTGATCATCGAGACCGGCCGCGTCGGCCTCACGGGCACCACGGCGGTGCTCGCCGACGACCCCGGAATCCGGCAGGCCTATCTGGGGCTGTGAGCTTGATCCAAGCCCCATCTGCGATCCGGAATTTTTGATGCCTACAAAATCGCTTCCGTCCGGCATGCCAAAGGGAGTATCTTTTCGATATGACCAAGCTGGTAGACCACGCCGTCGAGGCCCTACGCGCGCTGCCGCCAGACGCGCAGGACGATATCGCACGCATTGTGCTTCAACTTACCGGTAGCGACGCGTCGACGAGCGTCGCGCTTTCGCCGGAAGAGCGCGCAGCGATCGCCGCTTCCAAGGCGGCAGCAGCCCGCGGTGAATTTGCGACTGACGAGCAGGTGCGGTCCGTTTGGGCCAAACATAACTTGTGAATCTCCGGTACACTCTTCCGGCTCTTGCCGACCTCGATTCGATTCTCCGCCACATTTCGGCCCATTCGCCGCAAGGTGCGAAGCGCGTTCATGCGCGCATCCAGGCCGTCATCAATCTCCTATTGATTCATCCCTATCTTGGCGTCCGTACCGACGATGCAGTCATTCGTCGCCTGACGACGACGCCCTATCCGTACCTCGTCTTCTACGAGGTCACCGAAGACGCGATCGTTATCCATGCCATCCGTCATGGCGCTCGCAACCCTTCCGGAATGCCCGGTTCTGCCTGAGCTTCAATGCTCCGCCAGCAGGGCGCCGAAGCCGCGGATGCGATCGTGGATGCCGTTGCGACGCAACGCCGACCAGTAGGTCGCGACGTTGATCGCGATGACGGGGATACCCAACCAGCGCTCGGCCTCGCCGGCAAGATCGGCCAGGGCGAGGTCGGTGCCGGCCTGGACGATGGCATCGACACCTTTGGCCGCGAGCGCCTTCAGTCCGTCCCGCAGATCGGCTTCGGCGGCGTGGCCGATCAGCACCTCGCTCGGCCGCTCGAGGCTATGGACCGCGCCGACGCGCCAGCCGCTCTCCTCGAAAAAGCGCGCGACCTGCGCGTCGCCGACCGGCTGATAGGGCGTCAGGATGCCGATGGTGCGCACCTGCGGAAACTTCAGCAGCGCCTCGGCGCAGGCGGAAGAACCGAGCGACACCGCGACGCCGGCGCGCTGCTCCAGGCGCTCGCGCAGACGTGCGGCGCCGGCAACGCCGCCCCAGAAGGTCGGTATCGACATCGCCATGATCAGATGGGCGGGCTTGCAGCTCATCACGCGATCGACCGCGCCGTCGAGATCGGGCCCGATCGCCTCGACCATGCGCTCGAACTCGGTGTCGTTGGTGAGCGGAAGGTCGCCGATGTGGATGCGGCCGATGTGGTTGGTGACGCCGGGCGGCCGCATGGCGTCGGTCTCCGGCTGCACGATGGTGTTGGTCGAGGGGATGACGATGCCGAGCTTGAGACGATAGCCGAGACGATCGGTCATGGTGCCTGTCCTGGCCCTTGGGTTTGGTGCGAGCCGCGCACTATGATGGAACCGACGAGCCAAACGGAAAACCCGGGAATCCCCATGCCGAGCGCTGCATCCAATTTCGACAACCAGAGCCTGCGCGGCTTTCTGGACATGGTGGCGGCCGACCACCCCGACGAGCTGCTGCGCATTCGAGAGCCGGTCGATACGCGTTTCGACATGACCGCGATCGTGTACGAGCTGGAGCGGGCCGGGAAAAGCCCGGTCGTCATTTTCGAGCAGCCCTCCGCCAACGGCATGGCGGTGGTCACCAACGTCGCGGGAAACCGCAAGCTCCTGGCGGCATGTCTCGGCGTCGAGCCCGGGGACTTGCCCGCCGCATTCCGTGAAAGGTGCCAGAAATACATCCCTTGCGAGCTGGTCAGGGAGGCGGCGTGGAACGAAGTGGTGATCGAGGGCGACGAGGTCGATCTTACGCAGCTGCCGATCCCGCTGCAGTTCGCGGTCGACGGCGGTCCCTACATCACCGCCGGGCAGATTTCCGCGCGCGACCCCGTCACCGGCGTCGACACCACCGGATTTCACCGGCTGATGCTCAAGGGCCGCAACCGCCTCGGGGTCTCGCTGCATTCGCGCCGCCGCATGTACGAGTTCCAACGCCGCGCCGAGGAGCGCGGAGAAGCGCTGCCCGCCGCGGTGACGATCGGAACGCATCCCCTGCACTACATGGGCTCGATGGTCTACGCCTATCCGCCGCAGGTGAGGAAATTCGAGATCATCGGCGGCCTGTTCGGCGAGCCCTATCGGGTCGCGCGCTGCGGCGTCGGCGAGCTCGAGGTCCCGGCCGGGGCCGAGATCGTCATCGAGGGCGAGATCCTGGCGCAAACCCGCGAGCCGGAAGGGCCGTTCGGCGAGTTCACGGGCTATGCCTCCTATCGTAGCACGCAACACGTGTTTGTCGCCCATCGCATCCGCATGCGCCGGGATGCGATGTTTCAGAGCGTCACCTCGGGCATGTCCAGGGATCACATCCTGGTGTCATGCATCACGCGCGAGGGAGAAATCCTCAACGCGTTGCGGCGCAACCTGCCCAACGTGCGCGCGGTCCACGTCCCGCACACCAGTTGCGGCGCCTTCACGGCTTACATTTCGATGAAGAAGGTCGCGGACGGCGAGCCGCAGACGGCGATCATGGCCGCCCTCGGGACCGAGTTCTACACCAAGCACGTCATCGTGGTGGACGACGACGTTGACATCTTCGACACCAACGACGTGATGTGGGCGGTCGCTACCCGGGTGCGCCCGGACAAGGACATCTTCTTCATCCCCGGCGCAAAAGGCGCGATCCTCGATCCCACCTCCGATCCGGAAAATTTCACGGTGACGAAAATGGGAATCGACGCCACGCGCCCGGCCGGCCGCGATTTTGCCGCGCGTCTGACGATCGCCGACGATCAGCGCCTGCGGGCGCGCGCGCTGCTCGCGGCGGCCGGCGTGGCGATCTGAGCAAGACCGAACAAGAAGGCCCTGGGGGGTGACACCCAGGGCCTTCATGGCCCCGCTCTTGCCGGGAATCAGATCGAGGCCAGTGCAAACCCATAAGCAAGGACCTTGCCAATTCGCAGATGGGGCCTTTCGACGACGTATCGTCCCTAAAATACGTGACCTGCCGCTGCTCGTCGGGCAACCATCGATCTGACTGCCTAAAAATACGGCGACCGCTGCATGCGCCACGACCGCACTAGTGTGGCGGATTTGACGTTCCTACCAGTCTTGCGGCGACTGCGTCGTGGGAACGTCAAATCCAAAGCCACACTAGAATCATAGAGTTGCTAGTGTCCCTTTGGTTCCGACGTTCGTAAAAGTGCGCGCTGCAAAGAGATACGAACGTCGGAACCGGGACACTAGCTCGCCAGGCGGCGTCGGTGCGTTGGTTGCTTAACAGACCAGGCCCGTTCCGCCATGATGCGGTGACCTCGCAGCGGAGTATGCTTATGAAGGTGCCGACCGCGCCGGCCTATCGCATCGTCAATGCGCGCGTGCCGGCCGAGCTCGCGCCCGCCCTCGCCCGTCACGCTGCCGGCGATCAGTTCGTCTGCTGCGAGATCGTCGTCGACGGCTCCCGGATTGCGACGCTGGCTCCGCCCGGCATCCATCCGGTTGCCGCCGATCTGCCGACCGTCGATCTTGCCGGGGGCATCGCGCTGCCGCGCTTCGTCGACGTGCATACGCACATCGACAAGGGGCACATCTGGCCGCGCCGGCCCAACCCGGACGGCACCCATGCCGGCGCCCGCGCCTCGGTCGCCGCCGATCGCGAATCGCGGTGGAGCGCCGACGACGTGCGCACACGCATGGATTTCTCCCTGCGCTGCGCCTTCGTGCACGGCACCGGCGCGCTGCGCACCCACCTCGATTCGCTCGGCAAGCAGGCGGCGATCTCCTGGCCGGTGTTTGCCGAGACACGGGACGCCTGGAAAGACCGCATCGCGCTGCAGGCCGTCGCGCTTTTTCCGGTCGATCTCGCCGTCGACGACGAGCCGCAGTTCCGCGCCCTCGTGGACACGGTCGCGCGGCACGGCGGCATTCTGGGCGGCATCACGTTCCTCAACGAAGCACCCAATCCCAAGCTCGAGCTTGCCCTCGACCGGCTGTTCGGGATGGCGATGGCCCACGGCCTCGACCTCGACCTGCACGTGGACGAGAGCAGCTCCCCGGATGCGCGCAGCCTGGAGCGGATCGCCGCGGCCGCATTGCGCCACCGTTTCAAGGGCAGGATCGTCGCCGGACATTGCTGCTCGCTGGCGCTCGCCGCCGAGGAGGATCGCGCGCTGGTCATCGAGGCGCTGGCGCAGGCGCGCGTCGCCGTGGTGTCGCTGCCCATGTGCAACATGTACCTGCAGGATCGCGCCCCGGGGCGCACCCCGCGCTGGCGCGGGGTCGCGCCGCTGCACGAGCTCGACGCTGCCGGGGTGACGGTGATGGTCGCAAGCGACAACACCCGCGACCCGTTCTACGCCTATGGCGACCTCGACATGCTGGAAGTGTTTCGCGAGGCGACGCGCATTCTCCACCTCGACCATTCGCAGCGCCCCTGGCTGCGCATGCTGGGCGCCGCTTCGGCCGGGGTCATGGGCCTCCCCGAGCATGGCCTCATCGCCGCCGGCCAACCCGCCGATCTGGTCTTGACCCCCGCGCGCACGCTTCCCGAGCTCCTGAGCCGCCCGCAGTCCGACCGCGTGGTGCTCGTGGCGGGTCGCGCGGTTGACACGACGCTGCCCGACTATCGCGAGCTCGACCCCCTCTATGCCGACGAACCATCCCGGATCATGCATGCCCGGCTATGACATCGCGGCGCTGAAGCAACGCATCGCCGGCATCCGGTACGAGGACAATCCCGCGCTGGTGCGCCAGAAAAGCCGGGACTTCTACTGGTACTCGCCGGTGCTCAAGCGGCAGCTCGATGCGGTGACCGGCGACATCGTGGTCGCGCCCGCGACCGAAGCCGAGCTCACGCAGGCGATGGCCGCCGCCTTCGAGCTGCAAATCCCGCTGACGCCGCGCGGCGGCGGCACCGGCAATTACGGTCAAGCCATGCCGCTGTCGGGCGGCGTGCTGCTCGATCTTTCCAACATGAACCAAGTGAAGACGGTGGCGCCGGGCCGCGTGGCGGCGCAGTGCGGCGCCATTCTCGCCGACGTGGACCGTCAGGCGCGGCAACGGTCGGGCCAGGAGCTGCGGCTGCATCCTTCGACCTATCACACCGCGTCGATCGGCGGCTTCGTCGCCGGCGGCTCGGGCGGCGTCGGCTCGATCCGATGGGGCGGATTGCGGGATTGCGGCAACATCCTACGGCTGAAAGTGGCGACCATGGAGGCAAGCCCGCGGCTGATCGAGCTCTCCGGCGACGACCTCCACAAGGTCGCCCATGCCTACGGGACCAACGGCATCATCACCGAGGTCGAGATGCCGCTCGCAACCGCCTATGAATGGATCGACCTGATCGCGGGCTTCCCCACCCTGACGGAGGCGATGCACTATGCCAACGCGCTGGGAGAGCAGGACGGCCTCCTGCTCAAGAACCTGGCGGTGGTCGCGGCGCCGGTCCCGCATGCGATCTTCGCGCGCCACCAGCGCTACCTGCGACCCGATCACCACGTCGTGATCGTCATCGCCGCCGAGCACGCGCTCGATGGCGTGCTCGCCTTCACGCGCCGCCACCGCCGCGCGGAGATCCTGTTCCGCAGCGATCAAGCGCCGGACGCGGACCGCAAGGGCCTGCCGTCCGCCTTCGAGCTCACCTGGAATCACACGACGCTGCGCGCCTTGCGCCAGGATCCGAGCGTGACCTACCTGCAAGTGCTCTATCCCTTCCCGCGCCAGATCGAGCTGGTCGAGCGCATCCACGCGCGCTTCGGCGCCGAGCTGTCGGCGCATCTGGAATTCGTGCGCTTCGACGGCAAGATCACCTGCTTCGGCGTGCCGCTCGTGCGCTTCACCACCGAGGAACGGCTGGAGGAGATCGTGCACATTCACGAGGACATGGGCGCTTTGATCTTCAACCCGCATCGCTACACGCTGGAGGAAGGCGGCATGAAGCGGACCGACGAGGTCCAGCTCGCCTTCAAGCGCGAGACCGATCCGCGCGGCCTGCTCAACCCGGGCAAGATGATCGCCTGGGACGATCCGAGCTACGACTACCGTTCCGGAAGGACTTACTTGTTTCCTGCGCTCGCGGAGCGCATGGCAAGTTGATGGGCGCTCAGGCCAGGCGAGCCATGGCGCTGCGAATTTTCTCCAGGAACGCCGCGCGTTGCGCCTCAGTCGCGACGTTCATGTGATAGAGCGCGTGGTAGTCGACGCGCGCGGGACGATGCGCGAGCCACCGCAAATAGCGCTTCACGACTTTGCGGGGGGGATCACCCATGGCGATCGCCATCCAGCGCGGCCGCCCATAGGTGACAATGCCAGCGATACGTTTGAGATTGCCCAGCATCGGCTTCACGCGCGTGGGGTCGGAGATGTCGAAGGCCACGCCCGGCAGGATCATGCGGTCGAAGAAGCCCTTGAGCATCGCGGGCATGCCGAAGCACCAGACCGGGAACTGCAGGACCAGCGCGTCGGCCGACTTGAGGCGTCCGATGTAGCCTTCGAGCCCCGCCCGATTGCGGCTCGTATCGTGATAGTGCCGCCGCGCATCCTCCGACAGCACCGGATCGAATCTGTCGGCATAGAGGTCGAGCAGATCGACCTCGTGCCCGGCGGCCTCGAGGCCGTCGAGCGCCCTCGCCCGGATGGCGGCATGGAAGCTTTCCGGCAACGGATGACAGTAAAGATAGAGCACGCGCATTGGGCCGCTGCCCGCTCTCATACTGCGACCGATACTGGCGCCGTCATTTTCCTATTGCAATGATGCGCTCGCGTACTTTATCGCTGAATTGGCATGCGCCGCTTCCGGTCGCGCTTTGCAAGTTTTTAGAGGCGCGATTGCGCGGCAGATCGCATGAAAAAAAGCCAACGCAGGATTGAGCCGCACTCCGCCGCCGCTCCCAATCGTTCCCTGAGCCCGCCGCTGCCGATGCGCCTGCTGCGCACGCGCGAGGCCATGATGCAGCATTTTCGGCCGAGCCTGCACGCTGCCGGGTTGACAGACCAGCAAGGACGAATTCTGCGGGTCCTGGCCGAGACCGCCGAGCTGGAAATGCTGGAGCTGTCGGCACGGACCTGTATCCTGCCGGCGAGCCTTTCCCGCATCGTGCCCAGCATGGGGAAAAAGGGGTTGGTGCGGCGCCGCAAGGATAACGCGGACGGACGGCGCGTGTCGGTGTCGATCACGCCGCGCGGCCGGCGCGTGTTCAAGAAGCTCTCGCGCGCGTCCGAGAAGATTTATCGCGTCCTGGCGCTGGAGCTCGGAGCGGCACGGTTGCGGGAATTCAACCGCTGCATCGACGACGTGATCAGGATTCTCGGCAGATCGAAATCCGCTGGATGATCGCCCATACCGATTCGACATTGCAGTCGGCGCTCGATGCCCTTGCATTGCCGGGCGTCGCGATTGGCCACCGCCTGATTTCGCCCGGCGATGAAAATGCGCTCTTGCCGAAAGAAGCTCCCGCGTTCGCCGCAAGCGTCGTGAAGGTACGGCGGGCCAGCGGCGCCGCCCGGATCGTGGCCCGCCAACTCCTGATGCGGCTGGGCGAGCGCGAATGCGCATTGCCGAAGGCGGCATCCGGGGCGCCCATCTGGCCGGCCGGGATCGTCGGCTCCCTGGCGCACGATGCTCGTGTCGCGGTCGCGGCGGTCGGGATGAACCGCGACGTTGCCGCCCTGGGCATCGACGTCGAGCCCGCGGAGGTCCTGCCGCCCGATCTGTTGGAGATGGTGGCGACGCCGCGCGAGCTACGCAAGATCGACGACGACCCCTACCGCGGACGCCTGCTCTTCGTCGCCAAGGAGGCCGTGTACAAGGCGGTCCACCCGCTCGACCAGACGTTCCTCGAGCATCACGACGTGGAGGTCGATCTTGCCGGCCGCAAAGCGATCGTTCGCGACGGTCGGACGGTCGAGCTGCGTTTTTGCATCTCGACGCACCTGGTGGTCGTGGCATTTCTCCCGCGGTGAGCGCGCCAATACCGCCCCGCGTCGGCGACGGCCGAGCTGCGTGGCATATCATTCGCGTCCGCACTATACTCGCGGGAGGGGCGCGGCGCTGCGAAGACCAGCGTCGTGGCCTGAAAAGGTAAAGGGAGGAGTGACCATGTCGCGCGTTCATCTCGCAGGAATGGCGGCCGCATTGATCGCAGCTACCTTCGCAACGGCGGCGCAAGCGCAGCGGCCGCAAATCGAGACCACAAAGGTCGAAGGCACGGACAACGTCTATATTTTCCGCAACGGCAACCATCAATCGATGTTCGTCGTCACCAAGGACGGCGTGATCGCGACCGATCCGATCGCCTACGGCCGGCCAACCGGCGGGCAGGACTATATTGCCGAGATCAAGAAGGTGACCGACAAGCCGATCAAGTATCTGATCTACAGCCACCACCATTACGACCACATCCAAGGGGGCAAGCCGTTCAAGGATGCCGGCGCCACCATCGTCGCGCACCACCGCGCCAAAGAGCGTCTCGCGCAGCTCAAGGATCCGAGCACGCCGCTTCCCGACCAGGTGGTCGGCGACAACGGCCGCACGATCAAGCTCGGCGACACCACATTGGAGCTGAAATATCTCGGGCTCAACCACTCCGACTCGAACCTGGTGATGCGGCTGCCGAAGGAGAAGATCATCTTCGTCGTCGACACCATACCGGTCGGATCGTTCCCCGGCCGCGGCTTCATCGACATCTATCCGCTCGAGACCGAGGACTTCATCAAGAAGGTGATCGCGTTGGACTGGGAGCGCTTGATCCCCGGTCATCCCGGCCAGCCCAACGGGCGGCTCGGCACCAAGAAGGACGCGCAGGACATCCTCACCCTGATGCAGGACGCCTCGGCCGAGATGAAGAAGATGGGGCAGGACGGCAAATGCTGGGAACCGGCCGAGAAAGAGTTCAAGCTGCCGAAATATGCGAGCTGGCCCGGCTATGAGAACGGCCTGCAATTCGTCGCCAGGCGCTATTGCGGGCTCTGGGGCCGCGGTACCTGAGCTCGGCGCGCCTTCGAGTCGATTTGAGAACAAGCGCATCCCGATGAATCGGGATGCGCTCCTTCTATTCTATCGCGCCTTGTCGCCGGCACGCCGCGCGGCGGGCTGCGTCGAAGTGGCCTCGCTCTTGCTTTCCGGCTCCTTAAGCTCTCGCGGACGCAGCATTCGGGCAAAGAAAGCGTCGATCTCGGACAAGGTCGGCGGCCACAGCGAGCGCGCTTCGCCCGGGGCGACGGACGGTGTCGCCGCAGGCGGCTTTTCAGTCGGCGTCGACAAAGCAGCAGCCGGCGTCGTCTCCAGCGGCATCGAGGGCGCGGCAGCCGTCGTCCGTTCCCTGGGGGCCGTGCCGCCGTCGCTCGGCGCCGCGTCGCCTGAGCGCGGCGGTGCCGCGTCGGCATTGCCGAGGATGATCGGCAGGCCGTCCTTGCCGCCGCCGATGACCACCACCTTCGAATTCGTGGATTGCGAAAGCTGAAGCGTCGCCTCGATGCCTCGCCACCGCAAATAGGAATCCGAGATGCCTTGGCTGACGATCGTCTGGAATTCGCGTATGCCTTCGGCCTCGATCTTCTTGCGTTCCGACTCTCTTTTTTCGCGCTCGACGCGGAACTTGTACTCCTCAGCGATATAGTACTGCTCGGTCTTGCGATTGATCGCAGTGACCACCAGCGCCGGCAGCTCGATGCCGTACAAGAGCGTGTCGTAGAGGATGATCGTATCCCGCATCGCGACGTTGTAGGACTCCTCGCCCTCGCGCTCCATCATCTTGCTGCCCAGCCGCTCGACCGTCCGCTCACGGATCTTGTCTTGAATTTCCTGGCGTGCCGTCGAGTAGACCTGTTCGGCGGTGTATTGAGCGATGACCTCGCGCATCTGGCTGGCGATTTCAGGGCCCAGAAGTTTTTGGTAGCTCGGCCCGATCACCTGGTGCAGCGTGGGGATGGCGTCGCGCTTCAGTCGGAACCGGATATTGATCGTCGCCGTCAGGCTCACGCCGTCGCTCGAGATGGCGTTGTAGGTTTCCGTGAGCGATTGCACGCGCAGGTCATACAGGAACAGCTCGTTCCAGGGCGCCAGAAGGTGGAGACCCTCGTCCCTCAGCTGGCGCGGATCGAGCACGGTGCCGCCGCCGAAGCGTCTCCACAAGACTCCGACCTCGCCGCTGGGAACCGTCACGACCATGTGGGGATAGAGCACGACCCCGACCAGCGTCGCGACCATCAGGTAGATCACGAAGGTCGGAAGATGACGCTCGACAAATCGCCGCCACCAGGATTGCTTCGCCGCCGGGGGCGGCGGCTTCCCATCGAGTGACCACAGATACGCTTTCATCGGCCTTTCTCCACCGAATGCTCCCCGACGAAACGTCCTTCATCCATGCGCAGCCTGCGAGCGGGCAAATGCAACTCGTCGAGATAGCGGTCGTCGTGCGTTATCACCACCACCGTCTCGCCGGCCTGCTTCAACGCCGGCAGCAGCTCATCATAGAACTTCCGCCGAAAATCCGGGTCCTGATCGGCGGTCCATTCGTCCAGCAGCAGGATCGGACGCTTTTCCAGCAGGCTCACGATCAGCGCGATGCGCTTGCGTTGGCCGCCCGAGAGATCGAGGTTGCCGAACTCGCCGCCGGTCAGCCGCGTCTTGTCGGCTAGACGGAATTGCGTCAACAGCCGACGGATCTCGGCCGGGTCTGGATCGGCGATCCCATACAGCCGCTGAAACAGGTGATAGTCAACGAAAATCGCGGCAATCAACGCGCGATAGGCATCGCGATTGCTGTCGTCGACAGGTATCCCGTCGAGCAGGATCTCGCCCGAATCCGGCTCGTACAGTCCGGCGAGAAGCTTCAGGAACGTCGACTTGCCGGAGCCGTTGCCGCCGGTGATGAAGACGAGATCGCCGGACCGCAAGGTGAAATCGATCGGGCCGACCCGAAAGATGGCCTCCGACGATTTGTCGATGTAGCTGAACGCGACATTGCGCACTTCGACGGAGTCGAAACGCTTGGGCAGCTCGGCGGCGCCGCCCTCCGTCGCGGCAGCGATCCCCCGCAGCCTGGCCTCGAGCCGCTCGATGTTGTCGGCCGCGGCATTGGCCGCCATCAGGATGGGGACCGTCTGCACGATGCCCATGCACACTCCGACCACGAACATCAGGGCCGTCGTCACCTGCATGATGGAGCCGCCCTTGGTGGCGCTGAAGGTAGGGACCACGAACACGATGGCGGCGAGCAGCAGGTACATGGAGCTCTGCGAGAACACCAACTGCTTGTAGGACTCGCTCTGGGTGCGGATCTTGATGTTGGCGGCCGTTCTCGACACTTCGGCAACGTCCTCGAACAGGTGGTCGCTGCGCGATTTGTTGAGCCTCACCTCCTTGAAGCCGTCCAGGAGATCCATCAGACGATCGAACAATCGATTGTCCCATTTGGTCGCCTCGCGCGTCTCCTCTGCCAGCCGACGGTTCTTGGCATGGAATATCACGCCCGCGACGCACAGGATCATGGCGCTCAGCACAAAAGCAAGCAGCGACAAATACGCGATATAGATTGCCACGAAGAAGACGAGCACTACGCCTTGGCCCGCGAAAGCCAACATGTTGACCGCCTGCGTGAGGGTCGCGGTTTCCTTGGTGATGGCGGCGACGATCTCCGCGCGCCCGATCTCGTCGAGCGGAAGGAGCTCCGAGTGCCGCACATGATCCATCAGCCGCACCCGCAATTTGTGGATGATGGCTTCGATCTCGACGGTCGCGGCGATCAGGATGTAGTGCTGGGTCTTGATGAAGAGCAGCAGCGCGACGATGAACAGCGCCGCCGACGTGACGCTGACATCGCCGTTGCCGGCGGCTTGCGCCCCGGCATTGATCGCGGCCAGGATCGCGGCGTTGCTGGTACCCCCGAGGCCGGACATGACGGCCAGCCGGTCCAGGGAGCCCTGCATTTCGCGGCGAACGAGCTGGAAGAAGGACATCAGTGCGCCGTGGTCCGTTTACGCCTCCGCAGGGCGCCGAACCCCGACGAATGCGGAGAAAACTGCCGCTTGGACCGCAACAGCAGTCAATTGCTCTGCTGGCGGCGCTGTGACGGTGCAGTCAAGATCAGCAAGAGCAGCACCACCACGGGTGTGACGACCAGTGATATCAAAAACGTGCCGAAAAAACCCAAGCGCCGGTGAGTGCCGCAGAGCCCCGCGAGAAGACAGAACACGATATACAGTATGATGAGGATCGTTTGGGCCATTACGCCATGTCCCATTGTCCGCACTTGCCCCGGCCCCGCCGGAGCGCCGGATGAAAGCGGTCGAAGCCACTACTACCGGTCAAGGGCCCTTGCTCGACGTGCTGCGCGAGGCGGGGGCCGCTTGGGCGGCGGAAGGAGCGGCAGCAGATCGCGCGTTCCACTTCTCCTTCTGGGCCTTGATGAACTCGCGATAGTCCGGAGGATTGAAGTCGAGCAGCGTCCCGCCCGAAGCGAAGTGCTGGATGAAAACCTTCCCGATCACCCAGGTGGCGCCGGCGGAGAACACCGGCATCGTCAACGACGCCATCACCGTGCCGACCCCCGGAATGGCCTTGAGCGCGCTGGCGACCCCGATCCCCGTGGTCGTCGCGGTGCTGGCCGGGAGCACCGATCCCGCCAAGCTGGCAATGATCGACTTGCCCCGATTGTCGGCAAACGGAACGCCGTAGATCTCGGAAAGGCGCCGGAGCATCTGGAGCTGCACGCCGCCGACCGCGGCGATATCGACCAGCGGCAGCGGGATCAGCCCGGCGGCGCCCGACCACAGCGAGAAGCGGTCGACCAGTTTCGTCGCCTCCTCGTCGCGCTGCTCGTCGGTCATTTCGGCGGCGGCGGGACCAGCCGTGCCCTGCGCTCCAGACCCAGTCGTTTCCTGCGCCATCTACGAATCCTTTCTCGTCACCCGCACGCCGGGCCCTGCCATCGAACAAGTTTACTCAACTAGAATTGATCGACGCCTCGTCGCGTACGCCCGCGCCGGCCAGCGGACACTAACACACGCCCGCAGCCTGTGCCAACTGGCCGCGCCGGCCGATTGCCTTGGGCTTCCAAATGTACCTGCATTGCGCTCCACTTGACAAAGCGGGCTGCCACCCTAACGATTTGGCCGAATGCCGCACGGAAGATCGAACATTCCCGCCGCATGGCCCTTGCTCCGGAAGAACGGCCAGCCTGACTTGGTGTCGGGATCCGAGGTAGATCGCAGTTCTGGTGACGGATCCGCGACCATCGGCTGAAATCCGAAGCCGTCGCGGCGATCGCGATGAACGAGGCCGGTCGCGAAGCTACGCCTAAAGGAGGACACCGTGACCAATCCGTTCGAAGATGAAAACGGCGTGTATCACGTTCTGATCAACGACGAAGGACAACATTCCCTTTGGCCGAGCTTCATCGAGGTGCCCAAGGGCTGGACCATCGTTCACAATGCGGACAGCCGCGCCGCCTGCCTCGAATTCATCAATCAACATTGGACCGATATGCGACCGAATAGTCTGATCGAAAGCATGAAAGAACTGTCCGCGAGCAAGCAACCGAGCGAAGATCCAGCCGAGAGCGCGGTGGAGCCGAAGGGCAACGCGCTGACTTGGGACGCCAAGACGAAGCACTAGCGGAAGGATCCGCGCGAAACGAAAGTGACGGCGCATTCGTGGCGCATGGCCAATTCAGGGAACGGGAGCAGAGAGCTCCGTCGATCGAAAGCGTTCCTCCGCGTCGAGGAACTGGCGTGTCCGATGACATGATGACGCACCGAAATCGCGACCCCTATTGCAACGCACTGCTGTCTGTTGCCCTGTCCGCGATCATTGCGCCGAGTTCCGAACTCGGTTTGCGTGATGCCGCAGGCCTCATCTAGGCCCGGCGAGATGGCGGCGCGCGATGTCAACGGTGTCCGACGATCGAAGCCGTGCGCCCAAGGCCGTGTTGCTTCCGTCGGCGCCTCGATTCCACCGCCGATCCAAAACCATCGGAGGCCCCCGTGACCGGATTTGTCTCGTCGCTGTCGACCATTTGGCGGCTTGCTATCCCCTATTTCCGGTCCGACGACTGTTGGCCGGGCCGCATCCTGCTTGCTGCCGTGATCGGGACCGAGCTCAGCCTGGTCGGCATCGCCGTCCTGCTCAACATCTGGTACAATCAATTCTACAATGCGCTGCAGGAGCGCAACTGGGACGCTTTCGTCACCCAGCTGTTGTATTTCGGCGTCCTTGCGGCGGCCGCCACGGTGCTCCAAGTCTATCAGCTCTACCTGAATCAGTGGCTGCAGATCCGCTGGCGGCGCTGGATGACGAAGCGCTATCTGGCCCACTGGCTGGAAGGGGCGACACATTATCGCATGCAGCTGCTCGGCGATGCCGCCGACAATCCCGACCAGCGCGTCGCCGACGACATCAGGATGTTCATCGAGCGCACGCTCACCATCGGCGTCGGGCTGCTCAGCGCGATCGTCACGCTTGCTTCCTTCATGGTGATCCTCTGGAAGCTTTCGGCTGCGGCGCCGTTCGACATGTTCGGCGTAACGATCGCGATTCCCGGCTACCTGGTATGGGCGGCGCTCATCTACGCGATTTTGGGCACGACGCTGACGCATCTGATCGGCTGGCCGCTGGTGACGCTCAATTTCAACCAGCAGCGCTACGAGGCCGATTTCCGCTTCAACCTGGTTCGCGTACGCGAGAACTCCGAGCAGATCGCGCTGCTCGCCGGCGAAACGGCCGAAACCGAGCGCCTGCTCACGCGCTTCGGCCACGTCGTGGCCAATTGGCATCGCATCATGTTGCGGCAGAAGCGACTCACCTTCTTCACGACAGCTTACACGCGGTTCGCGATCGTCTTTCCCTTCATCGTCGTCAGCCCTGCCTATTTCGCGGGCCTCATGCAACTCGGCGGCCTGGTGCAGACCGCCGGCGCGTTCAACAGCGTCGAGACCGCGCTGTCCTTCTTCATCACCATCTACCGCGACCTCGCGGAATGGCGTGCGGTGATTGCGCGCCTGGACGGGTTCGACCGCTCCATCACGGCCGCTCGCGCCGTGGCTGTTGCTCCGCCGCAGGCCGACGCGATCTCCCCGGCAACGAAACCAGGCCTCTCGATCGCAGGACTGTCGGTCCGGCTGCCGACCGGCGCACCGCTCGTCGCTACGGAAGATCTCTTCATCGAGGCGGGCCAGCGCGCCCTCGTCACCGGCCCCTCCGGCTGCGGAAAATCGACCTTGTTCCGCGCAATCGCCGGCGTCTGGCCGTTCGGCGCCGGTACCGTCCTCGTGCCGCGCGGCGCCAAGCTGATGATGCTGCCGCAGCGGCCCTATTTCCCGATTGCCAGCCTAGAGGCGGCGGTGAGCTATCCTTCCGAGCTGGGCGTATACACGCCCGAGCGCATCGCCGAGGCGATCAACGCCGTCGGGTTGCCGGTATTGGCACGGCGGCTTTCGGAGGAGGCACACTGGAACCGAATATTGTCGCTCGGCGAGCAGCAGCGTCTCGCCATCGCCCGCGCCATTCTGCAGGCGCCGGATTATCTGTTTCTGGACGAGGCCACGGCCTCGCTCGATGAACCGTCGGAGGCCAGGCTCTACCGGCTGCTGCTGGAACGGCTTCCGCGCGCCACCATCGTGTCGATCGGGCACCGCTCGACGCTCTTTGCATTCCACGACCGGCATCTGACGCTGCATCCCGAGGGCGATCACCACCGCATCCGCGACGCCGTGCTCGGGCCAGCCGTTACCGCCAAGCTCGCTGATTCTTGATGCTAGTGTCCCGGTTCCGACGTTCGTATCACTTTAGCAGCCCGCACTTTTACGAACGTCGGAACCAAAGGGACACTAGCAACTCTATGATTCTAGTGTGGCTTTGGATTTGACGTTCCTACGAAGGCCTCGCCGCAAGACTGGCAGGAACGTCAAATCCGCCACACTAGGCCGGCAAAATCGAGTTCAGCGGCTTTCGATCGTGGGGAAATCAATCAGCGCCGCGCCGCTCTCGAAATGCTCGACGAAGACCCTCCCGATGGCGCGGGTGCAGGCGGAGCCGGCGACCGAGGAGACCGCCAAGCCGACGAGGTTGGCGCCCGGTATGAGATAGACCAGCGTTGACGTCGTGACCGCCGCCAAGCCCGTGGGCGTGGCGCCGCCCAGCAGTCCGACCACGATCGCGCGCGCGCGGTCGCGCTCGAACGGAACGCCGTAGAGGTCGCTCAGCCGCTTCACCATGCGCACGATGATGGCCGTGATGCTGGCCACGTTTGCGATTGGCAGCGGGATGACCCCGCCGACGGCCGAATAGGCGGCATGGCGCTCGACGATCCTGCCGGCCAGCGATCGCCGCCGCGCCGCGTAGTAGATGTCGGATTGCGTCGGCGCTGCGAGCATGAGAGCATGTGCGACAGGCGGCGAAGCGGCCTGCGGCGCCATCTCGATGACGTCGCCCGTGCGACCGGACTGCCATGCCGGAACCCGGCGGTCCGACGGGTCGTTCAAATCCGGCAGGCGCGCGGGCGTCGCTTGCCCCTCCCCCGCGCCCCGACCGAGCGCGGCCTCGCGCATCTCATCGATCGTGCTCCTGATCGCCTTGGGAAGCTTTTTCACGCTCATGCCGCCGCCTGTTTGATGCCGAGGATGCCGTCGACCTCGTCGGCGATCGCCGCGATATCGCGTGCAGCCGCTCCCGCCCGATCGATGAGGCTCGGCGTACCACCCCAGAGCGCCGCCTCCGCATACCCGACGCGGTTGGTCATCTCGCTCGCGAGCAGCGGAAAGCCGGCCTCGATGAGCTCGGAACGGATGTGCTTGGCGATGACGGAGTCGCGCGTCGTCTGCGTGAGCAGGCAACGGAAGGTAGGCCGCCAACCGCTGACGCCGTTGATGAGCACGTTGAGCGTATCCAGCATACGGTCGAGGTCGAATGGCGACGGCTTGACCGGCACGAGGACAAAATCGCTTGCGGCGAGGCATGCCAGCGTCGTCTCGGAGCGGAAGCCGGGTGTGTCGATGATCACGGGACCGCCGCTGGCGGCAAGGCTGCGCGCCGCCTTCCACGCATGTTCGGTCGCATCCTCGACCACGGGTACCCCGCCGAGCGCCCGCTCGCGCGTCGCCAACCGCGCGAGCGAGCGCTGCGGATCGGCATCGATGATGGTCGGGCGGCGGCCCCCGAGGTGCCAGTGGACGGCGAGGCAACTTGCAACCGTGCTCTTGCCGCTGCCGCCTTTCATCGTCGCCACTGTGATGATCGAGCTGGTCACTATCCGTCTCCCCCTGCTCAGTGCCAACGCGACGAATCCACGAGAATCAATGTTACCGCTTTCCTGGACAACTGCCTACCGGAGGCAATCCACACCCCCCGGCATGCCTGCCGGTCCGAAACCAAAACGAGCGATTCCGGTACCGGCGGAGGACGATTTGTCCGTCCGCGCCAATCGCCGTGTAAGGCTCACAAATCATTGTCGTATTGACGTTGTCACCGGAGCGTTCTCGCTTGACGAAAGGATTGCGCATCCGCGATAAATCCTGCTGGTTCCAGCTGGGCTCATAGGCAGCGCAGGACGCTTCCGCGAATGGCACTTACCAACTGGTATTCGTGGTCGCCCGCCTTGAACCGAGGACAAAAACCAGGCGGACAGGCACAGGAGGATAGTCCGCTCCCCCTGTCGGATGCCCAGCTTGGAATTTGGTTCGCTCAGACGATCGACCCGTCGAACCCGGCATACAATCTCGCGGAATACCTGGAAATCGGCGGCTCGATCGACGCGACGCTGTTCGAGACGGCGTTGCGGCAAGTTGTCACCGCGACCGAGGCGTTGCGCGTTCGTTTTGTAAGCGGAGCCGACGGACCACGCCAGATTGTCGGCGCGGCGCCCGATTGGTCGATGTCCTTCCTCGATGTCAGCGCGGCGACCGATCCGCAAGCCGCCGCCGAGCGGTGGATGCAGGCGGATCTGGCGAAGCCGGTCGACCCAACCTGCGATCCGCTGTTCGCCTACGCGCTGTTCAAAGCCGCGCCTGATCGCTTCTTCTGGTATTCGCGGCACCATCACATCGTGATGGACGGATTTGGCTTTGCGCTCCTCGCGCGGCGCGTAGCTGACGTCTACAGCGCACTCGCAGCAGGGTTACCTGCCGACACCGGCACATTTGGCTCTCTGGCGCTCTTGCTCGACGAAGACGCAGAATATCGCGCGTCCGAGCGGTTCGAGCAGGATCGCGTATATTGGCGGGATGGCCTCTCAGGCCTGCCCGAGCCGGCGAGCTTGGGCGATCGTCCGCGACTGAAATCGCCGGGCTTTGTTCGCCATACTGGCGCGCTGCCGTTTTCGATCGTCGAGCGACTGCGCTCCGTCGCGCGACGCGCCGGAGCGAGCCTGCCGCAGCTCGTCACCGCCGCGGCGGCTATCTTCGTGCACCGCCTGAGCGGCGCCCGGGACGTCGTGCTCGACGTGCCGCTGACCGCCCGTATGTCGCCGATAGCGCGGCGCATTCCGGGCATGATGTCAAACGTCTTGCCGGTTCGGCTGACCGTCCGCCCGGAGCGATCGGTATCCGAGCTGATCGGCGAAACCGCGCGACAGATGCGTCGCGTGTTTCGACACCAGCGCTACAACGTCGCGCATCTGCGACGGGATATTGGACGAGGCTCCGACCGCAGGGCGTTCGGTCCGACGGTCAACGTCATGCCGTTCGACTACGACGTGCGGTTCGACGGCCATCCCGTCACGGCGCACAACCTCTCGAATGGGCCGGTCGAGGATCTGTCCATCGTCCTCTACGACCGGTCGGATGATCGTGAAGTTCGGACCGATTTCGACGGCAATCCGCTGTTGTATAGCCCCGGCAGGCTTGCCGACCTGCAAGAGCGGTTCTTGCGACTTTTGTCTGCGCTCGCGGAGCAGGACCAGCCGATCGGGGCGATCGACATTCTCTCGGCTGGCGAGCGGCGCACCATCCTGCAGGACTGGAACGCGACCGCACGCACGGTTCCGGCTGCGACCTTGCCCGCGCTGTTCGCGGCGCAGGCGGCGCGCACGCCGAACGCCACCGCGGTGGTGTTCGAGAACCGGCGACTGAGCTATGGCGAGCTCGATGCGCAAGCCAACCGGCTGGCAAATCACCTGCGCGGTCTCGGCGTCGGGCCCGAGGTGGTGGTGGGGCTGTGCGTGGAGCGCTCGCTGGAGATGCTCATCGGGCTCATCGGCATCCTCAAGGCCGGGGGCGCCTATCTGCCGCTCGACCCCGACTATCCCCCCGAGCGGCTCGCCTTCATGCTGGCGGACGCCGCCGCACCGGTGCTCGTCACGCGATCCTCTCTGCTTCATAAGCTGCCGGCGCACGGTGCGCGCGCGCTGTGTCTCGATGCCGATTGGCCGCAAATCGCCGCGCAGTCCGCCGCCGCCCCTGCCCTCGATCTCGATACGCAAAACGCCGTCTATGTCGCATACACCTCGGGCTCCACGGGAACACCCAAGGGCGTGGTGGTAGCCCACCACAACGTGGTGCGGCTCGTAAAGAACGCGAATTATGTCGAACTGACCCCTGATGATGTTTTTTTGCATTTGGCGCCGCTTTCGTTCGATGCCTCGACCTTCGAGATTTGGGGGGCGCTGCTCAACGGCGCAAAGTTGGTCCTCTATCCCGATGGACCGTTCGAGGTAGCGAGGCTGAAGCGTATCGTCGCGGACTCGAAGGTCAGCGTGCTGTGGCTGACCGCGGCGTTGTTCCATCTGGTGGTTGATGAGGACGTTGCCGCCATCGCGGGCGTGAAGACGCTTCTGGCCGGCGGCGATGTCCTTTCGGCGGCACATGTGCGCCGGATCCTCGACGCACCGGGCGCACGTCAATTGATCAACGGCTATGGCCCGACCGAAGGGACGACGTTCAGCGTCTGCTTCCCCACGACCAGCCAAACAGATTTCGACGATTCGGTTCCGATCGGTCGCCCGATCTCGAACACGCAGGTCTATGTGCTGGACGGCGGGTTGTCGCCGGTGCCGGCGGGAGTGACGGGGGAGCTCTACATCGCGGGAGCAGGATTGGCGCGCGGCTATCTGGGGCGGGCGGGGCTGACCGCGGAGCGGTTCGTGGCGGATCCGTTCGGGCCGGCGGGGAGCCGGATGTACCGCACCGGGGACCTGGCGCGCTGGCGCGCGGACGGGGTGCTGGACTTCCTGGGGCGGGCGGATGCGCAGGTGAAGCTGCGCGGGTTCCGGATCGAGCCGGGCGAGATCGAGGCGGCGCTGCTGCGGCACGCCGGCGTGGCGCAGGCGGCGGTGATCGCGCGCGAGGACGTTGCCGGGGGGAAGCGGCTGGTGGCTTACGTGGTGGCGGCGGCGGATCGCCCTCTCGATGCGTCGGCGTTGCGGTCGCATCTTGCGGGGAGCCTGCCGGACTACATGGTGCCGTCGGCGTTCGTGGTGCTGGAGCGGCTGCCGCTGACGCCCAACGGCAAGCTCGACCGCAAGGCGCTGCCGGCGCCGGAGATCAAGGCCGCGGCGGCCCGGCTGGCGCGCACGCCGCGCGAGGAGGTGCTGTGCGCGCTGTTTGCGCAGGTGCTGGGGGTCGAGCACGTCGGGATCGACGACAACTTCTTTGCGCTGGGCGGCGACAGCATCATGTCGATCCAGCTGGTGAGCCGGGCGCGCCAGGCGGGGCTTGCGATCACACCACGGGCGGTGTTCCAGCACCAGACCGTGGTGGGGCTGGCCGAGGTTGCCGGCGCGCTAGCGGAGACCGCCGCGCCGCCGCCCGACGACGCGGTCGGAGAGCTGCCGGCGACGCCGATCATGCGCTGGCTGCTGGAGCAGGCCGGACCGATCGACCGCTTCAGCCAGGCGATGCTGCTGCGTGTGCCGGCGGCGGTGCGGGAGGAGCACCTGATTGCGGCGCTGCAGGCCGTGCTCGATCATCACGACGCGCTGCGACTGCGGCTTGTTGCTGCATCGCCAGGCGCTGAGCTCGCGCTTGCGGTCGCGCCCCGCGGCGCGATCGATGCGAAGGCTTGCCTGCGGCGGATCGACATCCGTGGGCTCGACGACGAGGGGCTGCGCGGCTGCATCGCGAGGGAGGCGCAATCAGCCGAGATGCGGCTGGCGCCGGCGGCGGGCGTGATGGTGCAGGCGGTGTGGTTCGATGCCGGGGCGGCGGCGGGCGGCCGGCTGCTGCTGAGCATCCATCACTTGGCGGTGGACGCCGTGTCGTGGCGCATCCTGGTGCCGGACCTGGCGGCGGCATGGCAGGCGATGGCCGGTGGGCGGGAGCCGGCGCTGCCGGCGCGGGGCACCTCGCTGCGGCGCTGGGCGCAGCGGCTGGCGGAGGCGGCACGGAGCGCGGAGCGCGCTGGCGAGCTTGCGTTCTGGCGCGTGATGCTGGAGCGGCCCGCGCTCGCGCTCGTTGACGGCGCGCTCGATGCCGGGCGCGATGTGGGCGGCACCGCCGGGCACCTCACGCTGACGCTGCCGGCCGCGATCACGGGACCGCTGCTGACGCGGCTGCCGGCGGCGTTCCACGGCGGCATCAACGACGTGCTGCTGACCGGCCTGGCGGTGGCGGTGGCGGACTGGTGCCGGCGGCGCGGTCGGGGGACCAGCCACAACGGCACGAACCATGGTGTGCTGCTCGATCTCGAGGGTCACGGTCGCGAGGAGGTGTTCGCGGACGTGGAGCTCTCGCGCACGGTGGGGTGGTTCACCAGCCTGTTCCCGGTGCGGCTCGATGCCGGCGCGCTCGATCTCGATGAGGCGCTTGCGGGGGGACCTGCGCTCTCCCGGGCGCTCAAGACGATCAAGGAGCAGCTGCGCGCGCTGCCGGATCATGGGCTCGGCTATGGGCTGCTGCGCTATTTGACCCCGCAGACGGGGGAGGAGCTGGCGGAGTTTGCGGCGCCGCAGCTCGGCTTCAACTATCTCGGGCGCTTTGCGGCGCCGGCGGGAGCGGACTGGGCGGTGGCTCCCGAGGCGGTGCGGCTGGGCAGCGGGGACCCGACGATGCCGCTCGCCCACGCCATCGAGGTCAATGCGCTCACGCTCGACGACACCGAGGGGGCACGGCTCACGGCCAACTGGACCTGGGCGCCGGCGCTGCTGACGCAAGCCGAGGTCCGCGACCTGGCGCGGGGCTGGTTTGCGGCGCTGGAGGCTTTGGTGCGCCATGGCTCGGCGGCGGGGGCCGGCGGGCGCACGCCGTCCGACCTGCCGTTGCTGGCGCTGGCGCAGGGCGAGATCGAGCGGCTGGAGCGCGCATACCCGCAGATCGAGGACATCCTGCCGCTGTCGCCGTTGCAGGAGGGGCTGCTGTTCCATGCGCTCTATGATGCGCAGGCGCCCGACGTCTATACGGTGCAGCTCGATCTGGGGCTACAAGGGCCGCTTGACGGCCAGGCGCTGGCGGCCGCGGCGCAGGCGCTCGTTGCGCGCCATGGCAGCCTGCGCGCCGGCTTCCGGCACGAGAACCTCGAGCGGCCGGTGCAGATCATCGTGCCGCAGGTGACGGTACCGTGGCGCTACGTCGATCTGTCCACGCTGACGGAAGCAGCACGCCGGGAGAGCGTGGCCGGTATTCTGGCGCAGGATCGCGCGGCGCGCTTCGATCCGGCCACACCGCCGCTGCTGCGCTTCACGCTGATCCGGCTTGCGGCCGATCGCCATCGGCTGGTGCTGACCAACCATCACATCTTGCTGGACGGCTGGTCGATGCCGGTGCTGGTGCAGGAGCTGCTCACGCTCTATGCGCACGGTTGCGATGCCGCGGCGCTGCCGCAGGTGACACCCTACCGCGATTACCTTGCGTGGATTGCGGCGCAGGATCGTGGCGCGGCGATCGCGGCCTGGCGGGAGGCTTTGGCGGGACTGGACGAGCCCACGCGGGTGGCGCCGCCGGCCGCGGCCCGGGAGCCGGTGGCGCCGGAAGAGATCGGCGTGGCGTTGAGCGCGACGCTGACCGACGCACTCACCCAACAGGCGCGCCGGCAGGGGGTGACGCTCAACACCGTGCTGCAGGCGGCCTGGGCGATGCTGCTCGGCCGGCTGACCGGGCGCACCGACGTGGTGTTCGGGGTGACGGTTTCGGGGCGGCCGCCGGAGATTGCCGGCATCGAGCGCATGGTGGGGCTGTTCATCAACACGCTGCCGCTGCGCATTGCGGTGCCGGCGGGCAAGACTGTGGCGGCGGTGTTGCGGGAGGTGCAGGAGCGGCAAGCGCTGCTGCTGGCGCACCCGCATCTGGGCTTGGCGGAGCTCCAGGGCCTGGCGGGATTGGGCGAGCTGTTCGACACCCTGATGGTGTTCGAGAACTATCCGGTCGACCGCGATGCGCTTACAGCCGAGATCGGGGGTCTGCGGCTGACGGATTTTGGCGGGCGCGATGCCACGCATTATCCGCTGAGCCTGGCGGCCAGCCCGGGCCAACGGCTGGGGCTGCGGTTGAGCTATCGCCCCGACCTATTCGAGCGCGCCAACGCAGAGACCATCGCGGCCCGGTTCGTGCGGCTGCTGGAGGGGGCGGTTGCCGATCCCACGCGGAGCATCGGATCGCTCGACATTCTCTCATCGCAAGAGCGGCGCACCATCCTGCAGGACTGGAACGCGACGGCGCGCGCGGTGCCGGCTGCGACCTTGCCCGCGCTGTTCGCGGCGCAGGTGGCGCGCACGCCCGCTGCCACCGCCGTCGTGTTCGAGGATCAGCGGCTGAGCTATGGCGAGCTCGATGCCCATGCCAACCAGCTGGCACATCACCTGCGCGCACTCGGCGTCGGTCCCGAGGTGGTGGTGGGGCTGTGCGTGGAGCGCTCGCTGGAGATGCTCATCGCCCTCCTCGGCATCCTCAAGGCCGGCGGCGCCTACCTGCCGCTCGACCCCGACTACCCCGCCGAGCGGCTCGCCTTCATGCTGGAAGATGCCGCCGCCCCGGTGCTGGTCACCCATTCCACGCCGCTCACGCAATTGCCCAGCCGTCGCGCCCGGATCGTGCGCATCGATGCCGACTGGGCCGCGATCGCTCGGCAGCCCACCACCGCGCCCGACGTTACGCTTCATCCGCACAATACCGCCTACGTCATCTACACCTCGGGCTCCACCGGTACGCCCAAGGGGGTGACGGTCGACCATGCAAGTCTCGCGAACAAGGTTCTGACGCTGGGAAAAGACTTCGGGGCGGAACCCGGCTTCCGCATCGCGCTGTTGAGCTCGTCCGCCTTCGACCCCTCGATCGAGCAAGCAACCCTGCCTTTGGTCCATGGCGCTTCGATTGTCGTGATCAATGACACCGTCCGAGAATCGCCTGCTCGATTCTGGGACCAGATTCGGCGTCAGCAAGTGAGCCTGCTGAATTGCACCCCGTCCTTCCTTGCGAGCGTCCTCGGCAGTGCTCCGGGCAAAACGCCTTTGCATCACTTGGTCCTTGGCGGGGAGACCTTCACAGCCGAGCTGCAGCAGGAGATCGGGCGCCATCTCGACGTTGCGCACATCACCAATCTCTACGGCCCGACCGAAGCCACGATCGATGCCATCGGTTTTGTGGTCGACGGCGATCAAGCCGGCCCGGACATCCCGATCGGACGTCCGCTGTCCAACTACCGCGCTTACGTGCTGGACGGCTGCTTGCAGCCCGCGCCCGCGGGAGTGACGGGAGAGCTTTACATTGCGGGGACGGGGCTGGCGCGCGGCTATCTGGGGCGCGCGGGGCTGACCGCGGAGCGATTCGTGGCCGATCCGTTCGGGCCGGCGGGGGGCCGGATGTACCGCACCGGGGATTTGGCGCGCTGGCGGTCGGACGGGGTGTTGGACTTTCTGGGGCGGGCGGATGCGCAGGTGAAGCTGCGCGGGTTCCGGATCGAGCCGGGCGAGATCGAGGCGGCGCTGCTGCGGCACGCCGGCGTGGCGCAGGCGGCGGTGATCGCGCGCGAGGACGTTGCCGGCCACAAGCGGCTCATCGCCTACGTGGTGGCGGCGGCGGATCGCCCTCTCGATGCGTCTGCGTTGCGGTCGCATCTTGCGGGGAGCCTGCCGGACTACATGGTGCCGTCGGCGTTCGTGATGCTGGCGCGGCTGCCGCTCACGCCCAACGGCAAGCTCGACCGCAAGGCGCTGCCGGCGCCGGAGATCA
>WNEY01000264.1_pt1 | contig 30450 bp, 27 predicted proteins | sample 5400531 | NCBI WGS metagenome assembly WNEY01 (sample SAMN13153338, study PRJNA577476) | soil metagenome | isolation source: 200 cm saprolite under Douglas fir tree site 1 | place: USA:California | collected 2015-04-18
GTCCTCGAGGCCGTGCAGCGCGTCCTCGGCTGATTCCATGGACCTCTCGCAGTACGCCGAGCTGTTCCTGGCCGAGAGCCGGGAGCACCTGAGCGCCTGCAACCAGCTGCTGCTCGAGTGGGAGCGCAGCCCCGCGAACTTCACGCCCGTCGGCGGCCTGTTCCGCGCCGTGCACACCGTCAAGGGGATGGCGGCGACCATGGGCTACGCCCGCGTCACCGACCTCGCCCACCGCGCCGAGAATCTGCTCGACCTGTTGCGCCGCGGAGGACGCCCCGCCACCGACGAGCTGCTCCAGCTCCTGTTCCGGGCGCGGGACGCGCTCGAGCAGGCCGTGGAGCTTTCGGTGGTCGGCCGCGAAGACGAGATCGACGTCGCGGAAGTGGTGGCCGATTTGGAGGGGGCCGCGGCGCAGCTCGGGAGGAGAGGCGACGTTGGGGCAGGGATGGGCGCGCATGCGATGCCGGTCTCGGAAACGGCTCCCGACGTCGAGATGCCCGTCGTCGCGGGACGGCTGGTGCAGGTGACGCTGCGCGCCGAAGCGCCGCTCAAGGGCGGGCGCGCGCTGCTCGCGGTCAAGAAGGCGCAGCGCGTCGGCCCGGTGCACGCGGTGACGCCGCCCGAGTCGGCGTTCGAGTCCGACGAGTTCGACGGCCGCTTCAGCTTCCGCATCGGAGGGGCGGCCGGGGCCGCCGAGATCGAGCGGGCCGTGCGGTCCGCGGGCGACGTGGAGCACGTCACGGTGGGTGGAGAAGAGCGGCGCACGGCCCCCGCGGCCGGCGCTCCGCCCGCGGCGGCGGAGACCAAGAGCCGCCATATCCGGGTGGACCTCGGGCGGCTCGACGGCCTCATGGATCTGATCGGCGAGCTCGTGACCGTGCGGGGCCGGCTGAACGAGCTCGCGGCCTACGCCCGCGACCCGGTGATCGACGACGTCGCGATCCAGGTGTCCCGGCTGTCGCGCGAGCTGCAAGCCGAAATCATCCAGGCGCGCATGACGCCGGTGTGGCAGGTGTTCGACCGCTTCCCCCGCCTGGTGCGGGACCTGGCCCGCGAGCTGGGCAAGCAGGTCTCGTTCCGGGTCGAGGGGAAGGAGATCGAGCTCGACCGGGCGATCCTGGACGAGCTGGGAGACCCGCTGCTGCACCTGCTGCGGAACGCGGTGGATCACGGCATCGAGCCGCTGGCCGAGCGACGTCGGGGCGGCAAGAAGCCCGAAGGGGAGATCGTGCTCACGGCGGTGCGCGAGCGCGCCAGCGTGGCGATCAGCGTGGCCGACGACGGCCGCGGCATCGACCGCAAGAAGATCCTCGAGCGCGCCAAGCGAGACGGCGTCGTAGACCCGCACGCCGAGGCGCTGACCGACGATCAGCTGCTGCGCGTGCTCGCCCGGCCCGGATTCTCGACCGCCGAGGCGGTGACGAGCGTGTCCGGGCGCGGCGTGGGGATCGACGTGGCCGTGACGCGCATCCGCGCGCTGGGCGGCACGATCGAAATCCGCTCCCAAGAGGGGAAGGGCACGACCTTCATCATGCGGCTGCCGGTCACGCTGGCGATCGTGCGCGCGTTGATCGCGGGCGTGGGAGCGGAGCGCTACGCGCTGCCGCTCACATACGTGGCGGAAACGGTGGAGTTCGGCGTTCAGGCCACGACCATCGTGGAGGGCCGCGAGGCGATCGTGCTGCGCGACCGGGTGGTACCGCTGGTGCACCTGCGGCGGCTGCTCGGAGTGAGTGGCGAGGCGCCGAAGCGGTGTCCCATCATCGTGCTCGAGATGGGGGAGCGCCGCAGCGGCATCGTGGTGGACGGGATGCTGGGCCAGCAGGAGATCGTCGTGAAGGGGTTCGACGCGCCGCAAGGGACGCTGCCGGTGTTCAGCGGGGCGACGATCATGGGCGACGGGGTTCCCGCGTTGATTCTCGACGCGGGCGGGCTCCTGTAAGAGGGGGCGGCATGGAAGACGTGCGGGATCTCAAAGAGCTGCAGATCGACGCGTTGCGCGAGGTGGCCAACATCGGAGCGGGTCACGCCGCCACCGCGTTGTCGCAGCTCACGAACCGCAAGATCATGATCAGCGTGCCGCAGATCAACATCGTGCGCCTGGAGGAAGTGCCGGACCTGCTGGGAAACCCGCAGGATGTCGTCGCCGCGGTGCTGATGCACATGCTGGGAGATCTCACCGGGCGCACGCTGCTCCTGTTCCCGGAGTCGGTGGGACGGCGGGTGTGCGACATGCTGCTGCGCCGGCCGGTCGGGACGACGGCGGCGTTCGACACGCTGGAGCAGTCGTGCCTCAAGGAAGCCGGCAACATCCTCGCGGGGGCCTACCTCAACGCGCTCTCCGATTTCATGGGGATGCTGCTGCTGCCCTCGGTGCCCAGTCTCGTGGTGGATCTCTCGGCGGCGGTGCTCACCACCACCTATCTGAACTTCGGGCACGAGCGCGACTTCGTATTCTGCGTCGAGACCGAGTTCACCATCGACTCGGGAGAGGGACTGCGGGGCGACTTCCTGCTGCTCCCCGATCTGGCGTCGCTCAAGGCCATCTTTGACGCCATCCGCTTGACCTGACCCGTGACGGCGCCGGCGCTCTCGGAACGCGACCTCGCCGTCCTCCGATCCTTCGCCCGCCGGATCGACCCGTCGGACGCGGGGGCGCACAACAATCTCGGTGTTCTCTATTATCAGAAGGGCCTCGTGGAGGACGCGATCGCCGCGTTCACACGCGCGCTCGAGCTGGACCCGAAGATGCAGGTCGCGCAGCGCAACCTCGAGATCGCCTATCACGATACCGGCTACTACGACCGGCGCGTGGCGCAGCTGCAGGAGCGGCTGCGCCAGGCGGCCGACGACCGGGACGCCCGCTGGGAGCTGGGACGCGCCTACGCGATTCTCGGCGCCCACGAGGAGGCAGTCGGAGAGTTCGAGCAGCTGCTCGCCCACCGCCCCAAGGACGTGGCCGCGATCATCCAGCTCGGCCTCGCGGAGAAGAATCGCGGGCGACCCGAGGCCGCAACCGAATGGTTCCAGCGGGCCGTGGAGCTCGAGCCCGATTCCACCGTCGTGCACTTTTACCTGGGCGAGATCTATTACAACCGCGGCCTGAATGCCGAGGCGCTCGCCGCGCTCGAGCGCGCCGTGGAGCTCAACCCCGACAATGCCAACGCCCATTACCTCATGGCGTTCGTGCTGGGCGATCTGGGTCGCCACCAGGACGCGCGCGCCGCGTCGAAGCGCGCCATCCAGCTCAACCCGCCCCTCGCCCGGGCGCAGACCAACCTCTCGCTCGAGCGCTACAACGCCGAGCGTAAGAGCCAGGAGCGGCGCCAGCGCCTCGTCCCCGAGCCCCAGGTGGTCGAAGGGAACGAGCTCGCCCACTACAACCTCGGGCTCGCGTTCCGGCAGAAGGGCTACTACAACGAAGCGCTGAAGGAATACCGCATGGCGCTCGAGCGCGGTGAGGACCGCCGCCTCACGCTCCAGGCGATGGCCGAGCTCCACCTCCTGAAGCGCGACCTCGCCGCGGCGCTCGAGCTGTACGACACGCTGCTGCGGGAGGTCCCGGATTCCCCCAAGCTGTGGAACGAGCGCGGCGTGGTGCTGCACCAGGCGGGCCGGACCGAGGACGCGCTCGCCTCCTATCGGCAGGCGGTGGAGGTGGATCCCAAGTACGCGCTCGCGTGGAACAACCTCGGCGTGGTGCAGGCGCACGGCGCCGTCGCCGATCCGGCCATCGAGGCGCTGCGTACCGCGCTACGGCTCCAGGGGACCTTCAGCGCGGCGCGGCTCAACCTCGCATTGCTGCTGTTTCAGCTGCGCCGCTTCCAGCTGTCGCTCGAAGCCTACCGACAGGTGCTCTCCAACGAGCCCAACTCTGCGGCCGCCTGGAACGGCGTGGGGCTGGTGCTGGTGGAGCTCAAACGCTTTCAGGACGCGCGCAACGCGTTCGTGCGCGCCGTGGAGACGGACCCCGACCACGCCGGGGCGCACTACAACTTGAGCTTCACGCTGTCCAACCTGGGTGACTTCGACGGCGCGCTGCGCGCCACCAAGCGGGCGCTCGAGCTCGATCCCTATTACGTCTCCCAGAAATTCGCCCTCACGATCGACCTGCAATACGAGAAGGGCACGATCGGGATCGCGCCCCAAATTTCCGCCGACGTAACGGCGGAGACGCTGGGCGAGGACTTCAACTTCGACCAGCGCCTGCTCGACAACATCTTCCAGGAGCTCGCGCCCGCCGCCGCGGCCGAGCCGCCCGCCGGCAAGGCCGCGGAGGACCCGCTCGCCCTGGCGCGCGATTACGTGAGCAAGGGCCTGATGGACGTCGCGGCCGCCGAGGCCGTGCGCGCCGTGCAGCGGGGCGCAAGCCGGGCGGAAGCGGGCGTGCTGCTGGGGGACATCTTCGCGAAGCGCGGCTTGCACGGTGAGGCGCTCGAGCGCTACCGCGAGGCCCGCAGCCTCGAGCCCGGGCGCGCCGACGCGCGGTTGGGCGAGGTCAAGGCGCTGTTCGCCCTGGGCGGCTCGCGCGCGCAGGAGGCGGGTGGGCTGGCGGAGGAGCTGCTCGAGCTCACGCCGGACAACGTGGACGCGCTCGTCGCGGTGGCGAAGGGGCGCGCCGCCGGGGGCGATGCCGCGGGAGCGCTCACCGCCCTGCAGCAGGCGCAGACGCGCGCCCCCGGCCGCGCCGATCTCCACAAGCTGCAGGGCGATGTCGCGCTCAAGGTCGGCGACAAGGCCGCCGCGCTGGCCGCGTACCGGGCGGCCCTGGAGCTCGATCGCGGCTACGTCCAGGTGTGGCTCGACCTGGGGCGGCTGCACGAAGAGAAGGAAGAGTGGAGCGAGGCCCGCAAGGCGTACGAGCGGGCGCTCGACGCGCTGCCCACCTTCAACGAGGCGGCGCTGGCGCTCGCCGACCTGCTGCGGCGCTCGGGACACGTGCGCCAGGCGATCACGCGCCTGGCCGAGATGCTCGAGCAGGACCCCTACGACCTGCCGGCGCTGCTGCTGCTCGGCCGCGCCCTGCTCGACGACAAGCGCGACGCCCAGGCGCTGGAGGCGTTCCAGCGGGCGCTCAAGTTCGACCCCGACCAGGTCGAAGCGCTGTTCCAGCTCGGCGTCGCGCTGGCGCTGGTGCACCGCTACGGCGAGGCCGTGCAGGCGTGGGAGAAGGTGACCCGGGTCGACCCGGCCGGACCGTTCGCTCAGGCCGCGCGCGCGCACGCCCGCACCGCTCTCGACCTGAAGCACATCTTCGCGTCGGACGCGGCCTGACCCATGCCCATCGAAGGCCCGCTCCGCGAGCTCGGCATCCACGACGTCTTCCAGCTCCTCGACCTGAGCCGGAAGACGGGGGTGTTGCGCGTCACCTCCGAGCTGCGGCACAACGCGGGCACGATCTCGTTCGAGGGCGGCGCCATCATCTTCGCCGAGATCCGGTCGAACCCGCACCCTCTGGGCGCGCTGCTGCTCCGGACGGGCAAGATCACCGAAGCCGATCTCGAGCGCGCGCGCGACATGCAGCAGCGCCAGGGCGACGGCCGCAGGCTCGGCGAGATCCTCGTGTCGCTCGGCGCGCTCACCCCGCGCGAGCTCGAGCGCCAGGTGCGCTTCCAGATCGAAGAGGTCGTCTTCGAGGTCATGAGCTGGCGCGAGGGCTACTTCTCGTTCAGCGAGGGCGCCCCGACCGAGCTGCCCACGGACGCCGTGGTGCGCATCCCCACCGAGGCGCTGCTGATGGAGGGGGCGCGGCGCATCGACGAATGGTCCCGCATCGAGGGGCGCATCCCCCACCTCGGCGTCGTGCCCATGCTCGCGCCGCCCCAGGACGCGAGTGAAGGTGAGCTCGATCTGCTGCCGCCCGAGTGGGAGATGCTGGCGATGATCGACGGCGAGCGCGACGTGCGCGGCATCGCATCGGAGCTGGGACGCTCGGACTTCGAGGTCGCGAAAACCCTGTTCGGGCTGGAGAGCGCCGGTGTGATCGTGCTGTCCGACCCGGGCACGACCAAGCGCGAGCGGACCACGCTCGCCGGCGACCTCGTCGAGCTCGTAGCGCGCGCAGAGGACGCGCTGTCGCGCCGCGACCTCGAAGAAGCGCGTGGCGCGGCCGAGCAGGCGGCGGGCGTGCAGCCCCACGACCCGGACCTGCACCTGCTGCTCGGGCGGATCGCGCTCGCGTCCGGACGCGGGGCCGATGCCGTGGAAGAGCTGCGCCGCGCGCTGCGGCTCGATCCGCTCGCGGTCGCCGCGCACCGCGTGCTCGGGTACGCGTTCGTCGCCACCGGCCGGTTCGGCGAGGCGGTAGAGCAGTGGGACCAGTGGGAACGGCTGGCGCCACGCTCGGACGCGGAGCTGAAGCAGCTCGACGAAGTGCGCCGCGCCAAGGCGGCCGCCCAGACCCTCGCCGGGACGGGCACGCATGCCTGACGTGATCAAGACCCTGTCCTCCCAGCTCGCCCAGGATCCGGACAGTCTCGTCTTCCTGCGGCTGGGCGAGCTGTTGCGCCAGAAGGGCCAGCTCGACACCGCCCACCGCGTCGCGCTGACGGGGCTCGAGCGCCATCCGCACCTTCCGGACGCGCACGACTTGTACGCGCGCATCCTCGCCGACAAGCACGACTACGAGCGCGCGTTCGACGAATGGGACATGGCGCTCCGCATCGCCCCCGATCACGTGGGGGCGCTGAAGGGGCTCGCATTCCTTTATTTCAAGGTGGGCGACGTGCAGCAGGCGGCGGCGCATCTCGAGGCGGCGCAGCGCGCCGCTCCGGACGATCCCGGCGTCGCCCAAGCCCTGGCCCTGGCCCGGGGCGAGGCGGGTACCGTCGCGGCGCCGGAGCCGATCGCTCCAGCGGCCCGGCCAATGGAGGAAGCGCGGGTCTTCGCGGGGCTCGAAGGGGCGCAGGAGGGGCTCCTGTTGCTCGATGCCTCCGGGCGGGTGCTCGGCGGCGCGCTCAAAGATCCCGCGGGCCGGGACGTGACCGACGCCGTCGCCGCCTATCTCGCGGGCGTCTCACAGGAGGCGGCGCGCACCGTCAAGTTGCTCGCGCTGGGCAAGTGGACCGGACTCGCCGCGGAAGGAAATCTCGGCCACGTGCATCTCGCGCCGCCGTCGAGCGACGCGCTGCTCCTCGTGGTGCGCGACCGTGCGGTGCCGATGGGACGGCTGGCGATCATCGCGCAGCGCGCCGCGCTGGCGGCGCGCCGCTGGCTGGAGGCGCACGCGTGACGGCCCCGGCCGCGGCGTACGGCAAGGCCCTCGACTTCATCACGCGCGTGCGCGGCGTACGAGGGGCGATGCTCGTGTCGGCGGAGGACGGGATCGTCGTGGCGGAGCAGCTGATGGAAGGGATCAAGGGCCCCGCCGTCTCGGCGCTGGCCGCGAGCCTCGCCACGCGGTTGCGGCGCGCCATGGAGGCCGCGGGCGTGGGCGCGAGCGTCTTCTGGCACCTTCAGGCCGAGCAGGGTGCGCTGCTGGTGGTGCCCACCCCCGGGGGCACGCTGGTGGTCGCGGTGGCGGAGCCGGACGTCAACGTGGGACTGGTGCGGCTCGAGCTGCTGCGGGCGGCGGAGGTGGTGGGATGACCACGCGCGCGGTGGAAACCTGGACGCTCGAGCCGCTGGTCAAGTTCGTGAAGGAGGCCGGCGCGCGGCTCGTGCTCGTCATGACGTCGGCGGGCCAGGTGCTCGCCCAGCACGGCTTTTCCCGCGCCGTGGACGTGATGTCGGCGGCGGCGCTCGGCGCCGCGATCATGGCGTCGACCGACGAGATGGCTCGCCAGCTGCGCCAGCCCGCGTTCGCCGCGCTGAACCATCAGGGCGAGCGCCACGGGATTTTCCTCGCCGGGTTGGCGACGGGACGCGGCCGGTTGGTGGCGCTCGTCGTCTACGATCTCGATGTTTCGTCGCTCGGTCTGGTGCAGTTATTCTTTGAGCAGCTCGCCGCCGATCTGCAGGCGGCGAGCCCCAAAGACAGCGGGCCGAAGCAGGTGCTGGCGGCGGACTTCGAGCGTCAGCTCAGCGACAGTCTGAACACGCTCTTCGGGAGATAGCCCCGTGTCTCTGGTCAACTTCACGACGCGCGAAATCACCTGCAAAATCGTCTACTACGGGCCGGGGCGCTCGGGGAAGACGACCAACCTGCATTACATCTATGGCCGGGTGCCGGACTCCCGGCGCGGGCGCATGGTATCGCTCGCCACCCAGACCGACCGCACGCTGTTCTTCGACTTCCTGCCGATCGACCTCGGCCAGATTTCGGGGTTCTCCACCCGGTTCCAGCTGTACACCGTCCCCGGCCAGGTCTACTACAATGCGACGCGCCGCCTGGTGCTCCAGGGAGCCGACGGCGTCGTATTCGTGGGCGACAGCCAGGCGCGCCAGCTCGACGAAAACCTCGAGAGCCTGCAGAACCTGCAAAGCAACCTGTTGGAGCACGGGGTGGACATCCGTACCATCCCCGTGGTCATGCAATACAACAAGCAGGACCTGCCGCGCGAGCTGATCCTCTCGCCCGCGGATCTGGACGACGCGTTGAACTTCCGCGGCGTGCCGAGCTTCGGCGCCGACGCGCTCCACGGCAAGGGCGTGTTCGAGACGCTCAAGGGGATTTCCGAGCTGGTGCTGAAGAAGCTCGCGGCCGGGACCGCGGCATGACCAGCGCGCTCAATCCCAAGTATTCCTTCGACACCTTCGTCGTGGGCGCCGCCAACCGGCTCGCCGTGACGGCGGGGCACACGGTGGCCGAGAGTCCGGGCGCGGCGTACAACCCGCTCTTCATTTACAGCGGGTCCGGCCTGGGCAAGACGCATCTCCTCATGGCGGTCGGCCATGCGGCCAAAAAAGCCGCGCCCAAGCTGAACATCGAGTACCTCACGCTCGATGAATACGTCGAGGCGTTCCATGCGAGCGTCGCCGCGGGCCAGGGCGACGCGTTCCGCCGCCGCTTCCAGAACGTGGACGTGCTGCTGGTGGACGACGTGCAATTCCTCACGAACCGCAAGGAGATGCAGTCGGAGCTGCTGCGGCTGACGGAGGCCCTGCAGGAGGGCGGGCGTCAGATCGTGCTGACGAGCGACCGCCCGCCCCCCGAAATCGCCGACCTGGACGAGCGGTTGATCTCGCGGCTGTCGGGCGGGCTGGTGGTGGACATGGGCCCGCCCGAGTACGAGACGAGGGTGGCGATTCTGCGGCGCAAGGCCGAGGAGCGCGGCGCGCGATTCGAGCCGGGCGTGCTCGAGACGGTGGCGCAGGCGGAGGTCGCCAACGTGCGCGAGCTGATGGGCGCGCTGAACCGGCTGGTGGCGTTCCAGGCGGTGAACGACACGAAGATCAACGCGGAGACGGCGAAGCAGATCCTCGGCCTGGTGGCCGAAGGGGCCGCCGAGCCGGGCGATGGGCGTGCGCCCGCTGCCGCGAAGGGTGGAGGCGGCGACGAATTCGGAGAGTTCCTCGCCGACGTGACCGTCACGGTCGGGAAGGCCGTCGAGGCGTGGCGCGCGCGCGTGGGAGAGGCGGTGCTGCGGTGGGAGGGCGAGGGGTATCGGACGCACCGGCTGGAGGCGCTGCTGCAACGCGACGCGCCCGGGGGGGTGGACAAAGCGATCGCCGAGTTCGCGGCGGACGTGGAGCGGCTCAAGGCGCTCGAGGCGGAAGTGGCCGAGTTGGATCCGCAGGCCGCGGGGCAGAGCGTGTTCCGCGACCCCGAGCGCGTGAGCGAGGCGGAGCAGGCTGCGGCCAAGGTCCGAGACGGTGCCGGGCCGCCTCCGGGACCGTCCGCGGCATTCCCGCTCGCGGCCTTCGCGGTGGGCCCGTCGAATCAGGTGGCGGCGAGTGCCGCCCGTGCGGCCCTGGAGCGGCCGGGGAAGAAGTACAATCCGCTCGTGTTGGTGGGGAAGAGCGGGCTCGGGAAGACGCACCTGCTGAACGCCATGGGGCTCGAGCTGGCCCGCGGCAAGCGCGCCGTCGTGGCGTGCCTCTCCACGCAGGCGTTCATCGACGAGCTGATCGCGGCGATCGACGGCAACCGGGTGGATTGGTGGCGGGCGCGCTATCGCCGCGCGACGGCGCTGCTGCTCGACGACATCCAGCTGCTCGCCGGCAAGGAGCGGACTCAGGAAGAGCTGTTCAACCTCTTCAACCTGCTGCAGGACAAGGACCGCCAGCTGGTGTTCACCGCGCCGGCGCACCCCAACACGCTGTCCGGCCTGGAGGAGCGCATCGTGTCGCGCCTCGAGGGCGGGCTCGTGGCGGAGATCAAGGAGCCGGACCGCGAGGTGAAGCGCGCGGTGCTCGAGCGGATGCTCAGCCAGCAGGGCCCCACTCCTGAGCCGGCCCTGATCGATTACCTGGCCGATCGCCCGACCGACTCGGTGCGCAGCCTGGTGGGCCTGCTGCAGCGCGTGCTGGGCGCGGCGGCCGCGCAGGACGGGCCCCTCACGGCCGGGCTCGCGCGCGAAGTGCTCGAAGGGCAGGCGCCGCGCGACACCCGGCGCGCCAGCGGCTTCCGGACCAGCGGGCTCGTCGTCTCGAGTCTCGGGGGCATCAAGAGTCGCGAGAAAGTAGTGTGGGACTGGGTCGACGTGGCGGACCGTATGATCGAGGAGTTCCGCTGATGGCCATCAAGGGCTCGCTTAAAGAAGCGTCGCTCCCCGACGTGCTGCAGCTGCTCGCGTTGGGGCAAAAGACCGGATGCCTGTCGATCGCCGACCGGTCGAACTTCGGCTACATCTACTTCGAGAAGGGGCGCATCTGCTACGCGTCGATCGTGAATCGGCGCGACCGGCTGGGCGACATCCTGGTGAAGCACGGCAAGATCACCCAAAGCCAGCTCGAAGCGGCGGTGCACCGGCAGACCAAGGAGCACGGCAAGAAGCTGGGCGAGGTCATGGTCGGGATGGCCGTGATCACGCAGGCGGATCTCGAGCGCTATATGCGCGTGCAGATCGAGGAGTCGGTGTACTACCTGTTCACCTGGACGCAGGGCACCTTCAATTTCGAGGCCGACGTCCGCCCCGAGCGCCAGGACTTTCTCGTCTCCATCACCCCGGAGTCGCTGCTCCTGGAGGGAGCGCGCCGGGTGGACGAGTGGAGCCTGATCGAAAAGAAGATCCCCTCTTTCGACCTGATCTTCGTGTTGGACAAGGACCGCCTCGCCATCAGCGAGGCCAACCTCACGGACACGCAGCAGCGCATGCTGCCGCTGCTCGACGGATCGCGCGACGTGAACCAGGTGATCGAAGACTCGGGGTTGGGCGAGTTCGAGATCGGGAAGGCCCTGTACGGCCTGATCACCGCGGGGTTCGTGCACCGCGCCGGGCGCACCGCGTCTCCCGCGGACGCCCAGATTACCGACGCGCGGGTGGAAGAGCACCGCAACCTGGGCATCGCGTTCTACAAGACGGGAATGCTGGACGAGGCGGCGCGCGAGTTCCGGCGCGTGGCCGAGCTGCGCCCGGGAGAGGCGAATGCCCACTTCTACATCGGGCTCGTGGCGCTCAAGCAGGCGCGCTGGCGCGAGGCGATGGAAGCGTTGCGTCAGGCCGCGGAGAAGGGCGGCGGCCGGGCGGCGGTGTTCCACAACCTCGGCTTCGCATACGAGCAGCTGGGGCGACTGGACGAGGCGGAAGCCTCATACGGAGAAGCGGCGTCGCGCGCGCGGACCGACGCGAAGGTGTATCTCGGCTGGGGTGTGGTGGCGTTGAAGCGCGGCGACTACGGCGGCGCCACCGGCCGGCTCGACCGCGCCCGGGAGCTGTTCGGGAAGGCGCCGCCGCCGGCCTGGTTCTGGGCGCGCGCGCTCGCCGCGGCGGGGGCAGGAGAATTCGAGCAAGCGCAGGATCTGGCCGATGAAGGAGCGGAAGCGTACCCCTCGCACGCGGCGCTGCAGAACAACCTCGCGGTCCTGAAGGAGCTGTCGGGCGACCTGACCGGCGCCGAGGATCTGGTGCGCGCCGCGCGCAAAAACGAGCCCTCGCTCCCCCAGCTGTCCAAGAACCTGGGGGATCTGGCCTACCGCGGCTCGCGCTACGACGAGGCGTGGGAGGCGTATAGTCGCGCGATCGAGCTCGCCCCCGACCTGGGCGACGACGTGTATTTCAAGCTCGGGAACATCGCGTACAAGCGGAACAGCCGCGAGCTCGCGGCCCAGCTGTGGCGCAAGGCGCTCGAGATCAACCCGAAGCACGAGCTCGTCAAGGCCAATCTGGACACGTTGAGCGCCCTGTCGTGACGTCGGAGCAGGACGAGCGGGCGTTCCGCGCGCTCACGCGGAAGGTCACGCGGGCGCGCGGCCTCGCGTGCGATTCCTACAAGGACCGCTGCCTGCGCCGCCGCATCGCCGTGCGGATGCGCGCGCGCGGCGTCCACACCTTCGACGACTACGCCCGGCTGCTCGACGAGGACGCGCACGAGTACGACCTGCTGCTCGACGCGCTCACGATCAACGTCACCAAGTTCTTCCGCAACGCCGAGACGTGGCGCGCGTTCGAGCCGTGGCTCGACGCGCTTTGGAAGGCGCGCCGCGGCGAAATCCGCGCCTGGTCGGCCGGCTGCGCGTCGGGCGAAGAGCCCTACACGGTTGCCGTCGCCCTCGCGGAAGCGGCCCGCCGGCTCGGCCAGGCGACCCTCTTCCCGCGGGCCCGCGTGGACGCGACCGATATCGACCGGACCAGCCTCGAGCGCACCGAGACCGCCGAATATGCCGAGCCCGCGTTCACGGAGATGCCACCCGAGCTGGTGCGTCGCTACTTCACTCCCGAGACGCCACGCCGGCCGCTGCCGGAGCTGCGGCGCATTGTGCGCGTGCTGAAGCACGACCTGACGAGCGAGCCGGCGCCGGCGCCGCCCTACGACCTGATCGTGTGCCGCAACGTCGTGATCTACTTCGACCGGCCGATGCAAGAGCGCCTCTTCTCGCTCTTCGCCGAGGCGCTCGCGCCGGGCGGCATGTTGCTGCTGGGCAAGGTCGAGACGCTGTTCGGCCCTGCGCGCGAGCGCCTCGTGCTGGAGGAGCCGCGCGAGCGGATTTACCGCAGGGCCGGCGCATGACGGAAACCGCGGAACGGATCGTCAAAGTCGCCGACTGGGCAGCCGAGCGCGGCGATGCGGTCCTCGTCACGCTCGGGCTCGGGTCGTGCGTGGCGATCATGCTCCACGACCCGAATGCCGGCGCGGGCGCCATGGCCCACATCCTCCTCCCGTCGAAGAGCCTGGCCCGCGACGTCACCAACCTCGCCAAGTTTCCCGAGACTGCCGTGCCGCTCCTGGTGGAGCAGCTCACCGCGCTCGGCGCCGAGCCGCGGCACCTCGTTGCCAAGCTGGCGGGCGGGGCGAGCATGTTCGCCCAGCTCATGACCCCGGGCGCCGTGCAGATGGGCGAGCGCAACGTCGCCGCCGCGCGCGCGGTGCTGCGGCTCGCCGGGATCCCCGTGATGCGGGAAGCGGTGGGGGGCGGCGCGGGACGCTCGGTGCGGTTCTTCGTGGCGGACGGCCGGGTGGAAGTCCGGTCGGTGGGTGCCGATGCCATCGTCCTCTGACCGCCGGCCCAACGTCCTGGTGGTGGACGACAGCGCGCTGATGCGGCGCGTGCTGAGCGACGTCCTGGCCGGGGCGGAGGGCATCGCCGGGGCCGGCGAGTTTCGCGTGGTGGCGACGGCGCGCGACGGCTTTGACGCCGTCCGCAAGGTCCACCAGTTCGACCCCGACGTGGTCACGATGGACCTCGAGATGCCCGAGCTCGACGGCCTGGGTGCCATCGGCTACATCATGTCGGAGACACCGCGCCCCATCGTGGTCGTGAGCGCGCACGCCGGCCCGGGCACGGGCGCGGCGATTCGCGCCCTCGAGCTGGGCGCGATGGAAATCGTCGCCAAGCCCGACGAAGCGAACCGCGGGGCGCTGCTGCGCATCGGCCCGGAGCTGCGCGCCGCGGTGCGCCGCGCCCTCGCGGCCGACGTGTCCCACGTGTCCGTCATGGCGCGGCCGCCCGTCCCGGCGCGGCGCGCTCCCGAAGCCGGGCTGCGGGCGCGCGCGCGGTTCGCCGTGGCCGTCGCGGCGTCCACGGGCGGGCCCCGCGCCCTCGCCGAAGTGATCCCGCGCCTCCCCACCGGACGCGGCGCCGCCGTGCTCGTGGTCCAGCACATGCCACCCAAATTCACCCGCTCCCTCGCCGAGCGGCTCGATTCGCTGTCCGCGCTGCGCGTGGTCGAGGCCGACCACGGCGCGCCCGTGGTCGCCGACACGGCGTACGTGGCGCCGGGCGATTATCATATGCGGGTGCTCCGCGCGCCCGACGGCCCCACGATCGCGCTCGACCGGGAGCCGCCCGTGTGGGGCGTTCGCCCCGCGGCCGACCCGCTGTTTCGCTCCGTGGCCCAGGTGTTCGGCGCGAACTGCCTCGGCGTCGTGCTCACCGGCATGGGACGCGACGGCGCCGAGGGCGTGCGCGCGATCCGAGCCGCCGGCGGCGGCGGGATCGCCCAGGACCGAGACTCGGCGGTGATCGCCGGCATGCCGACGGCCGCCGTGCAGCTCGGCGGCGTGGACGCGGTATATCCCCTGGGCGAAATCGCAGAGCGAATTGACCACGCGCTCGTGGCCCGCGGGGCGGGCATCGGGGGGCGAACATGAGTCGCGGGTATCTCCTGGTCCGCGTCGAGGGCAAGGCGTACGGGCTGCCGCTCGCCCGGGTGCTCGAGGTCGGCGACCTGGCCGAAGTGCTCGACGTGCCCCGCGCCCTGCCCGCGATGCGCGGGCTCACGCCGCTGCGCGGGCGCTTGGTGCCGGTCGTGCACCTCGGCGCCCTGCTGGGCGAGCGCACCCCGCCGCCGGAGCGTGGCCGCGCCGCGGTGCTCGTCACGCTCGGGGCGGGGGAAGGGACCCGCTTCGTGGCGCTCGAGGTGGACGACGCGGACGATGTGGTGCGCGAGGCCGCGCTGCCGGTGCCGCGGGGCGAGTCGCTGCCGTGGGCGTCGGGGGTGGCGCGCCGCCGCGGCGCCCTCGTGCCGATCCTCGACCTCGACGCCCTGGGAGATCAGATCGGATGACCACAGGCGACGACGTCCAACTCGTCACCTTCAAGGTGGCCGGCCAGGATCTGGCGTTCAACATCTTTCAGGTTGAGCGGATCCTCCGCTACGAGGCCCCCGCGCCGCTGCCCAAGGCGCCCGATTTCCTCGAGGGCGTGCTGCGCTACCAGGGCGTCGCCGTGCCGCTCATCGATCTTCGCAAGCGGCTCAGCGCGCCCGCGCCGCTGCGCGAGGACACGCGCACCGTGATCCTCGAGTGGGAGGGCGGCAAGCTCGGCATCGTCGTGGACGCGGTCACCGAAGTGCTGCAGGTCGCGGCCCCCGAAATCACCTCGCCTCCGGCGATCGTGAAGGGCCTCGCGGCGGAATACATTACCGGCCTGGTGGTGAAGGACGGGCGGACGATCATCGTGCTGAACACGGCCCGCCTGCTCAACTCCAAGGAAAAGCTCGCGCTCGAGGCGGCGGTCCGGGAGCCGGCGAAAGCCTGATGGTGGACAGCCCGCTCCCGGCCTTGCGATCCCAGTACGAGGAGATCGCGCGTCGCCTCGAGACGGTGACGGGCGGGGCCGAGCGCGAGGCCGTGAAGCGCGAGATCATCGCCTACTTCAAGCGGGTCGATTCCCTTATCGGCGAGCTGTCGGCCCTCAAGGAAGAAGTCCGCAAGCTGGTGGACCGCTTCAAGCAGGTCGCCGCCTCGACGGCGGAAGCGTCGGCGCCGGAGTTCACCGGCACGCGCCCCGCGGTGCACGCCGACCACATCGGCGCTTCGACCTTCATCGAGAAGGGGTGGAGCCTCATCTCGCTCGGGGACTACGCGGGCGCGATCCAGGCCCTGCAGAAGGCCCTGCAGCTATCCCCCGGAGAGACTCAGGCGGAATCGCTGCTCGGGTGGGCGCAGATGCTGCACGAGGACTACGACGACGCGCTCGGCACCTTTCAAAAGGTCCTCATGAAGGAGCCGGCGAACTCGCTCGCCCGCATCAACGTCGGGTACATCTGCCTGAAGAAGCGCATCTTCGGCGAGGCGATCGAGCACCTGTCGAAGGCCATCCGGCTCGACAACGACAAGAAGGCGACGCTCTACGCCCACTTCTATCTCGGGCTGGTGTACCTGCAGCGCGAGATGTACGAAGACGCCCAGACGTTCTTCCAGAAAACCCTCAAGCTCGGGCCGAACCTGATCGAGGCCTACTACGAGCTGGGGCGCGCGTACTGGTTCGGCGGTGACCAGGACCAGGCGAAGCGCACGTGGGACGATGGGTTCAAGGCGAACAAGTTCAATCCCTGGGGCAAGAAGTGTCAGGACACGCTGGCCCTCGCGCTCCAGGGACAGGAGCCACCGCGCACCTAGGCCTCGTCTGGCTCCTGTTGCAGAGCGGACCGCCGGTGGGCGTCGTGGTGGGCCGCGTCACGGCGGTGGCCTGGCCGGGGCAGCAAGCCCTCGCCCTCGCGCTCGCCCAGGCCGTGGACGGCGCCGCGCCGTTTCCCGGCGTCGGGCCGCTGCCCGACCATCCCATTCGCGTCATTCTCGCTCCCACCCGCGCCACGTTCGATTCGCTGACGGCCGGTCGCCTGCCGAGCTGGAGCGAGGGCGCCGCGTTCCCGGATCGCGGCACGGTCGTACTGCTGTCGGACCGTCCGAGCGTCGGTCTGTCGACCGCCCTCCGACACGAGCTCGCCCATTTGGCGCTGCGCGCACGGGTGCGCCGACCGTTGCCACTGTGGTTCGAGGAGGGGTACGCGGCGGTGGCGGCCGGGGAATGGGACCGCTTGGACGCGCTGCGGTTGAACTGGCAGGTGGCGCGCGGCGTACAGCTCGATTTGGATGAGCTGGACCGGATGCTCCGCAGCGACCGGCCGGACGCGGCGACCGCCTACGCGCTGGCGACCACGGCGGTGCTGCTGCTCGAGCGGTGGGGCGGCGGGCACGGGCTGGAGCCCCTCATCGATCACCTGACGCGCGATGCGACGCTCGACCTGGCGCTGCGTCACACCTACCATCTGACGGAGGGCGACTTCGAGGTCCGGTGGCAGCGCGACGTCGCATCGCGCTACGGCTGGCTCGGCTGGGCCAGCGCCGTCGGCCTGTTCTGGGCGGCGCTGGGGCTGGTGCTCATCTGGCTGGTGCGGCTGCGGCGCCGGCGCGATCGGGCGCGCCGGGCGTTGCTCGACGAAGGGTGGACGGTGCCCGAAGACGACGCGCCAACTGCTTGACGACGTTGGAATTGCCGCGTAAACTCCTGCCCTTATGTCCGACCAGGGTTTAGCACGCTCGCGCCTGCATTTCGGACCGGGAAACTGGCTGTTCCTGGCCGCAGCGGTCGCGGCGCTCGCGACCGGATATTTGCTGCTGCACCAAGGCTCGACGACGGCTGCGCCGATTCTGCTTGTACTCGGGTACTGCGTTTTCTTTCCGGTAGGCCTCGCCCTGTAGTTAGAATCCGCCGTACGACGGGCGAATAGCTCAGTTGGTTCAGAGCGCCTGCCTTACACGCAGGAAGTCGGGGGTTCGAATCCCTCTTCGCCCATTGGGGTATCAGACCGAAACGTGAGGACTGCGCGTGTGAGAGTGCTGCGTTGGTTCGTCGGGTTGGGGTGCATCGCCACCGCCGCTCCGGCACAAGTTTCCTACCAGCCGCAACAACCCACCGAGAAGCTGCTCGTCCTGCCGCTCGTGGTGAAGACGCCGGCCGACTCCGCGTTCAGCATCGCGGTGATGGACGTGGCGCGTGAGAAGCTCGGCTCGATGGCAAAGTACAAGATCCAGGTCATTCCCAAGCCGAAGCTGTGCGAGGCGCTCAAAGCCTCGGATTACACGTGCGACGTGCTGCTCGACGAGACGCAGGCGAACCAGCTGGGGCGCTTCCTCTCGGTGAATGCGTACACCAGCGGGACGCTCGAGCGCAGCGGCGGCACCATCACGGCGACCATCCGCGTGCGCGACATCGGCAGCTCGGGCCTCGCCTCGCTCTTCGCGGTGTTGGTCAGCAACCCCGGGACCGCGGCCTCCGTGGGCGAGGCGATCGCGCAGCGTCTCAACAACCTCGTCCGCGCGGCGGAGCAGGCGCGCGAATGCGATGACCAGCGGAAGAAGAGCCAGTTCGCGAAGGCGCTGGACGCCACCCGCAAGGCGCTGGCCATCGAGCCGAACCTCCCGGCGGCGCACATCTGCATCGCCACCGTGTACGAGGCGCAGCACATGCCGCTGGACAGCCTGCTGGCGGCGTATCTGCGCGCCACCAAAGGCGACTCCCTCAACGCGACCGCGTGGGACAACATCGCCCACATCTATCAGCAGAAGGGCGACACGCTCAAGGGGATCGACGCCCTGATCCACGAGCTTTCGGGCGAGCCGCACAACACGCAGCTGCGCCTCGGCATCGTGGAGCTGCTGCGGCAGCAGAGGCGGTATGCGCAAGCGAAGGCGCTCCTCGACGACGGGCTCGCCAAGAACCCGAACGAGCAGCGGTTCATCGACAGCCGGCAGCGGATCTGCATCGAGGGCGAGCTGTGGCGCTGCACCCTGGACGGTTTCGTGCAGCAGATCAAGAACGACTCCAGCAAGGCCAGGGACAGTACATTCCTCAAGGCCGCGCTCGGTGCCGCGCAGCAGGTCGCGGACACCCAGGCGCTCCTGTTCTTCAGCCGCGCCGCCGTCGCTAATTTCCCCAAGTCCGCCGCGTTCTGGAAGGCGCTCGGGTCGGCCTACGACTTGAAGGGCCCAAAGGACTCGTCGGTCTGGGCGTACAAGCAGTCCCTGAAGATCGACCCGAGCGACGTGAAGGGGTCGCTCCTGGTCGCCCGGGGCATCGTCGAGGGGGCGACCTACGACACGGCCCAGGCCAACAAGCTCAAGAGCGACACGGCCGCGCTGCACGCGTTCCGCAACGCGTTCGCGGGCCGCATCGACAGCGCGAAGGCGTATCTCGCCCCCGCGCTGACTTCTCCCGACTCGAGCGACCGCCTGAGCGCGGCCGTGTTCATGCTGACCGCCGGATCGAAGCTGGCGCAGGCGGGCGCGTACGATCGCGCCTACCCGTGGCTCGACCAGCTGCTGCAGCTCGTGGCGACGCGCACGCCGGCGGACACCGTCGGGCCGCGCCAGCAGATCCGGCTGCAGGCGAGCTTCTGGTACGGGGTTTCGTCGGTCGCGTCGCTATCGGGACCGTACAGCGCGATGGTCAAGTCGAAGAGCTGCACCGAGGCGAAGGCGATCAACGATCGTCTCGCGCGGACAAAGGAGGCGCTGATCTTCGGCGCCCGCGTGCATCCGCCCACCGCTAACCAGATGTTGCAGAACGTCGCGAAATTCGAAGCCGTGATGCCGCAGGTGAAGAAGCAATTCAAGTGCAAGAATTTCTGAGGCATTGAATTGACTTCCGCACGGGCCTATATTGCCACCCTCCGTCGCAGGGGGCTGTAGCTCAGCTGGTTAGAGTGCCGGTCTGTCACACCGGAGGTCGCGGGTTCGAGCCCCGTCAGCCCCGCCTGAACCCGCCTCGCGGGACGACCCACCCGGCCCCGCCTGCCACGGCAGGCGGGGTTTTCGTTTTTTTCGGGAGGGCATTGACCTCCAACTACCATGTTCCGGTCCTGGCCGATGCCGTGCGCGACTGGACGACGGGCGGCCGCCGCGTCGTGGACGCGACCGTCGGCGGCGGCGGCCACGCGGCGGTGTTCCGCGAGCTCGCTGCCGAGGTGCTCGCGGTGGACCGCGATCCCGAAGCGATCGCGGCGGCGCGCGCCCGCCTGGGCGACACGGGGATCCGGTATTCGACCGGTCCCTTCGGGTCGGCCAAAGTGCTGGGCACGATCGAAACCTTCCGCCCCGACCGCATCCTCCTCGATCTGGGCCTCTCGTCCCACCAGCTCGATACCGATGTCCGGGGGTTTACCTTTCGTCCCGGGGCGCCGCTCGACATGCGGATGGCGGCGGGACATGGCGTGACGGCCGCGGACCTCCTCAACACCTGGCCCGAAGCGCGGCTGGCCGACGCGTTCGCCGAGCTCGCGGACGAGCCACACGCGCGCCGCCTGGCCCGGGCCATCGTGAGGCGGCGTGCCACGGCTCCCTTCGGGACGAGCGACGATCTCGTGAACGCGATTCGCGAGGCGCGCGGCCCGCGATCGGGGCCGTCCGACTTCGCCCGGCTGTTCCAGGCGCTGCGGATCGTCGTGAACCAGGAGCTCGAGCAGCTCGAGCTCGCGCTGCCGGCGCTTCGCGCCACGCTCCCGCCCGGCGGCCGCATGGCGGTGATCACCTACCATTCGGGCGAGGACCGCATCGTGAAGCACGCGTTCCGCGAGTGGAGCCGGTCGTGCGTCTGCCCGCCGCGGCAACCCATCTGCACCTGCCGCGGGCGCCCGCTGGGTCGCCTGCTCACGCGCAAGCCGATCCGGCCGGGGCCTGCCGAGGTGCGCGACAACCCGCGGGCCCGCTCGGCGCAGCTCCGCGCCTTCGAAGTGACGGAGGACGATGGGGCGCGCTAAGGGCCGTCACTGGGTCGCCCTCTGGCTCGTAGCCTTCCTGGTCACCACGTGGCTGGTGTACGCCCGCCAGACCGCCGCAATCCGCGCGGCCCGCGAGCTCGCCGATCTGCGCGCCCGGCGGGCCAACTTGGACGGCCATCGCGCCGATCTCGAGCGCCGCATCCGCGCCGCGGAGAGCCGCGCCGTGCTCGTGCCGCGCGCCCAGGCGCGGCTCGGTCTGCACCTGCCGAGCGACAGCGAGATCGTCCTCGTTCCTGCTCCCAGCGGGTCGCGCTAGCGAATGGCGAGGCCGGCGGTCCGCATCCAGGTGGTGGAATTCGGGGTGCTCGTGGGCCTGGCCTTGCTGGTGGGACGCGCGGTGCAGGTGCAGATCCTTCATGGGCGCCGCTGGGCGGAGGAAGCGCAGGCGCAGCGCACCGAGCGGATCGTGCTGGAGGCGCGCCGCGGCGCGCTGTACGACCGCCACGGCACGCCGCTCGCCGTCACGCAGGAGACCTACCACGTGGGCATCGCGCCCAACGAGCTGCGCGACCCGGCGGCCGACGGAGCCCTCATCAGCCGGCGGCTCGGCCTGACGGCGCGCATCTGGCAGCAGGCGCTGCGCCGGCGGTACGCCTACTTCGCCGGGCCGTACAGCGCGCTCGAGGTGCAGCCCCTGCGGAGCGTGCGAGGCGTGCATCTGGAGCCGGTGCTGAACCGGTTCTATCCCGATCCCTCCGTCGCGCGCGCGACCATCGGCCGCCTGGGGGATGACGGCCTGGGCGCGTCCGGACTGGAGCGGACCCTCGACACCCTGCTGGCGGGCCGGGCCGGGGCGGCCGTCGTGCTGAAGGACCGCGCGGGTCGCGAGTACGAGTCGCCGGCGCGGGTGATCGCCCCCCCCGTGCCGGGGCTCGACGTCGTGCTCACGCTCGACGCGGAGCTGCAGGAGATCGCGCAGCGGGCGCTGGACGACGCGCTGCGACGCATGGATGCGGACGGCGGAGATGTCGTGATGCTCGACCCCGGGACGGGGGAAGTGTTGGCCCTCGCGTCGCGGCAGCGGGACGGCAGCGCGCGCCCCAGCGCCTTCACCGACACGTTCGAGCCCGGTTCGCTGGCGAAGATCTTCGCCGCCGCCGCTCTGCTCTCGCTGCGCCGCGTGTCGCCCACCGACCACGTGTCGGGAGAAGGTGGCAAGTGGCGCGTGCTCGGCCGGACGATCACCGACGACGAGCCGCAGCCCTCGCTGACGCTGGCCGACGCGATCCGCGTCTCCAGCAACATCGCCATCGCGAAGTTCGCGGCGCGGCTCGCTCCGGCGGAGCAGTACGCGACGCTGCGGGATTTCGGGTTCGGAGCGTTGACGGGGATCGAGTTTCCCGCCGAGGCCACCGGACGCCTGCGGCCGCCGTCCGAGTGGAGCCGCCCCAGTGCGGCGAGCCTGGCCATGGGCTACGAGCTGTCGGTCACGCCCATTCAGGTGGCGATGGCCTATGGCGCGCTCGCCAACGACGGTCTGCTGCTCCAGCCCGCGTTGATCCGCGAGGTTCGTAACCCGGGCGGGGGCCTGCGCTACCGGCATCGCCCGGAGCCGGTGCGCCGCGTCGTCTCCCGCGAGGTGGCGGTGGCGCTGCGGAACCTGCTGCGCGGCGTCGTGGAGCGCGGCACCGGAGCCGAAGCGGCGCTCACCAACTTTCCCGTGGCGGCGAAGACTGGAACGGCGCGCCGCGTCGTGAACGGGCGTTACGCCGCGGGTGAGTACACCGCCTCGTTTGCCGCGCTGTTCCCCGCCGACCAGCCGCAGCTCGTGCTCGTCGTAAAAATCGACAACCCGCACAAAGGGAGTTACTTCGCCGCTCAGACGGCCGCGCCGGTGACCCGCTCGATGCTCGAGCAAGCGCTCTCGGCTCGCACGGTGGCGCTGGACCGGGCCCGGCTCTCGACCGCGGCGCCGCGCGCCGCGGTCGCGCCCGCCGACGACGATGGCGGCCTGGTACCCTACGTGGTCCCCTGGCCGTATCAACCGGATAGCGCCGGCGCCGGGCCGCGCCGGGCCGTCCCCGACGTAGCCGGTTTCGGAATGCGCGAGGCGGTGCGCACCCTGCATCGGCGCGGGTTCCGCGTCGCGCTGCGCGGCTGGGGCGTCGCGGAGCACACCTGGCCGGCGGCGGGCGACAGCGCGGCCGCGGGCTCGATGGTCACGCTGTTCGCCGACCCACACGCCGGCGACCGGGTCCGCTCGCGCGGCTCCGCTCCCGCGCGCCGGGCGCGGCAATGAACCGCCTCCAGGGAGTGGTCGCCGCGCTGGAGCGCGCCCAGCTCCTCGTCGAAATGCCCGATTTGCACACCTGGCCCGACATCACGGGCCTCACGGCCGACAGCCGGAAGGTGGAGCGAGGCATGCTGTATTGCGCCGTGCACGGATCGGTGCGCGACGGGCACGAGTTCGTCACGGCCGCGCGCGAGCGGGGCGCCGCGGCCGCGCTGGTCGAGCGCGAGCAACCGGTGGACTTGCCGCAGATCCTGGTGCGCGACGGGCGGCGTGCCGCCGCGGTCGCCGCGGAAGCGTGGTACGACCGTCCGGCCGCGAAGCTCGACCTCGTCGGCGTCACGGGGACGAACGGCAAGACCACTTCGGTCACGCTGTTGCGGCACGTCTTGTCGGCGCTCGAGCCGACAGGCTCGATCGGCACGCTGGGCGCGTTCGATCCGGCGGGCGATCCCGTGCCGAGCGAGGCCGGTAATCTCACCACGCCTGGGCCGATCGATCTCCAGGCGACGCTGGCCGCCCTGGTCGCGCGGGGCGCGCGCGGCACGGCGATGGAAGTCTCCTCCCACAGCCTCGATCAGGGACGCGTGGATGGTCTCGTGTTCAGCGCCGCCATCTTCACCAACTTGACGCGCGACCACCTCGACTATCACAAGACCCTGGAAGACTATTTCCGGGCCAAGGCGAAGCTCGTGCAATACATCGCCCCCGACGGCCTCGAAGTGGTGAACGCCGACGATCCCGCGTGGCAGAGGCTGCGGCGCGAGCACCGCCGGGTGACGTTCGGCGAGCGCGGGGGCGAAGTGACGGCCCGGCGCGTCGTTCTCGACGCTGTTGGAGCCCGCTTCGAGCTCGTCACCCCCATGGGTAGCGCGGCAGTGCGGCTTCCGCTGCTCGGCCGCTTCAACGTGGCCAACGCCCTCGGAGTGGCGGCGTGCGCCTGGGGGCTGGGCGTCCCGGTCGAGACCGTCGCCGAGCGGCTCACGGGCGCGCCGCAGGTCCCCGGCCGGATGGAGCGGATCGCCGAGCGCCCGTGTACCGTACTGCGCGATTATGCCCACACGCCCGACGCCCTCGAGCGGGCACTCGAGACGCTGCGCCCCCTCACCCAAGGCCGGCTGATTGTCGTGTTCGGTGCGGGAGGCGATCGCGACCGCGGCAAGCGGGCCCCGATGGGCACCGTGGCCGTGCGACTCGCGGACATCGCGATCGTCACGTCGGACAATCCGCGCACCGAGGATCCGGAGAGGATCCTCGACGACGTGGAGGTTGGAATGCGGGCCAAGCCGCACACCCGAGAGGGCGACCGCCGCCGCGCCATCGCCCATGCGCTACACCTGGCACGGCCGGGCGACACCCTTCTGCTCGCGGGGAAGGGACACGAGACCTACCAGGTGATCGGGACGGAGAAGCAGCCGTTCGACGAGCGGGCCATCGTGAAGGAGCTGGGCGCCTCGTGACCCGGTGGACGAGCGCGCGCGTCGCGGAGGCGCTCGGCGTGCGCGCACCGGGCAAGCTCACCTTCGGCAAGGTCGCCACGGATACCCGAGACCTGACGCCCGGCGCCCTGTTCGTGGCCCTCAAGGGCGAGCGCTTCGACGCCCACGCGTTTCTCGATCAGGCCAGGGCCAAAGGCGCGGCGGCCGCGGTGGTGCGCCGCGGGACGCCGCCGGTGGACGGCCTGCCGTACTTCGAGGTGACGGACACGCTCGCCGCGCTCGGCGACCTGGCGCGCGCGCGGCGCCGGCTGCTCGCGCCCGGGAGCCCGGTCGTGGCGATAACCGGCTCGAGCGGGAAAACCAGCACCAAGGAAATGATCCGGGCGGTGCTGGCCACCACCTATCAGGTGCACGCGACGAGCGGCAATCTGAACAACCTCGTGGGCGTGCCGCTCACGATCCTCGCCGCTCCCGACGAGGCCGATGCGCTGGTGGTCGAAGCGGGCGCGAGCGTGCCGGGCGAGATCCCGCGCTTGCGCGACGTGATCGAGCCTACCATCGCCGTGGTGACCAATGTCGGCTATGCGCACGTGGAAGGCTTCGGCTCGCTCGCCGGCGTGATGCAAGAGAAGGTCGCCCTGGTCGAAGGCGCGCGGATGGCCGTGGTCGGGACCGACCCGCCCGAGCTCGCCAGCGAAGCGCGGCGCCGCGCGCCGACCGTGGTCGCGGGCACGGGCGCGGGAGCGCAGGTACGGCCCGACAGCGCGGAGCTCGACGACGAGGGCCACCCCCGTATCACCTGGCGGGGGCACGCCGTGACGTTGCCGGTGGTGGGCTTCCACCAGATCGACAACGCGATGCTGGCGCTCGCGGTGGGGCGGGAGGCGGGCGCCGATCCGGCGCGCGCGGTCGCGGCGCTCGCCGGGGTGCGGCTCCCGGCGGGCCGGGGCGCGGTGCTCTCGCTCGGCGACCTCACCGTGATCGACGACACGTACAATGCGAACCCGGGCTCGCTGCGCTGGGCCCTGAAGCTCGCCCACTGGCTGTCCGACCGCCGGCGGCGGCCGCTCGCGGTGGTGGTGGGCTCGATGTTGGAGCTCGGGCCCGAGAGTGCCAGATTGCATGCGGCGGCGGCCGGGGAGATCGCGGCGCTGCGGCCGGCGCTCGTGGCCGCGGTGGGCGAGTTCGTGCCGGCGTTCGAGCCCCACCGCGCGGCGCTCGGGAAACGGCTCATCACGGCCCCCGACGCGGAGGCCCTGGGCCCGCGGCTCAAGGCGGCGCTCGCGGGCAACGAGATCGTCCTGCTCAAGGCGTCCCGCGGGATGGCGCTCGAGCGGGTGCTGCGGCACCTGAACTGAGGATCGCACGTGCTCTATCACTTGCTCGCGCCACTCGCGAAGCAGCACATCTTCTTCAATTTGTTCAACTACCTCACGTTTCGCGCCGCCGGCGCGGTCGTGACGGCGCTGGTGCTCGCGTTCCTGTGCGGGCCCGCCATCATCCGGTGGTTGCGCGACCAGAACGTTGGTCAGGTGATCCGCGCCGAGGGACCCGCGAGCCACCACGCGAAACGCGGCACGCCCACCATGGGTGGACTGATCATCCTCCTGGCGACCGTGGTGCCGACGCTGCTGTGGGCGCGACTCGACAGTCGGTATGTCGTCGTGGCGGTCGCCGCCATGCTTTGGGCGGGGACGATCGGATTCATCGACGACTACCTGAAGATCGTGCGCGGCAAGTCCCAGGGGTTGGTGGCGCGGTGGAAGTTGATCGGCCAAGTCATATTCGGCGTGGCGCTCGCGATCACGCTCATTCTGTGGCCACTCGCCCCGGATCTGCCGGCCACATCCACGCAGTTGCCAGTGTTCAAGTACATGTTGCTGGTTTTGCCGGCGCCGCTGTACCTGCTGTTCGTCACCGTCGTCGTCACCGGCACCTCGAACGCCGTGAACCTCACCGACGGTCTGGACGGTCTTGCGGCTGGATTGACGGCGATCCTGGCGGGCACGTTCGCGGCGTTTGCCTACGTGTTCGGCCGGGTCGATTGGACGCGCTACCTCCTCGTGTACTTCCTCCCCGGCTCCCAGGAGCTGACGATCTTCTGCGGCGCGCTGGCGGGCGCGGCGCTGGGGTTCCTGTGGTTTAACGCGCACCCGGCGCAGGTGTTCATGGGGGACACGGGGTCGCTCGCCATCGGGGGGGCGCTCGGCAGCGTGGCCATCATGCTCAAGGCGGAGTTTCTGCTGCTCGTCGCGGGCGGCGTGTTCGTCGCCGAAGCGGTGTCGGTGCTGCTGCAGGTGTGGGTGTACCGCTGGCGCAAGCGGCGGCACGGCAAGGAGTACGCCGACGCCCACCGGGTGTTTCGCATGGCGCCGCTGCACCACCACTTCGAGAAACTGGGTTGGGCGGAGCCGCAGGTCGTGATGCGGTTCTACATCCTGGGGGTGATGTGCGCGGCGATCGCGCTCGCGACGTTGAAGGTGCGATGATCCCCGAGGCGTGGCGGGGGCCGGGGGGGGGCGTCGTGGCAGTCATCGGGCTGGGGAAGAGCGGCGTGGCCGCCACCCGGCTGCTCGCGCGCGAGGGCGTGCGCGTGTACGCGAGCGACGCGTCGGACCACCCGTACGGTGGCGACGCGCTCGAGACCCTGCGGACGCTGCGCGGAGTGGCGCTGGACGTGGGACGCCACGACCTGGCGCAGATCCGCGAGGCCGCAGCCGTGATCGTCTCGCCCGGCGTGCCGCCCGAGGCGCCGCCGCTCGCGGCAGCGCGCGAGGCGCGCGTCCCGATCCTCTCCGAAATCGACCTCGGCTTCCAGGCCTTGGCCGGCACCGGGACTCGCTTGATCGCGATCACGGGCACCAACGGCAAGACCACCACCACGGCGCTGGTGGCACACCTGCTGCGCGTGGCGGGTCTGCGCGCGGAGGCCGCGGGGAACATCGGCCGCCCGCTCGTAGACATCGCCCTGGGAGGCGACCGCTACCAGTGGCTCGCGGTGGAGGTCTCGTCGTTCCAGCTGCACGACAGCCCCAACTTCGCGCCGGACGTCGGCATCCTCACGAACCTCGCTCCCGACCACCTCGATCGCTACCCGAGCGTGGAGGCGTATTACGCGGACAAGCGGCTGCTGTTTCGCAACGCGAGGGCCGACCACCTCTGGGTGCTGAATGCGGACGAGCCCCCGGTGCTCGAGCTCGCCGCTGGAGCGCCGGGCCGGCGCGCGCTGTTCTCGCTGCGACGTCCCGCGGACGGGTGGTACGACGGCGGGGCTCGCCGGCTGCAGCTGGGGCGTGACACGCTTCTGGCGCGGGCGGAGCTCGGGCTCCTGGGCGACCACAACGTCGCCAATGCGCTCGCCGCCGCGCTCGCCGTGCGGGAGGCGGGTGTGACGCCGGACGTCATCGGCACAGGGCTGCGCTCGTTTCGCGCGCTGCCGCACCGGCTCGAGCCGGTGCGCGAGGTAGGCGGCGTCCGCTGGATCAACGACTCGAAGGCCACGAACATCGCCTCAACCGTGGTCGCGGTGGAAGCGATGGACCGGCCGTTCGTGCTGCTGCTGGGCGGCCGGCACAAAGGAGAGCCATACACGCGGTTGGTGCCCCTGCTCGAGGACAAGTGCCGGCTGGTGATCGCGTACGGTGAGGCGGGACCGCTCGTGGCGCAGGACCTGGCTCGCCTGGTGCCGCTCGAGCGCGGCACGACGTTCGAGGACGTGGTCGCGCGCGCGCGCCGGGCAGCGCAGCCGGGCGACGCGGTGCTGTTGTCCCCGGCGTGCTCGAGCTACGACATGTTCAAGAATTACGAGGAACGCGGCGCGACGTTCCGGAAGCTCGTGGAGCAGATGTGAGGGACGCGCGCTGGGAGACCCGCCTGCTGGCGCTCGTCGCGGCGATTCTCGTCGTGTTCGGGCTGACCGCGGTGTATGGCGCCTCGAGCCTGCTGATGGTCTCGGGCGGGCAGGTGGGCTCGAGCTTCGCCTTGAAGCAAGCGCTCGGGGCCGCGGTCGGCGGGATCGTCGCCGCGCTGCTGGCGCGCTCGGACTACCGCAAGTGGCAGCGCGCCGCGTGGCCCGTGCTGGGGGTGGTCGCGGTGCTGCTGCTCCTCCCGCTGCTCCCCTTCGCCTACGCGATCGCGCCCAGCATCAACGGCGCCCGGCGCTGGGTGAATCTCGGGTTCGTGACGGTGCAGCCCTCCGAGCTCGCCAAGTTCGCGGTCGTGGTGTGGACGGCCATGCTGGCGGCCAAGAAGGGCGACCGGATCCGGACGTTCCAGTTCGGCGTGCTGCCTTTCCTGGTCGTGCTGGGGCCGCTCGTCGCGTTGATCTTCCTCGAGCCGAATCTCTCCATGGCCGTGCTGGTCGCGCTGCTCGCGGGCGTGGTGCTATTCACCGCCGGCGCGCGCATCGGCCACTTCCTCGCGGTGGCTGTGCTCGCGACGCCCATCCTGTTCGGCGCGGTGGCGAGCGCGCAATACCGGCTCGCGCGCGTCGTCACGTTCCTGAACCCCGGAAGCGCGCCCTCCGAGGCGACGTGGCAGGTGCACCAGTCGCTCGTCGGGATGGGAGCGGGGCGCCTGTTCGGGGTCGGGTTGGGGCAGGGACAACAGAAGCTCGGTTACCTGCCGTACGCGTATTCCGATTTCATCTTCTCGACGATCGGCGAGGAGTGGGGCTTCCTCGGCGTGCTCGCGATCATCGTGCTGTTCGGCACGTTCGTCTGGCTCGGGTTCCGCATCGCGAGATCGGCCGGCGAGCCGTTCGGGCGGTTGCTGGCGGTGGGGCTCACGGGGATGATCGGGATCACCGCGGTGCTGCACATCGGCGTGACCCTCGCGCTCCTGCCGGCCACCGGCATCACGCTGCCGTTCATCTCCTACGGACGCTCGAGTCTGTTCGTGGCGCTGGTGGCGACGGGAGTGCTGATCAGCATCGGGCGCGGGCGGCGGGCAGCGGACGCGTGAGGGCGATGAAGGTCTTGCTGGCCGGCGGCGGCACGGGCGGCCATCTCATGCCCGCGCTCGCCCTCGCCCAAGCGCTGCATCAGGCGCGGCCCGACATCGAGCCCGTGCTCGTCGGCGCGGAGCGGGGCATCGAGGCGCAGGTGCTACCGCACTACCCCTTCCGCCATCATCTCCTGCCCATGGAGCCGATCTACCGGCGCACTTGGTGGTACAACGTGCGCTGGTTGTTGATCGCGGGACGCGCATGGCGCGCCGTGGGGCGCGTGCTCGACGCCGAGCGACCGGCGATCGTGGTCGGCACCGGCGGCTACGCCGCCGGCCCGGTGGTGTGGCGTGCGCAGCGGCGCCGCATTCCCACCGTGCTCCAGGAGCAGAACGCATTCCCGGGCCTCGCCACGCGCTGGCTGGCGCGGCACGCGCGGCAGGTGCACCTGGGGTTTCCAGAAGCGGGCACGCTGCTGCGCGTCGGGCCGCGTACGGCCGTGTTCGCGCTCGGCAACCCGATTCGCGAGCCCGAGCCGGGGAACCGGGACGCGGCCGTCGCGGAGCTCGGCCTCGTCCCCTCGCGTCCCACGCTGCTCGTATTCGGCGGCAGCCAGGGCGCGCGCGCGATCAACTACGCGCTCGCCGGTGCGCTCGAGCGCCGCCTGCTCGACGGAGTCAACGTCGTGTGGGGGACGGGGACGGCGCAGGCCGACGCATTGGCGCGCTACGCCGTGGCGGGGCGGGTGGTGGTGCGCGGCTTCTTCGATCCGATGGCGCCGGTGTACCGCGCCGCGGATATGGTGGTCGCCCGGGCGGGTGCGATGACCGTCGCCGAGCTGTGCGCCTGGGGTAAGCCGAGCATCCTCGTGCCGCTGCCCACCGCCGCCGCCGATCACCAGACGCGCAACGCGGCCGCTCTCGCGGCCGCCGGCGCCGCCATCCAGCTCCCCGAGGAGCGGCTCACTCCGTACACGTTGGCTCAGGAGGTGACCTCGTTGGTCGCCGATGGCGCCCGACTCGAGTCGCTCGGCACCCTGGCGCGAGGTCGCGGACACCCCGACGCCGCCCGGGAAATCGTGTCGAAGATTTTGACACTAATTCCGTGAAACATTGGTGGTCTCTTTCGCAAGTTTCGTAGATTTGCTATATTAGCCCCCCACTAATGACCTTGTTTACCACGGTGGATCCCCGCCCGATCCACTTCATGGGGATCGCCGGAGCCGGCATGAGCGGCCTGGCGCTCCTCGCTAAAGAGCAAGGCGTAGCGATCACCGGTTGTGATAACGACCCC
>WNEY01000350.1_pt1 | contig 30446 bp, 16 predicted proteins | sample 5400531 | NCBI WGS metagenome assembly WNEY01 (sample SAMN13153338, study PRJNA577476) | soil metagenome | isolation source: 200 cm saprolite under Douglas fir tree site 1 | place: USA:California | collected 2015-04-18
ATGTTCGAGGCGGTGCGTGCTAGCGTGCCCCTGACGGTGCGCCGGGCGCTCGACCGGCAGGCCGCGCAGGTGCTGCTGGCAGCGGGAACGTGCCCGGTCGAGGTGGCGACGCAACTGGCCGCGAGCGCCGAGCCGGGGGACGAGATGGCCATCACGACCCTCCTGAGGGCCGCGGAGGCACTCGGGGCAACCGATCCGGGCGCCGCTGCCGACTTGAGCCAGCACGTACTCAAGCTCGTGCCCCGGCGGCACGCGCTGCACGGGTCACTGGTGGCCGAGACCGCGGTCTGGCTGCACGCCGCGGGCCGGGGCGAGGAGGCAAAGGCGTTCGCCGACACCGCGCTACGCGACGTACTTCCCCCCGCGCAGGAGGCGGAAGTCCGCCTGAGCATCACCGGCATGTTCTCGATATCTCCTGACGTGCGCACCGAAAACGGCCGACGGGCACTCGCGCTCCCTGGTCTCCCGGTAAATCTACGGGCCAGGCACTTGGCGCTGCTCTTTCACAACCGGGTGGCTGCAGGCCGGCTGAAGGAAGCGCGGGCCGCACTCGCACCGGCGAGGAAGGCTGTTCAACGGTGCAATGACGTCGCCGGACAGTTCGTTCTCGAGCTTGCCGAAGCAGGTCTCGCGTATGCGGACGGACGCTTCTGGCCAGCGCTCGAACTGGTGGAGACAGCCCTCCGAACCAGCCTGGATGTCAGTGACGACGCCCGCAGGGATCTCGCCCGCCAGTGGCGGTGTGACGTGCTCACTGCGCTCGACCGGTTCGATCAGTCCCTGCCAATGTCGACGGAGAACGCCGCCACTGCTCACCGGGATCGGCAGCACTGGGCTATCGCCATGTTCGAGACCGGGCTCGCCAGGCAGTTGCTGCAGGCGGGCCATCTCCTCGAGGCGGCTGCCGTTCTTGCGGACTACTACACTGCAGATGCTGCGCATCAAGTCGTCGGTGTCCTTGATGCTGCTGGGGTCGTCACTCTCGGCCGCGTCGGGCTGCATACCGGAGACCGGAACCAGGCGCGCAGGGCCACCGAGATCGCTCGCGTGATGCTTCATCAGAGCGCCCCCAGCGTCCGCTGCCACGCGGCCTGGCTGCTCGCGCTGCAAGCGATGGCAGACGGCGACGCACCGGGCGCGCACCGATGGCTCTGCGCGCTGGGCGAGGCCGAGCGCCTGTCGATCCTGCCCCTGTTTCCGATGGACGTGACGGACGATGCCAGGCTCGTCCGCATCGCGCTCTCCGTGGAGGATCACGAGCTCGCGGTCAGCGCGGCAGCTTCGGCACAGCGCCGCTCGGCTGTCAATCCCAATGTCCGTTCCCTTGCCGCAACCGCGGCGCACGCCGACGGACTGCTGCGGCGCAGCCAGCAAGGCCTTGCCGATGCGGTGGAACTCTTCGACGCAGGGCCCCGGCCGATAGCGCTGGCCTCAGCGCTGGAAGACCTCGGTGTGGTCACGACAGAAAACGGCGATACCCAGCAGGCGGTAGACGCCTTCAATCGCGCCCTGGAGCTCTATGCGCGCGCAGGCGCGGCCTGGGACGCCGGCCGGGTACGTGGCCGGCTCAGGGCGCTGGGCGTACGTCGCCGGCTGGTCACGGCACGCCGCCTCGGGCGCGGCTGGGCGGCCATGACCGACGCTGAGCTCAACGTGGCCCGGCTGGTGGCTCAAGGAATGAGCAATCGCGAGGTAGCGCAGCGGCTGTTCGTTTCACCCCACACGGTCAGCGGCCATCTTCGCCACGTTTTCGCGAAGCTAGAAGTGAACTCGCGGGTCGAGTTGACCCGCCTCGCGGGGCTGCGCGAATCGCATTCCTGAAGGTCAGCAACCAAGGGCCAGGCTCACGAGCCTGCCCCCGGAAAGCGCGACACCCGGAACACCCAGCCGCAAACCAGGTAAAGCAACCGCGAAAGGCACATCTGCCAGCGCTGTTGCAACGACCCCCTGAACCCGAGGGTGAACATACTTAAAATGGAGCACCAAGGCCTAGGAGGGGTTGGCGAAACGATTGGCGAAACGCGGGAGCCGGACGATCTTGATCTGACTTGATCTGATCGTCCGGCCCTTGTCAGATCGGATCGTGCCGGCCGGCCTTCACGTCCGCGATGAACTTCCGCCAGTCGCCAGGATCGATCATCAGGACCGGTCCATCCGGGTCTTTGGAGTCCCGCACGGCGATGACGTGAGGGAAGTTACCCGCGACTTCCACGCAGTTGCCGCCGCCGTTGCCGCTGTAGCTGGACTTCCGCCAGTGCAGGTTCATTGCTTCCATCGTTCCTCAGCTACTTTCAGGATGAGTTCGCGTGAGGCGTCGCGCGGCAGCGCGTCCCCGCGTACCCGGTCGAAGGCTACCGCCGCCTTGCGCACCAGCGAGCGCCGCTCGGTGCTCTGGTCTTCCACCGCTTCCGTCCGCAGTGTCTCGGGCATCCCGTCTGCCGTGGCGATGTCGAACGCCCCGGCTAGCCCGGCGTTTGCTCCGTTGCCGGCCGGGACCACCTGCACGACGACGCAAGGCCGCCGCGACAGGTCCGCCACCTTGACAAGAGCATCGTGCATGACTTCCGGTGAGCCGATGAGGCGGTGCAGCACCGCCTCATCCAGCACGACTACGACATCGGGCGGGTCCGCCCTGTCCAGGACTGCCTGCCGTTCCAGTCTCGCCGCCACCAGCGCGCCTATCGCATCCTCGGACGTGTCGGTCTGCGCCGCGAGGAACAGAGCCCGCGCGTACTCGGGTGTCTGGAGCAGGCCGGGTATCAGCATCGGTGACCAGATCCGCAGCGACTGAGCTTCGCCCTCGGCTTGCAGCCAGCCCTCGAACCAGGTCGGCACCGGGCCTTCGGCCCGTCTCGCCAGGGCGGCCAGCCGGCCGAACAGGTCACCGTCCAGGCCGCACTCCTGGCACCACCCGGCCAGCACGTCAATGGTCGGGGCCGTTCCCCCGTTTCCGCCTTCGTGATCACCGTCCGGTCAAACCCGAGCTTGACCGCAAGCGCGTCCTGACTCGCGAAACCCGCAGCCAGCCGGGCACGCCGCAACTCGTCACCCAGGAACGCGGCCGGATTCGCCATGGCGTCGCGCCGGGCCATCGTGGCAGACCTCCGGGAAATCGTGGCGGATAGGGGCACCTTCCCGTGCCACGTACCTTTATCTTCCCCCGGCTGCGAAATTGAGGCCAGATACCGGCCCGGCACGATCACAAATGGTGGGGGTAGACCAATGGTGGCACACGAATTACCGCGCCTGCGGCAAGATCACCCCGGCTGGCACGTCTGGGCGTCGGCTCAGGGCAGGCTCTATGCAATCGGGGCCGGGTCCGCGACAGTTCGCGGCGCATCGGTCACGGTGGACTCGGCAACGCCTGACGGCCTGAGCAAGGCGATAGCCGCCGCCGAACGCGACGCCCGCAGAGCGGCCGGCTTCTGGGAACTGAGCGGCCATGGATGCTGACCGGCTGGGACGGCCGAGCATCGCAGGGCTCTACCGGGACTTCGGGCGTGACTGGGAAATCGAGCCGATACCCGCCGGCACCAAGTGGATAGCAGTCCAGCGTGCGACCGGTGACGCCATCACGATCGTGGTCGCGAACGAGGTAAGCACGCTGCGCTTCCGCATGAACAAAGCCGTGCGCGAGGGACCGGCCGACCCGGCATGAGCGAGCACCAGCACCGCAACGAGGCTCAGGTCATTGAGGCAAAGTGCCCCGGCTGGGTAGTTCTCTACGGCGTCTACAGCCGGATGTTCTGGGCATTCGGCGCACCTGACGGGCGGCCGATCACGGCGCGATCCGCATCGGAACTCCTGGGGCGTATGCGGGCGGCTGAGCGGTCCGAGATCGGGCCTTACTACGAGACTAGACCTGCCGCCCGGTGGGATCAGCGCTGATCGCTGCGGCTAGCACGGCGCTGCGGATCAGGCTGGCAGGCCGCAGGTTCCACGCTGGCGCAACGCACTTGGCGCAACGGCGGCCTGTGCTTGCCTTCCTTGACGCTCTTTGTCTTGATGTGCGGGATGATCGGCCTGATATGCCGGTTCTCGATCTCGCTGTAGACGACCTCAGCGTCGTAGCCCTTGTCGAGCACGGCGATGTCCACCTTGAAGCCGCGCCGGCCGACCTCATCGAGCAGGCCGGGAACCTCTGCCTGCTCGGAGTCCTTGGCCGTCCGCACCTGCCACGCGACCGGCAGACGGCCAGGAGCATACGCGGATCATGGTGTACGGGCCGGTGCGGACCTCGCGGATCGCGTATAAGCACCGCAAGCCGAACCTGTATCCGCAGGACGCGGACCTGAACTGGGCGGCGGCGCATTCGTTCTCGGCCGGAGTGGTCCAGCGGGTGGCGCGGGCGTCCGGGATCGTGCCGTTTGAGCAGGCCGCGGCGCAGGTCAGCGCGGCGGGCGCGATCACGAACTAGCGCTGAGAAGGACTCAGGCCTGCGGCGTGCGCGGAACGTCCCACTCGAGCCGGAGTTCGGCCAGTCCGCGGTGAATCGGGTTGACGACGTAGGCCGTAGCGTGCTCGGGGCCGATCCTCAGGTTGGGTAGGCGGCGGAAAAGGGTCGAGATCGCCTGCCGGGCGACGAGGCGGGCCAACGGTGCCCCGATGCAGAAGTGGATGCCGTGTCCGAACGCCAGATGAGCAGCGCTGTGGTCATGGCGTAGGTCGAAGATCCGGTTGCCCCCAGGGAAGCGCTGCTCATCGTGGTTCGCTGAAGCATAGAGGAGCCCGATACGTTCGCCGGCCGGAATCCGCACGCCACGCACCACGACCTCCTGCGTCGTAGTGCGCATCAACGCGTGTACGGAGGAATCGACGCGGAGCGTTTCCTCCACCGCTCGTGGAATGTTCGCGCCGTCCTCAAGTACCAGCCGGCGCTGCTCCGGATCGGAGAGCAGATGGTACATGCACAGGCTAAGCAGGTCGGTCGTCGTAGTGTGGCCGGCCACGTAAAGAGTCATGCAGACGTTGACCAGTTGGAGAACCGGTATTTGGGTATCCTCCTGGTCGGACGCCCTGATGATGTCGCTGAGCAGATCGGCGTGCGGACGGGCCCTCCGCTCTTCGATAAAGTCGATCCAGTACTGCTGGCAGTCCAGCAGTCGCGCCATCGTCGCGTCCTGCTCCTCCGGGCTCATCGGCAGGTGGTTGATCCCGAGCCAGTCATCCGACCACCTGCGCAGCTGCATCGGGTCCTCCGCGGTCACGCCGATGTGGTCGAGGATGATCTGCAGCGTCGCCGGGAAGTTGAACTGGTGGACCAACTCGACGCGCCCGTCACGCTCGAATCCGTCGATGAACTTATCGACAACCCTCTGCACCGCGCTCTCGACCGTGGCGACCCGCCGCAAGCTGAACGCCCGACTGACCAGTCGGCGGATCACATCATGCGAGGGCGGATCGTTGTTGGTCAGGGAACCCTGGGCGATCCAACTGGCAGCGATCGCCTTCTGAGTTCGTTCGGTGTGGTCGACCGGAACGTCGATAGCGCCAGCAGACGAGAACCGAACCGGGTCCTTGGTGATAGCTATGATGTCGTCGTAGCGGGTCGCGTACCACATCTTGAGCTTCTCGCTGTAAAACACCGGTTCCTCGGCTCGTGCCCGCTCGTACACCGGGTAGGGGTCGAGCAGCTGATCGCCGTGGAACGGGTCGAACGTGACGCCGATGGAATCGTCATTACTCAATGTGTCGGCTGTCAGGGTGTCCGTCATCGCATAGCTCCCTCTCGCGCCGATAGAAGTACGGCACGGCAAGCTTCCCCGGATCGTCGGTACCGGTCATCACCCATCCAGGTGGTAGATGTTCGAACGGTTTCATGTGGTAACTATTCGAACGGTGCACGCTGGACGACCTGATCGTCCGAGCCGACGCAGCTGGCCACGAGCGCCGGATCACGAGCTCGCGGTCAATGCGGCAGCTTCAGCGCAGCGTCGCTCGGCTATCAATTCCCTCGCCGCGACCGCGGCGCACGCCGACGGGCTGCTGCGGCGCAGCCACCAAGGCCTTGCCAACGCGGTGAAACTCTTCGACGCAGGGCCGCGCCCGCTGGCGCTGGCCTCAGCACTAGAGGACCTGGGTACGGTCACCGCCGGAAACGGCGATACCCAGCAGGCGGGTCGAGTTGACCCGCCTCGCGGGGCTGAGCGAATCGCATTCCTGAAGGTCAGCAGCTAAAGTCAGTGAATCCTCGCCGCCAGATTGGCGGGGAGGATTCACTTACCGTCAAGTTACCAGGTCCACAGGTAAGGCTTGGTTGTAGAACCCTCGGCGCCAATGCCGATACCTGAGACTGCGCCATCGTACCATTTGGTGCCGATGTAAAAGCTCTGGTTCGGGTGGCTATTCCAGACGCCGTAGACTTTTATCGGCTCCCATCTATTGCCGCCCATGTAGTGATTCCAGCATTTGCCACGCGGAACAGCATAGCTTTCAAGGCCTCCACGGTAGGGAAACTTCAGATAGGCTGTGTAGTTCCCCTGAGAGCAGAGCTGAACGCGCCCCTTAGGGAGGGTGGATGCTGACGCTGCCCCCGCGCTAGCAGTAATGACGGCGGCGGACAAAACACCGGCCGTGCCGACTGCCGCAGCCATCCGCTTGAACTTTCCCGATACCTTCATTCCTGTCCTCTCATTCTTTTCTGAGGTAACGGCCAGAACCGCCAGTCCAGATCCGGTGCGTCGCGAATCGTTCGCTCGCCCAGAAAGGCCCTGGCACCATTCACCTACGCTGCTGTCCACGGCGTAAGTTCACCGATAGCCCGCTGAATCTCTCATCCTGTCGGTGATTGCCTTCGGCAAAGTGTGGGCACTTGGTATTCGAACGGTGCACGCTGGACGACCTGATCGTCCGGGCCGGCGCAGCGCTGGGGCTAACCCCGGAGAGTAACCGCAGCGGCTGGCGCGCCAGTACAGCCGACTGCAAGTGCAGTCAGCATGTGGATACCCGCGCCTCCACCCGCCCCCGCATCCTGGGAAAAGTGCACATGCGGAATATTTCCGCAGCGGGCTCGGCAAGGAGGCAGTCATGACCGCGACCGACGTTTCCAGATTCGTCTCGGCGGTCGAATCTCTGGCCTCGGTGGGTGGCCTGTCGTTCGTCGGGCGCGGTGGTGAGCTGGCGCTGGTGCGGGAGTTGCTTGCTGGGGTGAGCGCAGGGATCGGCGGGCTGCTTCTCGTGGTGGGAGAGCAGGGAATCGGGAAGTCGTCGTTGCTGCGGGCGGGCCTGGAGGATGCCTCGGCGGGGTGCCGGGTCCTGTGGGCGGCGGCTGATGAGCTTGAGCGGCGGATTCCGCTGCGGTTGATGGAGGAGTGCCTGGGTGCGGTGGTGCCGGAGCCGGTGTCCGAGCTGGCCGGGACTTTAACTACGGCGGTCGGGGTGTTCGCGGGTGATGCGGTGCTGGCCGGGGTGGAGCGGATGCTGGACCGGGTGGACCGGCTCTGCGCGGTGTCACCGGTGGTGCTCGTGGCCGAGGATCTGCAGTGGGCCGATGAGGCGAGCGTGCTGGTGTGGTCGCGGCTGGCCCGGGCGGTGGGGCAGGTGCCGTTGCTGCTGGTGGGGTCGTTCCGGCCCGGGGCGGGACGGGAGGATCTGGGCCGGCTGCACCGGGGAGTCCTGGCCCGGGCAGGGAACGTGGTCGAGCTCGGCCCGCTGCCCGATGGAGAGGTGGCTGAGCTGGTCGGCGGGCTGGTCGGGGGGTGCCCGGGTCAGCATCTGGCTGAGGTGATGGGTCACGCGGGCGGTAACCCGCTGTATGCGCGTGAGCTGGCGGACAGCCTGGTCAGGGATGGCCAGGTGGCGGTAGCCGTCGGGGTGGCCGAGATCGTGACAGCCTCCGCCCAGATGCGGGTGCCGGAGTCGCTGGACACGGCGATCGGGAAGAGGCTGGCGGGGCTGGCGCAGGACGCGGTGCGGGTGCTGCGGTGGGCGGCGGTGCTGGGCGCGGAGTTCTCCGTGACCGACCTGGAGGTGGCCTCGGGCCAGTCCGTCGGTGATCTGATGGGGATGATCGGCGCCGCGCTGAGGGCCGGGGTGCTCGCCGAGGCAGGGACGCGCCTGGAGTTCCGGCACGGGCTGATCCGCCAAGTGCTCTACCAGGAGCTCCCGCCCGCGCGCCGGGCAGCGATGCACGTCCAGGCCGCCCGGGCACTGGCGACAGCCGGCGCTGCCGCCGGACGCGTCGCCAGCCAGCTCGCCGCCGCCCAGCAGGCGGCCGGCCCCGATGCCGAACTCGCCTCCGACTGGGTGGTCAGCTGGCTGGCCGCCGCGGCACCCGTGCTGAACTACCGCGCCCCGCAGGTTGCCGCCGAGCTGTTCCGCGGCGTCCTGGACCGGCTCGCCGGCGATGACGACCGCCGCGAGATACTCCAGGCCAGCCTCGCCACCGTCTCTTTCCTGCTGCTCCGCGCCGAGCAAGTCGAGGAGACCGCCGGGCCGCTGGCCGCCACCGGACGCGACCCCATCCGCGCCGCCGAGATGGCCTGGCTCCTGGCCTACTCCCGGATGCGCACCGGCCGCGTCGCCGAGGCCGACTCGGTCATCGAAGCCGCGCTCAATCAGCTTGGCCGGACCCCAGAAGCGGCCCGTCTCATTGCCCTGCGAGCGATGACCTTGCTGCTACTCGGGCACTTCGATGAGTCGGCCAAGGCAGCGGAGGCGGCGCTGGCGGCCGCGGAGAAATCCGGCGACCGGCTGGCCGCCGGCTACGCGCATCATGCCAGGACCTTTGCCGCGTTCCGGGACCGGCAGCTCCAGGCGATGCTGGACCAGACCGGCCAGGCGCTGGCCGCGATCGGCGATGACCTGCAGGCCAGCGATTTGAAGGTCCTGGTGATGGCCAACCGGATCGGACTGCTCAGTGAAATGGACCGACGGCAGGAAGCGGTAGCCGCGGCCCGCGAAACACTGACGCTCGCCGAGCAGGCGGGCACCCCCCGGATCGCCACCGCCCGGCAGGTGCTGGCGGACCTGTACCTGACCGCCGGCCAGTGGGACGATGCCCTGGCCGAACTCGAGCCCGCGGTGGGCTTGCCGGGGCCCGACTATCTGCCCATCCTGATCCACGGGATGATCGCGCTGATCGCCGCGCACCGGGACGACGGCCAGAAGGCGGAAGAACACCTGGGCCGGATACCTGACGAACTCCTGAGGAGCCCGGCCGCTCCGGCGAACACGCATTTCGTCCTGCTCGCGCGAGCCGTAGTCGCCGAGCGGACCGGACGGCTGGATGATGCCGCCCGGGTGCTGGCGGCCGCGCTGTACTCAGGGGCGGTTGAGGATTCGTCGCTAAGCCGCCTCACGCTGCTGCTGCCGCTGGTACGGCTGACGCTTGAGACCGGGGATACCGCGTCGGCGGCAAAGGCGACGGCAGCGGCACGGGAAGAGGCCGAACGCGAGCCGTTGCGGGTCAGGGTCGTGATAGCCGACCAGTGCAGCGGGCTGGTGGCCGGCGATGCGGCGGCGGCACTGGCCGCCGCGGAATATTACGAGGCCACGGGACGGGTGCCGGACCAGGCGGCGGCGCTGGAGGATGCCGCGGCGCTGCTGGCGCGGCAGGGGGACGCCACAGCCGCTCGGCGGGCGCTGGCGTCGTCGCTCGAGCTGTACCAAGAACTCGGCGCGGCGTGGGACGTGCGCCGGGCCGTCGCTAGGCTGCGCGACTACGGGATCCGGCGCACGCGGGCCGTCTCGGCGCACCGCCCCCAGACGGGCTGGGCAGCGCTGACGCCGACCGAGACCAAGGTCGCCTCACTGGTGGCGGAGGGCCAGTCGAACCCCGACATAGCGGCTGCGCTATTCCTGTCCCGCAACACCGTGCAAACCCACGTCTCGCACATCCTCACCAAGCTGGGCGCGCAGTCGCGCGCCGAAATAATTCGCGTGGCGATGCAGCACTCATGAGCCCTCCGCAGGCCAGCGCCTATTCATCTGACCTACAGCCCTCACGAGGGGCGGGTGGCCGGGCCTCGATTTTCCAGACGCTGACGATAAATGGCGATGAGTTGACTGGTCTTCGCACCGCGGTGGTCGCGGTGCCGCAAATGCCGCCCAGGCACGACGTTACCGAGAGGAGCACGTGGTGCATCCCGTGAAACCGTCTCGACGAGCGAAGTCCATTTCTGCGAGCGCGGTCGTAGGCCCCAGTCGCTTGAGCCCTCCGCCGCCCAGCGCCTTTGCCGGCAAGGTTGCTGGCGTGGGTGAGCGGCTGGTCGGCCGCGATCGTGAGGTCGCGCGGCTGGAGGAACTGCTGACCAATTTGGCTGCGGGGACGGGCGCGGCGATCCTGGTCGAGGGCGAGCAGGGGATCGGGAAGACGGAAGTGCTACGGGCCGGGCTGGCCGGGGCGGAGGGCCTGGGATGCCGGGTGGCCTGGTCGGCGGCCGACGAGCTTGGCCAGCTGTTCCCGCTGGGGCTGATGGCCGAGTGCCTGGGGGCGGCGGCATGGTCCTCGGGCCAGGGCCAGGAGTCCCGGATGGGTGCGGACTCGTTGATGCCGGCCGGTGATCCGGTGCTCGCCGCGATGGAGCGGATGCTGGCGCTGGTAGACCAGTGGTGCGCCGATTCGCCGGTGGTGCTGGTGATCGAGGATCTGCACTGGGCTGATGAGGCGAGCGTGCTTTTGTGGCGCCGACTGAGCCGGGCGGTTGGGCAGGTGCCATTGCTGATTGCCGGGTCGATGCGGCCGGCGCCGGGCCGGGACGACCTGGTCAGAGTGCGGCACGGGGTGGCGGCACAAGGCGGGAGCGTGCTGTTGCTTGGGCCGTTGTCGGCACCGGTGGTGGCGGATCTGGTCGGCCGGGTGGTCCAGGGCCGGCCTGGGCGGCGGCTGACCGTGCTCGCCGCCCAGGCCGGGGGAAACCCGCTGTATGCGAGGGAACTAGCGGATGCGCTAGTACGTGACGGCCGGGTGCAGGTCAGCGGCGGGGTGGCGGAACTGGCGGACCAAGCGCCCGGGCCGGAGGGAACGGCCGGGGTTACGGTACCCAGGTTTTTGGCACAGGTGATCGAGGGGCGGCTGGAGCCGCTGAGCGAGGCCGCGGCGAAGATGCTGCGCTGGGCGGCGGTGCTCGGCCAGGAGTTTTCGGTCACCGACCTGGAGACTGTGACCGGACGGCAGGCCGGTCACCTGGCGGGTGTGGTCGCCGAAGCGGTCACGGCGGGCGTGCTGGCAGATACCGGGCCGAGACTGGCCTTCCGGCACGGCCTGATCCGCCAGACGGTGTACGACGCGATACCCAAGGCGCTGCGGGCAGCAGTGCACCTTCAGGCCGCGCGGTCGCTGGCGGATGCGGGCGCCGGGCCGGGGAAGGTCGCGGCGCACCTGGTGGCCGCGCCTGGCACGGTCGGGGGGTGGGTGCGTAACTGGCTGGTCCGGGCGGCACCGGCCCTGATCTGCCAGGCGCCGCAGGTCGCGGCCGAACTGCTGCGCGCTGCGCTGGCGGATCTCGCCGACGATGCCCCCGAGCGCGAGCCGCTGGAGGCTGACCTGGTCCGGGTCGCCTTCATGCAGTGGCAGCACGAGGAGGTGGAGCGCACCGGCACCAAGCTGCTGTCGGGCCACCTTGACCCGAACCGCCGAGCGGAGATTGCCTGGTTCGTCGCTTATGCGCAGCTGCGCCAGGGTAACGCGACCGAGGCAGTCACCCTGATCGAGCAGGAGCTGACCCGGTCAGGCCTGGAGGCCGGCCATTGGGCGCGGCTGCGCGCGCTCCAGGCGATGACGCTGACGCAGCACCGGCGCCGGGCTGAGATGCCGGGGATCGCACAGGAAGCCCTGGCCAGCGCGGAAGCGGCCGGGGACAGGCTCGCAGCCGGCTATGCGCTTCACGTCATGTTCACTGTCAGCGCTTTCCAGCACGACTGGGTGACCGGGCTGGGCTATGTCGACCAGGCGCTGGCAGTGATCGGCGACGACCCGCAAGCTGTCGATCTTCGGCTGATACTCCTGTCCAACCGGGCCTCGCTGCTGAGTCATCTGGCCCGTCCCGAGGATGCCATCACGACGACCGAGCAAGCCCTGGCGATAGCCGAGCAGGCCGGAGCCTACCGGCTCGGCTTTATCCGCACCCAGCTCGCGGCCGTCTACTACACCTCCGGCCAATGGGACGACGCGCTAGCCGAGCTCGAAACGGCCATCGCCACACCCGGACCGGGCGGCGACCGCATCAAGACCCGCGGGCTGGCCGCGCTGATCGCCGCGCACCGCGGTGACTGGTCTGCCGCCGACGAGCACTTGGCGGCTGCGGCCGACATCCCGACCCGCGAAGTCATCTGGCAACACAACTCATACGACCTCCTCATGGCGCGCGCCATGGCCGCTGACCGATCCGGCGGAGCCGCTGAGGGAACGGCGGTGCTCGCGCCCTGCCTCGATCCCAGCGCGGCCGAACGCAAGCCGGACCGGTATGTGGTCCTGCCGGCACTGACCCGGCTCGCCGTCATGGCCGGTGACGCCGCGGTCGCCGGTGCCGCCCTGGCGGTCGCCGAGCGAGAGGAGGCCGAGATGACCAGTTCTGGAGTCGCTGACTACTGCCGAGGGCTGGTGGCGGCCGATCCGGCCACCCTGCTCACCGCGGCGGGCATCTACCGCGCAGCAGGCCAGCCACTTGAGTGCGCCCAGGCGCTGGAGGACGCCGCCGTACTGCTCGCCGAGCGCGGCGACATCCAGGCGGCCCGCGACGCCTTCACCGAGGCCACCAGCCGCTACGAGGCTATGGGAGCCCGCTGGGACATCGACCGCGCCAATGCCCGGCTTCGGCCCCATGGCCTCCGGCACCGGCAGCAGGGACGCCGAGACCGGCCCGCCACCGGGTGGGACGCCCTGACGCCGACCGAGACCAAGATCGCCTACTTGATCGGCGAGGGCAGATCCAACTCCGATATCGCGGCGGGCCTGTTCCTGTCCCGCACCACCGTGCACACACACGTGTCGCACATTCTGGCCAAACTCAACGCCCGGTCACGCGCCGAGATAGTGCGGGAAGCCCTTACGCACCCGGCGGCACCGGAACTCGCGACGGCCTGAGGCCGTCATCCTCGCGTTTCGGCCCTCGCCCTCGGCCAAAGCCGCGGATCGCAGGCCGGCACGCTGCTGCGTCAGCGCCAGACGCACGGCCACCAGATAGGTCTGGTAACGTCCCGACGCTTCACGTTAGTGCAGCCGTTCTTGGGCCGGCGATCGATGGTTCCTTGACACAACCATCAGTATTGAGTACGTCGCGCGGCGACGCGCGTGCCTATGCTCGCGGCCATGGCGAGGACGAATATCGGCTCAACCATGATCAGAGGGCTCCCCGCGGTCGTGGTCCTGGCTGCTGCGCTCGCGGGGCCGGGACGCGGAGCCATGGGCGTAGAAGTCGGCGGTCAGGTCGCCGCCGGCGCCGCCACCTTCACCGGCGAGCGCCACGCCCGTGCGGCCGACTGCAAGTGCAGTCAGCATGTGGATACCCACGCCTCCACCCGCCCCGCACCCTGGGAAAAAGTGCACATGCGGGATTTCCGCGGCGGGATGCTCTCCTCGGCTTCGCCTCAGTGTGGCTGGGGCCTCGATATTTCCAGACGCTGACGATAGGTGGCGATGAGTTAACTGGTCTTCGCGCCGCGGTGGTCGCGGTGCCGCAAGTGACCCGCCTTGCGGGGCTGCGCGAATCGCGTCCTTGAATCCGTGCCTGAGCCACCACTTCGCTGCGACGTAAAAAGGAGCCACGCCGATGCAGACGGTCGAGAACTACGCCGGTGCTACAGGACTCCGGCTTGCGGAGCGTTGTGGTCGCGGGGGTGTGGCCCCGGTGGGCGGCCCGTCGTTCGTCGGGCGCGGTGGTGAGCTGGCGCTGGTGCGGGAGTTGCTGGCTGGGGTGGGCGCGGGGATCGGCGGGCTGCTTCTGGTGGCGGGAGAGCAGGGCATCGGGAAGTCGTCGTTGCTGCGGGCGGGGCTGGAGGGCGGGGCGGCGGGGTGCCGGGTGCTGTGGGCGGCGGCTGATGACCTTGAGCAGCGGATTCCGCTGGGGTTGATGGAGGAGTGCCTGGGTGCGGCGGTGCCGGAGCCGGTGCCCGAGCCAGGCGGGGCCTTAACGACGGCGGCCAGGGTGTTCGGGGGTGATGCGGTGATGGCCGGCGTCGAGCGGATGCTGGCCAGGGTAGACCGGCTTTGCGCGGTGTCACCGGTGGTGCTGGTGACCGAGGATCTGCAGTGGGCCGATGAGGCGAGTGTGCTGGTTTGGTCGCGGCTCGCCCGCGCGGTGGGGCAGGTGCCGTTGCTGCTCGTAGGTTCATACCGGCCAGGGACGGGCCGGGAGGATCTCGAACGGCTGCACCGGGGAGTCCTCGCGAGGGGCGGAAACGTGGTCGAGCTCGGCCTGCTTCGGGACGCCGAGGTGGCTGAGCTGGTTGGCGGACTGATCGGTGGGCGTCCTGGTCAGCATTTGACCGCGATGATGGGTCAGGCGGGCGGTAACCCGATGTATGCGCGTGAGCTCGCTGACAGCCTGGTCAGGGATGGCCAGGTGGCGGTAGCCAGCGGGGTAGCCGAGATGACAGCGGTCTCGGCTCCGGTGCGGGTGCCGGTCTCGCTGGACGCGGCGATCGGGAAGCGGCTGGCGGGACTGGCGCAGGACGCGGTGCGGGTGCTGCGGTGGGCGGCGGTGCTGGGCGCGGAGTTCTCCGTAACCGACCTTGAGGTGGTATCGGGCCAGTCGGTCGGTGATCTGATGGAGATGATCAGCACCGCACTGAGGGCTGGAGTGCTCGCCGAGGCGGGGACGCGTCTGGAGTTCAGGCACGGGCTGATCCGCCAGGCGCTCTACGAGGGACTGCCGGCCGCACGACGGGCGGCCATGCACATCGAGGCCGCCCGGGCGCTGGCGACGGCCGGCACCGCCGCCGGACGCGTCGCCAGCCAGCTCGCCGCTGCCCAGCAGGCGGCCGGCCCTGACGGTGAGCTCGCCTCTGACTGGGCGGCCAGCTGGCTGGCAGCCGCGGCACCCGTGCTCAACTACCGCGCCCCGCAGGTAGCCGCCGAGCTGTTCTGCGGTGCTCTGGCCCAGCTCGCCGGCGATGACGACCGCCCCGAGATACTCCAGGCCAGCCTGGCCACAGTCTCGTTCCTCCTGATGCGGCCCGAGCAAGTCGAGCAGATCGCCGGGCCGCTCGCCGCCACCGCCCGCGACCCCGCCCGCGCCGCCGAGATGGCCTGGCTCCTGGCCTACTCCCGGACGCGCGCCGGCCACCTCGCCGGAGCCGACGCGGTCATCGAAGCCGCGCTCACCCGGCTGGGCCGCTCCCACGCCGCCCGCCTACTCGCCCTGCGAGCGATCATCTTGGTATTCCTCGGAAAGTTCGATAAGTCGGAAAAGGCCTCGGACGAGGCGCTGGCGGCCGCGGAGGAATCCGGCGACCGGCTGGCCGCCGGATACGCGCATCACACCAGGACTATCGCCGCGCATAGGCAGCGACATTTCCGGGCGGCGCTCGACCATACCGGGCAGGCGCTGGCCGTAATGGGAGATGACCTGCAGGCCACCGATCTGCGGGTGCTGGTGATCGCCAACAGGATCACGCTGCTGAGCGAAATGGACCGGCGGCAAGAAGCAGCGGCCTTGGCGCGCGAAGTAGTGGCCCTCGCCGAACAGGCAGGCACCCCCCGGATCGCCACCGTCCGGCCGGCGCTGGCGGACCTATACCTCACCGGCGGCCAGTGGGACGATGCCCTGGCCGAGCTCGAGCCCACCGTCGGCATGCCAGGACCCGACTACCTGCCGGTTCTGGTCCACGGGATGATCTCGCTGATCGCCGCGCACCGGGACGACTGGCAGACGGCCGAAGAGCACCTGCGCCGCATACCAGACGAACTCATGACTAGCCCGGCGGCTCGGGGAAACATGCACTACGTCAGGCTGGCGCGAGCCGCGGCCGCCGAGCGGGCCGGACGGCCGGATGAGGCCGCCCGGGTGCTGGCTGCCGCGCTGGACCCGGAGGCAGAGGATACCTGGCCCGGTCGCTCCGTGCTGCTGCTGCCGCTGGTACGGCTGACGCTGGCGGCCGGGGATACGGCGACGGCGGAAAGGGCCACGGCAGCGGCGCGGGAGGAGGCCGAACGCGAGCCGCTGCGCATCTGGATCGTGATAGCCGATCAGTGCGCCGGGCTGGTGGCCGGCGACACGGCGGCGGTACTGGCCGCCGCGTCATACTACGAGGCGACGGGACGAGTGCCAGACCAGGCGGCCGCGCTAGAGGACGCCGCCGCGCTGACTGCGCGGCATGGGGAGGCCACGGCGGCCCGGCGGGCGCTGGCCTCGTCGCTGGAACTGTACGACGAACTCGGCGCGGCCTGGGACGCGCGCCGGGCCACCGCCAGGCTGCGCCACCACGGGATCCGGCGCACCCGCGCCGTCTCCCAGCGCCAGCCCCAGACAGGCTGGGCGGCGCTGACGCCCACCGAGGTCAAGATCGCCTCCCTGGTCGCGGAGGGCCGGTCAAACCCCGACATCGCCGCCCAGCTCTTCCTGTCCCGCAACACCGTGCAAACCCACGTCTCGCACATCCTCACCAAACTCGGTGCCCGGTCCCGCGCCGAGATAATTCGCGTGGCAATGCGGCACTCATGAGCTGTCCGCCGGGCGGCCGGAGAATGCTTGTGCCCGCGCGGGCCGTATCTGATATGGCACCGGTGAGCGACGGTGCCGACCGACGACGAGGAAAGGAAGCACATGACTCAGGAGACGGTGAGCCGGTCTGGTTACTCGGTCACACTGACGGGCGCCAGCGAGCCGGGGTGGCGGGAGAGCTTCTTTGAGCACCGCGCGGCGCATGAGGTGCTTGCCTTGACACTGATGCTCAGCGGCGTCGCCGCCACAGCTCACAGCCTGGCCGCATCCGATCGGAGGGATCTTCAGCGGCTGCTGGCCGACGATGTCGGGTGGGCGGTGTGGTGCCAAGGCCGCCTCGATCACCCGCCCGATGGGCTGACCGGCGCCGACATCGAGATGGCACGCTCGGCATGGCGGTGGCTGGCGCGCAGCAGGCTGCTGGGCGGTTCGCTTCTGGGTGGTGGTTCGCTTCCGGGCGTGTGTGCCCGTGGAGTGGCACCCTGCCCTGGGATGGGGGTGCAGTTAGGCGTAGCCAAGGCCCAGCATGCTGCCGATCTGACCGAGCGCCCGTGCCGCTAAGCATGAGCGCTCATCCGCCTAGATCACCGGGGTCGACGTGCCGCAAATCCATCGTCGCCAGCTATCAGGAGGATGTCAATGCCAACTTCCGGCTTCCCCGCCGGCACGCTCGATGAGGAAGGGTTCCCGGTCTGGATCACTGATCTGGCGGCGCCTGACCCCAATCACACGGTGCATGTGGTCCGTGGCCTGGCACCCGCTGACGCTCTGCAGATGCTGGGCGCCCGGCCAGCGGCCATCACCCCATGCCAGTTGCCAGCCAGCCGGCCCGACGATCACCTCTCGCTGCCGCAGGCGGCGATCGGCCCCGCCAGCAGCGGCGCTGTCCTGTTGGCCGGGCAGATCGGGTTCTGGACGTTTGTCTACGACGACCTGGGCCTGACCGCCCACGGCGAGGATCCCGGGTACCCGTCACGGTTCGCGCCGCCGGCGAAGATGCTGTCGGCCGATGGCCGGGAAGCAGCGACCAGCACCTGGACCATTAACGCCGACACCTTCCTCGCCTACGCCGCCGACGGCGACCTGCTGCTGGACGTCGCCGAAAATGTTGACCCGGCAGCGGAGGACATCCCGGCCGGGCTGCGGGCCGCGATCGACGCGGCCAGGACTTGCGGGCCCGGGGATGGCGAGGACTGCGGGATTAACATGCGGGTGGTATGCGCCCTGGCCGGGCTCAACCGCACGCTCGACGACCTGCGCCTGATCCCGCTGTTAGCCACACCATTCGGCTGACCTGCTCCATCTCACCCCTCAACGGCTGCCCCCTCGCTACGCGGTTGCCAGGGGCCGTCTCCGAGCGTGGTACCCCTGGGCACCGGGGGAAGGACCGCGCCCAGATTGCGCGGGGCGCCCCGGCCGGGAAAGAATTTCTGGTGCTGGCCGTCGGGGGGATCCACGGGCACAGGCACGCCTTCCCGGCCATACACCAGGGACGAGGCCACCACCACGCCGTCGAAGCGGACCCATACCAGCTCGCGGCTGGCAATCACCCAGCTACCCCACACAGCGGCGAACTGTTTGGCATAGGACACCACCCCGCGCCCCGCCGCCGCGGCGCCGGAAGAAACCAGCCACACCGGCCTCCTGGGCACCCCTAGGGACTCCAGCACGGCGGCGAGATGACCCGCCGCCAGCGCAGGTCCCTGGCCCGGGCGTCCGTGAACATGCACCGCGGCAGCGACCTCGTCAGGAAGGACCATCTTCGCCGCCGCGTCGCGGACGGCACCAGAGGCATTGTCCCCTGGCTGCAGCAGCAGCACCTGGCGGACGCCGCCGCCGGCGCGGCCGACACTGACCGGCCACCCCGCGGTGGTCATATGATCTTCCCAGTCCAGCGGGCCGACCGGCAGCCGGGCCGTCCGCCGCTGCCAGGGCCCGGGATCGGCCAGCGCCTGGGCCTGGGTGAGGATACGAGTCGGCGCGAGGCCGACCTCACTCTGCGGCACGGCAGCCACCCCGCCCCGCAGGCCCGCGCGGCCGGCCGCAGAGCGCGGCTGGTAACAATGCAGCGCGGCAGGAACGATCTGCAGCGTGCCTTCCTCAGTCAGCCCGCCCACGCCAACGGCCACCGCCCCGGTGCCGAGGCTGACCCACACATCAGCCAGCCGCACCCGCCCCGCAGCCCGCGGCGGCGGCGCCCACACCCTGTTCCCGCGCGCATCAGCGAGTTCCTGCGCGGTCACGTCAGCGTCACTGGCCAGGAGCACCACCTCCAGGCTGGAGTCGGCCCTCTCGCTGAGCTGCTGAAGAAGCCAGCCGGTGTCTACAGGGACGCCGCCGACGTGCAGCCTGCCATCCATCCCCCGGCCGTGCACCAGCACGTCATCGGCCAGGTGGGACACCAGAAGGTCAGCCGCCGTGCTGGGCTCTACCCCTAGCCACAACCTCACCGTCGCTTGCTCCCCGGCCCCGACCGTGTGCAAGAAGACCGGCCGTTCACCACCCGTGCCAGGCGGCCCGGGCAGCTCCAGCCTTCTGATCGGCCTGAGTAGGCTTTCGGTACGGAATGCGTCCCACTCCGGGGCCGTGCTGACGTAAGGCCGGAAGGCATGCTGCGTGCGCTTCTGAGCTGCGACCGCAACGGCCCCCTGCAGCTTGTCCAAGTCGGCTTGCCTGGCACCCCTGAGCTCCGCCTGGTCGAGCTCGTCCACACTCATCACCAGAGCCTTGGTGAGGTCCGACAGGCGGGCGGAGATTGCCCGGTATTCCGCTCTGGGGGGCCCGAAATACCAGAAGGCCCAGTATCTGCCCGCTTCATACTCCGGTGAGCCGGGCGCGGTCCTGTCCCGCCAGGCCCGCTGCAGCACCTCAGGTACGTTGACTCGTGAGTACGCCGTCGTGAACAATTCTTCGTCTTCGCTCGCGAGATAGCGCAGCGCGAGGAAGAACTGCTCGGCATGCCGTGCCTCATGCCAGATCGTGGACGCGGCTGCCGGGACATCATCCCGGTCCACCGGCACGGCGCCTAGCGCCATGCTCCACGACCTGACGAAGAACTCACCATTGGTGCTGATCACACGCTCGGCATCGAGTGCTAGCGCCGGGACGCCGCTGGCCGCCAGCCGGGCATTGGCCGCGGCCAGCAGCCGCGCCAGCAGCGCCGGGCCCTGAGCCTGGCGCTGCTCAGCCTCTAGCACCGACCACCAGCCAAGCTCTGCGTCAACATCGCGCAGGTAAAGGTACCGGTGCAGGGACTGGTTCAGCCCCCGGACACCCGGCCCGGTAGCCGGGATCACGTCTTCCGGCCCTACCGGGCCCCACACTCCGGGGATCTCCGCCAGCACGACCGTAGCCGCCTGCGAACCATCAGTCCCGGCACCGGCGACGCGACGGTCAGAAACAAAGAAAACGGTGCCCGGCGGGAATACCGCAGTACCCGCTCCCAGCAGCAGGTCCGTCTCCCGGCCCCTGCTCGCATACCGGCCGCTGCGCCCCTCCAGCGGCAAGATCACGAACCGCACATTCTGGCCACCGGACAAATCCGGCCGGTCAGCCGAGGCCACGGTGAACCCCCCGGCCGTGATGTGCGCCCCTGGCTGATAACGGTCAAACTCCGCGCCGCCGAGCCGGGCATTGAGATAATAAGCAGTCCAGGCCAGCCCGCCCAGCAGCGACAGCGCCCGCCCGGCGTCGCCGGCCGCCGCAGCAGCGACCGGGTGTGCCCCGGCCCCGGCCCCGGCCCCGGCCACCATCGCAGCCAGCCAGCCCTCAGCCTCCGCGTAGGTCACCCGGGCAGGGAGCTCCACTCCACTCACCCGCAGATACCGGCGCGCCATCTCGAGCCCTGCCGGACCCGGCTGCGACGGCGGCAGGTGCGGCACCGCCTGCGGTTGCCCACCTGGCTGGTTCGGCTCCGGCTCCCAGTCCATGGCCGCACCCAAGCCGGAGCCCGCCAGATCCGGCTGAGACCACCGCACCGCGCGCGCGGATCGGCGCCGACCCTGGCCGTCGATGACCAGGGGCCGCTGCCCACCCTCCAGCAGGGCCACAGGCAGGGCGCCGCCGAGCAGGTCGGCGCCCAGCCGGACCTGTTCCTGTCCACCCGAGCGCACCAGCACCCAGCTACCCAGTTCGCCAGGCACCGGCCGGCCCTGCTCATCCACCCCGGCCCGCGCCGCCAGCACCCGTCCGTCCGCAGTGGTCCAGACGTCGGTGTCAGCCGCCAGCACCGGCCCGCCACCCAGCCGTGCCAGCACCACCGCCACCGGCTCAGCCGCCCCCCGCGCCGCCGCCGCGCAGGCAACCATCACCACCAGCCTGCCCGGCGGCTCCCCTAGCCGCCGCCCGAACTCAGCGTGGAAATCCTCCGGCGGCACCACCCGCTCTCCCACCACCAGATGACCGCTGTCAGGATCTGTGTGCAGATGAAGCACCGTCGCGTTTTCCACCACCGGGAACCGCAGAGCCGCTGCCCGGCTCTCCGCCTCATCCCCCCAAACACCACCGCGAGCCGGGAAATACCACCCCGACCGCGTCACCACAACACGCACCCCGCCCAGCAGCGGACGCGGCACCCCAACATTCCACGAGACCGAACGCCGCCCCGGTTGAGCTGCCGAAGTGCCAGCGACCGGCTCCGGCCGCGGTGATGTCAGAGCGGGCCTGAGGTCTGTGAGCAGGTACATCTGATGCACTTGGGCGTCGCGTTCCCGCGCCCAGGCAGTGATCACGGACAGCGGCACGAACTCGTAATTGGAGTGCAGCGGGTCGCCGAGGGCGAACATCTGCTGGTCACCACGCCGCACCGCACGGAGGTAGATCAGATGCCGATCGCTCTCTGGGCCGGCGCGCAGCAGGATGCCGCCCTGATCGCGGACGATGTCCCAGAACCGGGCACGGTGGTCGGCGCTGGCCAGCCGGGGTGCCAGTGACCGGGCCGGCTCGAGCGCCCGGGCGGCGAGCTGGCTGTTTATCGGGATCAGGTAGTCGTGAGGACGGATGCCGGTGGCTCGCCGCCGGTAGCGGTCAACGCCCGTGGGCCCGGCCAGGACCAGGCTCAGCTCCCACGTGTCCCGTACGATCCGGCGGGTCAGCACGGGGATGTCCGGCTGGCCATCGGTCTGGCCCAGCATTACCACACCGCCCAGCTTCTGCATGACCCTGCTCCACCGCTCGGTCAAGGCGCGCAGTTGCTGGCCGCCGGTCCGGGAATCTAGACCTGGGGTGGCCAGCAGCGTGGTGACCGCTGCGCCGATGGCGTTGAACTCGGCCGTCGCCTGCCGAATCCGCGCCTGCGCTAGCTCGCCGATGGTGCGCGGCCGACGCAGCGGTCCCAGCCCCGTCCGGTCGGGCAGGTGCAGCGCGCCGGTCCCGCCGGTCACCCGGTCCTGCACCCAGGCGACCAGGTTGCGGCCCGCTATCAGCAACCCGGCGATCGTTGGCACTTGGGCCAGCAGGATCTGATCGACGGCAGCGACGGTGCAGGTATTGAGGAAGAACTGCTCCTCCGCGCCGCTGGCGGCGAACAGCGCCTCGGTCAGCAGCGGGCTGGCCAGCAGCGCACCGAACAACGGGTCGGTCGCCACCCGCGCCCGGACCTGGTCGCCGAGATTCAGCAACGCCAGCCGGGCCAGCCGCTCGGCGGCCGGCTGGCCCGGCCGGTAGCCGATACTGGCCAGCCCTGGCTCGGCCATCGGATCCCGGCCGCCGACCAGCTCCACGGCTAGCTGCGTCAGCACGGATCGCAACCGGATCGGGCTGACTGACTCGATGACCCGCACGTCGTGATAACGCCTGCGGCCGGGGCGCCGCACCGGTGTCTCCCGGCTCGGCACCAGGGCGGCCGACAGCAGCATGTCGTTGACCAGCGCGACCAGCTCAGCGCTGCCGTGCAGGCCCAGATACCGCTGGATGTCCGCCAGCCGGTCCAGGATGTCCTGATTGCCCAGCACCTCAAGATACTCGGCCAGCTCCCCCCCGGGTCCGGCCAGCCCTAGCAGGTCAAAGACCAGCCGACGCAGCGCGTCGGGCGCCAGCCCGAGCGCGGGCGCCGCCATTCGCACCCCGTCGTACGCCGCGAGGTAGCGATCGGCCACCTCGTCCCGCATCCGTAGCAGGGCCAGTTGTGCCGGGCGGCGCGGAACGACCTGCGCCCACCGCACATCACGGGACAGCGGAGGCGGGCCAGCATCGTTAATCTCGGCTTGCTGTTCCGCAATCATCCGGGCGAATTCGTCGGCGATCTCCTCGGCCGTTTGCCCGAGGTCACCCGGGTCGTGCCTGAGGCCGACCATCGCGTCTAGTACATCGGCCTCCGATGGCACGACCCCGGTCCATTCGAGGCCGGGGAGCATCTCGACGACCTGACGGGCGATCCAGGGACGGGGGTCGGACGGTGGCAGGATTCGGGCGGCGGGATCCCCGGCCGCCTGGCCCCGGTCCGGCTGAGCCGCGGCCAGGACGGCCACGATCCGGTCCAGCGACCAGCCGCCATTGAACATGGAACTCAGGTCAGGATGGATGACTGGCCTGAAGCCGTTTTCCAGCAGCATCCGGTGAAGCAGCAGATAGACATTGAGCCGACCGTTGGCGTCGGTGAACAAATGCATGACGTGCAGGCGGCGGATCAGCCTGGCAATCGCCCTGAGCCGCGCGGCGTCGTCGCCAGCTTCGCCGATCTGCACGTAGTACTCGTTCAGCGCCGCGTCCGCCAGGGCAGGCGCCTCATCCTGGCCGTAGCGGATCCCCACCATCACCGCCGGGGAATCCGGCCGGTAAAAGTCCACCGAAATCAGCGCCCGGGCCGCCCGCTCATCCTCCTGCAGGCTCCCGGAGCCTGCCGCATGCGGCTCAAGGCCGACAATCAGCGGCCGCCCGGCAATGTGCTCGGTTAGCATGTCCCCGGCCATCCGCTCAGCGTTAAGTGGGAAGCGGATAGACAGGCCGGTCCCGTTCCACGACGGCGTGGTGCCCTGGAGCCCGGTGGTCACCCGGGCAAGCAAGCTCAGGTAGCCGGGCCCGTCCAGCCGCTCGAAGCGCCTGTCCGGCGGGTCAAGTACCTCCTCGTAGGCGCCCTCCATGGCCGCCTGGTAGCCAGGAGAGTTGTCGTGGTCATAGAGCGCACCTTGATCGTCTGGGTGGTACACCCATGCTTCGTCGTGGTGCTCCGGGGCCAGGTAGAGCCACTGCCAGCCGTTCCTGGGCATGTAGTCAGACAGTCTCCGCGCGGGGCGGCCTTCCTGCTCGGCCCTGGTGCTGGCGATGTAGGCGGCGACATGGCGGGTGATGTAGGCGGCGATGTCAGCCACCGTGCGTCCCATGTCAATCCGCTGGTCCCTGAGGTTGCGGAACACGTCAATGATGCTGGGCTCTGGCGGGGGCGCTCCGATCCAGCCGTATTGAGGCAGCGACTCGATGACGCGTCGCGCGAGCTCGGGCCGGGGGTCTGGCGGCGGAAGGATCAGTACGGAGAGGTCGCCGGCGGCCGGGCTGATTGCCGGCTGTTCCTCCCGCAAGGCGGCCACGATCTGCTCCAGCGACCAGCCGCCGTTGAACATGGAATGCATTTCGGGGTGGTTGACGGGGCTGAAGCCGTTCTCCAGCAGCAGCCGGTAAAGCAGCAGATAGATATTGACCCGGCCGTTGGCTTCGGTGAACAAGTGCATGACGTGCAGGCGGCGGGTCAGCCTGGCGATCGCACTTAGCCTCGCGGTGTCGTCGGTGGCTTCGCCGATCTCCTCGTAGTAGTCACTCAGCGCCGCGTCGGCCAGGCCGGGCGCCCCGGCCTGGCTGTAGCGGGTCCCCACCATCACCAAGGGGAAGCCCGTGGGGCTGTCCGGCCGGTACTCCAGCGTGGTGAGAGCCTGCGCCGCCCGCTGATCCTCTTGCGAACTCCCGGTGTCTGCCGGGGGCCGATCAGGCCTGACCGACAAGGCGGCGACCAGCGGCCGCCCGGCAACGTATTCGTCCAGCATGTCCTCGGCCATCCGCTCGGCCCCGAGGAAAAACTTCATCTCCCCGGCTGGCTCGCCCGTCCACGACGGCGTGTGCCCTTGCCCGGCGGTGACCAGGTTCATCAGGCCCAGATAGCTGACGCTGTCCAGCTGCTCGAACCGCCTGCCCTGCGGGTTAAGTACCTGCCGGTAGGCGTGCAGCATGTCCGCCTGGAAGCCGGGGGACATCTCCCGGTCATACAGCCCGCCCGGGTTTTCGGGGAGGAGCAGCATCGATAGCTCATGATCTTTGACGCTGATATACCACGGCCACCACGAGCCCTCGTCGGGCTGGAAGTCCGACAGTATCCGCCGCCGAGCGACGTCTCGCTGGTCGATGACCTGGCGCGCGACCTCGACGCGCGGATCGGGCGGCGGGAGGATCTGGCCGACGGCGCCTTCCTGGCTCGCACGCAGGATGGCCACGATCTGCTCCAGAGACCAGCTGCCGTTGAACATGACATGCGACTGGGTAGCGATAACGGGCCGGAAGCCGTTTTCCAGCAGCAGCCGGGGCAGCAGCAGGTAGACATTGAGCCGGCCATTAGCGTCGCTGAACAAGTGCATGACGTGCAGGCTGCGGATCAGCCTCGCGATCGCCGTGAGTCGCGCAGTGTCGTCACGAGCAGCCCCGATCTCCTCGTAATAGGCCACTAGCGCCGCGTCCGCCAGGCCACGCGCCTCATCCAGCCGGTAGCGGGTCCCGACGAGTACCCGGGATCTGCCCGGCTCGTCAAGCCTCAGCTCGGTGAGAGCCAGCGCCGCCCGCTGGTCCTGCGAGCTCACGGCACCCGCCGCGGACGGAGCGGGGGTGATCGTCAGCGCGGCGACCAGCGGCCGTCCGGCAACATGTTCGGCCAGCATGTCCTGCGCCAGCCGCTCGGCGTGGAGCGGGAAATCCATGTCTGGCCCCGGGTCGCCCGTCCACGACGGCCTGTTTCTGAGCCCGGAGCTAACCAGGTCAAGCAGGTGCCGGTAGCCGTCGCCGTTCAGCCTCCCGAACCGCCCGTCCGACGGATCAAGTACCCGTTCGTAGGCGCGCACCATGCCCGCCTGAAAACCGGGAGAGTTTTCACGGTCATACAGCTGGCCCGGATCGTCGGGCCAGGCCAGCATCGCTCGCTCATGATCTCGGGGGTTCAGGTACAGCATCCACCACAAGCTCCTGTCCAGGAAGTCTGACAGTCTCCGCGGGACGGGCTGGGAAGCGACCTCGGCCAGGGGGACGCTGCCCGCCGGATCGTCAACGTGCCGCGTCCCGCAGGTGAAGCAAAGGAATCCCCCGCCCGGGAGGCGTCCGGGCGGCGGCGGCCCCAGCACCCCGTTCAGCCGCGCCGCCAGGACCCCGGCCAGCGCCGCAGCACCTACCTCGTCACGCAGACCGGGGCGGACTTGACCGGGGCGGACTTGCCTGGGGTAGACGAGATCGGGGTAGATCTGCATGGCCAGCCACCGGACGGCCTGCCCCAGCGGGTCAAGCTGGCGGATCGCGGTTTCCTCCATTACCCCGATCAGCGGCTCCGTACGCCCCGCGCGGTGGATGAGAAGCTGCGCCCAGTCAACCGCGTCGCCCAGCCTCTCAGCATCCAGCCTCCCCCACCTCCTGTCGAACGACTCAGCGTTGAACTCGCCCGGCCCGGCATCGCCAGCACTCTGCTCATAGCCCGGCCACAGCCCCGGCAACGCGGGTACCACCACAGCCGGCCGCTGGTGGTCCTGCACCCGGCCAAAGGGCGGCCGGACCGGGCGCATCAGCTCGGCCAGCCGCCAGATGCCGGGCGGGTCGTGGCCATCCGGCCCGTCGCTGAGCCCCAGGGCCGCGCGCACGTCGGCCGGCAGGTCCACGACGAGCACCACAGTGCCGGCCTCACCGTCACCAAGGTGCAAGAGCCGGTCGGTGACCGTGGTGATCGGGCGAAGCCCCGGCTGCGACAAGATGAACGTGATGATCGCCCGCCAGGCCGCAGCGGGATCGGGCAGCCCGGCGATGACCGGAGCGACATAGGTCAGGTGCAGGTCGCCCTCACGGTTGTACAGCTCACGGATCAAGGTGGCCGTCGCATCACGGGCGACCTGGGCAACGGCCGCCGGACCGTAACGGCGCGGCGGATCCAGCGGCGACCAGGTTCCCCAGCTGCTGGCTCTGCCCATCGTGATCTGAGCTTGTGTCACTGTCGGCAGGTACTCAAAGGCGACCGTTTCTTCTGCTCCCGCCCAGCCAGGAACTACATCTCGAAATACAAACGGGCCGGTACGGAAAAGCACCGAGTGGCGAAGCAGTCTTAGTCCGTAATTCGTCACCCATTCCGCGTTCTGGACCCGGACAGGTGGCCTAACCCTTTCTGGCCCGAGCAGGTCGGCCTGGGTGAGGGCGTAGTTGCGCTCGATCGCATCCAGGTAGCGCCGCGCGAACGGGTGCTGCCGGGCCGCAAGCAACGCCGAGTTGTTCCACTTGGGAGAATCATCGCTGGCATGAACCGCGAAGCCGTACTGGTTGAAAACGTCCCGGAGGTCGTCCAGTGACACCAGTCTGTTGTCGCCGTCGGAATACAGGCCGCCGAACCGGTCCAGGATCGCCAGCCGGAGGATGTCGCTGGCGGCGCCGTACCCCAGGCCGACCCGCTTGGCCAGCTCCATCCGGTAAAACTCGGCCAAAGGCATCGGCGCTCCGGCGTGGAAGACCTCATCGACATTGATCAGCAGCACCCCGGAGTCCAGCGCCCAGACCAGCATCTTCCGAACTGCGGCAAGCGGGTCCGGCCCGCCAGCCGGCGGCTGGAGGGCCCGGGCGAACGTGTCCCGGGGAACGTCGGTCCACACCAGGACACGCCACGACGGCGAGGTCCGCGCCGCCAGGTCGGCGACGTTTTCGCGGAACTCCGTGTCGGTGAGCGGGCCGCCCAGCCAGATGCTGTGGAACAGCAGCGGCATCTCCATGACGGCGGGCAGGTCCCGCAGGTTCCGGCCGGAGCCGCGGGGCCACGACCGCTGGTCCGGGCCGAGCTCCAGCCGCCATACCGAGTCCCCGGTGACCGGCAGGCCGTCCGGGTCCAGATCGGCGGGCGCCGGCGGCTCCGAGCGGGTCTGGTCAAGCATGCGGGTCAGGTCAAGCCCCTCGAAGAAGCCAAACAGCGGCCGAACAGGTCAGGGCCGAGCATCGCGCCCCTCGCGCTGCCCGGTGCCGCCCGGGTCGCGGCGCGGTGCAGGCCGGCCAGGATCTCCTCCTCAGACGGCCCCCATCCGGCCAGCGGCTGACCGGTCACCCCAGGTCCGGCCGCGCTCACACCGCCAGCGATCGCGTCCAGGCGATCGATCAGCCGGCGTGCGGTCGCGCTCGCCGCGTCCTCCGAGACCTCCGGGCGGCGCCCGGCGTTACGGTCAAGGCCGGCAGCGATCTGACTCAGGCCATCGACAACCACACGCACAGCCCCGGCTGACCGGGCCGATCCGATGACCTCGTCCAGCCCGTGCAGCAAAGCGTGCACCGCGGCGGCGCTCAGCACCGGCTCGCCATCGGCTTTCCCGCCCAGAACCCGGTCGATGCGCCACGCCGCCTGCAGCACCTCGAACACATCAAACAACAGAAGATCCGGCGATCCGGCCAGCCTCGCCACCACAGCGAGTTCGTCATCGGCGTTCCGCTCGCACACCGCTCCGCCGGGAAGATACCTCGCGGCGTCGTGGTCACCGGCCGCCGCCACGGCCGCCTCCAGCACACCGTAGTTCGCCACCAGCTGCGCCAGCACGACCCTGCGGGCCGTCAGCTCCAGCACCACCTCGCCAGGGCCGGTACCCGCCACTTCACCTGGCTCCTCCGGCAGGGCAGTGTCCAGGTAGGCAACCGCCTCCGCGTAGCCGTCGAGGCCGAGATCGGCCACGACGCCTGTCCTACGGCTGAGATACTCGCCGATCAGGCGGCGAATCTCAGCGCAGTCGCGGGCAAGGAAGTCCCGCACCGGATCCGCCAGCGCCGCCCGAATTTTCGCCAGCTCGGTCTGCGGCGCCGCCGCCCGGTAGTCGCTGATCACCCCCCCGACCAAGGCGTGCTGCAACAGCGCCGCCACCTGCGTGTGGACCAGCGCCAGATAACTCCGGACCTGGGAGACCTGCGCGTCGCCCGCCAGCAGGTCCACCGCGAAGCTCGGAACGCGGTCGCCCGACCCGGTTCGCGACGACCCCGCGAACCAGCCGGCGACCTCGGTACCGAGCATCAGGCCATCCGCCAGATGCTCCCGCACCCCGGGCCCGGCCGGACCGCCCAGTAGCCTGCTATCCCGAACCCGGCTCAGGAACGCGAACAGATCCGTGACCCGAACCCCCACTAGATAATGCACGTCGAAATCGGCCGGCCCATCCTCGACCATCTGGCCGACCGTGACGCCCGCTGCATCCCCGGAATACCTGTATGCGTCGTAGCTAGGTATTCCGGGCAGGTGACGCGGGAACAACATGTCAAGCCGGGCGCCACCTGACCGCACGTCACCCAGGCGAATATCAAAATTCCGCAGCCGCTGGAACAGCGTGGCCCTGATCTGCCTGCCGGCTTCGCTCACGAATCGCAGGGTGCTCAAGGGTGCCGGGCCAAGAAGGAGAGAGTGGCTGTCATCGTCGGCACGGAGCTCGAACCCTTGCAGATGGTCAGCACCCGGCGCCGTCATCACGAAACGGGTGTCGACCCGCAAGCCGATCGCGCCCAGCCGCCGGACCGCTGGCGGGTCAGGCAGCGGAGGCAGCACCCTGGTGTCAGGCATTCGCAGGGCCAGCCCCCGCTCATCCGGGATCGGCGCCGGGATGAACTGCCGGGTGGGCTGCCCCTCGGCCTCGACCAGGCCCGCCTCCAGCGCCGCCCGGCCGCCCGCGAACCGCTCCCCGAAGAACCGCTCCAGCTCGGGCGCTAGCGCATGACCCGGCCGGATCCCCCCCTCCAGCGCCGCCAGCAGCCCCCGGCCGGCCTCACCGCCGAACATCTCCGCCAGCGCTCCGTTGTCGGCGGCCTGCAGCAGCGCCAGCGCCAGTCCCCGCTCGGCCCGGCTGGCCAGCCCGGTCACTAGCGCCACCACCAGATCCCGCTGCTTCCCGGCGTCCAGCCCGTGCGCCGGGTCCCCTGACAGGTAATCCACCGCCCGGGCCGCCCACCCCGCCACTGCACGGCCCCGCCGCAGCCAGGAGTGGGCTCGCGCCTGCTCCTCGCGCGACAGCACCGCCAGCACCCCGCCCAGCTCCGCATCCGGGCGTCTCCCGACTGCCGCCCGCGCCTGCTCGGGGGTCAGCTCCTCCGAGACCGCAAAACCCGCCAGCTCCCCGCTGACCAGCCCCGGGGCGAACACCCCGCCCGGCGGCCACTGCGGGCGCTCTACCAGCGCCTCCCCGCCGGGCCAGAGCACCCGCCATGGCACCGCCGCCCCGCCCCGGCTAGCGGCAAAACCCCAGTCCCGACCGTAGTCCACGCTTGCGCCCGCCGCGCCGACTATGTACACATATCGTTGGATTTGATCGGCGACCTGCCGCGCCTGCCGCGCGAAGACCGCATACTCCTGGTCAGTCCGCGGCGCGGTCAGGAACTGAATAACCTGCACCTCCTCCCGGTAACCACCGCCCCTGATCAGCTCCACCACCTGATCAGCGCCCGCAGCCACCACCCGTCCGCTCAGCCCAACCACGGTGACCCTGGCCGCAGCCTCGGGCACCGCCGGCCCGCCCGGCTCCACCTCCTCCGCATCCTCCGCTTCGACCAGGCCCATCCCGCCCTCACCGGTCAGCGGGACATCAACGAAGAACACCCCCAGTCCGCCGCCGCGGCCGGCGCTCCAGTACCCCGCTGCGCGGGCGCGCATCATCGCGGCCGTCGGCGATA
>WNEY01000266.1_pt1 | contig 30311 bp, 28 predicted proteins | sample 5400531 | NCBI WGS metagenome assembly WNEY01 (sample SAMN13153338, study PRJNA577476) | soil metagenome | isolation source: 200 cm saprolite under Douglas fir tree site 1 | place: USA:California | collected 2015-04-18
ACTGAACCCGTGGGGGAAGCACCACTCCAATCTGTAGCGTCCTCGCCTGTCCAGGCCCTCCCCACATCCGGCCAGACTTCGCCTGCTCCGCCGCCCACAGTCCACGAAACGGCCATCCTTGAGGACCCGCCTATGCAGGCGGTCTCGACCCGGTCGCCCGCCCAATCGCATTACATCAACCGCGAGCTTTCCCAGCTCGACTTCGATGAGCGGGTGCTGGCCATGGCGGAGGACGAATCACTACCGCTGCTCGAGCGGGTGCGCTTCCTGGCGATCCTGGGCGAGAATGTCGACCAGTTCTTCCAGGTCCGTGTCGCCGGTCTGAAGGAGCAGGTGCATGCCGCCCTGCCCCAGACCTCGCCGGACGGTATGACCACCGGCGAGCAGCTGCGGGCTATTCATCAGCGGGCAGGGAGTCTGCTCGAGCGCAGCACCAATCTCTTCACCCGCCGGGTGGCACCCGCCCTCGAGCAGCATGGGGTTTCGATCGCCACGGTGGCCGAGCTCGACCAGGCCGACCGCGACTTCCTCGCCGCCGAATTTCGCGCCCGCATCTTCCCGGTCCTTACGCCGCTGGCCGTCGATCCCGCGCATCCGTTCCCCTACATCTCCCACCTCTCGCTCAACCTGGCGGTGATGGTCCGTGACCCGGTGCGTCATCAGATGCGCTTTGCCCGCGTCAAGGTCCCACCGCTGCTGCCTCGCTTCATCCCGCTGCCCGACGGTACGCGTTTTGTTCCGCTCGAGCAGGTGATCGCCGCGCACCTCGACGTGCTCTTCCCCGGAATGGAGATCGTGAGCCAGCATCCATTCCGCGTGACGCGTGACGCGGACCTCGATCTCGTCGACGAAGAGGCCGCCGACCTCTTGGCGGCGATCCAGAGCGAGTTACGGCGTCAGCAGCGTCGAGCGCAGGTGGTACGGCTCGAGGTCGATGCGGCCATGTCGGGCGAAGTCCTCGACCTCCTCGTCCGCGAGCTCGAGCTGGAGCCGACCGATGTCTACCGTGTTGACGGCCTGCTTGACCTGAGCAGCCTCTGGGCGGTCTATGCCCTCGACCGTCCGGACCTCAAGGACGAGCCGTGGACGCCGGTCACCCAGCGGCGGCTGCAGGGTGCCGGTGTGGAGCATGCGGACATCTTCGAGGCTCTCAGGGACGGCGACATCCTCGTCCATCACCCCTATGACTCCTTTGCTACCTCGGCCGAGGCCTTCATCGACCAGGCGGCCAAAGATCCGGATGTCCTGGCGATCAAGCAGACGCTCTACCGGACCTCGGGTCCGGTGAGTCCCATCGTCCGGGCCCTGATCCGGGCGGCGGAGAGCGGCAAGCAAGTCGTGGCGCTGGTCGAGCTCAAAGCGCGTGGCGACGAACAGGCGAACATCGCGTGGGCCCAGGCGCTCGAGCAGGTTGGCGTTCACGTCGTCTACGGGGTGGTGGGGCTCAAGACACACGCCAAAGTGGCGCTGGTCGTCCGCCGAGAGGGAGACCAAATCCAGCGTTACGTTCACGTTGGCACCGGCAACTACAATCCCAAGACCGCGCAGATCTATGAAGACGTGGGCCTGCTTTCGGCGGATCCTGAGCTCGGGGCTGACGTCTCGGAGCTCTTCAACTTCCTCACCGGCTATAGCCGGCAGCGCCGCTTCGGGCGGTTGCTGGTCGCTCCGGTCGGCTTGCGCTCCAACATCATCCGCCTGATCCGCCGGGAAGCGGCTCGGCCCGGAGGCGGGCGCATCGTTCTCAAGGTCAACAGCCTGGTCGATCCCGAAATCGTCGAGGCGCTCTACGCCGCATCGCAGTCCGGGACGGAGATCGACCTCATCGTCCGCGGTCTCTGCAGCCTGCGCCCCGGCGTGCCCGGTCTCTCCGACCGAATCCGTGTCCGCTCGCTGGTGGGGCGATTCCTCGAGCACTCGCGAATCTTTCGATTCGGTCCGGACGGCGACGCGGCCGAGTACTATCTCGGTTCGTCAGACCTGATGCCGCGTAACCTCGATCGACGGGTGGAGGCGATGGTGCCGGTCCTGGACCCGGCGTTGCAGGAGCGGCTCGCCCAGATCCTCGACGTCGAGCTCGAGGACGACGTGCTCGCCTGGGGGCTCCACGCTGACGCTTCCTGGTCGAAGCCCCCGTCCGTCAGCGGCGTCAACGCGCAGCAGGTCTTCGAGCAGCTGGCCGAAGCACGCGCGGCGTCGACCAACGGCAACGGATCCGCGCCGGATGCTTGAGCGCGAGGTCAAGCTCGCGGCGCCACCGGCCTTTGCGCTTCCGGACCTCGAGGACCTCGCCGCCGCGGTGGAGACGAGTCCCGTCGATGAGCGGCGCCTGGAAACCGTCTACTACGACACGCCCGACCTGCGGTTGGCCCGTTGGGGCACGAATCTTCGGATCCGGCAGGGCGAGGGCTGGACGCTGAAGCTGCCCTCGACGAGTGAGGGGCCGGCCCTTACCCGCCGGGAGCTCGAGTTCCCCGGCGATGCCAGCCGCCCGCCCGACGCCGCCGTCGCGCTCGTCATCGCCTACGTGCGGCGCGCGACCCTCGTGCCCGTGGCCAGCCTCTCCACGCTGCGCCGGCGCGTGCAGCTCAAGAATCGCGAGGGGACCGTGCTGGCCGAGGTGGTCGATGACGACGTCTCGGTGATCCAGGGCCTGCGGGTCCAGAGCCGGTTCCGCGAGGTCGAGGTGGAGCTGAAGGAGCACTCGGCCGACAGGCTGCTCGATCCGATCCTCGCCCGTCTGCGCGGCGCCGGCGCGGCCGACGAAGACCAGGCCTCCAAGCTGGTGCGGGCGCTCGGCGCGCGCGCGACCGCCGTCCCGGAAGTGGACCCAATGGCGCTGACGCCGTCATCGACCGCCGGCGAGCTGGTGCGCCACGCCATCGCGGTGTCCGTGGCGAGCCTGATGCGCCATGACCCCGGCGTGCGGCTGGGGGATGACCCGGAGGACGTGCACCGCGCCCGTGTCGCCACCCGGCGGCTGCGCTCGCAACTGCGCACCTTTCGCACCTTGCTCGACACCGAATGGGCCAACGCCCTGCGCGAGGACCTTCGCTGGCTCGGTGGCGGCCTTGGGAGCGTGCGCGACCAGCAGGTCATGGCTCAACGGGTTCGTTCCCGGACCAGCGCGCTGGCTGAGGACGACGCCCCGACGGTGGCCGATCTCTCGGCCGAGCTGCAGGCCGAGAGTGAGGAGGCACGTGGCCGGTTGGTGCTCGACATGCGGTCGGACCGCTACATCGATTTGATCGAGCGGCTGGTCGAGGCCTCCCGCGCACCGGCCCTGACCGCCGAGGCGCAGCAACGCGCGGCGGTCGTCGTACCCGCGTTGGCGCGGCGCGACTGGAAGCAGTTGCGAAAGGGAATCGCGGCACTGTCCGACCAACCCGCCGATGCCGAGCTGCATCGCATTCGGATCCTGGCCAAGCGGGTGCGCTATGCCGCGGAGGCCGCAGCGCCCATCGCCGGAAAAATCGCCGGTCGCTGCGCCGACGCCGCGGCCGCGCTGCAGGACGTGCTCGGCGACCACCAGGACAGCGTGACCGCGCAGCAATGGTTGCGCGAGGCAGGCAGAGGACCGCGCGCCTTTGTGGCGGGTGAGCTCACCGCGCTGGAGCGCGAGACAGCCGCACAAGACCGAGCGGCGTGGCACAATGTCTGGAAAAAGCTTGACCGCAAGCGGCTTAGAAGGTGGATGATATAGGCAGAGCCGCGCCGACCATGCAATCGTCACAGCAACATACGCAGCAAGGGGTGTCCATGGCAGCAAAGATCCTGAATGTCGACGAGGCCAAGCTGGTCAGGGCGGCGGGGGGCGTGATCCGCCGCAACGGTTCACGGGGAACGACGCGGGTCGCCATCGTCCATCGTCCGGGTTACGACGACTGGTCGTTCCCCAAGGGCAAGGTGGACCGCGGCGAGACCCTGGAGGAGACCGCGCTGCGCGAGGTCGAAGAAGAAACGGGTCTTCGTTGCAAGCTGGTCGCGCCGCTCGGCTGCACCGCCTACGCCGACCATAAAGGTCGGGACAAAGTCGCCTGCTACTGGCTGATGGAGGTCGTCGGCGGCCGCTTCCGCGCCGGAACCGAGGTCGACGAGGTTCGCTGGGTCACGGTGGACGAGGCCGTCGACCTGCTCAGCTATCGTCGCGATCGCGCGCTGTTGCGCGCCCTCGACCTCGAAGCGACCGCATAGCGCCGACCCTGATGGGCGCCGCATACGTGGTTCGCCATGCCAAGGCCGGCGACCGTGCCGAATGGAGCGGCGATGACCGGATGCGGCCCCTCACGAAGTCCGGCCATCGACAGGCGGAGGCACTGGCCGACATGCTCGAACGCGAGCCGATCGACAAGATCCTGTCCAGTGGCTATGTCCGTTGCGTGCAAACGGTGGAGCTTCTGGCCGCCAGGCGGAAGCTGCCGGTCGAGACGGTCAAGGAATTGGAGGAGGGGGCGGGCGGCGACAGCGTGTTGCGGCTGAAGCAGAAGTTCCGTGGGCGCAACGTCGTCCTCTGCACCCACGGCGACGTGGTCGAAGAACTGCTCGAGCGCTTGATCGCCCAGGGGCTTGTTCAGCGAGCGCGCGCGAACATGGAAAAGGGATCAACCTGGGTGCTCGAGGAGCATGATGGGAAGATCACCGGCGCGAAATACTTCCCCGCACCCACATAGACCCGGCCATTGGGCCGTGCGCCCGCCGATCGGTGCGCTGCCAACGCCAACCCGCCGAGCGTAGGGGCTGGATTTCTTAATGTGCGGCAACCCATATCTTTACGTGGCCCGCCTAGCCTTGTACTCGACAAGGTCAGTGGTTTCCCTTTCCGGGCCGCTCCCAGGCTCTCCCCGTGAAGGAGCGGCTCTTATTTTGCTGCTGTGCGACGGCGAGGCTATCCGCGCAGTCCGGCCGTGTTGAGGATCGCGTAGACCACCCAGGCCATCAGGCCAGCCGCCGGGATCGTCAGCACCCAGGCCAGCACGATGTTGGCCCCCACGCCCCATCGCAAGGCCGAAAGCCGTCGCGAGGCGCCGGCCCCCATGACCGAGCCCGTCACGACGTGCGTGGTCGATACGGGAAGGCCAAACTGGGTCGCGAACTGGATCACGGCGGCCCCGGTCAGCTGCGCGGCAAAGCCGGTTGCGGGGTCGAGCTTGTAGATCCGCCAGCCGAGGGTGCGAATAATCCGCCATCCACCCGCGTAAGTACCGAAAGCGATCGCCGACGCGGACAGGAGCACGACCCAAACCGGAACCTGGAATTTCTGAAGGTGACCACTCGCGACCAACGCGAGCGTGATCACGGCCATTGTTTTCTGGGCATCGTTGGCGCCGTGCGAATAGGAAACCAGTGCGGCGGTGAGTATCTGAAGGCTGCGAAACGTGCGGTTTACGGGAACCGGTCGGGCGCGGCGCAGCACCACGAGCAACACCGTCATAACGAGCGCGGCCAGGATGAAGCCGGCGGGCGGCGAGATCACCAGAGAGAGCACCGTCTTCCAGAACTCGGAGGCCCGCACTCCGCCAACACCGTGCACGGCGGCGATCGCCGCCCCGCTTAGCGCTCCCACCAGTGCGTGGGTTGAGCTGCTCGGGAGTCCGAGGTACCAGGTGATGAGGTTCCAGGAGATCGCACCGACCAGGGCTGCGATGATGACGACGAGGCCGGCCTTGAAGGCGACGATCTTGCCAATCGTGTTGGACACTTTGGCCTGGAAAAAGACCACGGTGATCACGGCGCCGGCCAAGTTCAGGACAGCCGAAATCAGAACCGCCAGCCTCGGCGACACCGCGCGCGTCGATACAGACGTGGCAATCGCGTTCGCCGTATCGTGAAAGCCGTTCGTGAAGTCGAAGCCGAGGGCAATCAGGATCGTGACGAGCAACAGGATTTCAGGCATTCTTGATCGAGGTCGCTTCGAGGACGTTGGCCACGTGTTCGCACTGGTCCATCGTCGTCTCGAGTAGGTCGTAGAGGTCCTTCCACTTGACGAGGTCGGTGGGGCTGGCGCCATCCGTGAAGAGTTGGGCGAGTGCCTCCCGGGTGATGCGGTCACCCTCGTTCTCCAGGCTGTGGATTGCGAGTTGATGCGGCGCCAAATTCTTGAAGCCCTCGAGGCCAGCCACCGCCTGTTCCACTTCCTTTCCCGCCTTGGCCAGCACCTCGCCCATTCGGCGGGCGGAGGGGGTGATCTCCTTCACCCGGTAGAGATCGATCTTGTCTGAGACCTCTTCCGCAAGGTCGACGACCTCGTCGAGCGATGACGCGAGCGAGTAGATGTCTTCGCGTTCGATCGGTGTTACGAAGGTGTGGTTGATCAGGTTGTAGATCTCGTGGGTCACGTCATCGCACTCGTGTTCCAGCTCTCGTAGTCGAGGGTGCCGGGTCTGGCCCTCCAGCAGACCGTTGCGTAGTTGCTCGAGAGATTCATTGACGAGTTCCCCTTGCTTCTTGAACAGGGCATAGAACCGCCGCTCCTGGGGCACCAGGCTCAACTTCATTGCCGCACCTCCGCTTGTGTGGACGTCCCCTGACAACCTTAAAGGACGGAGCCAGGACCCCGATCGTTAACCTCCGCCAGCGGCTCTTCGCGTCTTGTGCGCTCTTCGTCGTCTGCTAGATTCGGCCGGGATGGCGCGGTTCTGGCGACGGCGACCCACGGACGACGGGCAGGCCCCAAAGCCCGCTCCCGTCACGCTCACCGATGACGCCCAGGCCCGCCTGCCAGCCGGGATCGTCGATCACGTTGAGGAGGGCGTCCTTCTGTTGAACGGGACTCAGGTCCGCTGGCTTAATCCGGCGGCGCGGATGATGTTCGCCGCGCTCGAGGACCCGGTCGGCCGTCCGCTGGTGGAGGTTGTCCGAGATCATCGCATCGACGCGCTGGCACTCCGAGCCCGGGAGTCGCGGCTTGAACAGGCAGCCGAGGTGGACCTGCCGGTTTCGGGCCGGATATTGCAGGTCCGCGCGGTGCCCGTTCATGACGACGACATCGTTCTCCTGGCGCGAGATATAACCCGGCTCCGATACCTGGAGACGGTTCGGCAGCAATTCGTGGCGAATCTTTCCCACGAGATGAGGACGCCACTCGCTGGCCTCGACCTCGCGGCCCAGACTCTCTCCGCCCAGCTTCCGGCCGAGGGAGACACGCGGCTGTTTATCGACCGCATCAGCCAGGAGGCGCAGCGGCTTGCCGACATTCTTTTCAACCTCAATCAGCTCGCCGCACTCGACGCGGAGGGGATCTCTGTCGAACGAACCCCGTTCTCAGTGGATGACCTGGTCAAGTCGATAACCGATCGGTACCAGGCGAGGGCATCGGTCGGCGAGCTGATCCTCCGTGCCGAAACCACGGCCGATGGTCTCACGGCGCTCGGCGACCGGGCGAAGACGGACCAGGCGCTGCACAACATCGTCGACAATGCCCTTAAGTTCACCCGCGCAGGAGAGGTGGTCGTGACGGCCGGCTTGGACCACGACCGGGTGGAGATCGCCATACGGGACACAGGCCCCGGGATTCCTGCCCGTGATCTTTCCCGCATCTTCGAGCGCTTCTACAAAGTCGACCGCTCGAGAGGCGGCCTGCCGGGCAGCGGCCTCGGCCTGTCGATTGCCCGCCATCTGGTTGAGCTCCAGGGCGGCACGATCGTGGCTGAGAGCAAACCTGGCGCCGGAACAGTCATTCGGGTGCGCCTTCCGCGAGCGCCGTTAACCTCGCCTTAACCGTCCACGCCCCCGCCCATAAAGAGCGAGGGCTAGCCTACTTGATGAGTCCAAAGGGTCGTGTGACCTGCTCGTCAAGGAGGAAAAAGCACGAAGATGAGAGGCGCTCCACTTGCTGCCTTGGCGGGCGCCGTCCTATTGCTTGCCGCATGCGGAGGTAGCCCCACCGGCACCAATCCGTCTACCGGTGGCGCCGGAGTGCCGACGCCCCCGCCAGCGTCACTCACCGCCGCTGGCGCAACCTTCCCGTATCCCTTCTACAACGCCGCGTTCTACGCCTACCACCTGAAGTTCAGCCAGCTCACCGTCAACTATCAATCGGTCGGTTCGGGCGCTGGCATCCAGCAGCTGACCAAGAAGACCGTTAACTTCGGCGCCAGCGACGTTCCGATGAGCGCTTCCGAGCTGGCCGCCGCCGGCGGCAGCGACGCCGTGGTCCAGGTCGCGGGTACGCTCGGCACCGAAGGATTGGCCTACAACCTTGATGGTGTTTCGACTGGCAAGCTCAAACTGACGCCGGACACTATCGCCGGCATCTTCCTCGGCACCATCAAGAAGTGGAACGACCCGGCGCTGGCCGCGGATAACAGCGGCGTGACGCTGCCAAACCAGGCCATCTCGGTGGTGCACCGATCCGACGGCAGCGGGACAACCTACATTTTTACGGACTACCTATCCAAGGTCAACGCGACGTGGAACAGCAAGGTCGGTACGGGCAAGTCCGTCAGCTGGCCCACGGGCCAGGGCGCCAAGGGCAACGAGGCCGTGGCCACGACCATCAAGCAGACGCCGGGTGCAATCGGGTATGTCGAGCTCGCCTACATCATTCAGACCAACATGACCCAGGCGTCGCTGAAAAACCATGACGGTTATTTCGTCACCCCGAGCCCGGAGGGGGCCACCGCGGCGGCCAGCAACTTCCCTGATGTGACGCCCAGCCAGTTTTCGATCGTCGATGCGCCGGGGAAGACCAGTGCTCCGATCACCGGCTACAGTTGGCTGATGCTCTACAAGGATCAGGCCGACAAGACCAAGGGCGCCGCCCTCGTCGACCTGCTGGATTGGCTCGTGACCGACGGACAGCATTATGCGGTCAACGTCCACTACGCTCAGCTGCCGCCGAACATCGTTCGTCAGGATATTTCGTCGCTGAAGACCGTCACCTCGGGAGGTACCACCCTTCTGAACGTCGCCACGCCGTCCTGATGCACTGATGAGCCGCGGAACTGCCACCGAGCGGGTGGTTCCAGCGTCGCTGGTGGCGACGAGCCGCCAGCGGCGGCTCATTTCTGGCGACCGGATCTTCCACGCCTTTGCCTACGCCGCCGCCGCCCTCATCATGCTGATCGCGCTCCTTTTCGTCATCGCCGTGGTCATCCCCGCTCTGCCGGCCATCACCAAATTCGGACTCGCCTTCTTCATCAGCCGGACCTGGGATCCGGTCAGAAGCCAGTTCGGCGCCCTCCCGGCGATCTATGGGACGCTCGTGACATCAGCGATCGCGTTGGTGATCGCCTTTCCGATTGGACTGGGCGCCGCCCTATTCCTGGCCGAGGACGCCCGCCTGCGCTTCCTGCGGGGCCCGCTGTCCTTCGCGATCGAATTGCTGGCGGGCATTCCGAGCGTCGTCATCGGACTATGGGCGTTCTTCATTTTGACGCCGCTAATGCGCGACAATGTCGATCCATTCCTCCAGCACACCCTGGGCTTTCTGCCGATATTCCAGGGAAGCGCGAGCGGCTACGGCTATCTGACCGCCGGCCTCGTCCTGGCCATCATGGTGCTGCCCATCATGATTGCGCTCTCGCGTGACGTGATCCGCGCGGTCCCCCGAGCGCTCCGGGAGGGAAGCCTTGCCCTCGGCGCTACCAGCGCTGAGACGATCTGGTCAGTCACCCTCCCGTACGCACGGGTGGGTATCACCGGGGCCACCTTGCTGTCGCTGGGGCGCGCCCTTGGTGAGACGATCGCGGTCACCATGGTGATCGGCAACACGATGCAAATCAGCAGCTCGCTGTTTGCCTCCGGATACACGCTTCCGAGCGTGATCGCCAACGAGTTCACCGAAGCGACTGGCACGGTTCACCTCGCCGCTCTCTTTTATCTGGGGCTGGTCCTGATCCTGATCACCATTGCGGTCAACGTCCTGGCCCGGCTTCTTGTGTGGCGTTTTGCCGGATCGGAACCGACTGTCGCATGAACCTCCCGCTGGTCCGCTTGCTTGTCGATCGACTTGTCGGGTGGCTCATCGTGCTCTGTGTGATGGTGGCCGCCATCCCCGTCTTGGTGCTCTTGCTCTTTGTGGTTCTCAAGGGTTTGCCGGGAATCCTGACACCGGGTTTCTTTACCGACCCTCCGCATCCGCAGGGGGTTCCGGGTGGCGGCGTCCTCAATGCCATCATCGGAACGGTCGAGATCGTCGGCATCGCTTCGCTCCTTGCTGTCCCAATTGGCGCGCTGATCGGCATCTTTCTTTCGGAGTATGGACGGAACCAGATTGGCGACACCGTCCGCTTCATCAGCGATGTCCTGACCGGCCTACCCTCGATTGCCTTCGGCATCTTCGCCTACACGGTCGTCGTCCTGACGACGCATCATTTTTCAGCGCTTGCCGCATCGATCGCGCTGGCGGTGCTCATGTTGCCACTCATACTCCGGGCGACGGAGACCGCGCTCGTGTTGGTTCCACAGTCCCTGCGAGAGGCCGGCCTGGCTCTCGGCGCACCCCGCTGGCGTGTGACCCTCGAAATTATCGTGCCCGCGGCGCTCGGCGGCATCGTCACCGGGGCGCTGCTGGCGATGGCGCGTGCGGCCGGAGAAACCGCGCCCCTTCTATTTACGGCACTCGGTAACGACACCGTCCAGACCAATCCCCTGCAGCCGATGGGCGCGCTGGCTCTCACCGTGTTCAGGAATGCGCTCCTCCCGTACCAAAATGTGCAGGATCAGGCCTGGGCCGCCGCGCTGCTCCTCGTGATCATGGTCGCGACCACGAACATCCTGGCGCGGATCTACGTTCGGCGGATTCAGCGATAGTCGCAGCCAGTGGGAGAATGATCGCTAGAGCCACCATGCAGACTGAGATCGCGCCGCCGGCGGTCGACGACCTCGGCGTCGAGATCAAGCTCGATGCCCGGCGCGTCAACTTCTTCTACGGCGATTTCCAGGCGCTGCACGATGCCTCGCTGGCGGTGCAGGCGCGCAAGATCACGGCCCTGATCGGTCCCTCGGGCTGTGGCAAAACGACCTTCCTTCGGATCTTCAACCGGATGCATGACCTGGTCCCGGGCACGAGAGTCAGCGGCGAGGTGCTGCTCGACGGCCACGACGTGCTCTCGCCGGATACCGACGTTATCAACCTCCGTCGCCAGGTAGGCATGTTGTTTCAGCGCGCCAACCCTTTTCCGAAATCGATTTACGACAACGTCGCGTACGGCCCGCACATCCTCGGGTGGTCCAAGCAGCAGATCAACGAGATCGTCGAGGAGAGCCTCAAGGACACCGGGCTGTGGGACGAGGTCAAGGACCGGCTTCGTCGCTCGGCGCTCAACCTTTCGGGCGGCCAGCAGCAGCGGCTCTGCCTGGCGCGGGCCCTGGCGGTCAAGCCCGAGGTCGTCCTGATGGACGAGCCGGCCTCGGCACTGGACCCGATCGCCACGCTGCGCATCGAGGAACTCATGCAAGAACTCAAAAAGCGGTATACGATCGTGATCGTGACGCACAACATGCAGCAGTCGGCCCGCGTCTCCGACTTCACCGCCTTCATGCTGATGAACGAACGCCGCGCCGGCGAGGTGATCGAGTTCGGTCCCACCGACGACATCTTCAATCGCCCGAAGGATAACCGGACCGAAGACTACATCACCGGCCGGTTCGGCTAGGACGCTCCGTCGTGGCCACCACCCGGACCCTCTTTGATCAGGAGCTTGCCGAGCTGAAGTCGGGCGTCGTCCGCATGGGCAGCATGGTCGAGCAGGCGATCGCCGAGTCGATGCGTGCCCTGGTCGATCGCAACAACGCGCTCGCCAGGGAAGTGATCGCCCGCGACCAGGAGGTCAACGAGCTGCATCGCCAGCTTCGGGAGCGGGCCTTCATGATCATGGCCACCCAGCAGCCGGTGGCCCGCGACCTGCGCCTGATCGTCAGCTTTCAACACATGGTGCTGGAGCTGGAGCGGATGGGCGACCATGCCGTCGGCATTGCGCGGGCGGCGCTCCGCCTCAACGACATGCCGCAGCTCAAGCCTTACATCGACCTGCCGAAGATGGCCGAGATCACGGAATCCCAGGTGCACGACATCCTCGGCGCCGTGATCGAGGCTGACCAGGATCGGGCGCGCGCCATCGCCGAGCGCGACGACGAGGTCGACGTCCTGTACCGCCGCATCTGGCGCGAACTTGTCCAATTCATGGTCAACGACCCGCAGACCGTTGAGCGTGCCGCGATCCTCCTTTTCCTGGCCAAGGACCTGGAGCGCATCGCCGACCGGGTGACCAACATCGCCGAAGACGTCGTCTTCCTGCACACCGGACGGATCGTGGAGCTCAGTTAGTTGCCCAAGCGCATCCTTGTCGTCGAGGATGACGCGACCATCCGTGACACGCTGACCTTCAACCTCAAGAAAGAAGGATATGCGGTGACCGTCGCGCAGGATGGCGCGGACGGAGTGGCCAAGGCCCGCAGCTCGCGCCCCGACCTGATCCTGCTGGACCTGATGCTCCCCGAGCTGAACGGGCTCGAGGTGTGCCGCATCCTCCGCCAGGAGGGCAATGTTCCGATCATCATGCTGACCGCCAAGGAGAGCGAGGTCGATAAGGTGATCGGGTTGCAGCTGGGCGCCGACGACTACATCACGAAGCCGTTCTCGCTGCGCGAGCTGTTTGCCCGGATGACCGCGGTGCTTCGTCGGAGCGAGCAGCGGGACGTTCGTCCGGAGGTCGAGGAGGACCGGCTCGGCCGGCTGCGTATCGATCGGGCCGGACGCCGGGCGATGGTCGACGACAGTGAGTTGAAGCTGACGCCGAAGGAGTGGGAACTGCTCGCCTACCTGGTGCGCCGCCCGGGTCGGGTCTTCACTCGCGAGATCCTGCTCGAGCAGGTCTGGGGCTACAACTACCTCGGCGACCGTAAGACGGTCGACGTCCACATCCGCTGGCTCCGGGAGAAGCTGGGCCGTTTCGGGAAGCTCGGTTTCGAGATCGTCACGGTGCGCGGCGCCGGCTACCGGCTCGATCCCGTGCGCGAGCCGGCCGGCGAGGGCGAGCGCGCAGCGGGAGCCGGCGCCTCTCCCTAAATCCCGCCGGGGTGGCCCTGGATGGAACCAGGCCGCGAGCGGCGCGGTATGGAGAGTGAACGGACGGCTCCATCCTCACCGCCGTGTCAAAGGAGGCACCCCATGCGACGTCGGCTCATCGCCCTGGCTCTACCGATCATCGCGGGAGCGTTGCTGGTTGCCGGGGGCAGGGCCGCGCTCGCCGGGGGCGGTGGCTGCTTCGAACCGGACACGCAAGGCGCCGGCACCACCGTCGAATTGACAAACCGGTGCTTCAGCCCGACGATTCTATTCGTCCAACCCGGCGACGCGGTCACCTGGCGCAACCAGGACGGCCTCACCCACGTCGTGGCCGGCTCGTTCAGCAGCTGGGGTCAAGCAACGAACCTTGCGGCGGGACAGACCATGACCCATCAGTTCCCCACGGCGGGGATCTACTCGTACAGCTGCCCGCTGCATTACGGCATGAATGCGGTGGTGATCGTCGGTGATGGCAACGCGAGCGTGCCGCTGGCTCGGATCCAACCGGCCGCATCGGTCTCAACCTCCCCGGCGCACCCCGGGACCGATCCCTGGCCGCTACTGGCGCTGGCGGCTGCCGTGCTCGGCGCCGGCCTGGGCTATGGGGTCGGGCGACTTCGGCGAAGCTAGCAGCCGCCGAGGCTTCGGTGGGCTATTGTCGTGGCCGCGCCCTACAACTGATGGATTTGGCCCTCCTCTTGGTGCCGGATGACGTCGAGTCGCGCCGGCGATATCCTCGTCCATGCAAAGCTCGGGTTGACCTCTCCGCCGACAACTGCGCGGACTCGCCCGCGGGCAGTGTCGAATCCAAGCAGGGGACGCAGCAGCCCGGAGCATCACCTGGTCGGCGGTCGGTGAAGGTCGTGGCGATAAGTCGAGGCAGCAAAGTCCCCCCTCCATAACCTCGCGCGCTGCCCTCACCACCGCCGGCCGTAACTCGGCCGTGACGCCGCGGTGACCCGGCCGACCCTGGCCACGCGTTATACCGGGCATGGAGGCTGGCCGTTCAGCGGTCGACGCCGTCATTCGCCGGCTGTTCTGCTGGCGGGGCGTAGCCGGACTGGCGGGCCTGCTGGCACTGGTCCTCGGGCTGCCCTGGCTGATGGCCCGCCGAGCGCCTGCGGACTCCGAGCTACCGCTCGCCTTGGTCTCGCTGACGCTCATGGCGGCGCAGACCTGGTCCATGCGCCGCGCGCGCTCTCGAAGCAGCGCCGCCGCGACCGCCGAGCTAGCCCGCAGGCAGGCGATGTTTCGTGACGAGCTGGAGCAGCGGCTCCAGGTGCAAGGCCACCTCCGTGAGAGCGAGGCCCGCTTGCGCGCCATCATCGACAGCGCTCCGATCATGCTGTTCGCCATCGACCGCGACGGAGTGATCACCTTTTCCGCGGGGGTAGGTCCTGATCCTCTCGGCAAGAAGCCGGGCGAGGCGCTGGGCTGGTCGGCATCCGACCTCTTCGTCGACCACCCGGAGGTGGTTGAGGGCATTCGCGGTGCGCTCTCGGGGACCGAGGGACGGGCCGCGCTGATCCAGGACGAGCGATCGTTTTCCCTCAGTCTCGCGCCGTTTCGTGATGCGGCGGGAAAAACGGCGGGGGCCATCGTGGTTGCCGTGGATGTGACGGAGGGACGGCGTGCGGAAGCGGCCTTGCGGCGGACCGTTGAGACGTTGAAGCAGGTCGACGAAAACCGGCGGGCGCTCCTCCGCCGGCTCGTTCATGCCCAGGAAGAGGAACGTCGGGGAATCGCAAGCGACATCCATGACGACACGATCCAATCCATGTTCGCCGTCGGCGTCCGTCTGTTCACGCTGCGGGAGGCCCTGCACGACGCCGCACAAATCGAGCTCGTCGAGCGCTTACAGCAAAGTGTGCAAGAGTCCACTGACCGGCTGCGCGACCTGCTCTTCGACCTGAGGCCGGCCGCGCTCGATGAAGGCGGACTTCCGGCGGCCCTGCGGGAGTACCTCGATGTAATGAAACGGGAGAGCGCCATCGACGTCGAATTGGAGACGGCCCTGGAGCGCAACCCGGCGTCCGAGACGCAGGTCATCGCCTACCGCATCGCCCAGGAAGCGCTGGCAAACGTCCGCAAGCATGCCCGGGCCCGCCGCGTCGAATGTGCAGTATCAGCTGTGGATGATGGCATCTTGACCCGGATCGTTGACGACGGCGTGGGCTTCGACGGTGATCGCGGCGGGTCAATACCCGGTCACCTGGGCCTCGTCTCCATGCGCGAGCGTGCCGAGATGGCGGGCGGATGGTTTCGCGTCACGTCGTCCAGGGGCAGCGGCTGCATCGTCGAGTACTGGATCCCCGACAGCAAGGACGGTGTGTCCGATGCCGCCTGACCGCCCACCGATCTCCGTGCTGCTCGTCGAAGACCACGTCCTGGTTGCCGAGGGACTCGCCGCCATGCTCAACGCAACCGGCGACATCCGGGTGGTCGGCACCGCCGCGACCACGGCCGACGCGGTTCGGCTGGCGGCCGAGGAGCAGCCCGCCGTCGTCGTGATGGACTCACATCTGCCGGATGGCGACGGCGCGGGCATCGCGGGCCGCATCCGCGAACACCAACCACAGGTGGCGATCGTCTTCCTCAGCGCCGACGAGAGCGAAACCGCCATGATTGCCGCGGTACGCGCCGGTGCCTGCGCCTACCTGCCGAAGTCCCGTGCGACCGCCGACGTCATCGACGCCGTTCGCCGCGCGGCGGAAGGGGAAATGCTGGTTCCTGCCGCGCAACTCGCGAGACTGCTGGCGCGATCGCACGAGATGGCGCGTGACGACGACGAACGTCGGCGCCTGCTCGACAGTCTCACCCGCCGAGAGAAGGAGGTCCTCGCCTTGATGGCGGAGGGACTCGACAACCGCGCGATTGCGGCTGATCTCGGGATCGGCTTCACCACCGTTCGTGGCCACGTCCAGAACATCCTGGAGAAGCTGGACGCCCATTCCAAGCTGGAAGCGCTCGCCTGCGCCGCCCGCTACGCCTTGCTCGACGCGGCGTAGCCGCCCCCACCCTGCCCTCCCCCGGAGGGGGAGGGGAAATGAAGAGCCCTACAGCTGCAGGAGGCGGCGCTCCGCCGACTGCATGCTGAAAGCGCGCTCGAGCGGCGATATCCTCCTTGCGTAAAGCGCTCGGGTTTGGCTCTCCCCCGGGCACCCCAACGTCGGCGGTCGGTGATGTCGCGGCGGTAAGGCGAGGACAGAAAGTCCCCCTCCCCAACCTCGCGCGCCGCCCTCACCACCGCCGGCTCGTCGTGCCAATCAGTCCCCTGCCGCAGCCCCCACCCTGCCTCCCCCAGAGGGGAAGGGAAACCCAGGGACCTGCAGGTGCAGGGATGAGTGGTGCCACCGGTGCATCGCGACAACGCGGCCCGACCTTCGTATCCTGTGGCCATGGTCACATCGGCGACGCTCCCACCCCCGCAAAGCCGCTCGACCCTGGCCGGCCGGCCGCTCGTCGTCGCCAGCGATCCTCGCCGCGGCGCCCGTCCGCTCCCGCCCCGTGGGCGTGCCATCCGCCGCTGACAAACTCCCGACACAACAGGAGGAAACCATGTCGCCCAGGTTCTCGACACTCGCCGCGTCCGTGCTGCTCTCTCCGGTCCAATCCCGTCGCCGTGTCGGCTCACCGCCGACGCTCCGTCTGCTGACGTCGACCAACCCCGCTGACGGGCCGCCGTCACCGCGACTGCACGCATCCCGGCGGCCGGTCCCGCCCATGGCGCTCCTGCCGGTTGCCTACCGTGGCAGCTACCTGCGCCGGCTGCTGGCACCGCGCCGCCCGGTGGAACATGCGTTGCTGTCGGTTATCCAGCAGACGTACCTGACGGGCGCGAGCACGCGCACCGTCGACGCCCTGGCAGAGAGCGTGGGTGTCCCCGGGGCCGACCCGGCCGTGGTCGAAGCCCGGGCGAGCGATTGGGACCTTCGAGTCGAAACATTTCGTCATCGACAGCTCCGCGGGACCTATCCCTACCTGATGCTGGTCGAGACGCCGGCGCTGGTCCGTGAAGCCGGTCAAGCCCAGACCTGCCAGATCGTCGTCGCCATCGGCGTCGACGAATCCGGGAATCGCGACGTGGTCGGCTTTGCCATCCGGCCGGCGGAGTCACTCACGACGTTTTGGGAGATCTTCCTCGGCGATCTGAAAGAACGCGGACTCACCAGCTTGCGTCTCGTGACCTCCGACCGGCTGCCGGGCCTGTTGCCCTCGCTCGCCGGCGTCTTCCCGGGCGTGGCCTGGCAGCGTTGTCGTGAAGGCTTCATCGCCGAAGCGCTCCATGCGGTGCCGAGGGATGGTCGCCCCGCCGTTGAGGCAAGCCTTCGCGCGGCTTTCGCCGAGCCGGATGCCTTCAGTGCTATCGCGGCGCTCGCCCGCGTGCGGGGCCGGTTCGCCTCCGCCTACCCGGAGCTGGACGCGGTGCTCGAGGCGCCGGTCGCCGAGCCCCTCGCCTACTACCAGGTCGCTCGGGCGCATCGCCGCCTCGTCACCTCGCTGGCCGGGCTCGCCTCGCTGCAAAGTGAGCTCCGGCAATCCTGCCAGCTGGTCGGGATCTTCCCGCACCCTCAGGCGCTCCTGCGACTGTCGGGCACGATCCTGCAGGAGATCTCCGAGGAATGGGCGGCCCGCCCACTGCGGTTGAGGCGGCGGGTTACGGCAGGGGGGGTGGCGTGGGCAGGGTCGGCGTCGGCGACGGAGTGGGCACCGGCAGCGTAGGCGTCACGACGGGAACGGTCGGCGTCACCAGAGGAATGGTCGGCGTCGGGATGGACAGGGTGGGAAGCACACCTGACCCGGTGGGCGTCGGGCCGATGCCCGATGCACTGGGGGTCGCCGCGCCCGACGGCGTCGCCCCGGGCTGGGGTCGCGACTTGCCGGCGCTGGCCTGGTCTTGCGATGCGTCTCGCGTGATATCCGGTGACAGCGGGGCGAGGGTCTGGGGACTCTCCGCGCGGTAGTCGCCGACGAGCGGTCCATGCACGCTGCTCGTGAGCCGGCGAATGTCCGGCGACCAGCCGCCCACGCCGGCGGCGCCCCAGAAGAGCAGCAGCACGGCCGTCGCGACGACCATCCATTGCGCCCAGCGAAGGGTTCGTTTCATGCGACGGAATCGAGCCGGATGTCCGACGCATGCGGCGTCGGCTTCTTGCCCATCTCTTCCAGGCGGGCGAAGATCGCGGCCTTCCTTGCCTTGAACGCCTCAACGACCGCCGGATCGAACTGGCGGCCGGCCTCGTTGACGATGGTGCGCGCCGCGAACTCCAAGGAAAATCCTTTCCGATAGGGCCGGTCCGACGTCATCGCGTCGAAGGCATCGGCCAGCGTAACGATGCGCGCCAGTTGCGAGGTCGCGGCGCCCTTCAGCCCATCCGGATAGCCTTCCCCGTCCCATCGTTCGTGGTGATGCCGGATGGGGTCGAGGCTGGGTTGGAGAAACGGGACGTCCTTCAAGATCTCGTAGCCGATGACCGGGTGGCGCCGAATGGACGCCCACTCCTCGTCGTTGAGCGGACCGGGCTTGGCCAGAATCTTGTCGGATACGCCGATCTTGCCGACGTCGTGCAGCAGGCCGGCACGCCGCAGCACAACCAGGTCCGGATCCGGCAGCCCCATGCCCTCCGCCAGCTCCAGGCTGATGGCTGCGACCCGCGCCGAGTGCTCAAAGGTGTAGGGGTCGCGCGCGTCGATGACGCGGGCGAGCGCTTCGAGGTTGCGGAAGTACGCCTCGTCGCGCGCCCGGATCTGCTCCTGCAAGGCCGCCGTCATGTCATTGAAGGTCGCTGCCAGGTATCCGATCTCATCGGCGGATTCAACCTGCACCCGGTGGCTGTAGTCGCCGGCCGAGACCATCTGCATCGATCCGACCAGGTGATCGATCGGTCGAGTGATCCGATCTGCCAGCGCGAGACCGATAAGGATGGTGCCGAGGGCAATCGCCCCGAACAACGCGACCAGCACGAGGCGGATGGCATTCAGCGAGCCGGAAAGGTCGTCGGCGGGAATCGCAACCGCGAGGTACCCGAGCTGGCCACCGCGCATGGTCCAGTCGTTGACCAGCAGCCGATACGGCCGACCACCCCACTGCGTGGCAACCCGCACCGGCGTGTCGGGCGTCACCTCGTGCCTGACGTCGCTGGACAATGGTGGGCTGCCGGCAAGAGAGCTGGCCACCACCGTTCCAGAGGCGTCGTAAAACCCGACCGCGAGTGAGCTCCAACCGGTAATCGTCTGCGCGATCTCGGTCAAGGACTGGCCGAGCAGCACCGCGCCGGCGACGTTCGGCGTTTCGGTTTCGGTCCAGATGGGGGCGACCCAGTAGAGCATCGGCGGTGTCTCATTCGCCAGGAAGATGTACTTGTCACCGAGGGCGTCGCGGTCTCCCCGCAGCGCGTGCTGGACGGCGGCTTGCGAGGTGTAGGCAGCCCCGTCGGACAGGGTCTCGACGGTGGCACCGTTTCGGCCGAGTCCCACCAGTTGACGCCCGCTCGTGTTCAGGACTCGGAGCACGAGGTGTTCGGGCTGCGCGTTGCCGACGATCGGACCGAGCAGGCGCCCGGCTGCGGCACCGTCGCCGCGCGCCACCACCGTGTCGATGCCGGCGGTGTTGGTCGCGGCTCGTAGCTGCTGCAACCGGTCGTTCTCCACCCCTGCCAGCCGATCGTTGCTGCGCAGCGAGCTCCGGACCAGGCTGTTGTCGACGGCCCCCTCGACGGAGCCGCCCACCTGCGCGCTGACGACGGCGATGCCCACGGCGCCCACGAAAACGACGAGCACGATGAAGGGCAGTACGATACGCCGGCGGAGTGATGGGTGGCGGAGCATGGTTGCTTCCTTCCTCGCGCCCTTGTTCTGATAGAAAAACGCGCTCCTTTTGCGGTCCTTGCTACGTAGTTTTGCCGCAACGTAGCTGCCGGTCCAATTGCAGGGCTCCCTGGCGGTGCGCCGGGGGGCGAAAGCTGTCACGCGAGGCAACACGGGCCTCTTTGGCGGCCACGGCAAGAACTTCGCGACGCCTTCTCACGCTTGACGTTCAGGGCGTAATCGCTGTTCACAGCGCCAGAAGGGAGGCAGGTGCCTCCCTCCTGATGTCGTCGTTCTGGCTAGCGGGTCAAGGCTGCTCGCGCGGACTTATGAAGGCGTCGTGGATGACGCTCCCGGCCAGCGCGATGGCGATGCCCGCGCCCACGCCGGCCACCAGGAAAGCGAGCCAGTCGCCCGCCAGGTGCACGTGCAGGTACAAGCCGCCCAGCAGCAGGACCAGTGCGAGCAGCAGCCAGGTCAGCCGATCCACTTCCGGCGGTTACCCTCGACCCACTTCAGCCGCCATTGGCCGCGCCCCCGCCGAACCCGCCAAATCCCGCTGACCCGGCCGGGACGATATTGATGCTGTTGGCCTTGATGCTGCCGTCGGCCTGGCGCGTGCCGGTCACGGTGACCGTCTCGCTCTCCTGCAGGTCGGAAGCCTGACCGACCACGGTCTTGCGCACGATCACGCTCTGGTCGAAGGTGATCTTGACGTCGGTGTTGCAGCGCGCGTCATGGATGGTGAGGCTGTTACTGGTCAGGTTGGCGATGGTGCCGGTCGCGCCGCGCCGAGCCGCTCCGCTGGCCGCCGGGCTCGCGCCCGGGCTGGGACAAGCGGCCAGCCCGCGGCCCCCGTTTAAACCGTTCCCCGCCGTCCGCGCGCCGGTCGCGGCGCCAGCGGCAGCGGCCGTCGTGCCGCCACCCCCGACTTTGTAGCCACCGTAGAAACCGCCGAGCAAGCCGATGATGACGACGAGCGCCGCGATGGGAAGCTTGATCATTGCATGACCTCCTGGGGATTCACTCGTAACGCAAGGCTTCGATCGGGCGGAGCCTTGCCGCACGGTTCGCGGGGTAGAGACCGAAGAACAAGCCGATGCCGACGGAGATGCCGAACGCCATGAAGACCGACGGCGTGGAGATGATCGGGGTGGGCAGCGTCGACACGAGCAAGGGCAGGACGCGTGCCAGCCCGAAGCCGATCAGGATTCCGAGCGCCCCACCAAGGCCCGATAGAAACATCGACTCGATCAGGAACTGCAGGAGGATGTCCTGACGGCGGGCCCCGATCGCCTTGCGGATGCCGATCTCGCGCGTCCGCTCGGTGACGGTGACGAGCATGATGTTCATGATCCCGATGCCGCCGACGACCAGCGAGATGCCGGCGATCGCCCCCAGCATCAGCGTGAGCACGCCGGTCGTCTGCGAGGCGCTGTTGAGCACGTCCTGCTGGCTCAGGATCTGGAAGTCGGCCTGGGTTGGGTCCGAGATGTGATGCCGGTCGAGCAAGACCTGGGTCACCTCGGTGCTGGCCGCCGTCGTCGCTTCCGCGCTGACGGCCTGGACGTAGATCTGTTGAACGTTGCGTCCCCGGCCGCCGAGCAGGTAGTTCCACGCTGAGGTGATCGGCACCACGACCACGTCGTCCTGGTTGTTGAAGCCACCGGAAGACCCTTTCTGCGCGAAGACCCCGACGATGCGGAAGTTCTGCCGGTTGATCTTCATCACCTGACCGATGGGATCGGCGCCGCTGAAGAGATTGGTGGCGACCGTCTGGCCGATGACCGCAACTTTGCTCGAGGCGTCGACGTCGCCCAAGGTGAAGAACTGGCCGCTCGCCAGCTGGTAGTTCCGCACCGAGGGGAAATCCTGCGTCGTGCCGGTCAGGCTGCTGTTCCAGTTCTGATTGCCGTAGGTGAGTTGCGCGCGGCCGCCCGCGCTCGGGATGGCCGTCACCACGTCCGGTGACGTTTGCCGGTTGGCGATCGCCTTGACGTCATCGAGTGTCAGGCTCGATCCGGTGCCGAACCCCTGCTGGACGCCACCCGCGCTTCTCGCGTTCGACGGAAAGACCGTGAGCAGGTTCGAGCCCAGCGATTGGATCTGCTGTTGGACGGCGACCGACGCGCCGTTGCCGACGCCGACCAGCAGGATGACGGCCGACACGCCAATCAGGATGCCCAGCATCGTGAGGCCGGAGCGGAGCCGGTTCGCGAGGAGCCCGTTCACGGCCAGGCGGAGGCCCTCGAGGATGCTCACCGTGCCATCTCCGTGGGGACGGCCGAGCGTTCATCGCTCACGATCACCCCGTCGCGCAGCCGCACCACGCGTTGCGCGAACGCCGCGACGTCCGCCTCGTGCGTGATCAGCACGATGGTGCGACCCTGCTGGTTGAGGTCGCGAAGCAACTTCATGATCTCGAGGCTCGATTCGCTGTCGAGGTTCCCGGTCGGTTCATCGGCGAGCAGGATCGCCGGGTCCGTCACGAGCGCGCGAGCGACGGCGACGCGCTGCTGCTGCCCACCCGAGAGCTCATTGGGCAGGTGGCCGGCTCGCTCCAGGAGACCGACCGACTCGAGGGCCGCCATGGCCCGCTCCCGCCGCTGCTGGCTGTCGCCGGCGTAGATCAGCGGCATCTCGACGTTGTGCACCGCGCTCGCCCGAGGAATCAGGTTGTAGGACTGAAACACGAAGCCGATCTTTCGATTGCGAATCCACGCCAGCTGATCGTCGCTGAGGGCCGACACGTCGTAGCCATCGAGGATGTAGCGACCGGAGGATGGTTGGTCGAGACAGCCGATCAGGTTCATCAAGGTGCTCTTGCCCGAACCCGACGGCCCCATGATGGCGATGAACTCGCCCTCCGGGATATGAAGCGAGACGCCCTTGAGAGCGGCGACCTCCACCTCGCCCGCGTGGTAGACCTTCGTGATCCCCTCGAGGGTGATCACCCTCCGCCGCTCCGCAAACCTCCGCCGCCGAAGCCGCCGCCCCGGATCAGGTTGCCGCCGTTGGCGTTCGAGGCACCGGTGCTCCGGAGCGCCGGTAGCAGCACCCGGTCGCCGTCGTTGAGCCCCGCCTTGATCTCTGTGTAGGTGTCGCCCACCACGCCGGTGACGACCTCGGTCGGGACCTGCTGCCCGTTCGCGAGGACCGTGACCATCGTGGTCCCACCCTGGGTGTGGACCGCGGCGTTGGGCACGCGAACCGCATTGTCCGCCTGGGCCACGATCACCGACACGTTGGCGGTCATCCCCTCGCGCAGCCGGGGGTCGGTCCGGTTCAGCACGAAGCTGACGTAATAATCGACGACGTTGGAGACCACGGTGGCGCTCGGGCTGATGCCAAGGACGTGGCCCGAGATCGTCAGGTTGGGGATGGCATCAAAGGTGAGGGACGCCGTCTGATTGGCCACCAGCCGGGCGGCATCCGTCTCCGCGAACGGCATGACGGCGACGTAACTGCTGTTGTCGTCGATCACCATGAAGCCGGTCGAGGCCCCCGATCCGCTGGTGCTCGAGGATGGCTGCGGGGCGAGGGAGCCCGGTGCTTGCGCCGTCGCGCCGGAACCGCCGCCGGCGACGGACTCGCCCGGCACCCCGCTGATGCTGATGATGACGCCGGAGGTCGGCGCGGTCAGCGTCGTCTCGTTGAGTGCCAGCTGCGCCGCCTGCACCTGGGCCTGGGCGGACGCGACCTGGGCCTGGGCGGCCGCCACCGAGTTCGGCTTCACCTGCGTCTGGACGGTGAGGTTGTCGCGCGAGGAGGTGATCTGTTGCGCCGCGGAGTTGATCCGCGACTGCCCGCTGATCGCGTCCATGTTTTGCTTGGTTCTGTCATTCGCAAGCTGCGCCTGCTCCTGGCTGCACTGCAAACCGGTCGGGCAGTCCGCGTTGACCTTGGCCTGGTCATTGGCGACGGTGGTGGCGTCCGCCTGGTTCTGGGCGTTGACCGATGCGACCGTGTCGTTGTAGTTCTGCTGGGCGGCGCTCAGCTGGTGCTGGAGTTGCGCGAGCTGCGCGGCGGACACCGGCGACTGGGTCGCCTGCAGGTTGGCCTGGGCGGACGCGAGCGATGCCTGCGCCTGCGCGAGCGCCGTCTGCTGCGCCGACGGGTCAATCCGTGCCAGGAGCGCACCCGTGGTCACCTTGTCGCCCACCTTGACGTCGATCTCCGTCAGCGTCCCGGCCAGCTTGAAGTTCACGTTCATGCGCCCGGCCGGCACCAGGGACCCGGTCCCGCTTACGGCCGACGTGACGGTGCCGCGATCGGCGGTTGCGGTGCGAATCGTCGCGGCTGCGGGTTGGGCGAAGACCGTGTCGCGGGCGATCAGTCCGACCAGGAGAACGGCGACAAGACCGAGCCCGATGAGCCAGGTGCGCGTGCCCGACAGCCACGCAGTCCGGCGAATCTGCGGAAGCGGCTTCAGCGTCGGCGCCTGCCGCATCAACCCGCCCCCGACCGCGTCGTGTGGATCATGGGCTTTCTTAGGGCGTCGCCGCCGGTTGGGCCTGGAAGTTACCCAAGGTCACTCCCACCGAAATGTGCTGCCCATTCCGGGTCACCGAGAGCGTGACGTGATCGCCGACGTTCTTGGTGTCGAGGTACTGCGTGAGTTGCTCGATGGTCGTGATCGAATGCGAGTCGATGGCGGTGATCACATCGTCATTGGCCGAGGCCTGCCCGTCCGCCTGCAGCCCGGCCTTTGCCGAGGGCCCACCCGGCACGACCTGGATGACCAGCACCCCTGACTTCTCGCTGAGACCGAGCTGATCGGCGGTGCCCGCCGTCAGGGTCTGTCCACTGATGCCCAACCATGGGTGCTGGATCGCCACGCCCTTCTCCAAGGAGGGCAGTACGGCCTTGACGCGATTGATCGGGATGGCGAACCCGACGCCGACATTGCCCTCGACGGGGCTCTGGATCGAATCGTTGACGCCGATCAGCTGGCCGCGGCCGTCGAGCAGCGCGCCGCCGGAGTTGCCGGGGTTGATCGGTGCGTCGGTCTGGATCATGCCCGTCAGCGCCCGACCATTGGGCGCGGTCGTGCCGCGATTCAAGCCGGAGATGATGCCGGCCGTGAACGAACCCTGCAGGCCAAACGGTGCGCCGATGGCGAGGGCGGTGTCGCCGACCTGCAGCGTGTCCGAGTTGCCGATCGCCAGCGGATGCAGTTGGTCCTGCGACACGGAGACCTTGACGACGGCGAGGTCGGCGCTCTGGTCGACCCCTTTCACCTGCCCGGTGGCGGTATGGCCGTCATTGAAGGTGACCTGGATCTGGGTGGCACCCGCCACGACGTGGGCGTTGGTCAGGATGTCCCCCTGCTGGTCGACGACGATCCCCGAGCCCTCCGCCTGGCTGAAGGAGCGCGCGCCGCCGCGAGCGATTTCGGTTGAAATCGTCACCACGCCCGGAACCGTCTGCTGGTAGATGGCGGCGAAGGACCCGGGCGATGGGGCCGGTGCCGCCACCCCGGCGACGGTGGCCGCCGCGGCCGTGCCGCCGGCGGGGTTGCGATGGCTCGCCAGGGTGGCGCCGATGGCGCCGCCGCCGATGCTGCCGACGACCAGCCCGGCGGCGAGCATGGCAGCTGCCATGCTGCGCGCCGGACGGTGGGGAAAGGAGGGAACGGGTTGAATCGGTTGGACGGGCGCCGGCGGCTCCGGCGCGACGGGGGTTTCGCTGAAGTCCGGCGCGAACGGATCCCGCATATGCCAGACCCATGCTGCGCCCGAGCGATGAGCCGTCGGTGAAAGCTGCCTAAGAGTTCGCTAAGACTTCAAGGGCTCGCGCGGCAGCACGACCGTAAAGGCGGCGCCGCCCTGCGGATTGTTGGCGGCCGAGATGCGTCCGCCGTGCTCCTGCGCGATCCAGCGCGCGATCGCCAGGCCCAGCCCCGTTCCCTCGCCCGCGCGCGAGGCGTCCGACTGGTAAAAGCGCTCGAAGATCCGCTCCAGATCGTCCTTGGGGATGCCCGGGCCATTGTCGCTGACCTTGAGCGCCGCCGACTGGCTGCCGGCCTGGAGCGTGACCGAAATCTGGCCGTCCTGGCTGGTGTGCCGGAAGGCGTTGTCGATCAGAATCCACAGCAGTTGCTTGATCGCGTCGGCATTGCCGCGGACGGTCGCCGGCTGACCGTCGAGCAACTCGATGCGGCGCGTGGGTTGGAGCGCCTGCGCCTGACGCGAGACGTCCTGCACGATGGGGCGCAAATCGACCGGCTCTTTTTCGAGGTGGTACCCCGCGTCGGCACGGGCCAGCGTCAAGAGGTCCTGCACCATGCGGCTCATCCGCTCGCTCTCGCCGGCGATGTCCTTGAGCGCCGCCACGCGGTCCTCGCTGGTGATGTCGTCACGCTTCAAGAGCAGTCCGACATTCCCGCGAATGGTCGTCAGCGGCGTGCGGAGCTCGTGCGAGGCATCGGCCACGAAGCGTCGCTGGGCGATCAGCGCCGAGCGCAGCCGCAGGTACGCATCCTCGAGTTGGCGCAACATTTGATTGAAGCTTCGCTGCAGGCGGCCAACTTCGTCGTTGGTGCTGCCTACCGGGAGCCGCCGGCTCAGGTCCTGTGTTTCCCCGATGTCCTCCGCGGTGCTGGCCATGGCATCGAGCGGCCGAAGCGCCCGACCGGCCACGAACCAGCTGGCCGCGCCCGCGCCCAGCAAGCTCAGGAATACGCCGGCCAGCAGGAAGAGGCGAAGGTCATTGAGAAGGGTCTGGATGCCGAAGAGGGGCTGGCCGACCAGGACATTGCCGTTCGGCCCGAGGCTACGCACGTAGACGCGCATGAGCGGTCCGTTTTGCGGCTGGGTGGTCTCGAGCATGCCCCGGTCGAACGGCACGGAGGAGAGGAGACTCGACGGGTATTGCGGGTCGATCCCGCCGACCTTGCCTGACGAGTAGAGTGACGCCCCGTTCGACTCGAAGAGCTGGATAAACAGCTCGGGACTGGTATTCAGGTCCGCCGGGAGGAATTGCCGCAACGGAGCCAGGTGGCCGCCGGAACGTATGATGGCCGTCCAGGCGGTGTCGCCGCGGCGGACGAGGGTCGTGTCTTGCTGCGACACCAAACTGCGCTCCACCACGGCATACACGACAACGCTGAAGATGACGACCGTGACCGCGACGACGGCCGCACCGAAGAGCGCGATCCGGCCGCGGATCGGGATCCGGTGGCGAAACTGGGTGCGCCCGTCGAGCCAGCTCGACAGCCGCTTGGTCAATCGACGAAGGGGAGAAAAACGGTCGGCAATCGGCGGGCGATCGCCGGCGTTCATTCCTCTTTGAGGATGTACCCCACGCCGCGCACCGTCTGCAGCAGGCGGGGTCGTCCGCCTTGCTCGAGCTTCTGCCGGAGATAGCCGACGTACACGTCGACCACGTTACTACTCGCCCCAAAATCGAAACCCCAGACGGCATCGAGCAGTTGTTCGCGGCGCAGCACCTGGCCTGGGTTTCGCATGAAGTGCTGAAGCAGGTCGAACTCCTTGGCCGTGGTCGAGATCAGCTGGTCCTGGCGGCGGACCTCGCGCGTCGCCAGGTCCATCACGACGTCGGCATAGCGCAGCGTGCGGCGGGCCCGTGGGGTGCGGCGACGAAGCAGCGCCCGCACCCGAGCCAGCAGCTCCTCGTAGGCAAACGGCTTGACCAGGTAGTCGTCGGCGCCGCCGTCCAGGCCCCTGACGCGGTCGGCGGTGCCGTCCTTTGCGGTCAGCAGCAGAATCGGCACATCGCCTTCCGCGCGGAGGCGCCGGGTCACCTCGAGCCCGTCCATGCCGGGCATCATGATGTCCAGGATGGCGAGGTCGGGCATGCGTTCGCGGGCGCGGTTGAGGGCGATCTGACCGTCAGGCGCAACCTCTACCTGGTAGCCCTCGTAGATCAGGGCGCGGCGCAGCGCCGCCGCAATCTTCGCGTCATCGTCGACGACAAGGACATGCGGTTGCTCGGCCATGCTCGTCACCATCTAAGCACGCTCACATGAGAACTATCTAAGAATCGGGTGCAATGCCCCTCGTCAGCCGCGGGCGAATATCGTCACGAACATCGTGATCGCGGCGGCCGCCATGAAGACGGTGGCAATCCCGGTCAGCGCCAGGCTGAGTTTGCCACTGACGTAGCGCTTCATCACCGCGGCGTCCGTGCCCAGGAGCACGATCAGGAGCAGCAGCGGAGGCGCCACGACGCCATTGATGACGGCCGCAATGAAGAGCGCGCGGATCGGGTTGAGGTGCACGAAGTTCATCAACACGCCCATCACGGTTGCCAGCGTCAGGATCAGGTAGAACGTCGGTCGCTGCTGCGGCTTGCTGGCCAGGCTCCCGCGTAACCCGAGGAACTCCTTGATCGCATAGGTGGCGGAGCCGGTCAAGATCGGAATCGCGAGCAGGCCGGCGCCGATCAGCCCAACCGAGAAGACGATGAAGGCAAATGGTCCCGCGAGCGGGGCCAGCGCCGCGGCCGCTTGCTCGGCGGTCTGGACATCCGTCTTGCCGTGCGCATGCAGGACGGCGGCGGAGGTGAGAATGATGAAGTACATCACCAGGTTGGAAAAGGCCATTCCGGTCAGGACGTCGACCCGGGCGGCGCGGAGCTCGGAGAGCCGCAGTCCGCGGCGGCCGCGATCGGGGTTGGTGGCTCCGCTTGCCGTCAGCTCGTCGACCTCAGAGGACGCCTGCCAGAAGAAGAGGTATGGCGAGATGGTCGTGCCGAAGACGGCGACCAGGGCCATGACGAAATCCTTCGAGAGCTCGAAGTGCGGAATAACGGTCGCTTTGAGCACCTCCAGCAGCGGGGGATGGGCGAAGAAGGCGGTGATGACGTACGCGAAGAGGGCGAGCGTCAACCACTTGAAAATCTTGAAGATGGTGGCGTAGGTGGCGAAGACCTGTAGGACGATGATCAGCACGGCCACCGGAACCACCAGCCACAGCGCCTGAAGGGCGCCGCGTGAGAGCAGTGATCCGGCCGCCGCCACCGCTCCGAGGTCGGCGCCGACGTTGAAGGTGTTGGCGACGAGCAGCCCGAGGATGGCGATAAGGACCAGTGAGCGGGGGAATTTTCGGCGCAGGCTGGCGCCCAGCCCGACACCGGTCTCGAGCGCGATCCGGGCGCACAGTTCCTGCACGGCGCTCATCAGCGGGAAGGTGAAGAGGGCTGTCCACAGCAGGCCGTAGCCGAACTGGCTCCCAACCTGGGAGTAGGTCCCGATGCCGCTGGGGTCGTCGTCGCTGGCGCCGGTGATCAACCCCGGCCCGAGCCGCTGCAAGAAGCCGATGAACCCCTTGCGCTTCGCGATGTTGGGGGTCCCCCCGCGCTGGGCGACGTCGTCGGCCGGCTGCGGCCCCGGCTTGACGACCGAGAGAATGGGATCCGGCTTGGGCTCGGGGCCCGTTGGTTGCTTCATATAAAGCTGACAGTAACGATATCACGTCATGAAGTCAGGTTCCGGGGGGCGGCATACTGGAAGGGCCATAACCTCGAGGCGCCTGGGACCGTTGTAACAACCGGCCGCAGGGTCTGGCCAGCTGATACCGTCACTGATAGGATGAGACAGAAATGTCACAGGGAGTAATCAAAATTGCGCTGGCGATGGCATTCGCCGGTCTGCTGCCGTCCTGTTTCGGCGCCCAGGTGAATACGCGGCCCATCGGGCCGGTCGCGCTGGCCTATAACTTCCCCAAGCCGACGCCGGCGCCCGCGCAGACACCCCAGCCCCAGGCTTCGCTGACCGTGGGCCAGGTCGCCGCCGGCCAGGGCGCCGTCGAGGTTCGTGGCTTTCACGAACCGCCCGACTGGGCTCACCGGAACTATTGCGGCGCCGGAGCGACCCAGGTTCTCCTCTCTGCCTGGATGACCGACGTCCCGGACATCGAGGCCGTCGCCCGGGCATCCAGGCTGAATCCGAACAGCGGCGAATTTGGCGCCAATGCCGCCGCCGCCATCGACGCCTTCCTCAACCCGGTCGTCCTCCCCGCCCTCGGGCAACCGCGCTACAAGGCCGAGCACGTGACCACGCTCGACGAGGTGAAGGCGAAGATCCAGCACGACATCGTCGATGAGCAGGCCATCGTGACGTTCGGTCACGGGGTGCCGGTCATGGTGCAGACGATGACGAAGACGATGCCGGGGTGGAATCACTGGAACGCCACCCACATGATCACGATCTTCGCCTTTGACTTCAGTCACGACGACCCGGCCCTCGACACCGTGACCTATGCCGAGACGCCGTCGCCGCTCGCCGGTTACCGCGGCCCCGACTTCCAGACGATCTCCGTCAAGGCCCTCTGGGTGGCGATGCAGGCCTACCTGCGCGAGTTTCCGCAGGACCCGATGAACGTCATCAGCTAGCGCTCATCACGCCGCTCCGCATAATGGAGCCATGGCGCAGGCGTCTGACCAACCGAGCGACGTTATTTCCATGGAGGCGCTGATCCGGCATCAGCTGATCCTGCTCGGCGAAGACCCCTCCCGCGAAGGGCTTCGCGAC
>WNEY01001097.1_pt1 | contig 30292 bp, 29 predicted proteins | sample 5400531 | NCBI WGS metagenome assembly WNEY01 (sample SAMN13153338, study PRJNA577476) | soil metagenome | isolation source: 200 cm saprolite under Douglas fir tree site 1 | place: USA:California | collected 2015-04-18
CCACGGATGCAAGCGGCAACACCGTCAACCGCACCGAAGGCATCGCCTTCGCGGGAGGCGCCGCATTCAGCTCGGAGGAGGGCTACTTCGCCACCAAGCTGATGCGCGGCCTGGGACTGGTTTATCTAGAGCAGCAGGCCAGGGTTTGACACGGCCCCACGGTGGTCAGTTTGGCCGCCACATTCGGAAGGGGAGCGATGACAAACCACTGGCGCGACATCAAGAACGCTGACCTCATCTTGATCAACGGCGCCAACCCCGCCGAGGCGCACCCGGTCGGTTTTCAGTGGTTCATGCGGGCTAAGCTCGACCGCGGCGCCAAGATCATCCACGCCGATCCGCGTTTTACGCGTACCTCAGCGGTCGCCGACATCTACTTGCGCATCCGCACCGGCAGCGACGTGGCGTACTTCGGCGGTCTGATCAACCACCTCCTACAAAACAACCTCTACCAGGCGGACTACGTGCGCAACTACACCAACGCTTCGTTCATCGTCAAAGACGGTTACGGGTTCACCGACGGTCTCTTCTCCGGATATAGCTCAGCGAAGCGGACGTATGACATCAGCAGCTGGAGCTACGAGACGGGCAGCAACGGGTTCGCCAATCGCGACATGACCCTGCAGCACGAGCGGTCGGTCTTCCAGCTGATGAAGGCCCACTACTCGCGCTACACGCCGGAAGTCGTATCGAGCATCACCGGGATTCCAGTCGACGAGTTCAACAAAGTGGCAGACCTGGTCGGCCAGATGGGCAAGCCCGACAAGGTGATGACCATCGTGTACGCGGTCGGCCTCACCCATCACACCACCGGTGGACAGCTGATCCGATCGGGCGCAGTCCTGCAGCTGCTGCTGGGCAGCATCGGGCGGCCCGGCGGGGGCATGAACGCCGAGCGCGGCCACGCCAACATCCAGGGCAACACCGACCACGCCATCTCATGGGAGCTGCTGCCCGGATACATGAGGATTCCCGCGCCCGGCCAGAAGACGGTCGACGATTATGTGGCCCAGAGCGCCGCCAAGAAGTCGGATCCCAACTCCTGGAACTTCTTCGGCACCAACTACAGGAAGTTCATGGTCAGCCTGCTCAAGGGCTGGTATGGGTCCGCGGCGACCAAGGCCAACGAGTTCGCGTTCGACTACGTGCCCAAGCCGGGCCAGAACTCATCGTGGATGTCGATCTACGACCAGGCGCTCAAGAACAAGATGGAGGGCGTAATCCTTTCTGGGATGACGGCCTCGAGCATCGGGCCGGACGCCAACCAGGTGCAACAGGCGCTCACCAACCTCAAGTGGCTCGTGATCATGGATCCGCTGCCGACGACCAGCTCCGAATTCTGGCACGCCCCCGGCGTCGACCGCACGCAGGTGAAGACCGAGGTCTTCATGCTGCCGACGACACACTGGATCGAAAAGGACGGCTCGTTCACCAACAGCGGGCGTTGGGCTCAATGGAAAGACCAGGTCATCCCACCGCAAGGCCAAGCCCGGCACGACCACTGGGTCCTGAGCGACATCTTCAACCGTGTGAAAGCGATGTATCAGCAGCAGGGCGGCAAATTTCCAGATCCGATCTTGGCCCTGACGTTCGATTACAAGGACCCTCTCAAGCCGGAGCTGGATGAGATCGCGAAGGAGATCAACGGCAAGGACCTCTCGACAGGCAAGCAGATGACCTCATTCGCCAACCTGAAGGACGACGGCACGACTACGGCGGGCGACTGGATCTACACCGGCTCCTATCCGGACACGGGAAACCTGATGAAGCGCCGGGACGGCATCCAGGATCCCAAGACCAACGACCCGACGGGTATGGGTTTTTATCCGGGCTGGGCCTGGAGCTGGCCGCTGAACCGCCGTGTGCTCTACAACCGCGCCTCGGCCGATCTCGACGGCAAGGCGTGGGATCCCACGCGGCCCGGCATCACCTGGAACGGGACCAAATGGGTGGGCGACGTTCCCGACTACCCGGCGACGATGGACCCACATGATCCGAAGGCGTGGCTGCCTTTCATCATGAATGGCGAAGGCGTGGGCCGGCTGTTCAGCAACGGCATGGTCGACGGCCCGTTCCCAGAGCACTACGAGCCGGTGGAGTCGCCCGTGGCCAACCCGCTGCATGCGAGCGTCTCCGCGTCGCCCAGCTACCGTCTGACCGAGCACGAGCACTACGTCACGCAGCATGTTCCGCATCTGGTGCAGCTGCAGCCTGAGCCGTTCGTCGAGATCCCGTGGGAGCTGGGCCAGACCAAGGGCATCAAGACCGGCGACAAGGTTCGTGTCTCGTCCAAACGCGGCAAGGTGGAGGTGCTCGCGGTTGTCACCAAGCGTCTCGGGCCGATGACCGTCGCGGGGCAGAAGGTGTACCAGATCGGCATCCCCATCCACTGGGGCTACGTCGGCATCGCCGCCGATGCGGACCCGAACCAGGGCCGGTACTGGCTGGCCAACGCGCTCACTCCTTTTGTCGGCGATGCCAACTCGCGCACTCCCGAGTTCAAGGCGTTCCTGGTCAACCTGGAGAAGATGTGATGGCGCAGGTGCTGGCCGATGCTCCGTGGGCTGAGCGGCGCCGGCGAACCCTCGAGCTGAGGGGACGGCACGCCTTCGCGGCGGAGCTCCTCGATTTCTACGGCGCCGTCCTGGGCGTGCAGGAGCGAGCCTTCGATGAAGCGATCTCCATCCGGCCCCCCGCCCAGCACCTAGTCGCCTATGTGGCCGAGATGGTGGTCCCCGCCGTGGCGGAGGTTAGCGTCGCTTGCGGCCCCGCAAAGCTGCGCGAGGGAGTGGCGACGTGCATGGATTCCGGGGATCCTCGCGAGATCGTGGCCGCCTGGATCGGAGGCGAAGAGCAGCCCGTGGTCGATCGCTACATCGCGCGGGCTGCGCTCGGCCCCGTGCTCGAAGCGCTGGGCCCGGAGGCAGCGGCATCCTGCATCGGGACTCGCGACCGCCTGCACTGCCCCGGCTGCGGAGGCACTCCCCAGCTCAGCTTCCATGCACTCGCCGGCGAGGATCTGGCCGCCGGCGGCCGCTTTCTTTGCTGCGCGCGCTGTCAGGGAACCTGGGGCTTTCCCCGAATGACCTGCGCCGGCTGCGGCGAGAGCTCGACGTCGCGCCTTTCGATCTTCTCCGAGGAGGGGACGACATCGGGTGAGCGCGGAAGCGTCGTTCGCGGCCTGCCGGTTGGGCCCAATGGCCACAACGGCTCGGCGCCCAAGGCGATATTCCCGCACGTAAGGATCGAAGCCTGCGATGCCTGCGGGCACTATCTGCTCAACATCGACCTGGCCGCGGACCGTGCCGCCGTCCCGATCGTCGACGAGCTGGACGCCCTGCCGCTCGACCTGTTTGCTCGCGAACGGGGGTTCTCGAAGATCACCCCCAACCTCATGGGCTTTTAAGAGATGGCAGTCACCATCAAGCCCGGCGAGTCATACGGCTTCTTCACCGACACCAGCATCTGCATCGGGTGCAAGGCGTGTGAGGTCGCCTGCAAGGAGTGGAACCAGCTCCAGGGCAACACGCCAAAATTCCTCGCCGACAGCTACGACAACACCGGCCAGCTCGACGACCAGAACTGGCGGCATGTGAAGTTCATCGACGACGTGCCGCTGCAGTCGACGAATTCGGGCAACGGCACGGCCTTCTTGATGATGTCCGACGTCTGCAAGCACTGCAAGCACGCGAGCTGCATGGATGTGTGTCCGACCGGCGCGATCATCCGCACCGAGTTCGACACGGTTTTCATACAGCAGGACGTGTGCAACGGCTGCCGGAACTGCATCGCCGCCTGTCCATACAGCGTGATCGCCCTCAATCCGGCGACCGGCACCGCGCACAAGTGCACGCTTTGCTATGACCGGCTCCAGGGCGGCCTGGAGCCCGCATGCGCCAAGGCCTGCCCGACGCAGTCGATCCAGTTCGGTCCGCTGGCCGAGCTGCAGCAGGCGGCCGACGTCCGGCTGGCCGCACTGCACTCGCAGGGGGTGACGCAGGCTGAGCTCTATGGGCGCGATGACACGGTCTACGGGGGACTGAACGCCTTCTTCCTTCTCATGGATAAGCCGGAGACGTATGGATTGCCGAATGCTGACAACGCAAAGCTGCCGACCCGCAACGACCTGGGCGGGTACGTCGGGGCGATCGTGACAGCAGTGCTCGGCGTGATCGCCGGCGTTGTCGCCTTTAGGCGCCGGGGAACGTCGTGATCTATCTCGCCACAGAGCACTTCGTTCGAGCGCCGCAGTGGACGTGGTACATCCTTGGGTACTTCTTCTTCGCCGGCCTCACGGGCGGCAGCTACGCGGTCGCGACGCTTCTGCGTTTGGTCGGCGACCCGCGTGATGAGTCCGCCGCGCGCATCGGCTTCTACGCGAGCTTCGTGACGCTGCTGGTCTGCCCGGTGCTCCTGACCACCGACCTTGGCGCGAGCTGGTGGAAGTTCTGGCACATGCTCGTCGACGTCACGCCGGGAGACACAGGCCTCAACTTCAAGTACTGGTCCCCGATGTCGGTTGGCGTCTGGGCGCTCCTGATCTTCGGCTTCTTCGCGGCGGTTTCCGCGCTCGAGTCGTTCGTGCTCGACCGGCGGGACCGCGGAACAGTTGGTGATCCCGGCCGGCCGCTTGGTGGCGTCCTGGGCCTGGCCATCAACGTTATCGGTGGCGTGTTCGCGCTGTTCATCGCCTCCTACACGGGCGTGCTGCTCAGCGTCAGCAACCAGCCGATCTGGAGCGACACCTGGATGCTCGGTGGCCTGTTCCTCGCGTCGGGCTTGAGCGGCTCGGCCGCACTGATCGCGCTCCTGATCCGGTATCGCCCAAGCGGGGCGTTCAGCCTCGGCCGGCTACACGAGGCTGACGGATACTTCTCGATACTCGAGCTGGTGCTGCTGGTCGCGTTCTTCATCACGATCATCGCCGCGGGCACGGCCGGACCCACCGTACCCTTCCTTCCTTTGTGGCTGCTGGCGCTCGTCGGCATAGGGGCATCACTCGTCGCCGCGCGGGGACACATGCGCATCCGCGGACTCCCCTCCGGCGGCTCGGCCGTCATCGCGCGCGCAGGCACCGACACGCTGGTGGTTTCCCTCCTTGTTCTGCTCGGCGTGCTGGCACTGCGCGCCGCGGTGATCTTCAGTGCTCAGTAGCGAAAGCCCCACGAACTCAGAGGCTGCGCCGTGAGTTCGCGGGGGCCCCTAAGGCCGCCCAGCACGGAACAAGTGCTAAGCGTCCTTTCCGCGATCCAGGATCCCGACCTGGGCCGCGACGTCGTCAGCCTCGGGATGATCAAGGACCTCGTCATCGCCGGCGACGGCCGCGTGAGCTTCACGTTCGAGCTGACCACGCCGGCCTGCCCGGTGCGCGATCGCTTTCAGACGATGGCGAGCAAGCTGGTTGGCGACCTTCCCGGCGTGACCGCGGTCGACTTGAAGATGACCGCCAACGTGCGCTCGGCCTTCAGCGGGCGGCAGCCGAACCAGGTCCTTCCTGGCGTCAAGCAGGTCATCGCCGTCGCCTCCGGGAAGGGAGGCGTCGGGAAGTCCACGGTGGCGATCAACCTCGCCTGCGCCCTGGGCCTGAGCGGAGCGAGGGTAGGCCTGCTCGATGCGGACATTTACGGTCCGTCGATACCCGGGATGATGGGCGTCCAGGACCAGCCGAAGGTCGTGGATGCGAAGCTCGTGCCCCTCGAAGCCTTCGGCGTGCGGCTCATGTCGATCGGATTCCTCGCGGGCGCCGACAAGGCGATGGTCTGGCGCGGGCCGATGGTTTCGCGCGCGATCGAGCAGATGCTCAGCGACGTTCAATGGGGCGAGCTCGACTATCTCATCATCGACCTTCCCCCCGGCACCGGCGACGCCTCGCTGACACTCGCTCAATCCGTGCCACTGGCGGGCGTTGCGATCGTCTGCACACCCCAGGCGGCCGCGCTGAGCATCGCGGTCAAGGCCCTGCAGATGTTTCGCGGTCTCAACGTCAGCCCGCTTGGCCTGATCGAGAACATGAGCTGGTTCGTGTGCGGCCGATGCAACGAGGAGCACTTCATCTTCGACCACGGCGGTGCGGAGCGCGCCGCCCGGCGCCTGGGCGTTCCTTATCTCGGCGGCATACCGCTGGAGAAAGTGATTCGCGAGGAGGCTGACGCCGGCGCGCCGGTGGTCGTCTCCCGTCCGGACACCGCGGGAGCGAAAGCGTTCCGCGACGTCGCGTCGGCAGTGGCCGCGAGGGTTTCCGTGCAGAGCTTCCGCCAGCTCCCGGTGATCAGAGTCAGCTAGACCGGGGCCGGGTACTCCTTCTCAAGCTCCTGCCTGACCTCGAGGATGAAGGCCGCCACGGCGGCGTCGTCGATGCTCCCGTTGGCCACGCGAAGACGCTCAGTCGCGATCCCCGCCATATAGCAGGACAATGGCGCGAAGCGCCTCTCCTGGGTGCGGGCCGCGACACGCGCGAGATCCAGGAGCTCCAGCGCCACCTTGGCATCCAGTGCCGGCGCATCGATCTTGGCCGAGCGCCGCTCCGCCGCCGCCACCCAACTCTGACCCAGCTCGTCGAAAAATCGATTCATGGCGTCACGTATAGCATGCCGCGCAATTCGTTTCTTGACATCGGACCGGCTCGGCGAGACGGTAGAGCCAGCGCCAGCCTAACCAAAAGTGGGGGTAATCAGATGACACTGAGATGGATCTTTCGAGCTGCCGCCGTGGTCGCCGTCCTCGGATTGACGGTGGCAGCCACGAGCGCCGATGAGTCGACGATGTCCATGCATGCGAAGCTCACCGGCTTCCGGGAGTCACCGCCGAAGCTGAGCCCGAGCATGGGCCACTTCGAGGCGACGGTGACCGGGTCGACCCTTTCCTACACGCTGACGTACTCCGCGCTGTCGAGCCCGGCGTTCATGGCCCACATCCATTTCGGCCAGCCGGCCGTCAACGGTGGCATCTTCCTGTGGCTGTGCGGGTCCGCCGCCGCGCCCGGCCCTGCCGGGACGCCGACATGTCCGGCCAATGGCGGCACGGTTTCGCGCAGCGGGGTCACAGCGGCTGACATCCAGGCCGTCTCAGGGCAGAACCTGTCTGCCGGCGACTTCGCGGGAGCGCTCAGCATCCTCGCCGCCGGCGACGCGTACGTGAACGTCCACACGACCAACTTTCCCGGCGGGGAGATCCGCGGCGACGTGAGGTCGGAGGGCGACTGATCTTTTAGACAGTCGGAAGGCGGCGGGCGTCCATCGTCCGCCGCCCCGCTCCAGGTAGTACGGTTCCCGCCGTGGCTGCAAAAGGGACCGCCCTGCCGATGAAGACATAGATGCTCAGCTCCTGGCACGACTACTTCATGACGGTCGGCGCAGGCGCGGCGGCGCTGACGGGGCTGGTCTTCGTGGCGATGACCCTGCACCTCGACGACATCACAAGGGATCCAGTCCACCGCCATCGCGCCCGGACCATCCTCACCGGGTTGACGGCGGTCTTCATCCGCTGCTCGCTGGTGCTCATGGGCGGCCAGAATGCGCAGGCGATCGCCGTCGAGCTGATCGTCGTGCTCGCGATAGTCGAGGTCATCCTTTACTCCAGCATCCGGTCGGCGGCAAGCGCCGCCGATCGGGGCGTGCTGCTTCGCACTCTTGGCAGCTATGCGTGCCTGATAGTCGAGCAGGCCGGCGCGGTGGTCCTTTTCTTCGGCGGGACTTGGGGTCTTTACGCCGTTGGCCTGGGGATGATGTCGTCGTTCGTTTTCATGGTCACAGGCGCCTGGTTGCTGCTGGTCGGGGTCGGGGCGCGGAAGGCGGCGAGCGCCAGCTCGGGGTGATCGTCTAAGCGCAGTACCATCAGCATCGGTGTCCAGCCCGCCACCTCCCGCAAGCCCACCTGCCCAGAAGCCTGCAAGGCCCGTTCCAACGAGCCCGTTTCGCTCGACCCGCTTCTGGATCACCCTGGGCATCCTGCTGCTCGCGAACATCTTCATCACCAACGTTCTCCTGGCGCCGGCTCAGCCCGCCACCGTGACCCTGCCGTATGACGTCTTCAAGCAGCAGGTCGCGGCAGGGAACGTCGTCAGTGTCACCACCACCGGAGATGCGATCACAGGCGTGACCAAGACTCCGGTCAAGGAGTCGCCCAGCAGCTCGGTCAGCGCCACCCACTTCACGACCCAGCGCCCCTCGTTTGCCGACGACAGCCTCGAGCCCCTCCTCGAGCAGCATGGAGTGACGATCAACGCGAAACCAGAGAACCCACCGCCGCCCCTCTGGCTGACGCTGCTCTTGAGCTTCGGGCCGACGCTGCTGATCGTGGTGGCGGTGCTGTACGTGCTTCGTCGCGCCGCGAGCGCAGGCGGGGCGGGCGGCTTGCTCGGCGCCTTTGGGCAGAGCCGGGCAAGGCTGTACGACCCGGAGCGACCCGGGACCACGTTCGCCGACGTCGCCGGGATCGATGAGGTCAAGCAGGAGCTCGAGGAGCTCGTCGATTTCCTGCGCGAGCCGCAGAAGTACACACGGCTCGGCGGCACTGTGCCCAAAGGAGTCCTCTTGATCGGGCCGCCGGGAACCGGCAAGACGTTGCTCGCTCGCGCGGTGGCCGGCGAGGCGAAGGTGCCCTTCTTCAGCCAGTCCGCATCCGAGTTCGTGGAGGCGATCGTCGGCGTCGGGGCGTCGCGCGTGCGCGACCTGTTCACGAAGGCGCGCCAGGCAGCGCCCGCCATCATTTTCATCGACGAGCTCGACGCCATCGGCCGCAGCCGCAGCTCCGGGTTTCGTATTGGCGGCAACGACGAGCAGGAGCAAACCCTCAATCAGATCCTCACGGAGATGGACGGGTTCGAGCCTGGGAACGGCGTGATCGTGCTCGCGGCCACGAACCGGGCTGACGTTCTCGATGCGGCCCTTCTGCGGCCGGGCCGGTTCGATCGTCGCGTGACTCTCCAGCCCCCCGACCGCCGCGGCCGAACGGAGATCTTGAAGATCCACACCAAGAAGGTGCCTCTGGCCCCGGACGTCGACCTCGACACCATCGCGGGTGCGACCCCGGGACTCGTCGGCGCCGACCTGGCGAACCTGGCCAACGAAGCGGCGTTGGGTGCGGCTCGCAAGGGCGAGACGACCGTGTCGTCGGAGGATTTCTACGAGGCGATCGATCGGATCTTGCTTGGGACCGAACGCCACCTGATGCTGACTCCGGCTGACCGCGAACGCATCGCCTACCACGAGTCAGGCCACGCCCTCGTGGGGCTCCTTGTCCCCGGCTCCGACCCGGTGCGCAAGGTGACGATCATTCCGCATGGTGGGGCTCTCGGGGTCACAATCTCGCGGCCCGTTGATGACCGATTCAACTACGGCGAGGACTACGTCCGAGGTCGCATCATGGGCGCGCTGGGCGGTCGGGCTGCAGAGCAGGTCGTCTACAGCTCGGTCTCGACCGGCGCGGCCAACGACCTGCAGCAGGTGACGATGATCGCCCACGAGATGGTGGTGCGGTGGGGGATGAGCCCGAAGATCGGACCGCTGGCGTTCCGCGAAGACGGCGGCGGCGACGGCCTTGGGTTGGCGCGGCCCTACAGCGAGGCGACCGCGCGTGACGTCGACACCGAAGTCAAGCGCATCGCCGATGAGTGCTTTGCGGAAGCGATACAGCTCCTGACCGAGCACCGGCAGCAACTTGAGTCCCTCGCTCAGGCATTGCTGAAAGAAGACTCCCTCGGCGAGGAGCAGATCCTCGCCGCGACCGGGCTCAAGGCGGCGGCGGCGGCGTCAAGCAGCAGCAGCTGATCTGCCGAGCTACGACCCGCTGAGCCGTCGCAGCGCGTCGGTCGACGGGATGAAGTAGTACGCCCCGCTGGTGGCCGTGGTGTAGATCGTGAGCGTGTCCCTGACGCCATCGGCCGCACCCCCCATGCTCGCCAGCATCTTCGCCAGTCTTTGCTGCTCGGAGCTGAAGCCGACGAACATCGTGCCGTGCGCGGTCACCGTCCCGAACGGCATGTTGCGGCGGAACACCTTGCCGAACGTGTCCTGGTCGGTGCGGGCGACGTGCGAGTTGGAAGGCTTGTCTTGGAGCTCGGCACTGTCATCTTTCCGGCGCCCGATCACGCTCTCTTGCCGATCTACCGAAAGCGACTCCCATGCGGTCGCGTCGTGGATCCACTTTTGCAAGAGGAGGACCGAGCCACCCGCTCCCGGACTTCCGTCAGGAATCAACGAGATGTTCGGAGCCTCGATCAACGTCGGATTCTCGGTCCCATCGATGAAACCGGTGAGGTCTCGGTCGTGCCGGTAAGGCCAGCTCGACGTTTCCTCGGCGACTGTCGCTAGCGCAACAAGAGCCGCTATCACCTCGCGGGCCATGTCGAAGACGACGTCGTATGCGCTGCCTGAGATCCACATCACCGCGTCGTGCTGCGTCGCCGGCATCACAAATCCATCCGCGCCCGTCAAGTCGGCGTTGAAGCCCTCGACATCAGCGGGAGCGTCGTCAGGCATGACCTGGCGCCACAGCTCGGGCCGAAATCCGGCGACCAGGTTGACACCGCCCATCGTCGTGCGCGGCTCGCGCAGCGAAGCGACCGCCGTCACAAGGTTCAGCGCCGCCTGGGCCGCCACCGCGTCGAATTCCAGATATGCGTGCGAGGCGGTTCCGAGGGCGAAGATCCCGCCCTGCGGGGTCGTCATCCTCAAATGATGCCGGTGGAGGACGCCTAGCGGTGGTCCTGCTCCAGGGCGGCGTTCGCCGCCTCCAGCTCGACATACAGCTCGCGCGTCCTCAGAAGGTTGCGGACGCGCAGGACCACCTCGGTCTTGTCCAGTGGCTTGGTCAGGAAATCGTTGGCACCGAGTAGAAAGGCGCTGTTGCGAGCTGCGCGGCTGGTATCGCCTGTGAGCACCACCACCGGCAGAAATCCGAGGCTGTCACGCGGGCCCCTGAGCCGCCTGAGAATTTCGCGGCCGTCCAACTCGGGCATGTGAAGATCGAGCAGGACGATATCCGGCTGAAAGTCTTTGAATGCCTGCTCGACCTCGCGAGGGTCCGTGGTGCTATAAACCTCGGTCGCGGTGTCCGATAGGAATTCTTCGAGCAGCAGGAGGTTGGCCGGCTCGTCGTCGACCATCAGGACGCGGGCGCGAAGTTGTGCCACTGGCGTTGGCAGGGTATCGATAAGTGACCACTATGTGCATGAATCGCCAAGAAAGTGATTCTGTGATTCGAATTCGTGATTACGATGCGCCTCCCGGGTCGAATCCGACGTCGATTGCAACCTCTACGATGGTTCCGCATTGGAGCTGCGCCACCTACGCGCTTTTGTAGCGATTACAGACACCGGCCACTATGGCCGGGCGGCCGCGAGCCTGAAGCTGACCCAACCCGCCATCACGCAGCGCATCCAGGTCCTCGAGCGCGAGCTCGGGGTCCAGCTCTTCAATCGCAACGCGCGCGAAGTCAGTTTGACTCCGTCCGGCGAGGCCCTCATCGAGCACGCAAGGTCCCTCGTGCAGATCGAGGATCGTGCGCTCGCGGCGTTGCGCGACCACCAGGCGGGCATCGCGGGCCGTTTACGCATTTCCTACCTGACCCTGTGGGACATGGGTCTGCCGGCCGACCTCATTGCCGAGTATCGCCGGCGCTACCCGACCATCAAGCTCGAGATGACCACCGGATACTCGCAGTCGAACATGGACCGACTGGTGTCGGGCGAGATCGATTTTGCTTTCATCGGCGCGGCCGTTGCACCGCGCAGCGGACTCGTGCTGCGTCCGGTCGACCGCCAGGAAGTCGTGGTGGTCATGCCGCTGACCCATCGGTTCGCGCAGCTAGAGCGAGTTCCGATCGAAAGCCTTCGTGGCGAGCCGATCGTCGCGGTCATCGCGGGAATCAACCCGAAACTGAACGCAGCCGCCATCGATTGGCTGACGAAATACACGGGCCAGCCTCTGAACATCATCCGAGAGGAACCGCCGGACCAGATCGCGGGTGCCCTTGCGCAGTCCGGCAACGCCGTTGCGTTCATGAGCCTGCACCGCGCCGTCATCGCGCGGGCCGAAGGCCTTGACTACCGGCCGCTCATACCCTCACCTTTCGTCGAATATGGAGTTGCGTACGCCCGCGACAACCCATCGCCCCCATTGGCCAATCTACTCGCGATCATCGAGGAGATCGCGCCGCCGACATCCGCTGACCTGCCCAACGACAGCGAGCTCCTCTGGGGGAAATCGGTCGGCAGCCCGGCGTGATCGTCGGCGGAGTCACTTACGGGCTCGGGCTCTTCCTGCACCGAGCGCCATCGCCGCGGCGTCATCGAGCGCCACCAGAGCGGCCCGCACTTCGCTCTTCGGCATCCGAAGCGATCCCTCGATCTGCTTGCGCACGACCTCCCAATGCTTGTTGGCCCGAACCTGAGCCGCGATGCCTTTGGAATTCAGGGCAACCTGCACCGCACGGCCGTCATCAGGGTGCCGGTCGCGATCTAGATGTCCCGCGGCATCGATTGCCTTCAAGTAGTCCAGGACGGTTGACAGCGGAAGCCCGAGCTGCTGGGCCATCTCGGTCGCAGTGATGGGGCCTTCCATGAAGAGCAGGCTGTAGACGGCGTACTCGTCGGGCCGCATACCCGAGCCTGCCATGCCGTCCGCAAGCACCCTTCGGACCCGCTGGCTGACGACAAAGAGGTCGAAGAGGAGCGAGACGTCGGCGCGGCGAGGCATGCGCAGAGGCACTCTAGCTGTTAGCACGGACCCGTGTTAAATACCACGGATCCGTGGTAACCTGCAGCCGCCATGCGGGCGGTCGCCACGGCCTTGATCGCGTTGCTCGTGGCGGCCGCGTGTACTGAGTCGACGAATACGCAGGTGGCCACTCCGATCGCGCGTGCCGCCAACCCCAGCGAGCTGGTGCCGTTCTTCGGAACCTACTCCACCGGCGACGGGCGTTCGTTCGTGATCGCGAGGCACGGCTGGTTCTTCGATGTTCGGGACGCGACCTATCGAACCATCTATTCGGGGGCGACGCCCAACCGTTTCACCATCGGGCCCGCGTTCGAGGTGCCGCTGCCAACGTTTGCCAACCTCCGATTTGACGGGACGATGCTGACATTGGCCACGTCTCATGCCACGGTCAGCGCGCATCGACTCGCCTACAAAGAGACAGACGTGATGATTCCCGCGAACGGCGCGATGCTTGCCGGCAGCATCACGGAGCCTCTCGGCGCGGGACCGCACCCTGGCATCGTCATCGTCCACGGCGCAGAGCCCGGCGAGCGCTACTTCTACGACATCTGGGTCGGGATCTACGCAGGTCTTGGTCTCGACGTCCTCACCTACGACAAGCGGGGGATCGGTGCCTCCACCGGGCGGTACCCGGGCGAGTTCCCGACGGATGAGTCGCTGCAGGTCTACGCCGACGATGCCGCTTCGGCGCTCGGCTTTCTGGCGGCATGGCCCGGAGTAGACCTGAAACGTGTTGGGCTCCACGGCGGCAGCCAGGGCGGCTGGACCGTACCGCTCGCGATCATGAGGCATGCGGGGGCATCGTTCGCCGTCCTTCTCTCGGCGCCCGCGACCACCGTCGGACAAACCAACCTCTGGAGCGACTACACCGGAGGCGGTAGCCATGCACCCACCGCGTCGCAGGCCGAAATGGAAGCTGCCGTCCGCGCCGATCACTCGGGCTACGACCCGGCGCCGGCGCTTGCTGCGCTTCGCGTCCCGACCCTATGGCTGCTCGGCAGCAACGATCGCACCGTGCCCACCCACGTCTGCGCCGAGATCCTGGCGGGTATGAATAAGTCGAACTTCACGGTCCGAATGCTTCCCACCGGACACGGATTGCTGGTCAACTCGACGGGCCTCGACGCCGATGACGCGCGATCGCCGGGCCTGGCACCCGAGCTGGTGGCGGCGATAGCTGATTGGTTGAAATCAACCGCGGGATAGGGTGAGCTTCACAGGGCGCTCGAGGAAGCGACCCATCGCGCGCCCGGCTTCTGCCACCGCCGCGGATTCGAGGGCTGCGAGTCTCTCGGACAACCGTATCTCGATGAGCACGCCGTCCTGCACAAACGATCGTCGCCAGGCGCCGCGCACGACCCCGTCGATGGTGAGGATGTTCGACAGGATGCTGCCGAACGAGTAGAGCGAGCGATCGAATCGACCGCCGGTAGGAATCAAAGCCGACCGGTCGCGATAGCCGACCGTGTACTCGTCGAAGTTGGGCAGCAGATGGGCCACGACTCCGGCGCTGCTCGGCTTGTTCGCGGTCGCCTCGCACCAGTAGTCGTTGCCGTCGAACGTGACGCATTCGAGGTCTCCGCCGGCCATATCTATGCCCCTTCGGGCTTCGGCTGCTGTCAGGCCGGACCACCAAGTGAAATCGGAGACCTGGGCCGGACCATGGCTGCGGAAATACCGAAGGGTCAGCTCGCCAAGCGCTTCCGAGCGTTCCAGTGCCGGTGACTTCGGCACCCGCTCCTCGAATCGTGCGTACGTGAACTGCTTTCCGTGACGAGGCCCGCTCACGATGACCTGATCGAGCTCGGCCCGAAGTAGGAGGTGGGGGAGGCGCTGGCCTTCGGGCGAGATGCCCGCGGCTCGAAGCGCTTGGCCGAGCTCGGGCCGGGTCAGGTACCGGCCGCCGGCCAGCGCCGCCGCAAAGACGGCGGCAGCACGAGCGGCCACCCTGTCATCGATCTCGAGCTCTCGGTAGCGAGAAGCGAGGCCCGCTCGCACCCTCGATGCGGTCAGGTCCAGCAGCCAGCGGATGTCTTCCGGCACCACGAAGTGCCACGTTGGTCGCATGACGTGCGTGCGGAGGATGGCCCCGTCATCGAAAAGCCGGTCAAGCGCGGCATCTGTGGCCGCCCGGCTGCGCCGCGCAAGCGCCCACTTGGCTCCGGCGTAATCCTGCGACTGGACCGCGCCCAGCCAGCGGACCACATCCACCGGCGACGCCAACGGTTTGCCTGTAAGCCTCTGGGCCCGGAGGCGGCGCGCGGTGATGCCCATCACGTCGCTGGAATCCTAAAGGTGGGTTTAGACTGCGGGCCGATGAAAAGGAAGGTCCCGGACTCCCCGGCCGCCGCGACCCTGATCGACGGCCCGGACATCACCCCCAGCGAGCTCCAGCTGGCGGTTCGGAACCATTCGATGCCAATCGAGGCCCTCCGGTACGACATCACCCCGATCGGCCTCCACTACCTGCTGACACATTTCGACATCCCGGCCGTCGATCCCGCCGGATGGGCGCTTGCCATCGGCGGGCGGGTCAAACGTCCCCTGCGGCTCGACCTGGAAGAGATCAAGTCCAGGCCGTCGAAAACGCTTGCGGTGACGCTCGAGTGCGCGGGCAACGGGCGCGCGCGGCTCTCGCCGCGGCCGATGAGCCAACCGTGGCTGACTGAAGCCGTAGGCACGGCGGAGTGGACCGGCACCCCGCTCAAATCTCTGCTCGACGAAGCCCAGCCGATGGACGCCGGCGGCGACGTGGTGTTCACGGGCATGGATCGCGGCATTCAAGGCGACATCGAGCAGCAATATGAGCGCAGCCTGCCGCTTACCGAGGCCAATCGCGACGAGGTGCTCCTCGCCTACGCGATCAACGGACAGCCGTTGCCTCCGCAGCATGGTTTTCCATTGCGGCTCATCGTCCCGGGCTGGTACGGAATGGCTCATGTCAAGTGGCTGCGCGGGATAACAGTCGTGGCGAACGGCTTTGGCGGCTACCAGCAGGCGACGGCCTATCACTACCGCCTTGCGGACGATGACGGGGGCGTTCCCGTCACGCGCATCCTTCCTCGAGCCCTGATGGCGCCTCCCGGTATTCCCGACTTCATGTCGCGCGTGCGCTTCCTGTCGCCGTCACGCCAGGTTCTTACCGGCAGGGCATGGTCGGGCTGCGCGCCGATCACCAAGGTCGAGGTCAGCACCGATGGGGGCCGGTCGTGGGCCGCCGCCGAGCTGGGCGATCCGATCTCGCCATTCGCGTGGCGCGCGTGGACCTACGAATGGGATGCGACCCGGCCTGGAGACTACGAGCTGAGCGCGCGTGCAAGCGACGGCGCCGGCAACGTTCAGCCTACTGAGCAGAACTGGAGCCGCGAAGGCGTCCAGAACAACGCGGTCCAGCTCGTACGCGTTGTGGTCACCGAACCCGACGGCCAGGTGCAGGGGCCCGCCGACCAACCGAAGTAAGTTCGTTACTCCGGTTTGGATTCGTCCGGGTGGCCAGTATTCCCGAATGCGATGCGGTCTCGCACCACGGGAGCTCTTCCGAGCAGCCGCGCCCTCTGCACGGCGTCTTCGCCGAAGCGATCACGGATCGCGTCCATTGCAGCCTCCAGGCGTTCGGGTCGCGGCCGAGCGACCGCTGTGAAGAGGTCGAGCTGGTCGTCATTCGGATCGGTCAATCCCGCCAGGCCCACCCCCAGAGTTCCGACCGCCTGCCTGGTGTCGCGGCCGGCAAGCAGCGCGAGCGCCGCCCTGTAGATCTCCTCGCCCGTGGCGATCGGGGTGCCCATTGTTGATTGTCTCGAGAAGCGATCGGTGTCGGGGCGGTAGACCACGCTCACCGAGACGACCCGGCCGCGACGGCCGGCGGCTCGAAGCCTGCGACCGACCATTTCCGACAGGCGCATCAGCAGCTCCTCGAGATCGCGCTGCGAGCTCGTCGATCTCGCGAGCACGTGCGAGTGGCTGTAGCTCTTGCGCGCCGGCCCCTCGAAGGCGCCGACCTCGAACCCTCTCAGCCGGTGCAGCCACATGTCCGCGACCGCCCGCTGCATGCCCGCGAGTCGTAGCCGGTCGGCGGTTGCGGTCAGAAATTCGAGCGGCGTATGGATTCCCGCCCGCAGGAGCCGGCGAGCGGACGCCTCGGCGATGCCCGAGAGGTCGGTGAGCCGGAGGCGCTCGAAAACCGACACCAGATTCGTGTGGTCGATCCGCTCCAGACCGTCGCGTTTGTTCAGGTTGGACGCTTGCTTGGCCATCCAGATCGAGGTGGAGACGCCGACCGAGCATGTGATGCACTCGCCTGTCTCGCGACGCAGCCCAACCTTGATCGCCCGGGCCACACCTTCCGGGCCGAGGCGGACCAGGTCAGGCGTCCCCACCAGGTTCAGGGACGCTTCGTCGATAGACATCCGGAGCACTTCCGGGCTGTGCCGCCTCATGACCTCGACGAGCGTGTCGGACACCGTGCGGTAGCGGGGCGGGTTCGGCTCCTTGATCGCGATCGATGGAAATATCGCCTTCGCCTCGAAGACGCGCATCCCCGTCTTGATGCCAAGGTCCCGGGCTTCTCTGGACGCGGAGACGATCGTGGCCGCATCAGTCGCGTATGCCGCTATCGCCAGCGGCCGGCCGCGCAGGGCGGGGTCGTGCTGCTGCTCGATCGAGGCGAAGGCGCAGTTGAGGTCGACGACCAGCGTCGTGGGGTCGGCTTTGTTCAGGCCGAGCTCAAAGGCCACCATTGAACAAATGTTCGCACAGGCCAGGGTCGCCCGCGCGTCTTTTCATGACGGTTGGGGGTCTCGTCAGGGCATCGCCGGAACTCTGGGCAGCTCCTCGATCGCGGCGTCGATCCTGGCCTGCGACAGCTCGATGTCCTCAAGCTTGCCGGCGAAGTAAGCGTCGTAAGCAGACATGTCGAAGTGGCCGTGCCCGGACAGCCCGAACAGAATCGTCCGCGGGGTTCCCGCCTCCCGAGCCGCGGCAGCCTCTTCGGCCACCGCACGAATCGCGTGTGCGGATTCAGGCGCCGGCAGAAAGCCCTCGGATCGCGCGAAACGGACCGCCTCGGCGAAGCACTCGTTTTGCTTGTAGGCCCGAGCCTCGACCACGCCCTTGTCGACGAGCAGGCACAGGGACGGCGCGTCGCCGTGATACCGGAGGCCGCCGGAATGGATTCGATCAGGCACGAAGCTGTGGCCCAACGTGAACATCTTCACCACCGGGCCCATACCGACCGCGTCGCCGAAGTCGTACGCGTAAACCCCGCGCGTCAGCGTCGGACATGCAGCCGGCTCGGCGGCGATGAACCGCGTCTTCGGCTGGCGGCCCTTGAGCTTGTCCCCGATGAATGGGTAGGTGAGACCCGCGAAGTTGGACCCACCACCGACGCATGCGATGACGACGTCCGGGTATTCCCCAGCCATCTCCATCTGCTTCTGGGCCTCGAGCCCGATCACGGTTTGATGCAGGAGCACATGGTTGACCACCGACCCGAGCGAATATTTCGCGTCGTCGTGAGTGGCCGCGTCCTCGACGGCTTCTGAAATTGCTATCCCTAGGCTTCCAGGCGAGTCCGGATCATCGGCCAGGATTCCGCGCCCGGCATTGGTCAGGTTGGACGGGGACGCGAAGACCGTCGCTCCCCACGTTTCCATCATGGCCCGGCGGTAGGGCTTCTGCTCGTACGAGACCTTGACCATGTAAACGGTCACCTCGAGGCCGAACAACGCCCCGGCGAATGCGAGCGCCGAGCCCCACTGGCCGGCCCCGGTCTCCGTGGTCAGGCGCTTCACGCCCTCCTTGGAGTTGTAGTACGCCTGCGGCACGGCGGTGTTCGGCTTGTGCGATCCTGCCGGCGAGACGCCTTCGTACTTGAAGTAGATGTGCGCAGGCGTGTCGAGAGCCTTCTCCAGCCGCTCGGCCCGATAGAGCGGGCTCGGCCGCCACATCTTGTAGACCTCACGCACCTCCTCCGGGATCTCGATCCAGGGCTCTGCCGAAACCTCCTGGGCGATGATGGCCTGGGGGAAGATCGGGGCCAGGTCGGCCGGGCCCATCGGCTGCAGCGTCTGAGGATTGAGGTACGGGTACGGCGGCGCCGGGAGGTCGGGCAGGATGTTGTACCAGCGCTCCGGAATATCCGATTCGCCCAGCAAGATCTTCTTCACCACAGCACCAGCCTCCTGAATCGGTCGGGAAACGAGCACCGAAGGATCACCCCAGGGTCACGAGTGTGAGGCATCACCCCGCCGGATCGCAGCGGCCACTTCGTCGGCGACGTCCCGGAATGTCTCGGCCAGCGCCGAGCCGAACGAGCGCGCAGCCTTGCGCGTCCCGTCACGAACTTCGGGGTCGCGTGTGGCGCGCCCAAGGGAGTCGAAAACTTCATCGGCAGCCTTCCCCAGCTTGTTGAGCGCGGATTGAAGGTCGGGATTTCCCGATGGGGCGGGATCGTAGTGCCGCCGCAGCTCGTCGCGCAGAGCCTTCATATCGGCTTCGAACTGCGCCCATGCGGGCTTGACTTCGGGTTTTGGTGTGGTCATGAATACCTCCTTTGCTCACGTTACATCGCGACCGTCGCGGAATAAGGCTCGTGTTGGCTTAGGTTCGAGCGGGATGACTCGCCGCGGCCTGCTCCTTTTCGCGGCGATGTGCCTGATCTGGGGCATTCCCTACCTGTTCATCCGCATCGCCGTGGGCGAGCTGACGCCGGCCACGCTCGTGTTCTTGCGCACGGGAGTCGCGGCCGTTGTGCTCCTCCCGATCGCGATTCGCCGAGGTGAGCTACGCGTCCTCATCGGGAAGTGGCGCCCGCTGGTCATCTTCGCTGCGATCGAGATCGGCATCCCCTGGCTTGCGCTCTCGACGGCCGAGGAGCACATCACCAGCTCACTCGCGGGCCTGCTGATCTCGGCCGTTCCGCTCGTGGGCGTTGTTATCGCCCCGATCTTCGGCAACCGTGAGCGAATCGGGCCCATCAACCTGGCGGGGCTGCTTCTCGGCATCGGCGGCGTGGCGGCGATCGTCGGCTTCGATCTTCGCTCCACGGGCTGGCTGCCGCTCGCAGAGATGGCCGTGGTCGCGATCTGTTACGCGGTCGGACCGGCGATCCTGGCCCGCCACCTGTCCGGCCTGCCGTCAGTCGGCGTGATCGCGTCGTCGCTGGCGATCTGCGCGGTCGTTTATGCGCCGGTCGCGGTGCTGCAGTGGCCGCGAACCGTGCCGAGCGCCGGCGTGCTCGCCTCGGTCGGCGTGCTCGCGCTGATCTGTACGGCGCTTGCGTTCCTGTTGTTCTTCGCGCTCATCGCCGAGATCGGCCCCGTGCGCGCGACAGTGATCACTTACATCAACCCGGCGGTGGCGGCTGTGGCCGGCATCCTGGTCCTGCACGAGCGCATCACGGCCGGCATGGGCATCGGTTTCGTCCTGGTCCTCGTCGGCTCGACGCTGGCCACCCGCCGGGCTCGCGCTGGTCAGGCACGACCTTCGACCGTCACGGTGCCCGAAGCCCGCTAGCGAGTTTGCGCGGCGGGTGGCCTATCCTTGACCCTCATCGACGCGCATTGGATGGCAGTAGCGCGAGGGGATGAGCCGGCCGACCTCGTGCTGGCCGGCGGAAAGGTGCTCTCGGTGTTCACCAAAGAGTGGCTCACTGTCGACGTCGCCATCAAGGACGGCCACGTCGTCGGGCTCGGAAGCTACCAGGGCCGCGAGCGCATGGACGTCGGCGGTTCGTACCTCGTGCCTGGATTCATCGACGCCCACATGCACATCGAGTCGTCCAAGCTGACCCGCGGTCGTGGCCGACCCCCACGAGATCGCCAACGTGCTTGGCACCGATGGCATCCACTGGCTCCTCGATTGCTGCACGGATCTGCCTCTCGACGTTTACGTCATGGCGTCGTCGTGTGTGCCCGCATCGCGTTTCGAGTCCCCTCGGCGGCCGTTCACCACCGGCGACATCGAGAGCCTTCTTCGCCGCCATCGCACGATCGGCGTCGCTGAGATGATGAACTTCCCGCGGGTGATCGCCGGTGATGAAGCCGAGGTGGCCAAGCTCACGACCGGCCTGACCGACCACGTCGACGGGCATGCTCCCGGAGTCAGCGGGCCTGCCCTCAATGCGTACATTGCCGCGGGGATCCGTTCGGATCATGAGGCCACGACCTTCGAGGAAGCGCTGGAGAAGCGACGCCTCGGCATGTGGGTGATGCTCCGCGAGGCTTCGATCGCGCGCAATCTTCGCGACTTGCTCCCGCTCGTCAAGCAGTACGGCACCGAGCGCTGCGTGTTCTGTACCGACGACCGCGAACCGAGCTTCATCGTCGAAGAGGGCCACATCAATCAAATGGTCCGGTTCGCGGTCGCTGACGGCGTCAGCCCCGAAGACGCGATCGTGATGGCCACGATCAATCCCGCCACCTATCACCGGCTGTGGCACCTCGGCGCCATCGCTCCGGGTTACCAGGCGGACATCCTGGTCCTCGACGACCTGGTCTCGTTTGCGCCGAAGCATGTGCTCAAGCGTGGCGCCGCGCCTCGGTTCGCGAAGCTCCAGGTGCCGGAATGGGTGAGGCAAACAATCAATCTCGCTCCTGTGGCCGCATCGTCATTTCGAATCCCGAGCGGGCCGAGGCGGATCCGGGTCATCAGCGTGATTCCGGGCCAGCTGCTGACCGGCACCAAGGTGATGGAGCCGGCTGTGCGCAAAGGCGAGATGGTCTCGGACCCTTCGCGCGACCTGGTCAAGATCGCGGTCCTGGAGCGACATCATGCCAGCGGGCGAATCGGCCTTGGCTTCGCCACCAACGTCGGGCTGAAGAGCGGCGCGTTCGCCTCGACAGTCGCACACGACGCTCACAACCTGATTGTGCTCGGCGTGGACGATGAGGACATGGCCGCTTGCGCGTGCCGGCTCGCGGAGATCGGAGGCGGAATCGTGGTCACGGACGGCGGCCGCGTCGTCGAGGAGCTGCCGCTGCCGGTCGCGGGCCTCATGAGCGACCAGCCGCTCGCGGACGTTTACGAGCGCCTGCGATCGATGGAGCGAAGGCTTGCGGGCATGGGCGTCTCCATGGCCGCGCCCTTCATGACCGTCAGCTTTCTCGCCCTGTCGGTCATCCCCGAGCTCAAGATCACCGATCGTGGATTGGTCGATGTGACCAGGTTCCAGCTGGTGCCACTGGGTACTGAGTGATCGATCGCTTCAATGAGGTATCAGATGCAGAGGCCGTCCGCGAGCTGTACGCCTGCTTCGCCTCCCATTCGTGGGCAGAGAGGGTGGCAGCGGGTCGGCCGTATGCGAATTTTGAAAGCCTTTGGGCTGCATGCGAGGCGGCATGGTCTGGCCTCGCGCCGGCGGACTGGCTGGCGGCTTTTGCGGCGCACCCCAGGATTGGTGAGAGGGGCGGTGATGCTCCCGACTCATCCGAGCGCGAGCAGACCGGTGTCCGTGCCGCGCCGCGCGGCACGCTGGATGCGCTTGCTGAGGAGAACCGGCGCTATGAGGCGCGCTTCGGCCACGTATTCCTCATCTCCGCGTCGGGACGCACGGCGGGAGAGATCCTGGCAGCGCTTCGGCAGCGTATGAGCAACGACCCTTCGGCCGAGATCGAGATGGCGGCCGCCGAGCACCGCAAGATCACCCGGCATCGGCTGGAACGGATGCTTGCCGCGTGAGCGTTTCCACCCACGTGCTCGACACCGCTCGTGGGCGGCCGGCCGCCGGCCTGGCGGTGACGCTCAGCCGTCGCCCGCCGGGTGGGGAGTGGTCCGTCGTGGGCCGCGGCGTGACGGACAGGGAGGGCCGGGTGAAAGAGATGTCGAGCACGGCGCTCGAGGCCGGCCAATACCGGCTGGAGTACGCGACAGGCGCTTACTTCAAGACGTCCGGGTCGGAAGGCTTTTACCCCGAGGTGTCGGTGGTGTTCGCGACGGCGAAAGGCGACACGCACCTCCATGTGCCATTGCTCCTGAGCCCGTTCGGCTACTCCACATACAAAGGTGTCTAGATGACGATCGTCCTCGGCGACAACCAGTACGGCAAGGCCGAGACCCATCTCGTCCGCGTGACGAGGGTTGGCGCCACCCACGACATCAAAGACATCAACGTCAGCATCGCCCTCGCCGGCGACTTTGACGCCAGTCACATGGCCGGCGACAACAGCAACGTCGTCCCGACCGACACGCAGAAGAACACCGTCTTCGCGTATGCAAAGGAAGCCCCTGTCGGCGAGATCGAAGGCTTCGCCCTGCGCCTGGCTCGCCACTTCGTCGACGACTTCGTCGCGGTTCGGCGCGCCCGAGTGACCATCGAGGAATATCCGTGGGCGCGGATCAACGCCGCCGGCGAGCCGCACCCACATGCCTTCATACGCGCAAGCGCGGAAAAGCGGCTGGTCACGGTCACTTGCACCGAAAACGATTCGTGGGTCGTGTCCGGCCTCAGCGACCTGGTTCTTCTCAAATCGACCGGCTCCGAGTTTTGGGGCTATCCGCGAGATCGATACACGACACTCGAAGAGACACGCGATCGTGTGCTCGCGACGGCGGTCGTCGCGCGCTGGCGGTATGCGGAGGAGAAGGTCGATTGGGGCGCCGCGTTTGCCCAAACGCGCTCGGCGCTGATCGAGGCCTTCGCGATCAAGCACAGCCTGGCTCTGCAGCAAACGCTGTACGCGATGGGTGAGGCGGCGCTGAAGACCCGACCCGAGATCGCGGAGATCCGGCTCGCGCTGCCCAACAAGCATCACTTCGTCGTCGACCTTTCGCCCTTCGGCCTGGAGAACGACAGCGAGGTTTTCTATGCGGCGGATCGTCCTTATGGGCTCATCGAAGGGACGGTGATGCGAGACGACGCTCCGGAGCCGGGTCTCGCCTGGTAGCGGCGATGGAGTTTCTTCAGCCGGCTACGTGGTCTGAAGCCCTGGCTATGAAGTCGGCTCATCCGGAGGCGCTCCCCATCGCCGGCGGCACCGACGTGATGGTTGAGATCAACTTCGACCGCCAGCGGCCGCTCACCATCATCGACCTGACGCGGATCGCCGACCTCAAAGAATGGGGGATGGACGGTGCGCATCTTCGCATCGGCGCCGGCGTGACCTACACGCGCATCATCGAGGAGCTCAGCGACAGGCTGCCTGGCCTGGCCATGGCTTCGCGAACGGTCGGCTCGCCCCAGATCCGGAACCGGGGCACCGTGGGCGGCAACCTGGGCTCGGCGTCGCCGGCCGGGGACGCGCATCCGCCGCTGCTCGCCTCGGAGGCGCTGGTCGAGCTGTCGTCGACGACCGGCAGCAGGCGCATTCCGGCCCGCGATTTCTACACCGGACCGAAGCGCAGCGCCATGCGGAAGGACGAGCTGATAGCGGCCTTCCTCGTCGAACCCGCCAAAGGCCCGCAGCAGTTCTCGAAGGTGGGCACGCGCAACGCGATGGTCATCGCGGTGTGCTCGTTCGCGATCGCGCTCGACGAGGAGCGCCGCCGGGTCGGCACGGGGATCGGGTCGGCCGCGCCTACGCCGGTCACCGCAGGCGAAGCGGAATCGTTCATCGAAGGCGTGCTGGACGAAGGCGGTCTGTGGGAAAAGCCGGGGGACTTGGCGCCAAGCGCGCTCGCCCGATTCGGCGAGCTCGTCGCAGCGGCGGCCCGACCCATCGACGACGTTCGAGGCACGGCCGCATACCGCAAGCACGCCCTCGCGGTGCTGGCTCGCCGGACGTTCGAGTGGTCGTGGGTCGACTATCGGAAGAAGGCGGCGGCATGAAGATCAGCTGCTCCATCAATGGAAGCACCCTCGTCGCGGATGATGTGTGGCCGGGAGAGAGCCTGCTGTATGTGCTCCGCGAGCGAATGGGTTTGCCCGGCTCGAAGAACGCATGCGAGCAGGGCGAGTGCGGATCCTGCTCGGTTTACCTCGACGGCTCCCTGGTGTGCGCGTGCCTCGTGCTGGCGGGGCAGGCGGAAGGTCGCGACATCGTGACCGTCGAGGGGATCGGGTCGGGCTCCACCCCGCATCCGGTCCAGGCGGCATTCGCAGAGGCCGGCGCGGTCCAGTGCGGCTTCTGCACGCCCGGCCTGATCGTGGCCACACACGACCTGCTGAGCCGCGTGCCTCAGCCGACGACGGTCCAGATCAGGGAAGCCCTGGCGGGCAACATCTGCCGGTGCACCGGCTACGCCAAGATCATCGACGCGGTGCACCTCGCCGCGGACAGGATGGTGGCGGGGAAGTGACGGCCAGGCCACAGCTGGCGGCGCCGGTGATCGTGAGCGGCCGCGTGGGCGAGGCGGTGCGCCGCCCTGACGCCGAGCTCAAGACCAGGGGCGAATTCCCTTACTCGTCCGACCTCCATGTGGACGGGATGCTCTGGGGCACGACCGTGCGCAGCCCTCATCCGTACGCCCGCATCGTCTCGATCGACACTGGCGAGGCGAAATCCATGCCGGGCGTGCGGGCCGTGCTCACCCACGAGGACGTGCCCGGGCGCAATGCTTATGGCCTTGAGATCCCAGACCAGCCGGTACTCGCCGCGGACGTGGTGCGGTACTGGGGCGAGGCCGTCGCCCTGGTCGCAGCCGACCACCCCGAGCAAGCGCGGCGCGCGGCGCATTCGGTCCGCATCGAGTACGAGGTGCTCGAGCCACTGATCGATCCGGAGGTTGCGCTCACAGACGCCGCCCCGCGCCTGCACCCAGACGGGAACATCACCCGACAGGTCAAGATCCGGCGAGGCGCCCAGGATCCGCGTGCGGACGTCGTCGTCACGGGCGAGTACGAGGTCGGCATGCAGGACCAGGCGCCGCTGGGCCCGGAGTCCGGTCTCGCCATCCCCGACGGCGAGGGTGAAGTGGACCTTTACATCGCAACCCAGTGGCTGCATGTCGACCGGGACCAGCTCGCGGGCTGCCTTGGGCTGCCGGTGGAGAAGGTCCGGCTCACGATGGCCGGAATCGGCGGCGCGTTTGGCGCGCGTGAAGACCTCTCGATGCAGGCACACGCGTGCATGCTGGCGCTGCGAACGGGGCGGCCCGTGAAGATGTCCTACTCGCGCGCGGAATCGTTCGTGGGGCACGTGCACCGGCATCCCGCGCGGATGCGTTACGAGCACGGCGCCACTCGAGATGGCAAGCTCGTTTACGTCAAGGCGCGCATCCTTCTCGATGGCGGGGCATACGCCTCCAGCTCGACCGCCGTCATATCGAATGCGTGCTGCTTCGCGGTGGGGCCGTATGAATGTCCCAACGCCACCATCGACGGGTGGGTCGTGTACACGAACAACCCGCCTTGCGGCGCCATGCGTGGTTTCGGCTCGGTGCAGAACTGCTACGCGCACGAGGGGCAGATGGACAAGTTGGCCGCGGCCCTCGGGATGGACCCGGTCGAGCTGCGCATCCGCAATGCGATGAAGACCGGCAGCCATCTCATCACCGGACAGGCGGTTGACGGGCCGGTCCCTGTGGCCGAGCTGCTGCGCCGTGTCTCGGCGATGCCGCTGCCATCTGCCGTCACGACCGACCACCTTGACCTCACGCAAATGCCCGGCGGCGTTTCCAACACGACTCATGGCGAGGCTGTGCGCCGCGGGGTCGGTTATGCGGTGGGCTTCAAGAACGTCGGCTACTCGGAGGGCTTCAACGATTACTCGACAGCGCGAGTGAAGCTATCCGTCATCGGCGGCAGGCCGCGGGTGGAAGTGCACACCGCAGGCGCCGAGGTGGGCCAGGGCCTGGTCACTGTGCAGGCTCAGATCGCCGGCACGGAGCTCGGTGTCCACGACGTGGTCCTGCTCAACGCGGATACGCAGGTCGGCTCCGCGGGATCGTCTTCCGCGTCTCGGCAGACGTATATCACTGGGGGAGCCGTGAAGGCGGCGTGCGAGGCGGTGCGCGAGCGAGTGCTCGCCCTCGCCGAATCCGAGCTGTCGGAGCTCGGTCGCGGCGACGGCGGTGGATCGAACGCATGGCGGCTGGAGAACGATGCGATCGTCTCCAAAGGCGGCACCGTCGTGATCACATTGGCGACCCTCCTCGGCGAAGAGGCGATCGAAGAAACACGTGAGTTCCGGCCTCGGAGAACATCTCGTCTCGACCCTGAGACCGGCCAGGCCAACGCGCACATGCAGTACGCGTTTGCGGCACACCGCGCCGTCGTTGACGTCGACACGGAGCTCGGGCTGGTCAAGGTGGTCGAGCTCGCGACCGCCCAGGACGTCGGCAAGGCGATCAACCCGCAAGCGGTGGAAGGCCAGCTGGAGGGGGGCGCCGCGCAGGGGTTGGGGCTGGCGGTGATGGAGGAGATCCAGATGGCGGGCGGAGTCATCCGCAACCCATCTTTCACCGACTACCTGCTGCCGACGACGTTGGACATGCCACCGGTGCGCATGGACATCCTCGAGCTGGGCGACCCGAACTCACCCTACGGATTGAAGGGGGTGGGCGAGCCGCCCGCGATCTCGTCAGGCCCGGCGATCGTCGCCGCGATCCGGTCCGCCAGCGGCCGCGCCCTCTCGCGCGTGCCCGTCCGCCCGCACGATCTCACGCTTTGACGCTGGAGTGTTCGGTACCGGGGTTCTGCCGCATATTTCGCGGCATCGGCGGCCGGAGCCAAGGAAGGGGTGGCGCTGCTAGGAGCGCATTGTCAAATGCGTGACGACGCTGCGCCGGGCCCCCTGACGCCGGCTTCAGGGCCGAAGGCCCCCGGCCGCCTAGGACGCGAAGATGCAAGGAACCTCCGGGATCGGACACTCCTAGTTCGTGCCGGGTTGCTGGTCACCGGCAGCCAGGAGATCGAAAACGGATGGGTGTTGTCGCGCGACGGATTCATCGCTGAGGTCGGCTCGGGTCAGCATCCGCCGGCCGACGAGATCGTTGACGAGCCCAATTGCGTCGCGATGCCGGGCCTGGTGAACGCGCATGACCACATGTACCAATGGGCGACACGCGGCTATGTGCCCGACGGAACGCTCTTCGAGTGGCTGCGCGCGCTCTACCCCGTGTGGGCGCGCATGGACGCGGAAACAGTGCGGGTGGCGGCGAGGGCGGCGATGGCGCGATTGCTGTTGTGCGGCGGCACGCTTTCGACAGACCACCACTACGTTTTTCCGCACGGCCGCCAAGGCATCTTCGAGGCGCTCGTTGGTGTCGCAAGCGAGCTCGGCCTGCGCTTCCACCCATGCCGCGGCTCGATGTCGCTGGGCGAGTCGAAGGGCGGCCTGCCCCCCGACAGCGTGGTCGAGGACGAGGAGGCGATCCTCGCGCACACCGAGGCGATGATCGGTCGATATCACGATCCCAAGCCGGGGTCGATGTGCCGGGTCGTCGTCGCCCCTTGCTCGCCGTTCTCTGTCACGCCGGAGCTGATGCGAGATTCGGCGGCGCTGGCGCGCCGGCACGGCGTTCGCCTGCACACGCACCTCGCCGAGACGCTCGACGAGGAGCGGTTCTGCATCGAGAGGTTCGGCCGGCGACCGGTGGAGCTCATGGAGGACCTCGGCTGGACCGGCGACGACGTCTGGTACGCGCACGGGATTCATCTCAACGATGCCGAGGTCGATCGCATCGCCGAAGTCAAGACCGGCATCGCCCACTGCCCATCCAGCAACATGCGGCTGGGCGCCGGTGCGTGCAGGGTGGAGGACCTTCTTCGCGCAGGCGCTCGGGTCGGGCTGGGCGTCGACGGCTCCGCCAGCAACGAGGATGCGAACCTCGCGATGGAGGCCCATCAAGCCTTGCTGCTGGCTCGTGTTCGGAACGCCTCGCCATCGGCGCTGGACGCACGTACAGCGTGGCGCCTGGCGACGGAAGGGGGAGCTGATTGCCTCGGCCGGGACGACTGCGGGAGCCTCGAGCCCGGCAAGTGCGCCGACATCGCCTGCTTTCGGATCGACGACCTTGCGCACGCGGGAATGAAGGACGCCATCGCCGGGCTCGCGCTGGCGCCGCCGTCCCGGGCTCAGGCAGTGGTGGTGAACGGGCGCGTCGTGGTGCGCGACGGCCGGCTGCTCACCGGGGACGAAGATCAGATCGCGCGCGAAATCGCGGCTACGAGCGCGCGCCTGGCCGGATGAACCGGCCCGCGCCGGGCTCCTGCCCGCGCACCAGCGTCCTGATCGTCCGGCCGCGGATCTTCTGCCCCTCGTGGACGCTGAAGGGGTTGCGGTAAAGCAGGTCCTGGCTTCGGACCACGCCCTCCCAGTCGAGATCGACCATCCATAGGTCGGCGTCGAATCCCGGCGCGATGTCTCCCTTGTTCGTCACGCCAAAGCGTTTGGCGATGTTCGTGGACGTGACCGCGCCGACCGTCTGCAGTTCGAGCCGTCCGTCCGCCAACAACAGGTGCCGCGTCGATTGGCAGCCCGAGATGCCGCCCCAGATCTGGCGGAAGTCATCCCCTTGCTTGAGCTCGAGCGTGCACGGCGAGTGATCCGAAACGACCATCGGCATCCGCCACAGGCGCTCGCGATCGACGGGTGTGCGAAACGGCGGCGCGCATTTTGCGATTCCGCCCAACCGCTCCATGTCAGCCTCGGTGTACAGCAAGTAGTGGGGGCATGTCTCGCCGCTCACGTCCGCGCCGAGGTGTTGCGTCGCTGCGATCACGTCCGCACCCAGGGCGGTGCTGACGTGGACGATGTGGACGGGGCAGCCGGTGTCGCCGGCGGTCTCGACGGCTAGCGTGATCGCGGCGAGCTCAGCCCGCGCCGGTCGAGAGGCGACGAAATCGAGCGCGTTGTGGCCCCTCGGCTCGCGCAGCTCTGAGGGATCCTCCGCGTGCACGAGCAGGATTGACTCGAGCTCGGCGATTCTCTTCATGCCTTCGCGCAACGTTCGTTTGTCGCAGGCCGGGAACTCATCGATCCCACTCGGACACATGAACGCCTTGAAACCCATCACCCCGCGTTCGACAAGGGCCTCGAGCTGATTCAGGTTTCCCGGCACGAGTCCGCCCCACAGGCTGAAGTCGACCTTTGACGAGCGGTTCATCGTTCCGAGCTTCAGGTCGAAGGCCTCGACGGTCGTGGTCACCGGGAGGCTGTTCAGCGGCATGTCGATGAACGTCGTATAGCCGCCTGCGGCGAGCGCGGACGACCCGTGTGCGATGTCCTCCCAGTCCGTCCGCCCCGGCTCGTTGAAGTGGACGTGCGAGTCGATGCCGCCGGGAAACACGTGCAGACCCGAAGCGTCGATCTCCACGCCGTCATCGGCAAGGTTCAGTCCGACCGCCGCGATCTGGTCGCCGGCGATGGCGATATCGGCCTTCTCGACTCCGCCTGCGGTCACGACCGTGCCGCCGCGGATGATCATGCTTTGGCCAGCAGCTCGAGGCAGCGCGCGAGCACGTCGATCGCGACCGCCACGTCTTCGGTGGTCACGGATTCAGCCGGGTTGTGGCTCACGCCGCCCTTGCAGCGCACGAATAGCATCCCGACCTCGGTCAGCGCCGACATGGCGACCGCATCGTGGCCGGCGCCGCTGGCCAGCTCCAGGACCGGGTGGCCGAGCTCGTGCACCGCCTGCGAGAGGCTGGACACCAGGCGCGGGGCGCACGGGACGGTCGCGTTCTCACTGTCCCGCCGGGT
>WNEY01000622.1_pt1 | contig 30276 bp, 31 predicted proteins | sample 5400531 | NCBI WGS metagenome assembly WNEY01 (sample SAMN13153338, study PRJNA577476) | soil metagenome | isolation source: 200 cm saprolite under Douglas fir tree site 1 | place: USA:California | collected 2015-04-18
AACCCATGCCGACCGAGCCGGTCGCGGACACCAAAGGGATGCGGCGATCGTCGGCCAGTTTTTGGCCGACCGTTTTGCGATCACCGATCAGCAATGTGAAAATCGCCGGATCGGCGCCAGTTTCCCGACAAACGCGTTCAGCGATTTTTGTGACAGCGATCGCGCTCAGCGGAGTTTTCTCCGACGGTTTCCAAACAGTCGCGTCACCACAAACAGCGGCGAGCGCCGCGTTCCACGACCACACCGCCACCGGAAAATTAAACGCACTGATCACCGCGATGACACCGAGCGGATGCCATTGTTCCATCAAGCGATGATTCGGCCGTTCCGACTGAATCGTTAGGCCATAAAGCATTCGCGACTGACCAACTGCGAAATCGCAAATGTCGATCATCTCCTGCACTTCACCTTCCCCCTCTGCCACGATCTTGCCCGATTCCAATGTGACAAGCTGGCCGAGCTCATGTTTGAACTCACGCAGTGCGTTGCCTAAACGCCGGACCGTTTCACCGCGCACAGGTCCGGGAGTGACGCGCCATTTCAAGAATGCTTCCTGCGCGCGCAAGATCGCTTTTTCGTAATCTTCATCGGAAGCGGTGCGAACGCTGGCCAGCTTTCGGCCGTCGATCGGCGAGATCTTGTCGATCTTAGCGCCGCCGCCGCGCCATTCGCCGCAAAAGGCGCCGGGGTTCTCCTCGGCGATGCCGAGCTTCTCGAGAACTGTTTGCATGATTACTTGCGACGTTGCCGGCAATATTTCCGCATCAGCTCGATCGCTTCATCGACAACTTCCGCGGTCATGTCGAGTGTCGGCCGAAAACGGATCGAATCCTCGCCGGAGCGCAGCGTCAGCACACCGAGATCGAACAAACCTTTCCACATATCTTCGCGCGCTTTGGCGTCGGGCAGATCGAAGGCCAGAAACATTCCGCGACCGCGCACGGCTTTGATGAAATCGAACTCGTTTTGCAGCTCGCGCAGTTGACCCAAAAAATACCCGCCTACTTTGGCGGCGTTTTCGACGAGATGCTCTTCCTCGACGATCCGAAGGAAATGGGTTGAGCGCACCATGTCGGTGAAATTGCCGCCCCAGGTCGAGTTCAAACGGCTCGGCAAACGAAACGCGTTGTCCTTCACTTCGTCGAGGCGCGGACCGGCTATCACGCCGCAAACCTGCGCTTTTTTTCCAAACGCCAGCAAGTCGGGAAACACATCGAAATGTTCGCAACACCAATTGCGGCCGGTCGCGCCCATCCCGCATTGCACTTCGTCGAAAATGAGAAGGATTTCGTTCTCGTCGCAAATTTTCCGCAGCTTCTTCAACCATTCGCCTCGGAAATGATTATCCCCGCCCTCGCCCTGAATCGGCTCGATGATAATCGCGCAGATGTCGATCTTGCGATGGTCGAGCGTGTCCCGAATCTCGGTTTCCGCCTTCTTCTCGCGTGCGATCACATCCGCTTCGCGCTCTGATTCCGGCAACGAAAAATCGATGCATGGACATGAAACACGCGGCCAATCAAACTTCGCGAACAAATCCGTTTTGCGCGGATCGGTGTTGGTCAGGCTCATGGTATAACCAGTGCGACCGTGAAACGCGCGCCGGAAATGCAAAATCTGCGTGCCCCGTTCGCCCCGCCCTGCCGCCATGTTTTTGCGCACCTTCCAATCCATCGCCGCCTTCAAACAATTTTCGACCGCGAGCGCGCCGCCTTCGATAAAGAGGTAACGTTCGAGCGGGGGCAAACCGGCAACCCTGCTAAATGTTTCGACAAAACGTGCGTAGCCTTGCGAGTAAACATCCGAGTTTGCGACCTTGACCTTGGCCGCACGCAACAGATCGCTCTTCACCTCGTCGCGCTCAAAATAGGGATGATTGAAGCCCACCGGCATGGAGCCGAAAAATCCGTAGAGATCGATGAGTTGATGGCCCGTCGCCGCATCATATAAATATGAGCCGCGACTTTTCTCGAGATCGATTATGACCTTGAAACCGTCGAGCAAAATGTGTTGCTCGAGTATTGCAAGGACACTCGACGCGCTGATTCGTTTCTGTTTTTCGCTCTTTGCCGCGCGGTTTCGAGAAGAAACCGCTTCGGTGAGCACCGGCGGTATACTCATCCTTTGATGGTAGCTTTCGCGGGAGAATTGGTCAACCGATGCGCCGCTCTGCCGCCAGAGACGGCGGCAGCGACAACTAAACAATCCCTCGTGCTAAATCGGCGTGTTTTCCGGCGAGAAGTTCCTGCGTCAGTTCATAACCGCGGCGATCGACGTTGCGCGCCGTGCCGGCGAAGTGATTGTCGATCCTAGCGCGCGAAGATCGACAGAAATAATTCGCGACCGACAAAATTTCGTCGGCATTTTCGCCGCGATCTATTTTCGATTGCGCAAACGAGCACGTCGCGCTAATGGCGAATAGCTCGGTCGCGATGCCGACGAAACGCGAAAGCAAAAGTTGCTCGCGATCGAGCTTCGGGCCGAAGCGCGCCATGGCGTGAAATAAACCGCGCGCCAGTTTTTTGCTGGTGCGCGCCGCGTAATTGACATGCGCTTGAAGATCGCGGTGAAGATTGTCGATCTTGCCCGCGCCACCGGGCAACCACTGGCGCGGGTACCATCCGGCGTAAAATTTCCCGGACGTGAAAACCGCTTTGGCGCGCTCCGACATTGGCAGCTGCGTGTTGAAAATTGCGCCGCCCACTTTCAGGTGCGGATCGAGCGCCTCTCGCGCGATGAAGAGCCGCATGATTTCGCTTGAGCCTTCAAAGATCGTGTTTACGCGACAGTCCCGCAGAAAGCGCTCGACCGAAATTGGCGGCTCGCCGCGGCCGGCCAAAGAATGCGCAGTTTCATAACCGCGACCGCCTCGGACTTGCATCGCTTCGTCAGCGATGTGCCAGGTCATTTCCGTCGCCCACATTTTGCACATCGCAGTCTCGATGCGGAGATCGCCGGACTTACGATCCAGCAGCGACGAGGTGAGAAACGTCATCGCTTCCATCGCAAAAACGTTGCCGGCCATCTCCGCGATTTTCCCGGCGATGGCGGCGTGCTTGCCGATCGGCACGCCCCATTGAATTCGTTCTCCCGCCCACTTTCTCGAAATTTCGAGCAACCGTTTCGAAACGCCGACGCATGCGGCCGGCAAAGTGAGCCGGCCCGTATTCAGGGTCGTCAGCGCGACTTTCAGGCCCGCGCCTTCTTTCGAGATAATGTTTTCGCGCGGCACGCGCACGTTGGTGAATTTCACGACCGCGTTGTAAAGCGCGCGCAACCCCATGAACCGGCAGCGGTAAGTGATCTCAAGACCGGGCGTGGCAACGTCGACAATCAACGCGGTGATCTGCTTGCGCTCTTTGCCGTTCACCATTTTCGGCGGCGTACGCGCCATGACCACGAGCACGCCAGCTTTGACGCCGTTCGTGCACCAAAGTTTTTCGCCATTCAAAATGAACTCGGAGCCGTCCGAAGTCGGCTCCGCGCGCAAACTCATCGTCGCCGGATCGGAACCGGCATGCGTTTCCGTGAGGGCGAATGCGGAGATCTCTCCGCCGGCCACACGCGGTAGATATTTTCGTTTTTGCTCTTCCGTGCCGAAAAGCAGGAGCGGCTGAGCTACGCCGATGGATTGATGAGCGGAGACAAGAGCGGCGACGTTTCCGTCCCAACTGCCGAGCAGAACGGCCGCGCGCCCATAATTGAACTGCGACAAACCGAGGCCGCCGTATTGCTTCGGCACTTTGATTCCAAAGGCGCCGATCTCGGCCAGCCCGGCAAAATTTGCCGGCGGAATTTCGCCCGTGCGATCGATCTCGTCCGGATCGACATGCTCGCGCAAATACGCTTCGAGCTTTTGCAGAAATGGTTCGCCCGCGGCGCGATCCTCCGCGCTTTGTTCCGGAAAGGGATAAATGCGGCCGAAATCGTAGCGACCGATGAAAAGATTGCTCGCGAAACTGCCGCGATCGTCCAGCGGATCGCGCGACGCCTCAGCCAGCTCGAGCGCTTCCCGCTGACCCTTCGACATCCTTGACGTGTCGATCACGGAGGCAGCGGCGGGCTTTTGCGATTTTGCGCTCGTCTCTTCGGCGATTTGTTTTTCAGGCGCTTCGAGCGGCGTCTTCATAAAACGTGGTTCCGTCACGCGCGTGCTTTTTCAAAAGTGCGCATGGCGTAAACTTCTCATCGCTCTGCGCGAGCCGTTCCATTTCATCGGCAACTTTCTTCAGACCGAAATGGTCGGCAAACCGAAGCGGCCCGCCCCGAAACGGCGCGAAGCCGGTTCCCAAAATCATTCCGTAATCGGCATCTTCCGGCGACTCGACCACTATTTCTTCCAGACAACGCGCCGCTTCGTTCACCATGAGAAAGATGAGGCGCTGCGCAAGATCGACATCTTCATTTCGCGTGGTTGAGCGCCGCCACTGTTCGAGCGACTCATTAGGCGTCTGCGATTTGCCTTCGTATTTATAAAAGCCGGCCCCGCTTTTTCGTCCGAGCAATTTCGCTTCGCGCATTTTGCGCAGGATTTCAGGAGCGTGATCGCGTTTGCCGTATGCTTTTTCGAGCGTGCTCGCAATGTCGATCGTGATATCGAAGCCGATCTCATCGATCAATCGCAGCGGTCCCATCGGCATCCCCAATTTCACGAGCGCATTGTCGATCTTGTCCGCGTCGACGCCGTTTTCGAAAAGGGTGGCCGCGTCGACCAGATACGGAAACAAAACACGGTTGACGAGAAATCCAGGACTATCGCGCACGACCACGGGAAGCTTTCCGATTTGCCTGACGAATGCGAGCGAGTGCTCTTTCGTTTCTTCCGAGGTTTCTTTGCCGACAACAACTTCAACCAGCTTCATCCGGCTGACTGGGTTGAAAAAGTGAAGCCCGATCACGCGATCCGGTGAAATGGTACAAGCGGCCAATTCGCTGATCGGCAACGCCGAAGTATTCGTAGCGACAATAGTTTTTGGACCAACCTTCATGGAAAGATCGCGGAAGATTTCCTTTTTGATGTCGATCTTTTCCGAGGCAGCTTCGATCACTACCTGGACATCGCGCAATTCCATCGGCGCAGTCGAGGCAACGATACGGGCGCGGCCCTGTTTCGCCTTTTCCTCGCTCATCAAGCCGCGCTTCACTGCGCCGGCGTAAGTTTTCTCGATATTAGCGAGCCCGAGCTCGATTTGCTCGCGGTTCACGTCGCGCAGAATGACGGTGACGCCGCGCGAGCTCAGCCATTGGGCAATGCCGGAACCCATCACGCCGGCGCCGATCACGGCGGCGTGAACAACTTTTTCGACCGGCGCTTTCGCTGTTCCTTTCTTGTATTTTTCCGCCAGGAAAAAATTGCGGATCAAATTGCGCGTCGATTCCGTTTCGCCAAGACCGACAATCGCATTCAACTCGAGCACAAGCGATTCATCGACTGAAGTCGCAAGACCTTTTTTGACAACTTCGAGGGCGCGCGCCGGCGCGGCATTGCCGCTCTCCTGCGGCACCAGAAGTTCCTTGTCGATCCTTGCGGTGGACGACGGCTTGCGTTTTCCCTCGCGCAATTTTTTCCTGGCAAGATCGACAAGTTGATCGCGCGGCACGATTTCATCGACCAAGCCAAGCTTCAATGCTTCCGGCGCGGAATAAAGCTTGCCTTTCAAAATCACTTCGGCCGCGCGTTCCGGACCGATCAAACGCGGCAGACGCGTGCAACCGCCCCACGCCGGGACGAGACCGAGCGTCGTCTCCGGCAAACCAATTCGCGTCGCCGGATCATCCGACGCGATCCGATAGTCGCACGCGAGCGTGATTTCATAGCCGCCGCCGGCGCATGCGCCGTGAATCGCGGCCGCGGTCGGAATCTTCAAGGCGGCGATGCGGTTGAAAATACGCTGCCCTCTGGCGATGAAATCGCGCAGTTCACCGGTCTGCGCATGCTGCAAAAGCGCCTTCAGGTCCGCACCGGCGATGAAGATCGATTTCTTTGCGGAAGAAATAATTACACCACGCAACGACGCACCGCTCTCGATAAGATCGACATGTTCGTTCAGCTCATTCAGTGTGGCCGCGTCAAAGATGTTTGCGCCCGATTCCGGTCGATCGAACGTGAGCACGCAGACGCGATCGTCGCCGATTTCGCGCCGAATCATCGAGCCGGTTAAGGTCACAGGCATTGGAGTTACCTTCACTGCTTTTCGCGCAAATTCCAAGCGAAGAGGTGTAGCCGCCCCGCTCTGTCGGGGCGTTGGGATTTCCGACACGGCGACGGAGCGCCGTGGCTACATCATCCCGATTGCGCTTCGTAATGGCCGGTGTTAAAACTCGGCGGATTCCGCGGGAGGCATCAACTTCGACAAGGTTATGGTCGGCAAACTTTTAGCACCCGAGATCAAGAGCTTGATCGACGCGCGCAATTTCGGCGCATTACGCGAATTGTTTTCCGATTGGCCGCCGGCCGATGTCGCGGACGTGATTCTCGATCTTCCGGAAGACGAACAGGTCATTATTTTCCGTGTGCTGCCGGCCGCGCTGGCGGCGGATGTTTTTGAATACATCGGCATCGAGGAGCAGCAAAATTTGTTGCGGGCAATGGCGCACGAACAGGTCGTCGCGATTTTGAACGAAATGTCGCCGGACGATCGCACGGCATTGCTCGAAGAAATGCCGAGCGCGGCGGCGCGCCAGCTCATCCGGCTGCTCACGCCGGAGGAACGCCGCGTGGCGCAAACGCTTCTCGGTTATCCGGAAGGCAGCGTGGGGCGCTTGATGACGCCTGACTTCATCCCCGTGCATGAAGATTGGACAGTGAAGGAAGTTCTCGATCATGTGCGTGAATTCGGACAGGACAGTGAAACGCTCAACGTGATTTACGTTGTCGATGAACGGGGCAAGCTCATCGACGATCTGCGCATTCGTGAATTTTTGCTCAAGCCGCTGGAGGCGAAGGTGAGTGAAATCAGAGATCAGACGTTTGTTGCGCTCAAAGTGAACGATTCGCAGGAAGAAGCGCTCAATGCCTTTCGAAAATACGACCGCGCTGCGCTACCGGTGGTCGATTCAAACGGCGTGCTCGTCGGCATCGTGACGAGTGATGACATGCTCGACGTCGCCGAAGAGGAAGCAACCGAAGACATCCAGAAATTCGGCGGCATGGAAGCGTTGGACGAACCTTACATGCGTATTTCGCTTTGGCAGATGGTGCGGAAACGCGCGGGCTGGCTCATCATTTTATTTCTCGGCGAAATGCTGACGGCCACGGCGATGGCGAATTATCAGCAGGAACTTGCCAAGGCGCTCGTGCTCGCGCTCTTTTTGCCGTTGATCATTTCCAGCGGCGGCAATTCCGGTTCGCAAGCATCCACCTTGATGATTCGGGCGATGGCGTTGGGCGAAGTGACGTTGCGCGATTGGTGGCACGTTATGCGGCGCGAAATCCAGGCCGGACTCGCGTTAGGTGTGATCCTCGGTGTTATCGGCATCATCCGCGTCGGTTTCTGGGCGATGGTGGACGACCTTTATTTTCATCGACAACCGTACGGAGAACATTGGCCGCTGGTGGCGCTCACTGTCGGGATTGCGCTGGTCGGCGTCGTTTTGTGGGGCACGTTGTCCGGTTCGATGTTGCCATTTCTTTTGCGACGCGTCGGCGCCGACCCTGCGACTTCGTCCGCCCCGTTCGTGGCGACGTTACCGGATTGATCATTTACTTCAGCATTGCTTTGCTCATTATGCGCGGGGCAATCCTTTAGACCGCGGAGGCTTTGGAGGCTTTTTATGATCTCAATCGGCAGAATCCTCGGGCACGACGAAAAATTTTTCGACTTGCTCGAAGCGAGCGCCCAGCAGGCCGACAGCAGCGTGCATCATCTGGTCGATCTTCTTGGCAGATTGCAGGACAACGAGTCGCCGCAGGACCTGGCCAAATTTGCGGAGAGCCGGCGCGAGGACAAACGCATCACGCAGGAGTTGACCGAACAGCTTTCGAAAACGTTCATCACGCCGTTGGAGCGGGAAGACATCCAGGAACTGGCGGCCGCGCTCTATAAAATACCGAAGACGGTCGAGAAAATCGGCGAACGCATTTTGATTTCGCCCCAAGATTTGCACGGCTGGAGTTTTCGCAAACAAGTCGAGCTTCTCGATCAAGCAGCCGAGGCCGTGCTCGCGATGGTGAAACAATTGCGCAAAGGCATGAACATCCAAACCGCGCGCGAAATGAACGACAAGCTGCAAACGATCGAAGGCGAAGCGGACGACCTCGAGTTGGAACTTTTGCGCGATCTTTACCAGGGGGATTATTCGCCCAAGCATATCATTTTTCTGCGCGACCTTTACGAGTTGCTCGAAAAAGTGATCGATCGTTGCCGCGACGCCGGCAACATCGTCTTGCAAGTGGTGCTGAAGTACGCGTAACCTCGGCACGCCCGCGCAAGATCGACATGTTCACGTTCATCATCGTCGTGCTCGCGGCGATCATCTTCGAGTACACGAACGGTTTTCACGACGCGGCTAACGCCATCGCCACCGTCGTTTCGACCAAAGTGTTGACACCACGGCAAGCCATTGCCATGGCCGCGTTTTTCAATCTCACCGGCGCGATGCTCGGTGGCGCCGTCGCTTCGACCGTGGGCAAAGGATTGGTCGACACCAACGTCGTCACTATGACCACCGTGCTCTGCGCGCTCATCGCCGCGTTTGTCTGGAACATGGCCACGTGGTGGTTCGGTCTTCCCTCCAGTTCGAGTCATGCGCTCATCGGCGGACTTTGCGGCGCCGCTCTTGCCACCGCGCGCGGCAATTGGTTCGTCATTAAATGGAGTACGGGTCTATGGCCGAAGGTTATCGTCCCAATGCTCAGCTCACCCATCGCCGGATTCGTTCTGGGCGGACTGATCATGTTCCTGCTTTTCGTCGCGCTGCACCGGTTCACGCCGCATTTCGTTCACACCACCTTTGGCAAACTCCAAATCTTCAGCGCCGCCTGGATGGCGCACAGCCACGGCACCAATGACGCGCAAAAAACGATGGGCATTATTACGCTCGCACTTTTTACCGGCACCAAAGCCGGCAGCTTCAATCAATTGCCGTCGTGGCTCGAATTTTTAAGAACGCCCACCTTTGTCATGCCCACGTGGGTAAAAGTTCTTTGCGCATTAACCATGGCCGCCGGCACGGCGGCGGGCGGTTGGCGCATCATTCGCACACTCGGCCATCGCGTCGTGAAACTGCAACCGGTGCACGGCTTCGCCGCCGAGACCACCGCCGCGCTCATCATTCAAGGCGCGAGCCTTTACGGCATTCCTCTTTCCACCACTCACGTCATCTCGACGTCCATCATGGGCGTCGGTGCCGTCAAACGTTTCAGCGGAATGAAATGGACCCTGGTCGAACGAATCATCTGGACCTGGATTTTCACCCTGCCCGCAACTGGACTGATTGGTTACTTGCTCGAACGGGCCGTCGTCGCTTTCGCTGCGGCCTAACGAGAACGAGCTCAGCTAAGGCTGGCGGAAGCGAGCTTTCCGCATCGTCTGATCAGATGCATTGCTTAAACACGAGCACATAGGACACATCGGCATTCCCTTCTGGATAACGCTCAATATAGCTGTGGGTTTCACGGTGGCTCCGCTTCACGAAATCGGAGCATGTCTCGTCCGAGCGCCGATCACTGTGCCAATTATCATACCTGCGCGTAAATGCCCCTTCGCGCAGGACGAGAACAACTCCGCCGAGAATCGCCCAAGCCGTGCCTTCCAAAGCGGAGACAACTTCTAGAGCTTTCGTTCTCGGCCACGCAAATTCGCGAACGCCTAAATGAACAAGGGAGGTAGCGCACGTCTTCAGCTCCTCGGGAATCGGCAGATCGGCTGGTAGCGCGTCCTCTGGCATCTAGCAAGGTTAGATCGAGTTATTCGGTCTACCTGCGATATAGACCTCAAAATAGTGCTGTCGATTACTTTTTAATCGCGACCCACTCATTGCGCGCGTGCGAATCAGCCACCGCTTGGACGACGCGCATGTAACGCACCCCATCCTCGAAATCGGGATGTGGCCGAATCCGGCCCTTTGATTTCACGGCGGCTAGAAAATCTTCCTCCACCCGCCATTCGCTTTCCAAATCCGGTGGTAGATCGACAGCGTGCAATTCCGCCCCGCCATACTTTCCGGCTCGGACGACGTCGGTCCCGAAATCGTAGGTGAGCGTTCCGTGGTCGCCGTAAATCTCAACCCGGTCGGATGGAGCGCAGGCATTGACTCCGCTGAATTCCAACACGCCCTCGGCGCCGTTCGCAAAAGTGCACAGCACATTGAGCAAATCGGGAACGATCACTGCGTAACCGCGCCGTTCCGAGCGTAAAATCTTGCCGCGCGCAAAAACGCCGGTGATATCGCCCAGCCATCGCTCCAGCACCTCCACATAAATACCGAGCGTGAGCACGTTGAGCCCGCTGATCTCGATCTTTTGCCGCCAATGCGCCGGAGTTTCGGGGTTGAGATAAGCGCTCATGAAACTTTGCAGCCGCACGTGATGCGGCCGGCCGATGTAATTTTCCGCGAGCAATTTTTTTACAAGCAGATCGGCCCGCATCCCATAGGGCGGCGGACAAAGCATCGTCACTAATTCCGGGTAACGTTTCGAGGCCGCGAGCATTTCCTCGGCTTCCGCCAGGTCCATCGACATGCGCGCCTGACAGAAAACATGTTTGCCAGCCTCTAGCGCGGAGATGGTCACGGCCGAATGCATGTAGGGCGGCGTGCCGATCCAGATAATATCGAGATCGTGCAGGGCCAGCAGATCGGCCCAGTTTTGCATGGGCGTAGCCTGCGGCACATTTTCGCTGCAAAATTTCTCCGCGCTCTCGTAGGTCGAACTGGAAACAGCGACAATCTCCACTTCCGCGTGCCGCTGCAGGGCGGGTAAATGCCGCGTGCGAACAATATTTCCGGCACCGACAATTCCAATCCGCAGCTTGTGATTATTCTTTTGCGCCATGCCTCAAATACGATTGTCGATCTTGCGAAGTCGAGCCTCGTTTTCCGCGAAATAGGTTTGACCACCGGGCGTGATCGCCGTTCAAGATTCGCTTGACCCGGGCAGCAGCACGCGGAACTTGGCGTGGTTCGTTTCGCTTATGTCAAAAATTTGCCGTATCACAGGTTCAAGGGCGACGCGCGGCAGCGTCATCCATCGGCGCGGTATGGCCAAGAAAAAAGGCGGCGTTGGCCGCCACGTAACGAAAAATGTGCCGCGTGTCTTCGGACCGAATTTGCACTCGCACCGCATCTGGGTGCCGGAGCTAAAGAAGTTTGTGCGCCTCCGCGTGACGGCTCGCGGATTGAAGACGCTGAATAAAAACGGCGCCTACCGAGCTTTGACAAAAGCCGGTGTGATTTAGCACGCGAGGCCGACTCTCGAGCCCGGAGTCTACGGGCCGCCGATTTCGGCTTCTTCAGTGGGGCGAGACTCCGTCGAGCTGACGAATTCTTCTTCATTCTTTGCGCTCGTAGTCGAACTATCGTTTGCGGCTGAGACAGCCGCCTCTACAGGTTGGTGCGGCTTTGCCTTTCCCCGCGGCAAATCGAGCGAGCCATCGTTGAATTCGATCACGTAACCTTCCCTGATCAGCCAGTGCATGTTGGACGCGAGCACCAACTTCGCGCGTTCTGCTTCTTCATTTACAAGATCGACAAGCACCTTTTCGGCAAGCTCTTTCCGCGTGGTGCCGGGCGTCGCGGTCAGTGTTTCGAGAATTACGTTCACCGATGGAGACACGCCGGCTTGATCGTGAACGAATGCCCGCGGACGAATGGAGGTGACGAACAATATCCCGCGGCGGTGCCGAAAAATATGGAGCCCGCCTTCGCGAAACTGGCCTGCCAATTCCTGCATCACATCCGAAGGCGAGCGGGTCTGGCGCGTCCACGCATCCTCGATCGCCTGATGGAGTGCGCGATCGGGTAAATGCCGGCTGTGGGCGCCAGTGATGGTAACTTTCGGAACACTGCGCATCAATCCCGGCAAATAATTTTGCCGGAAATGCTGCTCGGCTTCCACGGCCGAATTGAAAGTCGAAGCAGTTTCTTCGCGAATGGTCGTATACGTGACGATCTTGCGCGTCTGTTCCTTCCATTGTTCAACCAAAGCGGGATCGGTCACGATCTCGATCTGTCGTTGATAATCGGCAAAACTCATCCGCCGGCTGAAGCGCTGTTCGTAAAGGCCGCGAAGCTGCGGTTGATAGTTGTGATGATTGGTCGGACCAAGAAGCGTTCCGCTCGAACGACAACGGGCAACATTCGAGAAATTTCCTTTGATCGGCTCCGCCAGCGTGGTCTCGATTTTGTAAAAATCTTCGTGCGCGAGTTGAAATGCCCTCCGCTCGAGAAATTCTCGATCAAAAGAAACTGCGCCATTCTCGCCGAGCTGGTAAAGAGGCGACTCAGACGCCGCGGTCAAACGGACTTCGTAGCGTTCCGGTTTTTCCAGGAAGGAGCGTGCCAGGGCGAAAAGCGAATAGGCAACTGCGTTTTCTTTGATTTGCGCGACGACATTTTCGAAGACCGCCGGACGCGGCAAAAATCGCACCGCGACTGGCGGCGCGATCATCCGCGAAACTTTATGTCGATCTTGACCATCTCGATCTTGCGCTGGTTTGCCGGGTCGGTCGCGAACTCGGCGCGGTGGACCGTGACGTCCCGGCGGTTTTAGTTTTCGCTCTCGATCTTGCTTGGGGCGCTGGTAGGCGCGTGGTCGATCGCTTTCCGCCGCTCCCTGGACACGCGCGTAGGTCTGCGTTTGCACAGGCTCCTTCACCCATGCGGGCAGTAATTTAAGATCGAGCAAATCAGCCGGCTCGACGGCGGAAGGCGGCATCATTTCTATTTACTCAAAGCGCACTGGAAGTAAAACCGGCCGCGTTGTAGCTGCCGCCGTCTCTGGCGGCAGAAATTTAATTCCCGGGCGAAATTCTGCCGCTGAGGACAGCGGCAGCTACAACATTAGACATTTGCCTGAAATTGATTGACAAGCTCCCTAATTCATTTACTTGCCATCCTGTGCCCGGACTGCTTTAAGCCTTTCCCTGCACGACACCAACCAACCACATTTTATGGCGGAAAAATCAATCGAAGAGAAGGTTAAGGACATCATTGTCGAACAACTCGGGGTTAACCCCGAGCAGGTCACGCCCACGGCGTCCTTTATCGAAGATTTGGGCGCGGACTCGCTCGACATCGTCGAGCTGGTGATGGCGTTTGAAGAGGAATTTTCCGTCGAAGTGCCGGATGAGGACGCGGAGAAGCTGCAAACGGTCGGCGATGTAATGAAATACATCGAAGAAAAATCGAACAAATAATAGACCTGACCGGCGTGCCATCACGGTAACGCTTCCTCTCGGCAAAAACACGGCTTCGGCCGTGTTTTTTTGCTTCGAGGTTGCGCGGAAGTGCTAGAGAGCCAGACTAGACAACGATGTCCTTCTCGCTCCTCGAAAGACCATTGTTCCAAATAGGAGGCAACTATGTCTCCTTTCTGGGCCTGATTGCGTTCACGGCCCTGCTGACAGCCGGACTCATTACCGCACGCGCACTACAGAGCGGCCTCGTCCGCCGTTTTTTCAGCCGTTTCAAGATCGACAGTAACTTCATCGCGATCGTCACGACGATTCTCAGTCTTTCAGCGCTGGTCTTTTTTACCGTCAGCGCGATCAATGCCGCCGGCGTTCCGCTGCCCTGGAACGCGCCTCTGCCCGGTGTCTCGCTCAGTCTCATCCAGATTTTTTTGCTCATCGCGCTGCTCATCGCGGTCTTCTGGATTTCCTCGAAAACGAAACGCTTTCTTTTCAGCCGTTTCCTCGTGCACAGCGGGCTGGATCGCGCACTTCAGTACGCGATTTCCCAAATTGTCAGCAATGTCGTGCTCGTCGTTGGCATTCTTATTGTTCTGGAAAACACCGGTATTCATCTCGGCGCGCTCACCGTTTTTGCCGGGGCGGTCGGCGTCGGGGTCGGCTTTGGATTGCAAAATATCGCGAGCAATTTTATTAGCGGTTTGGTCATTCTGGCGGAAAGACCGATCACGCTTGGCGATCGCGTCGAGGTCGCGGGCATCACCGGCCAGGTGCAGCAAATTCGCGCCCGCAGCACTGTTATTCGCACCAACGACAACATCACGATGATCGTGCCGAACACGAAGTTCATCGATTCGCCCGTGACAAACTGGACGTACGGCGATCCGCGCGTGCGGTTTCGTATTCCGGTTGGCGTAGCCTATGGCAGCGATATCGGCAAAGTGCGCGAGGCGCTGCTGGCGGTGGGCCGCGAAAATCCGCAGACCTTAAAGGACCCGGCTCCGAGCGTTTTTCTCAACAAATTCGGCGACAACTCGATCGACCTCGAGCTGGTGGTCTGGAGCAGCGAAATGAGTTATCGCCCAAGCCGCTATCGCAGCGATCTCAATTTTGCCATCGAGGAAAAATTCCGTGAAGCCGGGGTCGAGATCGCCTTCCCGCAGCGCGACCTGCACATTCGCAGCGGCGTTCTGAAAGTAGAAACTGTCCCCGCCCAAGATCGACGTGCGGGAGGCGCCAGCTGAGCGCTACCCGGCTGATTTTTTTCGATGGAGGAACGCGGCCCGATTTCATTTCCGCAAGGCATCGCAAAAATTGTGACCGGCGCGGAATTGCTGAGTTGTGGCGCCTGGCCGCGCGCGTTTCGGGACAAGCACAAAGATCACCGCTTCTACGAGATCGTCGAACAAACGCTGGCGCAGGATTTCGAATATCGCTATTTGCTCCTGGAAGATGAATCAGGCGAAGTCCGCGCGATCCAACCGGTATTTTTTGTCCGGCAAAATCTGGTGGAGGGTGTGCCCGGCAAATTCCGATCGATTGTCGATCTTGTCCGAAAACAATTCCCGCGTTTTTTAACGATGCGCGTTTTGATGCTCGGATGCGCGGCCGGCGAAGGCCATCTCGGCGCGTGTCGCCCGGAAGATGAGCGATGGACGGCGGAGGCACTGCTCGCCGTCCTGAAAACTTATGCGCGACAGAACAAAGCTTCCCTCATTGTTCTGAAAGACTTTCCGGCAAAGTATCGCCCTGCCCTCGAAATTTTTTCTTCAAATGGCTACGCGCGCGTGCCGAGTATGCCGATGACGCGTCTGGCGCTCGATTACCGCGATTTCGACGAATACCTAAGCACGCTCAGCCACGCGACTCGCAAAAGTTTGCGCCGCAAATTCCGGAAAGCGGAACGCGCGGCGAAGATCGACATGGAGGTCATCAGCGACATCACACCGCAGGTCGATGAAATTTATCCGCTCTATCTTCAGGTGCATGAACGCTCGCGCTTCAAGTTTGAGACGCTGACAAAGGATTTTTTTTGCACTCTTGCTGAACGAATACCGGAGCGGGCTCGGTTTTTTATCTGGCGACAGCTCGGCCATATCGTTGCGTTCAGCTGTTGCATGATTCACGACGGCACGATTTACGACGAATGTCTCGGATTGGATTACAAGGTCGCGTTGGACCTGCATCTCTATTTTTACACGCTGCGCGACGTCATCCGCTGGGCCATTGCCGGCGGACTGCAGTCTTATTGCAGCGGCCCTTTAAATTACGATCCAAAGTTGCACCTGGGCTGCGAACTGGTGCCGCTCGATCTTTACGTCATGCACACGAGAGCATTTTTCAATCCGATCTTCCGCCGCGCCTTGAAATATCTCGAACCGACGCGGCACGATCCAATCTTGCGACGTTTCCCCAACGCCGATCAGCTTTGATCGTCGCTTAATTCTTTTCTCCTCGTCTCGCACTTGCTAACAGTGCGCTCGAAATGCGAGATCGACCTTCCGGATTTTTCAATCCCTGGTTTCAGCTGGCTCTTAGCGTCGTCTGCGTCCTCGCTTCCGAACTGTTGCTGAAACGCGGCGCTTCCGACACGGCGAACCCCGCCAGCGCCTGGTCGTGGACGGGAATAAGCGGCCTGGCCTCGCCTCTGGTCTGGTGGGCGATTGGTCTTATCATTATTAGCTTTCTCAGCTGGCTCTACGTTTTGAGATACATTCCACTTACGATCGCGTTCCCAATGTCACGCGTGGTCGACGTTTTGGTTCCCTTGGGCTGCTCGATTTTTCTCGGCGAAGTCATTTCCGCGCGGCGTTGGGTCGGCATCGCACTGGTCATTATTGGTCTGGCGGTGCTGGCAAAACCGGTCGCGCGCTTCGAGGAACGATTGTGACTTTTTTTTCGCTTACCTTAATTCTTATCGCGCTTGTCACTTTCGTGGCGGGCCAGCTTTTTCTGAAAAGGGCAATGGAATTCGCCAGCCGCAGCAGCTTTCGCAATCCGAGATTTATATGGCTGCTTAGCGCCGGAATTTGTTCGATGGCGATCTCGTTCTTTCTTACACTCGGCTTGCTTCAACATTTCGATCTTAGTTATCTCTACCCATTTCAGGGACTGAGCATCATCATGATCAGCTTGCTGGCGGCGATCGTCCTGAAGGAAAAATTGACCCTGCAACTGGCAATTGGCGCGTTGCTGATCAGCGCCGGCGTTGCGCTCGTCTCACTCAGCTAAAAGCGGCCAAAGCTTTTTTAATGCCGAGTAGTTGATCTCTCGCGTTTGTTCCGGACCCGGTCGCGAGAGGTTCGGGTGATCCATTTCCGAGGCGAGACGTTGCTTCCAGCGGGCATAGGTTGGTTTTGAAAACGCACCGCAGATATCGCCCGCGACAATGCGGGAAGCGTCGCGCAATTTGGCCAGCGCCCACTCAAGATCGACAATCGTGAAGCGGCCGCTCTCCCAATTTGTCACTGCCTCGTTTGCACACAGACAGTCAAGATCGATCGTGACATAAACCTCGGCTCCGCGAAAATTGTTCACGAACAATTCGAAATGTTCGCGCCAGTTCTCGCGTAAAATAGCGCCACGCCGTTGTCGATCTTTCACTGGCCGCTCATCTGCCCACGGATGAACTTCGAGAAGACCGGTTCGTTCTGCGCGTCGATTCCCGAAAAGTTGCCGCGGCCACCAGCACTCGAAATTTCCACAGCCCCAAATGCTCACGCGTTGCACGTTTGATAGTTCGAGCGCGCGATTGACCCAACCGCCGCAACACCATTTTGGCGGCCGAACGTCCCAATCCGGATGATTATCAAATGAGATAACGACGGCCGGTCCATTAAGGCACCGCAACCAGAGTGCAGTCAAGTGGTGGAAGTCGCCGGAGCCATAAAGCAAAAATGGCGCGAGATGCGTTGCGTATTCGCGATAGAAATGCTCGATCACACGCGGCGGCGCGGAAAAGCGAAGCTGCGGCCCCCACTGTGTTGCATCGAGGCTCTGGAAAGGAATCTCGTCGCGATTCCAGGCGCGATCGAGGTCGATATGCAACGCGGCCGGCAACGGATTTCAACGCAGCGCCGCCGCCGGAACGGGCGGGACGGTTTGCGGCCGAGAAAAAGCGGTTACGTGCTGCATGAACTGGAGCGGTTAGTTTTCCTTAAACCGCCGGGAAAATCAACGTCGGCTTCACGCCGCGCAGTTCAGGCACGATTGTCGATCTTAGGCGCGCGTTTTCCGAATCGCGTGCGAAGTTAAAATGGCATTATGCAAGAGACCCAAGGCGAAAAGTTAAGAGAACACCGAGACTCCCGGGATTTTACCTGCGTCATCCGGGACGCGTTTCGCATCTTCGCTCGCCAGTCATCCATCATTCTCGGCAGCGCCTGGGCGTTTACCGCCGCTATCCTCATCATCGTCACCTGGGCTTTCACCGGCCCGACTTTTCATTTCTCCGATACCTGGCAGCTCATTATCAATACCGGGACGACAATCGTCACGTTTCTGATGGTATTTCTCATTCAAAACACACAAAACCGCGATGCTAAAGCATTTCAGTTGAAGCTGGATGAGATCATCCGCGCACTCAAAGACGCGCGAAACGAACTGGTCGATCTCGAGAACCTTTCCGATGAGGATCTGAAAATACTCGAACAACAGTTCCAGCGCATCCGCCAAAAGGCGGAGCATGATGGAAACCATCCTCGGAACGTTGCATCGGCGAGGCGGATTGAAGAGTCTGAGTAGTCAATCGTTTATTCGGGTTTTCGCGCTTCGCCTGTTCGCAGGAAGATTTTGCCGCTCGGACAAAGCCGGAAGATTTCGCATTGGCTGCAATCTGGCTTGCGCGCGTAACAGCGACGCCGTCCGTGCCAGATCAGCCAGTGACTCCAGTTCGTCCAATGCTCGCGCGGCACCAATTTCATTAAATCGCGCTCAATCTTCTCCGGGTCTTTGTGCTTTGTGAGGCCAAGCCGCTGCGACAATCGCGAGACGTGTGTGTCCACCACAATCCCTTCGTTTTTTCCGAACGCATTGCCCAGCACGACATTGGCCGTTTTGCGTCCCACACCAGGCAACTCACGCAATTCGTCCATCGTTTCCGGAACGCGACCGCCAAATTTCCTGGCGATTGTCGATGTTGCGGCACGAATGCTCTTCGTCTTGTTGCGAAAAAATCCCGTGGATTTAATTGCGTTTTCAAGTTCAGGCGGGGCCGCTTTCGCGTAATCAATCGCCTTCGGATATTTCTTGAATAGCGCGGGTGTCACCATGTTGACACGCTTGTCGGTGCATTGCGCCGAAAGGATCGTCGCGATCAGGAGCTGCAGCGGATTTTTGTAATCGAGTTCGCAATGCGCACCCGGATAAACCTCCGGAAAAATCTCGACCAGTTGCGCCACGCGTTCGCGAACGGTCATTCGCACACTATTCCCGTCGATGTCGATCTTGCAATGCTGTAGCCACGGTGCTGTGCGCGTCTCAAACGACGATAGGCCAATGGCTACAGAATTTGCGCCGCGTAACAATCAAGCTTCTGGGCAAGGTCCGGCGGCACGTGCGCGACGACTAGCGCGTCGTCACCTTCATATTTCAGCTCGAGGACGTGGCCGACACGATGAATTTCGGCTAGTAACGCGGATTCACTTGATGGAATGCGAAAATGCGAACGCAATCGCCAGGAGCCGAGCGCGCTTTCCAGCGCCTGCACCAGTTTATTAACGCCTTCGCCGGTGCGCGCCGAAATCGCCACGCTGCCCGGAAAACGTTTCACATAAGTCTCGGCCAGCTCGCAGTCCCCGAGATTGTCGATCTTGTTGAAGACGATGAGCGTTTGCTTGCCGAAGGCATCGAGTTCTTTGATCACCGCATCGACCGCCGCCATCTGCTCGTCCACGCGGGGATGGCTAAGATCGACAATGTGAATAAGCAGATCGGCTTCGCTCACTTCTTCGAGCGTCGCCTTGAACGATTCGATCAAAGTGTGCGGGAGCTTCCGCAAAAAACCGACCGTGTCGGTCAGTAAAACGCGCTGTTTGTTAGGCAAAACGAAACTGCGCGTAGTGGGATCGAGCGTCGCGAAAAGTCTGTCAGCCGCGACGACGTCCGCGCCGGTGAGCAGGTTTAACAGCGTCGATTTTCCTGCGTTCGTGTAACCGACGACCGCGGCCACGGGCCATTGATGACGCCTGCGCCCTTGTCGCTGGACAGAGCGCGTTTTTCGGACGGCTTCGAGTTCGCGTTCCAAACGCGCTATTCGTTCCTGGACGCGGCGGCGATCGACTTCCAATTGTGTTTCGCCGGGACCGCGCGTGCCGATTCCACCCGTCTGGCGCGAAAGGTGATGCCACATGCGAGTCAGCCGCGGCAAAAGATATTGCAATTGCGCGAGCTCGATCTGCAAGCGGCCCTCACGACTGCGGGCGCGCTGCGCGAAAATGTCGAGAATCAATTGGGTGCGATCAAGCACCTTGCGCGCGAGCAAATTCTCAAGGTTGCGTCCTTGAGCTGGAGAAAGTTCGTCATTGAAAATCACGGAGGTGATTTGTCGATCTTGCAACGAATCTTTGATCCATTCCGCTTTGCCTTTTCCGATGTAGTAGGGCGCAGTCGGTTTCTGCAATTTTTGCGTGACCGTGTCGACGACTTCGGCGCCGGCCGAGCTGGCCAGCTCGCGCAATTCTTCCATCGAATCGCGCAGGTCCCACTTGGAAACGCCTTCTTTTTCGAGACCAATCAGGAGCGCGCGCTCCTGTTTTTTGCGCGGACTTGTTTCAATCATCCGTTTGCGCGAAAGAGAGAACCCTTCGCGAAATCCATTTCACGGCTTCCTGGTGAGTGAGAAGCGATAAGTTCAGCGGCTCAAAATTAGTTTGACGCCGAAACCAGGTCAACTGCCGTTTGGCATAACGGCGCGTCGCCTGTTGAATGGCCGCAACGCATTGCAAAATCGACATCTTCCCCTTGAGCAACTCGCGGATTTCTTTTAACCCGATCATCTTCGACGCAGTCGGACTCATCGCGCCAATTGCGCGCACTTCTTCGATCACGCCGTTCTCAAACATTGCTTCCACGCGACGATTGATCCGCTGGTACAGCTCATCACGCTCACGAAAAACGAAGATACCTGTAGCGGCCGCTGTCTCGGCGGCACCTCCGGGTCGGCCGCTGAGGACAGCGGCCCCTACAGTTTTCCATTGCGTGCGCTGCGCGGACGCGGGCTGTCGGGTGATCAAAGAAATTTCGATTGCGCGCACCAATCGCCGCCGGTTCTTCATGTCGATCTTGCGCGCGGTTTCCGGATCAAGATCGACAAGTCGTGCTCGCAATTGATCGAGCCTCATCTTGTTCAATCGCGCGCGGACGGCCGGGTCGGAAGCAGGAGCGAATAAAAGGCCGTGTGTTAACGCCTTGATGTAAAGTCCGCTTCCTCCCACGACGATCGGACGTTTCCCGCGCGCTTGGATTTCGTCGATCGCGCGCAACGCGATTCGACGAAATTTCTCTGCATTCATTTCTTCCTCGATCGATATCGTGCCGATCAAGTGATGCGGCGCTCTTGCTACAGTCGTGGAATCGGGTTTCGCGGTCAGAAGATCGAGACCGCGATAAATTTGAAATGCATCCGCGCTGACGATTTCCGCATCGAGATCGTGCGCGACGTCGGCCGCGAGTTCAGACTTTCCGGCGGCGGTTAGGCCGACGATGAAGAAAACGCTTTTCACAGTATGCCAGGTCGAGCGGAGCCGAGGCATCTCTTACTGTTAATATTGAGAGATTCCTCGACTCCGCTCGGAATGACAGAAGGCGGTCGGGTCGACGATGAAAAAACACCGCGCATCATCAAAAAACAGAACCGGGAGACGCGCGCTTCAAGCGCTACGTCTCCCGATTGAAATCACCGATCTTGACTAACTTCTCGCGTGATGCTCGCTCGATTTTGCGCCGCTGACCACGAGCTTGCGACCAAGGAATTCTTTGTCGTGCAATTCCTCCACGGCGCGCTGTGCTTCCTCGATGGTTTGCATCTGCACAAAGGCGAAACCTTTCGAGCGCTGGTTGTGCCGGTAACTTACAACCTCGGCGTTTTGGACGTGGCCGACGCCGTTGAACAATTCGAAGAGATCGCTCTCCGTGGCCTCGAATGACAAGTTGCCTACGTAAAGCCTGGGCGAAGTAACTTCGACCGGTTCAGGCTTGCGCGGAGACCGCGATGGCCTGGCGCCATTGCGCGAGGCAATCGCAGGTTTCTTCGTCGCGTTTCCGTTTCCAAAAAATGCAGCGACCCGCTGCCAGAATGTTTTCTTGGGAGCTTTCGCGCCCGCGTTTTGATAGTGCGAACGGCGATCGCCCCTTCGTCGGGACCCGCCGCGCGAATGGCGCGAGCGTCTTCCGGATGAATGAGAGTTCATGATTATCCTTAAGGTTTACCCAATTATTAAACGGGCGGAGCGCATCAATCGATGCACGGTCCGCGGCGCGCGAACTTCGCAAAGTTCGTTCAAGCAATTTGCAGGCACTTTGCGACGCCGCCGGAAACTCCGCCTCCTCCAGCCGGAAACGGACCCGTCTCGAACCGCCGGCCGCGACAGTCAACCAACGAAACAACGAAAATGCAAAATCACGCATCATTGTTCCGAAGAATCTGAATTGCCGTGGAAAGCCGACGCCCGGATGATCGAAGAAGATTTCCGACATCTCCCCGTGAGTATGACTCGCGCCGAGGATGATTGCAAGCGGCCAGAAGATGTCGATCTTAGCGCCGAATCCAGTTGTCGCGCAGCGAATAGAGGCGCGACTTGAGATATTGTTTCGGACGCTCCAAGCGAACTGGTTTGAGAAAATAACGCAAGGCGCGCCGGCTCAATTTTGGTTTGTAGCCAAATTGCGGCATGAGATCGCGGCAATGCCATTCCACCCAGCCAATTTCGGCATGTGACAATTGCCGCTTCCAGCGCGTCGCTGGCTCAGTGCTAATTTGTGAAAAGTCAACGCCTGCGGCTGAATTTCCCGACCAGAAACGGCCGACCTTTGTCGGTTTGAGAACGGTCTCGGGATGGAAACCGATTTCGAGATAATCACAAACTTTCTGCATCGACATGGAAGGATCGGCCACAAGCTGCTCGTACGGAATTACCAAACCGGAGATCTCGCCATCGCGTACGCGCTTTGCCAATTTCGCGGCGACGCGCCAATGCGCGATGACGTAGTAAACCGAGAAGCGTCTCGTCTTTCGCGTTTTTTCCAGCGCGATTTGCGTTGCCAGGATCGCGCGCGGATCGCGCATCGTGACCAGAAGTTTAGCGTACGGAAAACGAGCGAAGATTGCTGGAATATGATTGCGGTTCGCGGGCGTCTTCTCGATCCAGCGCTTGATCCCGCCGAGCGGAATATCGAACGTCGCAGCGTACGATTCGGCCATGAGTGCAAGCAAATCCCGCTCTGCATTCGCGGGATCGAAGGCAACGCGTTCAAAAGTTTCGAGGAATTTCTGCTGTGGGAAACCGGTATATTCGTGTTCTCTCCACTTCGGTTCACCGCCGAACAAAACGCGCGAGAACGATTGTCCGGTGAGATAATCAAACTGCACACGCCGACCGCGCTCGCCATATTTTGTGAGCACAGTTGGAAAATAGGCTGTCTCTTGCTGGAGAACGAGCAACTCAGGATGCCCGTCGAGCAGTGAAGCCAACAAAGTAGTGCCGGATTTTGCCTGGCCGGCGATGAAACAGGCGCGCTGCTCGAACGGCAATTGCAAGATTGACATGTTTATTTCGCGCGGCCCGAGCCAAGAAACCAATCGATAAAGCGAGGCAACCCATCGCTCAATCGGGTCGATGGATCATAACCAAGCAATTTCCTCGCTTTTGCAATGTCAGCGTAAGTCAGTGGCACGTCACCCGGTTGTTCGGGCAACCGGTTGATCTTCGCTTTTTTGCCGAGCGCATTTTCAATCGCTGCGATCAAATCTTTGAGCTGGATGGTTTCGTTTTCGCCGAGATTGAAGATGTCGAACAAGGGTCCGCCGTAATCGAGCGCGGCGACGGTTCCCTGAATGATGTCGTCGACGTAAGTGTAATCGCGTCGCGTGGACCCGTCGCCGAACTGATCGATCGGTTGACCCGCGTAAATCTTTCTTGTGAACTGATGAATAGCCAGATCGGGCCGTTGTCGCGGACCGTAAACCGTAAAGTAACGGAGCGCGACGACGCGCATTTGGTAGAGGTGCGAAAAAGTGGAGCAGAGGAATTCGCCAGCGATTTTCGTCGCCGCGTACGGACTGATTGTCTGGGTAAGATGTTGATCTTCGGAAAAGGGGACTGTTTTTGAAATGCCGTAAACCGATGAGCTGGAAGCAAAGATGAATCGCTCAACCCCAGTCACGCGCCCGGCATCGAGCAGATGCAATGTGCCGTTGACGTTGGTGTCGTAATAAAGTTGCGGGTGAAGGATTGACGGCCGAACTCCCGCGCGCGCGGCCAAATGCGCGATCGCCTCAAATTTTTTCTGATGAAATAAATTTCGCACGGCCGCGCTGTCGCGAAGATCGACAGGGTGGACCGCCGCGTCTCTGGAGACGGCGGCGATGTTCTCGCGCTTGATTTGCGGATCGTAAAAATCATTAAAGTCGTCAAGGATGGCGACGTCATGACCGCTCGTGAGCAGTTTTTCGACAAGGTGCGAGCCGATGAATCCAGCGCCGCCGGTGACGAGAATTCGCATCCTGCGAGGGTAAAGATGAAGCTCGGTCCGGGCAAGGGGAGAACCACGTTCAAGATCGCATTGTCGATCTTTGCCCTGTTCATTCTTTCCTTCGCGGCAACGCTTGCCATCCGACTTTGGCCGGAATTAACGCGGCCGAAATACGTTGATCCGGCGTTTCGACTTCCGTCTCCGCTTGAGCTGGCCTCGCTTCCAACCGCTGCGCGTTTTGATTTTCCGCTCGGCAGCGAAAACGGCGCGATGAGCTACAACGCCCAACGGTTCACGGAAAACCGTCACCTCGGCGACGATTTGAACGGAATCGGCGGCGAAAACAGCGATCTGGGCGATCCGATCTACGCCATCGCCGACGGGCGCGTTTTGCTGGCGCGCGATGGCGGCCCCGGCTGGGGCAATGTCGTCATTGTCCTGCACGCCTATATCGAAAATGGAGCTGGCGGGAGCCGAGCGACATCGACAAAGCCCGCAAGGGTTGGCGAGCCAATCAATGGCGAACGCAAGTACGTGCAATCGTATTACGGCCACGTGCAAACAATGCTGGTGCACACGGGCAACAATCTTCGGCGCGGCCAGCAAATCGCAACGGTGGGAACCGGCGGCGGCCGTTATTTCGCGCATCTGCATTTTGAAATGCGCGAATTCATCACGCCGTTCATTGGGCCAGGCTATCGCGCAGACACACGCGGCCGGTTGGATCCAACGGCGTTTATCGAGGCACATCGCGGCGCGCCGGAAGACGATGTGGGACGCGCGCGAATGCGTTAAGCGTTTAGGAGAAATTGCGCCAGTGCAAAAGCAGATAACTCCAGTTCGCGAAAAACAAAATTATGACAAGGGCTCGAATGAATTTCTTCTCCGCGGCGGTAAATCGCGTGATTCGTAAGCGCCGGGCGCGCGTGATTAAAACGACAAACGCATAAACATTAAAGATCGACAATGTGCACAACGTGACGAGGACAAGCGGATTCCAGCTCAGTGCCGAAGGAAAATCTCCATGAAAAAACGCGATTGCCGACCGCGTCGCCCCACACGTGACGCAGGGGAGGCCGGTGAGATCGTGAAATAGACAGCGCGGCCATGGTAAACCAACGGCAAACCATGTCGCCGCGCCCGCGAGGGACACAAACGAGACGCTCAGCCAAACCAACTCGTGATCGGTTTCGCCGAAAGCGAGCTGACGACGACAAAGCTGCATCGCGCGGGATCAGTGATGGTGACTCAAGGCTATGGCCGCGGGAAATAATATGGCCAGGATAATCCCGGCTCCGCAACAAACGATCAGCGGAAGAAACACCGCCAAAACCGCGCGGCCGGTATCGGTTTCGTGAGCACGGGCCAAGCCGATGCAGCGAAGGACGATTCCCCAAACTCCCACGATAAGAACGCCGCAAAGTGGAACGACCATCAGCGGAGCAACGGAACCGCCGGAAAAACAAACGACGCGAAATGTCGTCTCAAACGATTGCCTGGCACCGCCCACGAGCATCAGACACACGTGCAGAATCGCTGCGTTGATGAAAACGCCGATTGCGATGAGAAGCGGGGCAAAGACCAGAAGTACAACCCAGCCGATTCCCATCCCGACGAAGTGAAGGAGCGGGTTATTCCTGCTCGCAAAAATACCAAGCGATTGAAAGACAAAGCTATAAATCAAATAAACGATCAAGCCAAAGCTTCCGCCGATCAGCGCATAAAGCAGAGGCTCGCTCAATCCGCCTTCACGCTTCATCGCCGTGAAGGCGTCCGTCGGTCTGCCCAAAACCATTTGCAGTGTTTCGAGGAAGGCGTTGAAAAAGCCGCGCTCCTGACGGTGGTCCCACGGTAATCCGCTGCGCGGCGCCGGAGTTTCCGATGTCGATCCTGCGCCCGCGGGGGAGATTGTCGATGTTGCCGCCGCTGGTGGAGGCGGCATGGCGGGCGGGGCCGTCCCAAACTCTGCAAATTGCGAGAGCGGTTGCCAACTTGCCATGCCTTCGCGCCAGCCGAGATCGGTGGGAGCAAAACGCCCGGCGCGAAGTCCTTCGCGCACGTCTTCCTCGGAAAATGCGCCCAGACTTGTCGCGCCCCTATTAACGTGGATCATCGCCATAAGATTGGCGTTTTATGAAACGCAACGCGGAAAGTCAATCGTGCCCGTAGAGGCCGCTGTCCTCAGCGGCAATCCGTTATTCGTCCGCCGAGACGGCGGCCACTACAGTTACGCACGGCCGTCGTTATCCAGCGCGCGCCAGAAATACCACGCCGCGACCGAGCGATAGGGGCGCCATTTTTCGCCGAACTTCAAAAGCTGTTTGGGCGTGGGAAGTTTTCGGCGACCGAAAGTCTTCGCGAAACCTTTGCGCACTCCGTAATCGTGCACCGGCCAGATATCGGGCCGGGCAAGATCGAAAAGCAAAAGCATCTCGACGGTCCAGCGGCCAATCCCGCGCACCGTAGTCAAGCGCGCAATAATTTCCTCGTCGGTCATGCGCGCGAGCGCCCGGGCCGAGGGCACCGTTCCATCCAAAGTTTTGGCTGCAAGATCCTTTAAGGCCGCGATTTTGCTGCGCGACAGTCCGGCCGCGCGAAACCTTTTATCCAGCGTCTCGAGAACGAGCTTTGGGTCGAGATATTTTCGGCGTGGGTAAAGCGCGCGGACTCTGCTCCAAATCGTCGCGGCAGCTTTTCCGTTGAGCTGTTGATACGCAATCGACTCGGCCAGAGCATCGAAAGGTCGAGTCAACGCAGGCGGTTTGATGTTGTAGCGAAGCGATTGCGCGATCAGTGCGGCGAAACGCGGATCAGTTCCGGCGAGATGTTTTTCCGCGGGCGACATGACCGTCTTATTCGTTCAGGAAAATATTTTGCTCAACCGCTTGTTTTCGTTTTTGTGAAACCATGGCACAAACGCACCTCACTTGGTATGGCCAGGCCGGTTTCAAAATCGTGACGCCGGCAAACAAAGTATTGTTAATCGATCCGTGGCTGACGAATCCGGTTTTCACCAAAGGCAAAGAGGAATTGGGCGCGCTCAAAGATGTCGATCTTATTTTACTTTCGCACGGTCATTCCGACCACGTTGGAGACGCGGTGGAAATCGGGAAGAAAACGGACGCGAAACTGGTGGCAACTTATGATTTGTCCGCGGCAATGACGACAGCGCTCGGCTATCCCAGCAATCTGGCCGACAGCGAGACGCCGGACATTTTGGAGGACAACTCAATTTACTCGACGGCGACGTGGCCGTTTGTTTTGTCCCGGCCTGGCACGGATCGGGCGTTTGCAAGGACGATAAATCGCCTCCCGTCTATGCGGGAAATCCCAATGGATTAGTCATCACCATTCGCAACGGGCCGACGATTTATCACACCGGCGATACCTGCTTTTTCTCCGACATCGCTCGGGTATCGGATTACAACAAGATCGATATCATGCTAGTTTGCATCGGCGATCATTTCACCATGGGACCGATCCGCGCCGCTGACGCGGTGAAATTGGTCAGTCCAACCACGGTCATACCGATGCACTACGGCGCATTTCCGGCGCTCACCGGAACTCCGCAAGCATTCCGCGAAGAGCTAAAAAAACGCGGCGTAAAAACTGAGTTACGCGTGATGAACGTCGGCGAAACGATTCAAGTCTAAAGTAAGAACCGCGCGATCGTTCGGCGGGAAAAAGATTTGAAGCGATCACGATCAAGACCGTCGAAGGAAAAAGCGAAAATGGGGATTTTAGAGAACGGAACTGCTTTAGTTGAGAACCTCGTGCCGCGGAGCCTCGCTACAGCGGCCAGCAAACTGGTGGAAGCGCCACTCGGGTTGGCCAGTGTGGCAACAAGACTCGTAGAAGCGCTCGCGATTAATTCGGTCGCAGAAAAAAAGCGGCGCGGCCGGCGCGTTGTGATCAAGCGCCGCAATATTCACAGCGAGCAATTAGCAGATCTGACCAATCTCTATTTTCGCATGGCCGGTATTCCGATTCGTTTCTGGAGCAAAGTGAAAGATTGGCAGCGCTGGGAGGTGGAATGTTTCGAAATGCTGAATGGCGATCGCTTTAGCGCTTATGCCTCTGGCGCCCGCTGCGTAGTGGCTGAGAAGTTGCCGGGCGAAAGTCTTTGGGACCACATGAATCGCGGCACACTGACAAAGCGAATGCTGCAGTCCGGCGCTGCCGAATTTCGCCGCGCTCATCAGTTTCCGAGCGATGAATTCCGCGGGCGGTGGTCTCATGGCGACGCCACAACGCAAAATGTTCTCTACGATGCGCGGACAAACCGTTCGCGGCTGATCGACTTCGAGATTGTGCATGAAAAATCGATCTCCAGGGTGGCCCGGCAGGCGGACGACCTCCTCGTGTTCTTGCTCGACATGGTAGGAATCGTGCCGAGCCGGCAATGGATCCCTTTTGCGCTGGCGTTTCTCGAAGGCTACGGCGGCGCAGATGTGATTGTGGAGCTGCGAAAACAACTCGATCTCCCAGGCGGCCTGGCCTGGATCTGGTGGGGCGTGCGCACGAACTTCACGAATCCTGCGGAAGTGAAACGCCGCCTGGCAAATCTCAGCCGCGCGATTTCCAAGATGAAACTCTACGAGGCGGCATTCACCGCCCGCGTGCGGAACCAGCGCCGGCCTTCGATCCATTGCCAACGGATCAAGCCCGGAATGCCAAAGGCCAGTTCACGCACTCGGACAATCAAAGAAAGAGCAAAAGCGCTTTCGCCGGGGATACCGAGAAGGTTGCCCACCAGAACATAACCGCTTTCCTGCACGCCAAGTCCTCCGGGAACCGGGAACGCGACAGAACGAAGAGTCAAAGCCATGCTTTGCAGAATGACTGCGTTCACGAAAGTGGCGTGGAGGTTCAGCGCCCAAAGCGCGATCCAGACTTCGCCTGAATTGAGAACGAGCGAGAGAATTGTCCACGCGCAACAGGCAAGAACCGCGCGGCGCCGCGCATAGAGCGATCGAATTGTCTCATCCAATTCTTGGCCGCTTTGGACGAGCGATTGCCACTCCGGAGAATTCGCCAACCTGGCGATCATTCGCGCCAGAAAGCGAAACATCCCGAGACGCTGCACAAAATAAAATCCACCGACGGCGGCGACGCCCACTAGAGTTCCGATCACTGTTGGGCCGACGAGATTCTTTTGCCCGGTTGCTTCCACCAACAGCACAACTCCGAGGAGCGTAAAGCCCGCTTGCGTGAAAACCCCTAGGGTAAGATCGACAAGCACCGTGCCGGCCGCTGTCGCCACCGAACTCCCGCTAATTGCAGCCAAGCGCGCGCGAACAATGTCTCCGCCGACCGCAGCGGACGGTACCAGTGTGCTGACCGATTCGCCGATCCAGCGCATCCAATAAATTTTCCGCAACGGCGGCCGCTCGGATCTTGGAAACAGGACCCACCAGGCGAGCGCATCCAGAAAAACAGGGACGAGAAAATGATAAGCAACCACGGCTGCAATACCCCAGCCCGCCGTGGCCACGGCGGCGCCCACTTGGGACACACCTTCGCGAATTAGCAATCCGGTAAAAAGCGCGGCTCCCGCAAAGAGACACAAATAAAGCGTCAGTTTAATTTTTCCCGATGTTTTCATCGTGCTATTGAACAACAATTCGGGCGTGAGCGCCGGGGCGCGCTCATTACGATCACGAGAGACTTAAACCGGAGCTATCCGTTGCGCTCGGTTGAAACGCCTGCTCAGAGCGACAGATTGCGCGCTTTCGATTCGGCCTCTTCGACTGGAACAGGGATCGCCACGCTGATTTCGGGCGCTATTTCCGGCACTAAAGTCGGCAAAACGACACTGCGGCGCATCGGCTTGAGGATAACCAGGCAAAACGACAACCAGGCAAGACCGAGAACAATCCCCGCGAGCACATCGGTCAGATAATGCGCGCCCAACGCAATGCGGCTAAAGCCGACCAGCAGAACAAACAACGTTGCCGTAGCGACCGTGAGCGTACGCCAGCGCCAGCTCTTGATCGCGGGAACGATGAAAAGCGCTAGCTGGCCGTAAAGCAAGGTCGCGCCAATGGTGTGACCGCTGGCGAAACTGTAACCGGACCAGTCCACGAACGGTCCGTCCACAAATGGGCGATGTCGATGGACGAGGATTTTAACCCATTCATTGAGCAGCATGCCGCCGGGGACCGCCACGATCAACGTGACCAGCGAAGGCCACCAGCGTTTCCAGATAAAAAAGAGCACAAGGCAAAAAAGAACCACG
>WNEY01000267.1_pt1 | contig 30246 bp, 27 predicted proteins | sample 5400531 | NCBI WGS metagenome assembly WNEY01 (sample SAMN13153338, study PRJNA577476) | soil metagenome | isolation source: 200 cm saprolite under Douglas fir tree site 1 | place: USA:California | collected 2015-04-18
GGGTACTCGTAGCCCCAGACGTGGTTGAGAATCTTCTCGCGCGAGAGCACCTTGCCCGCGTTCGAGGCAAGGAAGGCCAGCAGGTCGAACTCGGTGTGGGTCAGCCCCACCTCGCTCGAATCGTGGAAGACGCGGCGTTCGTTGAGGTCGATGACCAGGTCCTTGAACTCCAGCCGCCCCTGGTTGACGGCTTCCTCCTCCTGGCGCGCCTTGCGCAGGTGAGCGGCGATGCGGGCAAGCAGCTCACGCGTGCGGAACGGCTTCGTGATGTAGTCGTCGGCGCCGATCTCCAACCCGACCACCACATCGATCTCTTCCGTCTTGGCACTGAGGATGATGATCGGTACCCTAAGCCCCGCCTTGCGGATGTCGCGGCAGACGTCGAACCCGGAAACGTCGGGCAGCATGATGTCGAGCAGGATCAGGTCGGGCTTGCTCAACTCGATCCGGCGGAGCGCCTCGGCGCCGGTCTCCGCCTCGATCACCTCATAACCCTCCTTCTCCAGGGCGAGGTGGACCGCCTTGCGGATCATGGCCTCGTCGTCGACGATCAGGATCTTCTTCGCGGGTGCCATCGGTTAGTGGGCGCCGACAGCGACGCGCGGGCGGGTCCGCGTGGTCGGCTCGGCGCGGGGCAACGTGACCGTGAAGACCGTCCCCTTCCCATGGCGGCTGCGCACGTGGACATGGCCACCAAGCATGGTGACCAGGCTACGCACGATGTACAACCCCAATCCGGTACCGGAGGTACGGCGCACAAACGGATCGTCGGCGCGGTAAAACTTCTCGAACAGCCGGGGCATGTGCTCCTTGCGGATTCCGACCCCCTGGTCTGAGACCTCGAACCTCACTTCCGATTGGTCAATGCGCGCGTTGAGAGTGATCTGCGTCCCGGGTTCGGAGTATTTTATGGCATTGGTCAGCAGGTTCACCAGGATCTGGTGGAGCTTGCGCGCCTCACCCATGACGGCCGGCAGGTTTTCGGGAGCCCGGCACTTCAGAGTACGCCCCTTGAGCATCGGCCGCACCTCTTCGCAGACGTGCTGCACCACGGACGCGACGTCGACGCGCGAGAAGTCGACGGAGATGCGACCCGAGTCGATCCGGCTCACCGCGAGGATGTCTCCGATCAGACGCTCCATACGGTCCGCCTGTCCGTGCAGGTCCTGCAGCAGCTCACGACGCTGCGCCTCTGACAGGTCGAAGTCGAGCAGGAGCTCACTCAGTCCCTTGAGCGTGGTCAGCGGCGTTTTCAGCTCGTGCGAGGCCGCGAGCATCAGGGCATCCCGGGCCTCGATCGTCTCCAGCTCCGGCGTGACGTCGTGGATGATGATCACCGCCGCGTCCGGCGTCTTTCCCTTGAGACGGATCGGCGAGACCGAATAGGAGACGCGCACCGGGTCGTCGCTGGTGCGCAGGCGGAACAGGTAGGCGAAGTGGGTGTTGATGCGGGTGCCGAGCCGAAGGGCACGGCGCAGTGCCCCGTTGGGCGCGCAGAGATTGACGCCGGTTTCCGTGCGCACCTCGAGGATGTCGGCCGCAGGCCGGCCGACCGCGTCCCTCAGGACCCACCCGGTCAGGCGCTCGCCCACACGGTTCAACGACAGCACGGTCGTCTCGCGGTCGACGATGATCAGGGCCTGGGGGAACTGCTCAAACGCCTGCTCGGAGAGCGTTCGCTCCCTCGCCATTTCACCGCAGTATAGGCATCGGAGAGCGTACTTTCGCCTTCAATTGCTGCAGCCGCCGCTCCAGCTTGAGCGGACCGGGGCGCAGGACGCGCTCGTAGAGGCCGATGTAGCGGACCGTTTCGCCGCCGAAGCCCGTCTTGAATCGGTACAGACCGAACCACGGATGGTCGGGCGCCGGTTCCTCCGGAATCCCCCACCAGTCATAGGTATCGCAGCCGAGGGCCTTGAAGTCGAGCATCGCCTGCCAGTGCAGCAGGTAGTTCGGCATCAGCTCCCGTTTGCGGTCACTCGACCCACCGAACAGGTAGTAGGCGGTCTTGCCGAAGCGGAAGACCATGATCCCGCCAAGCGTCTCGCCCTCGTGGTCGGCGAGGTAGAGCCGTACCTCGTCGGAGGGGCCGAAGAGCTCGAGCGCCGTTTGGTAATAGGCAACCCCCGGGAGACGAACGCCCTGACGCTTGGCGGTGTCAGCCGCCAGCCGGGCGAAGGTTGCGACATCCCGCAAGGCGCGCACCGTCACACCCTTCTTCTCCGCCAGGTTGAGGTTGTAGCGGGTCTTCGGCTTGAAACCGGCCTTCAGCGACTCCGGGTCGAGGTCGAGGCGCAGCAGGCGCGTTGCCTCCGGCTGCACCGCTTTGCCCTTGCTAAATCCCCGACCTTCGAAGAACGCCGGCCACTCGTCGCCGACCCGCGCGTTTGGCTCGACCCGGAGGATCAGCCCCCGTCCCGCGGTCGCGCGCCGCTCCAACGCATCCAGTACAAGCAAACGATCGCGCTCAGCCACGACTGGTCCGCGCGGCACGTAGTAGACGGCCCCTCCCGGGTAGAGGGTCGCGCTTCGCTGCAACGAACAAACGCCGGCGCGGCCCTCGTCGACGGCGAGCCGCTCGACCCTCCAACCGAAGCGGGATTGCAGCTCACCCCACTTCCAGCTCTGCAGCAGGTTCGCCTCGGGCTGTGCCAGCAGCAGCTGATCCCAGGCTTGCGCGCCGAGGCGCTCGCCGGGCGTGACGGCGAGGGCGGCCTCAGACAAACTCGGGCTGACCCGCGCGCGCAAACCGCTCGGCCAGGCGAATCGTCAGCGTCGCGGCGCGGTTGACCGGGAGGTCGTAGAGCCCGATGAAGCGCACCATCCCCCCGTTGAACCGCGACTTGAAGACGTAGTAGCCGTAGCCGCGCTGGCCGGGTTGTGGATCCAGCGGCACGCCCCACATGTCATAGGTGGTGCAGCCCCGCCGCTGGGCATCTTCGATCGCGCGCCAGTGCAGCAGGTAGCCGGGCTTGAGGTCCTTCGCGTCCGCCCGCGTGCCTCCGTAGAGGTAGACCAGCTTGGAGCCGAAGAACAGCATCACCGCCCCGGCCAGCAATCGGTCCTCGTGGCGGGCGAGGTAAACGTCAACCTGGCCGCGCTCGCGGAACAAGCTCAGCAGGTCCTGGTAGTAGGCGCGCCGGCGGATCGTGAACTGCTCGCGGGCGGCGGTCTCCTCGAGCAGCTCATAAAAGCTGTCCATTGCCGCCGACGCCTCGGAAGCCTCGACCGTGATGCCCTGCTTGATGCCCGCCCGGATATTGCGCCGGGTTGACTCCTTGAGCCGCATCATCGCCTCATCGCCGCCGCTGATGTCGACCAGCATGGTGGCCTGATGCTGGATCGGATGCCGGCTCGGCAGTGCGCCGGACCCGGCGAGCACGGCCCGCTGCGCATCGGTGGTCCATTCCGGGTCGACCTTGAGGACGGTGCCGCCCTCCTGGGCCAGGCGCTCGCGCAGCGCCTGCCAGAAGGCCGGCCACTGGTCGAGGCGGCCGTCCAGGATGGGCCCGCGCGGCGCGTAGTTCAGGGCCAGACCGCCGGGAAGGCTCCGCCGAAGCACGGCCGCCGCCCCGATCGGCGCCCCCGCGTCGATCCAGAAGTAACGCTGAACTCCCCAGCCGTAGCGCGACTTGAGGCTGCCCCAGGCCCAGGCTTGCAACACGGAGGCGTCGCCGGCCTGAGAGACGAACGCGTCCCAGGCCGACGCGTCGTCGCAGGTCCTCAGTTCGGGCATGCCTTGACAGCTTAGCGGGCGGCTCCAGCGAGGGTCGGCCACAGCGCGTCGCTGGCAGTTCGGGTATCGTATTTGGCCTGTGCTAGCATTGGTAGGAAATCTCGGGGCGGTGGGAGGCTGTTGGTGAGTTCCATCGAGCAGGCGCCCGGGCTTGTCGATAACAGGGGCACGCTCAACCAGACGCCGCTGCTCACCCTGTTGCAATCGAAGCAAGCCCAGCGCGCTACCGGTACACTTCAGGTCCGAAATGGCGGTGAGGCATACTCGCTGTTCTTTCTCTTCGGCCACCTTTTTCATGCCTATGGCAATGGGAGCCAGGGCGAGGAGGCCGTTTTCACGCCGCTCGCCTGGCGGCAAGGCGATTACTCCTTTGACCCGAAATCCAAGCTTCCCACTGAGGAAACGATCACGGCGCCGACCGCTGACATCCTCGCCGAAGCCAAGCGGCGCGGGGTGCCGGGCGCTGAGAATGGACCAGCGCCGGCGCGCGAAGCCCGTTCGCCAGTCCAGGCAGCTCCTCCAGCCCCACCACAACCTCAGGTCAGTGAGCGCCCGGTGGTGAGTCAGCCTTCGCCCGCCGCCCAACCGCCGGTCGCGCCCGAGGAAGGGCCGCCCGCGACCGAGCTCTATCCACTGCCGGTCGGCAAGCTGGTGTACGAGTCGCTCAAGACCGCCTTCGTCGATTTCCCCAAACTGCTGAGGTCGCTGAGCAGCGACCGGCTCACCGGATATCTGCGGCTCACCGGCCTCGCCTCACGCGGCATGATCCTCTTCTACCAGGGCAGCCTGATCGAAAGCTTCTACGACGGCGGCGCGGTGGTCTCGACCGGGCGGACGGCCTTCTCCCTGTTCAAGAACGATGTCGACCGGGGCGAGGGCAGCATGGACGTGATCGAACTGACGGCCGAAGTGGTCACGGCCATCTATCAGCTGCTGACCGCGCCCACCATCCTGCAGGGACTGCTGGCGCGCTTCGTCGACATCCGCGCCTTGCTCCAGTATCTGCAGGAGGAGAAGATCCACGGCAGCCTCCTGGTCCGCGCCCCCGACGAGATGGGCATCGTTCTCCTGCGCGACGGGCAGTTGCTGGGCGCCTTCACCCGGGGACAGCCACTGTTGGTGCAGGACCCCGAGATCGTGACCCGCCTCTGCGCCGACTCGAAGACCCGCATCGAGGTCAAGGCGGTCGCCGACCTGGAGGAGCCGGCCTCGGTGAGCCTGGAAGAGATGCTCGCCACGACGCCGTCGCTCGCCTCCACGGTCTACCGGCCGGCGGCTCCGCCGCCGCAAGCCAGCCCTGCCGCCCAGCCCGCGGCACCACAGCGGGCTCCGAGCTATCAGCCCACGCCTCAGCCCGCCCAGCCTCCGGCCACCGGCGAGCCGGACATCGACTGGTCCTCGCTGATGAGCCAGCTGAACCAGATGGCCGACAACGCGCTGCAGAACCGGTCGAAGAAGGTCAAGGAGATGCTCGGGACGACCGAGCACACCGTCGACTCCCTGGACCGGACGATCGACCGGATCTCGCAGACTTCGATCATGTTCGTCGATCCGGCCCGCCTGACAAACCTGGCCAACGAGATGCGCCAGTTGCTCGAAGAGCAAAGGTAGACCCCCTCCGCTGGACCTCCTAAGGCGGACATCTCGCTAACCTTCTAAGCGGGCATGCGTCGCGGAATCCTCCTGGTCCTGGCATTGTTGGCGCCTCTTGCCTCGGCGTGCGCGCTCAATCCGCCGCGGATCGTCAGCATCTCCCCGGGCCGTGAGGCCACCAACGTTGCGACCAACCAGGCCATCAGCATCAGCTTCGACCGGCCGATGAGCCACGACTCCGTGGAGCGGCGGTTCGGGCTCACCCCCGCCTTGCCCGCGTGCAATGCATCGAAGAGCTGCCACTTCGCCTGGAGCGGCAACACCCTGATGTTCATCCACCCGCACGTCAACTTCGAGCTTTCTACCGCCTACCGGGTTTCCATGCATGCCGGCTACGCCGACGCCAGCGGCCAGCAGAACGGGCTCGAGCACTCCTGGCGCTTCATCACCGAGGGCCCGCCGGCGTTGACGGCGGTCGACCCACCCGACAACGCCACGGCGGTCGCTCCTGATCGCAACATCGTCCTCACGTTCAGCCGCCCGATGCGGGCGGATTCGATGCGTGCGGCCGTCCAGCTAAGCCCGGACGTCCCCTTCCTGCTACGGCCGAAGCCGGGCGGCGAGGGCTCCCAGTTCGAGATCATCCCGACCGCCGCGCTCCAACCCAACCAGAGCTACACGGTATCCGTAGACCAGCCGCTCGACGTCCACGACAACGCGATCTATGGTCGCGTCCAGACCCGCTTTCGGACCGGATCGCTCTCCTTGTCCCGAAAGATCGGTTACCTGGTCGCGCAGCCAGGGCAACCCGCCTTCGCCGTGGCGATCGTCGATCCCCACGCTGATGCGTTCCTGGGCCGCTCGACGCCGAAGATCATCTACCGGCTCAGCGCGCAGAGCCAGCTCGAGGACGCCATCCTTTCCTTCGACTGGTCGCCGGACGCGCAGCGGTTGGTCGTGGTCCAGGCGCCCCGCTACGCGGACAGCGGCCCGATCCAGATCGTCGAGCTGGCGACGGCCACCGTGATCCGTCCCGGCATCAATGGGTCCGCGGTCTACTGGTCGCAGGACGGCACCATCGTCTACCTGCGCAATGGGCTGCTGCGACGGTTCCGGCCCTTAACGCTCGAGGACGTTGCCCTCACCGATTCGGCGGACGGGCGGGTCAACGATCCGGTGGCACTGAGCCCCGACGGCAAATCGATCGCCTACAGCACGACGGACCCACAGGGCGTCAACCACCTGTGGATCTTGAACTTGGACCTGCGCAGCCGCTACCGGCCGGCCGGGCTCGACGATCCGGCCGATCATCCGGCCTGGTCGCCGAACGGAACCAAGCTCGCCTTTCGGCGGCTGACCGCGGCGGGACCGGAGCTCTGGATCTACGACCTGTCGGCCAGTGGCGCCAGCACCTACCGCCGCGGCGGCCCGCTCGATATCACGGGCGCCGCCTGGCTCAACGACAACAGCACGCTCTTTGTCGCCACGGGCACGGGTAAGTCGGCGGCGCTCTACCGGGTCAACATCTTTTCGGCCGGCGAGGCCGGCGGCGTGGTCAAGGTCACCGGGAGCAAGGACGCACCCAATGGATCGACTCCCACCACGCCCGCCTACGATCGGCGGATCAGCTTCGTGGGCCAGGTCGACCAGCTGCCCCAGGTCTACGTGATGAACGGCGACGGCTCCCGCCCGCAGCAGCTGACCGAGTGGGAAGCCGACTACCCCTACACCGGCGAGGCCCCGAACTGGGTGCCGATCGGCTAGGCGGCCCGCGGGAGGGCGCTGTCGGGCGCGATCTCGAGATTGGTGGGCGGCTTCAGGTAATTCGCATGGAAGTAGGCGCGCACCCGGACCGTGACCAGCATGGCAATCGCCATCAGCAGGGCCGATGACCAGAAGGGCATGCTGATCTGGAGGCCGTACATCCAGCCGGCGATCGGGTAGGCGACGATGACGACGGCGCCGGTGACCAGCGCGAAGAGCCCGTACCCCTTGGCCATGGCATAGTCCGGCAGCACTTCGCCGATCACGGCGGTCATGACCTGACGGAAGGACCAGAACGCACCGCGCAGGAAGAAGGCGAACCCCAGGATCGGCAGGGCCATCGAGGAGAGGAGCAGGATGGCGGAGAGGACGTAGGCCGCCTCGAAGCAGAGGACAATGACCACGCTGCCGAGCGTCCGGCGCAGCCGCCCGAGGCTGAGACCCATGAAGACCGAGCCCAGGTAGAGCACGCTCATCAAGACGCCGATCCAGAAGTTGTCGACGTGGGCCGCCTCGCGCGCATAGAGCGCCGTGAAGGTCCAGGGGATGAAGATGATGGCGGTCACGACCGTGAAGAGGCCGAGCATGACCCGATAGGCCGGGAAGCTCATCAGGTCCCGGTAGCGGATTGACGGCATCGTGAACTTGGGCGGCTGCTTGGCCGGGAGAAAGGCAATACAGACCGCCGCCAGGAAAGAGAAGGCGAAGGACACCCAGAAGACCGCGCTCAGCGGGACGACCTGGGCCAGCCAGCCGGACAGCACGCTGGAGGCGATCAACCCCAGGGAGTAGGCGGAGAAGACCGTGGTCATCACCGCGGCGATCCGGTCGCGGGGCACGCCCAGCGAGAGGTAGACGCTGATCGCCGGGGTGTTGAAGACGGAGAGCTGCAGGAAGAGGATCCCGACGGCGGTCCAGCCCCAGTGGGGCGCCAGCGCATAGCAGAGCGGCGCCGGCACGGCGAGCATCCAGCCCGCGATCACCGTCTTGCGCAGGTCGCGGCGCTCGGCCAGCCGGGTCCCGGGCAACATCACCAGGGTCGCCACCAGCATGCCGATGGCGGCCAGCACGCCGATTTCAAAGGCGCTCGCTCCCAGCTCCCGCTGATAGATGACACCGAAGGCGATGAAGGGGCCGGCGCCCAAACCGGAGAGCCCGTGGGCGAAGAAGAGCAGCCAGCCGCCCCGGTCGATCCGGACTCGGGTCTCGGCGCGATGGCCGCCAGCCGGCTCGGGGACCGGGCGGAGCGCGCGGGCTGGGAGCACACCCGTATATCGCGCCCTTCGCGGCGACCCATCGGGCGGGCCGGCTACGAACCGGTGAAGCCCGGTGGGTGGCCGCCGGGCATGTTACGCCGCTTGCTGTTCGCCCAGGCTGATACGTCGATGCAGGCGCACGAGCCCCCGCGGCGCCCACCAGTTGGCGTTCCCGAGCAACCGCATCACCGCCGGCACGATCAGCGCCCGCACCAGGGTGGCGTCGATGGCGACCGCCAGCGCCAGCCCCAGACCGATCGACTTGATCAGGACCACGTCGGCCAGGCCAAAGGCGAGGAAGACGGCCACCATGATGGCCGCGGCGCCGGTGATCAGCCGGCCGCTCTTCTCCAGCCCATCGGCGACGGCCTGGGTGGTATCTCCGGTTCGCCGGTACTCTTCCTGGATCCGGCTGATCAGGAGCACCTCGTAGTCCATCGACAGCCCGAAGACGATGCAGAACAGCAGCACCGGGACCGACGGGTCGAGCGGCGCCGCCGTGAAGTTCAACAACGAACTGAGGTGACCTAACTGGAAGACCCAGACGAGCGCGCCGAAGGAGGCGCCGATCGACAGGATGTTCATGATCACCGCCTTGAGCGGGAGCACCACGGATCCCGTCAGCAGGAAGAGCACGAGATAGGTCACGATCATGACGTAGGCGACCGCCAGCGGAATCCGTTGCAGGATGAAGCCGGTGAAGTCGATCGAGAAGGCCGCGACCAGAAGGCTGCTCCCCGAGGGTGGGGTCATGCTGCGCAGCGAATGGACGATGGCGCGGGAGGCATCGCTCTCCTGGCCGTACTTGGTGACCACGGACAGGACCGCGATCTGCGAGCCGGTTGTCCCGTGGACGATCGCCTGGACCCGCGCCGGCTGCGCCGAGGCCGGCTGCGTGAGCAGCGACTGGTAATCCGAACGCTTCAGCGACGGGTCGATGGTGACCATGCTCTCGACGCTCTCGACCCCCGCAATCCGCTTGATCCGCTGGGCGAGGTCGTAAAGATCTCCCACGCGCTGACTGGTGAGCGGACCCCCGGTCGCATAGCTGACGACAACGTTGAAGCGGGTCTGACCCTGCCCGGGAAACTTCTGTAACTGGTCGTAACCGCGCCGGGTTTCGGCGCTCGGGGGAAGCATCCCGACGTCGCCATTCGCGATCTTGATTTGCAAGAACGGCGAGGCCATCAGCAGAAGCAGCGCGACGATGGGCAACAGCACCAGCAGCGGCCGGCGCATGACGCCCAGGGCGAGGCCGTGCCAGAACCCGCGCCCCGCGGTGCGGCGCGGCAGCGGCAGGCGCACCCAGTTCACGCGATGACCGAGGATGGCGAGCAGTGAGGCAAGGAAGGTCAGCGCGTAGAGCACCGCGATCGCGACCACGATGGCGCCCGCGAAGCCCATCGACGCCAGGAAGGAGCCTTGGAAGAAGAGCATCGCGCTGAGCCCGATCGCGACCGTGACGCCGGAGAACGTGACCGCGCGGCCGGACGTCCGCATGCTGGCGATCAGCGCCAGCTCAGGAGTCCGCCCGTCGGACAGCTCTTCGCGGAACCGATTGACGATGAAGAGCGAATAGTCGATCGCCACGCCAAGACCGATCAGGGTGACGATGTTGGTGGAATAGGTCGAGACATCGGTGAAGCGCGCGAGCACGCCAACCCCGGCCAGGCCGCCGACAACGGCCAAGCCGCCCACCCCGAGCGGCAACAGCATGCTGATCACGGTCCCGAAGACGATCAACAGCAGCGGCACCAGGATGGCCAGCGAGACCAGCTCGGCGCGCTGCAGATCCGACTTCAGGTACTTGTCGAAGTCGGAGGCGACGGCGACGTTGCCCGTGCCCAGCACCTGCAGTTGATCGGAGGACACCTTGGCCCGAAGCTGCGTGTAGTACTGGCGGGCGGTGGCGTAATCGTCCTTGAGGGTGACCAGGGCGAAGACATGGTGACCGTCCTTCGACGTCATCGCCTTGGCCTGCTCAGCCGAAACATCGAACGGAGTCTCGATGCTTTTCACCCTCGAATCGTTCTTCAACGCCTGGAGGGCGGTGAGCACCGCTGGCTTGAACGCGGGGTCCTGGACGCCCATCGCCTGGCTCCCGAGGACGAGGACAAACGATGACCCGGCGCCGTTCTGGGGAAGCTGGCTCTGCATCAGGGCAACCGCGCGTCCGGACTCGGTATTCCCGCCGCCGCTGTTCTTCAGGGTGCCGCCGTCGAGGAGCGCAAAGATCGAGCCGGCCAGCATGAGCGCCGAAACGCCGAGCACCGGCCACCGGAATCGGTAGACGAACTGACCCCACCAGGCAAACATGTCAGCCCACCTGCGTCGACGCGAGCCGCGGTCGTGTGGCAAAAGCGATCGCCATTTCGCTCAGCGCGTCGATGGCCGCCTCGGCGTCGAAATCGGGGTCCATCACCTTCTGCAGGTAAATGCCGTGCAGGCTGCCCCACATGGCGGCGGCGATCGCATCCGCGGAGGCAAGCGGCGGCTGCGGCATGCCGGCGATGACAGCCTGGACGATACGCGCGACGAAGGCCCGCCGCTCCTCGATAAAGCTGCGGACCGCTGCCGCGATCTTGGGGTTGTGCAGTCCGACGCCAAACATGTCGAACGTCAGGAGGAAGAGGCTGCGGTAGGTCTTGAGCTCCTCCTTGGCCAGCTCGAATCCCGTGCGAGCCAGCATCATGTGGTCGAGGTCCTCCGGGAGCGGCCCGCTGAGGTTCATCCCCGCCTGCTCCCAGCCGTCCATCACGGGCTCGCAGCCGTGCTCGATCGCCGCCACCAGCAGGTCTTCCTTGGTCTCGAAGTAGTAGTGCGCCAGCCCCGGTGCCACCCCGGCTTCAGCCGCGATGTCCTTCATCGAGGTTTCGTGGTAGCCGCGCTTCACGAGCGTGCGGTAGGCGGCGTCGACGATCCGTTCCTTGGTTTGATCGGGCACCGGCTACTCCCCAGCGTTTATTTGGTCAATCAATCAAACGCCAGGCCCATTAAACCAAACCGGTGCCCCGACGTCAAGGTCGCGGCGAAGTGGCTAGCCGGCGACCGCAGGACGGAGCACCGGCTGGGGTTGGGCCGTGTACTCGGCCACCAACCGGTCGACGGTCTCCTTCCAGGTGAACTGGGTGGCGACCAGCCGGCTGCGGCGGCTGAAGCAGAGGCGTAGTTCCTCGTCGGCGAGCAGGCGACCGATCCGCTCGGCGTACTGAGCGGGGTCGTGGGAAACCAAGGTAAAGCCGGTCAGGCCATCCTTGACGATGGTGGGGAGACCGCCAACGCGAGCGGCAACCACCGGCGTTCCACAGGCGGCCGCCTCGAGCGCCACCAGACCAAACGATTCGCTGTAGGAGGGAACGACGCAAACCGCCGCCAGGCTGAGGTAGCCGGCGAGGGCGGGCTGTTCCACCGAGCCCAGGAAGCGGACCTGTCCGGCGATGCCGAGCGAATCGGCCAGCGCGATGAGCCGTGCCTGTTCGCCTCCGCTCAAGCGGCTCTCGCTCGCGCCGTTGTGGCTGTCGTCACCGATCACCAGCAGGACGGGCGGTTCCGGCTGGGCCCGATCGGCCGCCAGGTGCGCCATCGCCCGGATGACGGTTTCGGCGCCCTTGAGGCGCTCGAGGCGTCCCGCGAAGACGACCACCTGGGTGTCGCGCAGACCCAACCGCTTCCGAAGCGCCGCGGTCGGCCGTTGGGCGAAAACCTGGAGATCCACGCCGGGCGCGACCACGCTCAGCCGGTTTCGCGATGCGCCGTAGAGACGGATGAGGTCATCGGCCTCCTGGACGCTGGAGGCGATCAGGCGGTCGCAATTCCGCACGATCGCCTGCTCCACCGCGATCCGATGCTCTGGCTCGACGATCGCGCCCTCCGCCGCTCGCTCGTTCTTGACACGAGCCAGGGTGTGGAAGGTGTGGAACCAGGGCAGGTTCCACTCATCGCGTAACCGTGAGGCGACCCAGCCGGAGAGCCAGTAGTGGCTGTGAACCAGGCTGTAGCCAACTCGGCGGCGGCGCTGCTCGCTCAGGATGGCCTCGCTGAAGTCGGGGAGCAGGTCGAAGAGCCGCGCCTTCTCGATGTCCTGCGCGGGCCCCACGGCCAGGCGAGTCACCCAGCTCCGCTCCGCCAGCCGGATCCGGTCCGGCTCTTGCAGACTCGACCGCCGCGTGAAGACCTCGGTCGCGATCCCGCGCCGGCTCAGTTCCTCGCAGACGGCCCGCACGTAGACGTTCATCCCGCCGTTTTCGCCAGCCCCCAGGGCGGCGACCGGCGAGGCATGCAGGCTAACGATCGCGAGCGGTTTCAACTGTCGGTGCTCCTTCCTGGTTCCAGGGTCGCCATCCCATCGTCGCCGTTTGGTCATCGCGCGGTCAACTTCGAATGCGTACCAGCGCGCGGCAAAGTGGCAGCAAAGCTGCGCCGGCCGCGCGACGAGTTGTCGATGACGGCGCCCTGTGCTACCGTTGTCCGGATTCTTAGCCACCCTGGCCGGAACCCAAACTTACGATCCACCCACCGCCAGTCAACCCGCTGAGGCGCTTTCGGCTTCCCGTCCTGGTCCTCAGCCTGGTCTTCTGCTACGGGCTGATCGGCTACATGGTGCTGCTGCACTGGAACTTCGTCGACTCACTCTTCATGGTGCTGACCACCGTGACAACTGTTGGCTACGAGGAGGTTCATCCGCTCGGCGAGGGCGGCCGGGTCTTCACCATGACGGTCATCGTCCTCGGCGTGGGCACCATGCTCTACACGCTCGGTATCCTCGCGGAAACGCTGATCGAAGGACACCTCGGCCGGTACGCTAGGATGCGCGGCATGGAACGCCGGATCGCCGGCCTCACCGATCACTTCATCGTCTGCGGATACGGCCGGATGGGGACGCGCCTCGCCCAGGAGTTTCGCCAGCTCGACACGCCCTTCGTCGTCATCGAGAGCAATCTCGAACCGCTGGAGCGGCTGCGCGCGAGCGATCTGCTCTACGTCGAGGGGGACGCCGCCTCGGACGACTCCTTGCTCAAGGCCGGCATCCTGCGCGCCAAAGGGCTGGTCACCGCGGTCGACTCCGACGAGCGCAACGTCTTCATCACCCTCACCGCTAGGTCCCTGAATCCGGCGCTGCTGATCGTCGCCCGCTCCTCCTACCAGGACTCGACCGAGAAGCTGCGTCGCGCCGGCGCCAACCAGGTGGTCTCCCCTTACCTGATGGGGGCCCACCGGATGGCGGCGCTGGCGGTCCGGCCGGTGGCGGTCGACGTCCTCGATACCGTGCTCCACGGCGAGAACATCGACCTGGTCGTCGAAGAGTTGCTGGTGGTGTCCAGCTCCAAAGTGCTCGGCCGGACGCTCGCCGACTCGGGGATCCGGGAGGCGGGCGCGAACGTCCTTGCCATTCGCAAGCGCACTGGGCAGTTGCGCATCAACCCTCCGGAGACACAGGTGCTGGAGAGCGACGACCTGCTGGTCGCCATTGGAACGCGCAAGCAGATGAGCGCCGCCGAACGGCTGCTCTGACGCGCGGCGGGAGCGGTCGTGGCCGCCCCTAGGCGCCTCCTTTTTCTCTTTTCCGACACCGGCGCGGGCCATCGCGCCGCCGCCGAAGCCGTGGCTGCGGCGCTTAGCCGCCGGTACCCCAACGAGTTTCATGTCGAGCTCTTCGACCCGATGCGCGACCAGAAGCTTCTCGCCGGCCGCCTGACCGCGCTCTATGGCCCGATCGCGCGGCGAGTGCCTTTCTTGTGGGGCGCCGCCTACCACGCGACCAACCTGCAGCCGACCGTGCGCCTCTTCCAGCACGCCATCGGCCGAGGGTTGCGTCGCAAGCTGCGTCAGGTGCTCGAACCACGCCCCGCCCTGGTCGCAAGCTTCCATCCGCTGTTGAATCATGTCGCCGTCGACGTCATGCCCTACGGGGTCCCGCGCGTCACCGTGATCACGGACTGGATCAGCTTTCACCAGGCATGGACCGACCTCACGGCGGACTGCATCATCTGCCCCTCCGCTGCCGCCGTCGAGCTCTGCCGCCGCCGCGGGGTACCGGCCGATCGTCTCGTCAGGGCCGGGCTGCCGATCCATCCCCGATTCCAGGACGCGATCCGGGGGTTCACCGACAAGACGGCGATGCGGCTCACGCTTCGCCTGCGGCCGCACGCACCCACCGTCTTGCTGGCAGGCGGCGGCGATGGGACGGAACCGCTGCGCAAGTACGCGGCGGCGCTCGCCCGATCGCCGCAGGACATCCAGGTGCTCGCCATCTGCGGGCGGAACCAGGCGCTGGCCGAGCGCATCCGCGAGGATAATCACGTCGGCGTTCACGTCTTCGGCTTCGTCGACAACATGCCGGAGCTGTTGCTTGCCTCAGACCTGCTCGTCACCCGGGCCGGTCCCGGGATGATCGCGGAGGGACTGGCGTGCGGCTGCCCGCTGCTGCTAACGGGCTACTTGCCCGGCCAGGAAGAGGGCAATGTCAAAGAGGTGCTGGACCGCGGCCTGGGCCGCTACGTGCCGCGACCGAACAATCTGGTGGACGCCGTGACCGAGTGGTTTGCCAAGCCGCAGGCGCAGCGGTTGGAGGACGCGGAGAAGGTGCGCGCGTCCGCCGATCCCGGCGCTGCCTTTCAGATCGCCGACGTGCTCGTCAGGCTGACAGGCCGTGGATAGGAAAGCGTTTCGCTGATATAACGCCCTGCGGAGGTCATAATGCGACCGCGCTAGACGGCTGCGCTCGGGCAGAGCTGGCGGAAGTCGCAGCCGCCGCATTTCATGCGGTCCGGCTTGGCCACAAAGAGCTCGGCACGGATGCCCTCCGCCACCTTCATGATCGCCTGCCGGTCTTCTTCCAGCCGTTCCTGGGGCTTGTCCACGGTGACCCGCTGGCTGGTCTCGAGGTAGTAGTACGAGAGGCTGAGCGGATCGAAGCGGAAGACCTCGCGGGCGGCCAGCGCGTAAACGCCGAGCTGCAGGTCCCGCTGTAGCTCGGCGGCCCGCTTCGCCGAGCCCGTCTTGTAATCGATCACCTCGTAGCTGCCGTCGGGATGGCGGTCGACGCGGTCGATCCGTCCCGTCAGTCTGAGCCCGTCCACACGGAGGCTGAACGGCTGCTCCAACAGCAGCGGCTTGCTCAGGTCGCCCGCATCGAAGGCGCGGCGCAAATAGGTCCGACCCAGCTCCTGCAAGGAGGGCGCCTGCTCCGGCGCGCAAAACCGTTCTCTCGCCCAGGCCGCCACATAGGCCGAGTCCACCATCGCCCAGGTGAGCGGCGTTTCGCGTTCGATGCTTCCCAGCGCATCCTTGAGGGCCTCGTGCAGGATGCGGCCGAACTGCATCTGCGGCTTCGGCCGGGTCGGCAAACGGAAGACGAAGCGGTACTGGTACATCTGCGGGCAGCGCAGGTAGGTGTCCACCTGCGTATAGGAGAGGGCGGCGATCGGCGGTGCGTCGTTGAGCGGCAGCTCCACCTGGCGGGCGACTTCCACCAGGCCGCCGGCCGCTGCGGCCAACAGTTGCGAGCCGGCCAGCTCGCGCGCCCCCTCGCCGCGGACCGGCGCCAGGAACCGCGACGGCCGCCAGTCCTTGACGCCTTCATAGCGACCGGCCAGCGTGCAGACGATTTCCTCTCGGGCGCGCGTCAATGCGACGTAGGCCAGGCGTCGCTCTTCCGCGAGGTGCAGTTCGGCTGCGGGCAATTCCTCCTTCAAGAGCTCGTTCGGCAAGGTGAGTCCATCGCCTCGGCGGCTCGCGGGAAAGCGGCCCTCCACCAGGTGGGGGACGAGGACGAGGCCGAACTCCAGCCCCTTCGCCTGGTGCACCGTCATCAAGTGGACGGCGTTGACGGTCTCGTCCAACGGCGCAATCTCCTCGTCTGCCTGCGCCGCCTCGGTCGCGTCGAGGTGCTTGAGGTAGGCGGAGAGGTGGTGGTCGGGATGCTCGTCGCAGTACGCCGCGACCAGCTCGGCGAGCTTCTGCACGTTGGCGCTGACCTGCAATCGCTCGATCGGTCCGAGGAACCGCTCCAGGTCGAGGTAGTGGGTTTGCTCCATCACCTCATAGAACAGGTCGTCCACGCCCAGCCGCAGCGCCAGGCCATTGAAGCGGCGCAGGTCTTCGGTGAGACGGCGGGCGCCCACGTCGCTGGATTCCTGGAGGAGATCGAAGAAGCGCCGTCCGTCGTCCCGCGCCTGACGCGCCCAGCGGCCCGCTTGCACCGAGTCGACGGCGTAGCGCGGCAGGCTCAGCAAGCGCATCAGGCAGACGGTGTCGTCCGGGCCGTCAACCGCGCGCAGGTAGGCGAGGCAATCCTTGATCTCCGGCTGTTGATAGAAACCGCGCCCACCGCTGACCTGGTAGGCGACGCCCTGGCGCTGCAGCGCGCGGGCGAAGTTGTGCAGGTGCGCATTGGCGCGGAGCAGAATGGCGATCGCGTTTGGTCGGTGGCGTCCTTCGTCGATCGCGGTCTTGACCAGGGCGGCGACGGCGTCGGCCTCCTCGGTGACACTGTTGGCCGTCAGCACGCTGACCGGACGCCCCTCGCCGCGGGTGACGATGAGCCGCTTCTCCAGCCGGTCTGGGTCTTCGCTGATCAGACGGCCGGCGGCGCGCAGGATGGGACCGCGGCTCCGGTAGTTCTCCTCCAGCCGGATGACGGCGGCATCGGGAAACACGGCATGGAACCGTCGAAGGTTGGCGACCGACGCGCCGCGAAACTTGTAGATGCTCTGGTCATCGTCACCCACCACGCACAGGTTGCGCTCTGCTCCGGCAAGCAGCTCGAGCAGACGGCTCTGCGCGAAGTTGGTGTCCTGGAACTCATCGACCATCAGGTGCGCGAAGCGCGTGGACTGCCGGGCGACCACCGACGGTTCCTGCGTCAGGAGCTGCACGCTGAAGTAGATCGTGTCGTCGAAGTCCAGGCGTTCCTCAGCGAGCAGCCGCTCCTGATACTCGCCGTAGATCCGCGCGGCTTCCCGTTGGGCGGCCAGCACCGGATCATCGATCATCGCGTTGCCGTCCGCCCAGGCCCGGAATTCGACGGGTGAGACCAACTCCTGTTTCGCGCGTTCGACCAGCTTGAGCAGTTCGCCGATCCGCTCGTAGGGCCGCTGGGCATGGAAGAGGTGGGGCGGTCTTAGCTCCAGCAGGACGTCGCGCATCAGCTCCCACTTGCGGACCTCGGACACGATGCGGAACGCCTTCGGGATGCCGCAGAGCCAACCCTCTTCCTGGAGAAACCGCTGGGCGAAGGCATGATAGGTGAGCACGAATCGCTCGCCGGCCGGCAGGTAATCCTCCTGCTCGACCCGCTCGAGCACCTCGCGCGCCGCCTTTTCCGTGAACGTCAGGAGCAGGATCTGTTCGGCCGGCACGCCCTCCTGGCGAAGCCGCCGGTAGCGCTCGACCAGTACGCGTGTCTTTCCGGTGCCCGCTCCGGCCACGATCAGCAGGGGTCCCCGGGCATGGGCCACCGCGGCCCGCTGCGCGTCGCTGAGCGCGGCAGCGCTCGTGATCATTCCTCGGATTTCCCTCCCCTTCTAAGGGAGGGCAGGGTGGGGGCTCCCGACTGCCGGAAGCGGATCTCGCGCACCACGGGTGCACCAATGCGCTCGTTCAGCCGGTCGATCAACACGCCCCGCTCGAGATGGAGTTGATGCGCCAGCGCGGGACTGCTGGCGCTCACCAACAACGTGCCGCCGGTCAGCTTGAGCGCATGGGTCTCGCGGGCCAGGTGCTCACCGACCACCTGCGGCCACAGCCAGAGCGCCTGTGCCTCCCGCGTCCGCCGCGAGATGCCGAGCGACTTCAGCGCTTTGGGGAGCGCGGCCCCGATGCTACGCATGGATCCCGCCTTGTTCAACGCGGAAAATCGCGGCCCGCGCCAGGATGCTCTTCGGGAGGTCGTTGAGGTCGGCCGCCGTGATCAGCGCCTGCGGCCCCGGTTCGAGCGCGGCCAGCAGGCGTTCGCGGCGTGCCGGGTCGAGCTCCGACATCACGTCATCGAGCAAGAGCACCGGTTGCTCGCCGGTCACCTCGGCGAGATAGCGCAACTCCGCCAGCTTCAGGCTCAGCACGGCACTCCGCTGCTGTCCCTGGCTGGCATAGAGCCTCGCTTCGTGATCGTCGAGCCACACCTCGACATCGTCGCGCTGCGGTCCGACAGCTGTCTGTCCACGCGCGATCTCTTCGTCGCGGGCGTCGCGCATGGCAGCGCTGAGCTGTTCCACGACGAGCTCCAGCGGCGCCTCTCCGATTCGGGCGCCCGCGGGACTGTAGCGCAGTTCGAGCCGCTCCCGGTCGTCGCTGAGCTCCCGGTGGAACGCGGCCGCGATCGGTTGCAGCTCGATCAGCCGGCGCTGCCGCTCCACCATGATGGCCGCACCCGACTCGGCCACGGCGGTCGTCCAGACGTCGAGCCCATCGACCGGCTGGCGGCCCTCCCGAATCGCGCGCAGCAGGGCGTTGCGCTGCTCCAGCAGGTGGCCGTGGCGGTTCAACTCCCGCGCGTGGTGGTGATCGATCTGCGAGAGCAGCGTGTTGAGAAAGCGGCGACGCCCCTCGCTTGGTCCTTTGACCAGCTGCAGGTCATCGGGCCAGAAGAGCACGACCCGAAGCGACCCGATCATGTCGCTCGACCGCCGAGGGATGCCGTTGACGGTGAACTTTCGGGACGCACGCGAGCCGGTGGCGACGGAACTGAGGTTGATCCGCACCTCCAACTCCTCGGGGCCGGTGTCGGTCTGGACACCGCAGGTGACACGTGCGGCCGGCTGGCCGAAGCGCACCAGCTCGGCGGCTTGCTGGGTGCGTGGAGAACGGGTCAGGGCCGCGAGCACCACGGCTTCGAGAAGGTTGGTCTTCCCCTGTGCGTTGCCGCCAAAGAACACCGTGGCGGAGCGCTCCAGCGCCAGGTCCAGCTCAGCGTAATTGCGAAAGTCGAACAGTGAGACGTTAGCCAGGAACACGCGGTCTGCGCGCGGACTACATCGCCACTCTGACCGGCATGATGATGTAGAGGTAGTCGTCCTTCCCCACCGGCTTGATCAGGCCGGGGTTCAGCGGGCCGGTGAAGCCCACCTGGACCTCCTCGCTGCCAATGATGGCGAGCACGTCGAGAAGGTACTTGGAGTTGAACGCCACTTGAAGGTCCTGGCCTTCAATGGTCGCTTCCACGCCGGCTACGTTCTGCCCGACCTCGCTGGTGTTGGCCGTCAGCGTCAGCTTGCCGCCCTCCGCCTTGAACTTGACGACGTTGGCGGCATCTTTGGAAAAGAGCGAGACCATCTTGGTTGTGAACAGCAGGTCCTGCGTCTTGCTCGTGATCGTCGTCGTGCTCTGCCCCGGAATTACCTGCTGGTAGTTGGGATAGGTCCCCTCGATCAGCCGGCTCATCAGTTCCACGTCACGCGTCTTGAAGAAGACCTGGTTTTTCTGTGCGCCGACCGTGACCTCCACGCCATCGTCGCCGTTTTTCAGGATCCGGCTGAGCTCGCTCAACGCCCGCGCCGGGATTACGATCGTCTCGCCCTCGCCCGGTTCGGCCTGGACCGCCAGGGTTTTGACCGCAAGCCGGTGCCCATCGGTGGCGGCGAAGGTTGCCTTGCCCTCGTTCAGGTGCACATAGACGCCGGTCAATACCGGACGCCCCTCATCACTGGAGGCGGCGATCACCGTCTGCTCGATCGCGTCTCTGAGCTCGGCCTGGTCCACTTTGACTTTGCGACCATCGACGCCGGCGGGTACCGGCGGGAAATCGGCCGGGTCAATCCCGCGGATGTTGGCGTCGAACCGATTGCTCTTCACGGCCAGCGACTGGGTCTTCTTGTCCAGCGACATGGAGAGCGGTTCGTCGGGATGAGAGGTCACGAAGTCCGTCAGCAGCCGTGCCGGCACCGTGATCCCACCTTCTTCCTGGACCTCGGCAGGGATCACCTGCCGGATGCCAATCTCAAGGTTGGTCGCCGTCAGTTGCAGCCCGGTCTGGGCCGTCTGCAGAAGCACGTTGTTGAGGATGGGTAAGGTGGTCCGCGATGAGACGGCGCGGGAAACGACCTGTAACCCCTGTCCGAGGTTTCCGGCGGTAACAGTGACCTTCATGATGCTCCTGGTGTACACGACCCTGTTAATGAAACGACTTTAATTGAAAGAAGAGACGTAGTCGTAGGGCGGTGCACAACAGGGAAAAACCCCTTCTTCGCGTTCAAACCGGCCCAATTATAGCTTTCAAAAACTGTGCGTTCCCACCCCACGTATCCCCAGTCGAGCCCGATTCCAACAGTATCCACGTCCCTTGCGGCGCTATTCCACAGGCTCAATGCGAATAAAGAATCTCGCGAAGTTTTCGCAGGTCGGCCTGGAGGCGCTGGTCCTCTTTGGAGTCGGTCGAAATCTTCTCGTAAGAGTGAAGTACAGTCGTGTGGTCTCGTCCTCCGAACGCCTGCCCGATCGCCGGCAGTGAAGACGCCGTTTCCTCACGGATCAAGAACATCGCCACCTGGCGCGGGAAGACGATGTGCTTGTCGCGGCGCTTTCCCTTCATCTCCTCGAGGCTGATGTGATAGAAGCTGGCGACCGTTCGGGAGATTGTGTCGATGGAGAGTGTCCGATTCTCGGTTGATGGGATCACGTCCTGCAGCAGTTTCGCCGCCATTTCGACGTTGACGGCGCTGCGGTTGAGGGAAGCGTGGGCAATCACCCGGATGAGCGCACCTTCGAGCTCGCGGATGTTCTTCTGGATCTTGTGGGCGATGAAGGAGAGCACATCCTCCGGCACGAGTCGCGCATACGGCCCAACTTTCGACTTGAGGATGGCGACGCGGGTCTCGAAGTCGGCTGCCTGGATGTCCGCGATCAAACCCCACTGAAACCGAGAGCGCAGCCGGTCCTCGAGGGTGGGGATCTCTTTCGGGGGCCGGTCCGACGAGATGACGATCTGCTTGTTGAGCTCATGCAGGGAATTGAAGGTATGGAAGAACTCTTCCTGGGTCCGGTCTTTGCCGGCAAGGAACTGAATATCGTCGACCAGCAGGACGTCAACCGTCCGGTAGCGGGTCCGAAAATCGTTCATCCGCCCTTCCTGGATCGAGGAGATCATCTCGTTCATGAACTTCTCGCTGGTCACGTAAGCGACGCGGCGGCGGTGGTGCTTTTCCAGCACGGCGTGGCCGATGGCGTGCATCAGGTGGGTCTTGCCCAAACCGACCCCGCCGTAGAGGAAGAGCGGGTTGTAAGCCTTCGCGGGGGTTTCGGCCACCGCCCGACAGGCGGCGTGCGCGAAGCGCGAGTTGTTGCCGACCACGAAATGCTGGAACTGGAATTTCGGATTCAGCTGCGAGGCCTCGTGGAGAACCGGCTCCTCGGCCTCGGGTGGCGGCTCGTCGGCGACCGCCAGCGCTGTCCTGCCAGCAGCCGCCTCGGTCTGACCCGGGATCACCTCGAAGGCGACGCTGACATCGCCGGAGACGATCGCCGATAACGTCTCTTTGATCATCGCCGAGTAGCGGTCCTCGAGCCAATCCTTGGCGAGCTTGGTCGGCACGCCGATCTTGAAAGCATTCTTCTCACGGCCGACGAGCGAGGCATTCTTCAGCCAGGTCTCGTAACTTGGCTTGCTGAGCTGGAACCGAAGTTCCTCCTGCGCCGCCTGCCAGATTTGTTCCCCGTTCATCGACTCCTCCACACGTGCATAACGACTTCAGTGGAGAGCAGAGCCGGTGCTGCGCGTCAGGCCGCGAAGTCGGAAACGAGGCCCATGGACGGCGTGACCGAGACGGAGCTTATGCACAAGCTTCCCACAACAGTGGAGAAGTCTATCGAGGTCTCCCCAGCCTCATGTGCATAAGTTGTTGACGGTTGCTGCCGTAGCTCTCCAGGGCAGCGGAATAATAGCAAACGGTCACCGCGCGCGCAATCCGAAACTACGTACGACCGGCGGAGCCCCGCATGGTATGGTTAGGCGCCGAAAACGTTGAGGTCAGCATGAAGCGTACCCACCAACCAAAGAAGCGCCAGCGGGTCAAGGTCCATGGCTTTCGCGCCAGGATGTCGACCACGGGCGGCGTCAAGGTGATCAAGGCCCGCCGCCTCAAGGGCCGCCGCCGCCTGACGCCTACCTCCAGCCGGCGCTACCGGTAACCTCGCTCCGCGCGGGTGGAACGGCGGTCTCGGCTGCTCCGGTCGGCCGACTTCGACCGCACCCTGCGCTCCGGCCGTCGGGCCGCTTCCGAGTACCTGGCCCTATTCGTAAGCGATAATGAGCTTGGCCGGCCCCGGGTCGGCCTGGCCGTCAGTCGGAAACTGGGCAACGCCGTGGTCCGAAATCGAATCAAGCGGCGCTTGCGCGAGCTGGTCCGGCCGTTGGTGACGCGGGCAGACGGCGGCCGTGACGTTGTAATCGTGGCACGCGCTCGTGCTGTCGACGCGGAATTTACGCGGTTGCGCCAGGAGATGGAAATGTTGTGGGCGAAGCGGTGGGGGTCATGACGGCGATGTCGCTCGCGCTCCTCCGCGTCTATCGGGTGACGCTCGGTCCCCTCTTTGGCCTGGTCTCCAGCTGCCGTTACACCCCGACCTGCTCGCAGTACGGCTACGAAGCCATTCAGCGCTACGGCTGGTGGCGTGGCTGGGGCATGGCCTTCCGGCGGATCGCGCGCTGTCACCCCTTCCATGCCGGCGGCTGGGATCCGGTGCCATGATGTCACTCCTCGCGCTGCTGGCGACCCGCCACGAGCCCTGGGACACGCTCGGCGATCTCTGGCACCCGATCTGGCTGATCTGGTGGACCGTGATCGGCGTTCCGATCCATGCCGTCCTCAGTGCCATCCTGGGTGTCCTGAGCGGCAATCCGCTCGCGGAATCGATTGGCCCGTTCGGCATCGCCATCGTGCTGCTGACGATTCTCATCAAGCTGATCATCTCGCCGATCTTCCAGTACCAGCTGACGACCTCGCGCCGGGTCCAGGCGGAGCAGCGGCGGATCGCCCCCCACCTGGCCGCTCTGCGGAAGAAGCACAAGAAGGATCCGCAGCGCCTCAACCAGGAAACAATGGCGCTCTACAAGGAGCACAACATCAACCCGCTGGCGCAGATGAGCGGCTGTCTGCCGGCGCTGATCCAGTCCCCCATCCTGATCGCCCTCTTCTACGTGATTCGGGACGCCCACCAGACGTTACCGATCCACGATTTCACCTTCCTGGGCATTTATCTCGACAAGACCGCCCTGCAACATGGACAGTTCCCGCTGGCCATCCTGCTGCCAATCCTCGCCGGCCTCACGACCTTCGTGCAGACCAAGATGATGACGCAGCCCGGGCAGGTTCAGGATCCGACTCAGGCGGCGATGACGCAGAACATGACGCTGATCATGCCGGTCTTCATCGGATTCATCTCGATCAACTTCGCGGCCGCCCTCGCGCTCTACTGGGTGGTCAGCAACCTCTTCAGCATCGGTCAGCAGTACTTCATTACCGGCTGGGGATCGCTCTCCCTGCCGCCGGTCACACGTAGGGGGAAAGCCGCATGAGCAGCAGCAGCGACAGCGTGGAAACCACCGGAACGACGGTCGAGGAGGCGGTCGAGAAGGCGCTCGAGGACCTGGAAGAGGCGCGGGAAAACGTCGAAGTCACCGTTCTCGATGAGTCGCCGGAAGCCGCCCGCGTGCGGGTGTCGGTGCGCGAGACCTACGCCGTGAAGGCCCGCCAGGTGGTGGCCGAGCTCCTCTACAAGATGGGGATCACGGCGCAGGTGTTCATCAAGAAGGCCGACGACCCGGTGATGATCGATGTCGCCGGCGATAACCTCGGTTTGCTGATCGGCTGGCGGGGAGAGACGTTGCGCGCGTTCCAGACCGTCGTCAACCTGATCCTCAATGAGGGCCGCGTCGACCGGCGCCGCCTCGTCGTCGATGTCGAGCACTACCGCAATCGGCGCGAGGAAACCGTCAAGGAAATGGCGCTCCGGCTGGCGGAGCGTGTGCGGCGCACGGGCGAGCGGGTGATGATGGACCCGATGCAGTCCTACGAGCGACGCATCGTGCACATCACGCTCGAGAAGGAGCCGGGCATCCGCACCGAGAGTCAGGGGGAGGAGCCCAACCGCCGGGTCGCCATCCTGCCCGACGGTGTCACGGCCGCCCGGCGGCCGGCGGAGCGCCCGGTGCCCGCGCCCTCACCACCACTCACGCGCCAGGGCACCGGGTACGGCGACCGGCCCCGCTACGGCGACCGGCCCCGGTTCGGCGATCGGCCGCGGTTCGGCGAACGGCGACCGGGTTACCGCGAGGGCGAAGGCGGCGCAGAGACGCCCTGAGCGCCCCCGGCGTCGAGTTCGGCTCGGAGCCGGTACAGCGCCGCCGCCACCGCCTCAGCCGATAAGCCGTCGTCGAGCGCATCCTGGGCGCGGCGGACCCCCTGTTTGAGCGTCGGAGAGGCAGCCGCCGCGGCAAGGACCTTCAGCTCTCGCGCCACCTCCACGGGCAACCCCGCGCCCGGGTCCGAGTCGGCATAACTCCAGGCTTCAACCCGCCCGATCAGGCGATTGAGGCGCTGGCTGAATTCTAAACGCTCTTTCACGCTTGCGTATTATCCGACACCATATCGCTCACCATGTATACGGCCGCGCTGTCGAAATGTGACGATGCGTCGGCAACCCTACGATATACTCAGGACGTGCCCCAAGCTCGTCCTCCCTATCGTCTTTCCACCTTGCCGACCGGGGCCAGAGTCGTCTCGACCGACCTGGCCGACCGCCCCTCGATCACGATGGCGATTATGTTCAAGGTCGGTTCCCGCTATGAGTCTGACAAGGAAGGCGGGATCAGCCACTTCCTCGAACACATGTTCTTCAAAGGCTCGGCCCGCTACGGCGGCGCCAAGGAGATCGCGGAGGCGATCGAGGGGGTGGGCGGCGTTCTAAACGCGGGGACCGACAAGGAGCTCACGATGTACTGGGCGCGGGTCCCCAAGACGAAGGCGAAACTGGCCATCGATGTGCTCGGCGACATGTTGTTCCAGCCATTGCTCGACCCCGCCGAACTGGAAAAGGAGCGGCTCGTCGTCCTCGAGGAGCTCCGCATGTACCAGGACTCGCCGCAGGAGTACGTCCACAGTCTGTTCGAGCAGATCAGTTGGCCCAACCATCCCCTCGGCCGCGACGTGGGGGGGACCGAGGCGTCGGTCCGTGCCCTAGCGCGTGATGACCTGCTGCGCTACCTCGAGGAGCACTACCTGCTGCGCAACCTGGTGGTGACGATCGCCGGTCCCGTCACCCATGAGGAGGCGATCGGGTTGATCCAGCCCTATCTGAAGTCGCGCGGCAACGGCGCGGCACCCCCATCGTTCCTGCCGTCGGTCGGCAACGGGCTGAAGCCCAACGTCCTGCTCAAGTCGAAGAAGACCGAGCAGGCGCACATCGTCCTCGGCGTGCACGCGCCGTCCTATATGGACCGCGACCGACACGTGATCGACATCCTCAACTGTGTGCTCGGCGAGGGCATGAGCTCCCGCCTCTTCCTCGAAGTCCGCGAGAAGCTCGGCCTCGCGTACGACGTCCACTCCTACGTCAACAAGATGTTCGACACCGGCGTCCTGGGTGTCTACGCGGGTACCGAGCCGCGCCAGGCGGCGCGTGCGGTCGGCGCCATCGTCGGCCAGCTGCGCCGGCTCTGCACCGAGCCGGTGCCGAGTGCGGAGTTGACCAAGGCCAAGGAGTTTTTCAAAGGCCGCTTGCTGCTGCAGATGGAGAGTACCAACTCGGTCGCCACCTGGTATGGCGGCCAGGAAGCACTGACCGGAAAGATCGAGGGCGTCGACGAGAACATGGCAGAGATCGACGCGGTTACCGCGGACGACGTCATGCGCATCGCCAAAGAGCTGTTCAGCCAGGCTTTGCAGCTGGCGGTGATCGGCCCCTTCCGCAGCGAGGCACCGTTCCTCAAGCAGATCGCGTAACTCGCTGGGTTTCTTCCCGTCGGGTTTACAATGAATCGCCTCGGATGAAGTTGAACAGCTAAAGGATGGCGCAGCCGCACATGGCGCAACCGCCGGCGCCGGCGCAAGCGCGCCAGAAGTCTTTCCTCAGGGACACGCTCGAGATCGTGTTCCTTGCGCTCGTTTTGTACGTCGTCATCCAGTACGCCGTGCAGACCGTGCACGTGCTGGGTTCGAGCATGTACTCGACGCTGCATGACAACGACCTGCTGGTGGCGTCGAAGATTTCCTACAAGCTTCACCAGCCGCAGCGGGGCGACATCATCGTGTTCAAGCCACCCGATGAAGCCAGCCGCGATTTCATCAAGCGCATCATCGCGCTGCCGGGCGAGCGGGTCCACATCAAAGACAGCGTCGTCTACATCAATGGCCAGGTGCTGCACGAGCCCTATCTACCCGAGAGGTGGACGTACAACAACCAATGGCCGGCATCGGGGCAGGACCAGTTGATCCCACCGAATCAGTACTTCGTGCTGGGCGACAACCGAAACCATTCCAGCGACTCGCGCAGCTTCGGGCCCGTCGACCTGGACGCGATCCTTGGAAAGGCCGAGATCCGCATCTGGCCGTTGGGCCAGGTCGGGTTCCTCGGCGCCAAGCCGACCCTCGCTGCGGGACCATAGGCGGATGCAGCGCACGCTGGTCCTGGTCAAGCCCGATGGCGTCCAGCGTGGACTGCTCGGGGTAATCGTCGCGCGGCTGGAGCGTCGCGGGCTGAAGCTCATCGGTCTCAAGATGATGCGCCTCAGCAACGACGTGGCGGCGCGCCACTATGCGGAGCACCAGGGCAAGCACTTCTACGATGGCTTGATTGCGTTCATCACGTCGGGCCCGGTGGTGGCGATGATCTGGGAGGGGCGCGAAGCGGTGAGCGTGGTGCGCAGCCTGATGGGCGCGACCGATCCGCTGAAAGCCTCACCGGGGACGATCCGCGGCGATCTCGCGCTCGACCTCGGCATGAACCTGATCCACGGTTCGGACTCACCCGGTCGGGCGGAGACCGAAATCGCCCTCTTCTTCGAGCCGAGTGAGCTACACGACTACGAGCGCACCGCGGACCGCTGGATCCGCGAATAGCCGATACACGTGTAACCGCTAGTGCGTCGTGAGACGGCGCCTAAGCGCCTCGAGCTCCTCGTTGCTGTAGAACTCGATGGTCAACCGCCCGCCGTGCTTGAGCGGGGTCAAGACTACCTTCGTACCCAGCGCCCGGCGAAATTCCTCCTCGACCGCGCGGGTCTCGGGATCGGCGGCGGCCACCCGGCGCGGCTGCCTGGTGCCCGCCTCGGTGGCGCGGGCCCGAACCCACTCTTCCGTCTGGCGGACGCTCCAATGCTCCCGGATGACCCGCTCGAGGCCGACCAGCTGCTGGGCCGCCGTCGACAGGCCGAGTAGGGCGATCCCGTGACCGGCCGTGATCGCGCCGGTCTCGATCGCCTTGATGGCGGCCTCCGGCAAACCTAAAAGGCGCACGCTCTGGGCGATCGTCACGCGATTCTTTCCGATCCGTTCGGCGAGCGCTTCCTGGGTCAGCCCGAAGTCGCGCAGCAGCCGCTGAATCGCGCGCGCTTCCTCGATGGCGTTGAGGTCGGTGCGCTGCAGGTTCTCGACGAGCGCCAGCTCGAGCCGTTCCTCGAGGCGGCCGCCGCTGCCGGGGTGCACGATAACCGGCACTTCGGCGAGCCCGGCAATCTCCGCGGCGCGAAGGCGTCGTTCACCGGCAATCAGCTCGTAGCCGGCGAGTCCCTCGCGAACGAGCAATGGCTGCAGGATGCCGTGGATCCGAATGGAGTCGGCGAGTTCCTGCAGTGACGCCGGATCGAAAGACCGGCGCGGCTGCTCCGGGTTCGGTTTGATCTCGGCGATCGCGATCTGCAGGGCGAACCGGCGCCGGGCGCGATTGTCGCTCAATTCCTCGACGTACTCCCCCGACGGAATCAGGGCCTCCAGGCCCCGACCCAAACCTCGTCGCTTGTTCATCTGGCGATCAACTCCTTGGTGAGTTCCTGATAGGCGACGGCGCCGCGCGACGTCGGGTCGTATTGCGTGATCGGCATCCCATGACTGGGTGCCTCGCTGAGCCGCACGTTGCGTGGGATAACCGTCTGGAACGTCTTTTCCGGATAGCGTGCGCGAACTTGCTCGGCGACCTGGAGCGTCAGCGTCAAGCGGGGATCGAAGAGCGTCAGGACGATGCCGCCGATCTTCAGCCGTGGATTGAGCTCGCGCTGAATCAGCTGCGTGGTATGGGTCAGCGCGCCGAGGCCTTCGAGCGCGTAATACTCGCACTGGATCGGGATCAGCATGTACTCGGCGGCCACCAGGGAGTTCACGGTGAGCAAGCCCAGTGACGGTGGGCAGTCGATGATGATGTAGTCGTAGGCGACGCGCAGCGCCTCGAGCGCGTAGAGCAACCGGCGTTCGCGGCGCGGGAGGTTGATCAGCTCGATCTCGGCGCCGGCCAGCGATCGGTGCGACGGAAGGATGTCGAGGCCGGGGACCGCGGTGGGCCTGATGACCTCGTTGATGTCGTCGGCGTCGACGATGACGTTGTAGACACTACTGCTGAGCTCGCTGCGCACGATGCCCAGCCCGCTGGTGGTGTTGCCCTGCGGGTCCATGTCGACAATCAACCCGCTCAAGCCGAGCTCAGGAAGGTTGGCGGCCACGTTGATAGCGGTCGTCGTCTTCCCGACTCCGCCCTTTTGATTGACGACTGCGTAGACTCTTGGCAATTTGCTGGCTGGAACGCAGGACGGCGCTGGCCGAATTATACGGTCGGCCGGCGCAAACGCACGTTTGCACAAGTGGATGGCCTGTGCATAACTATCTCACCAGGTAGCCGATGAGGCCGACGGCGATGTTGTAGCCCGCGTGCGTCACCATGCAGGGCAGGGTGCTGCCCGAGCGAACGCGCAGCCACCCGAGCCCGAGCCCGAGCACGAACACCTCCAGTGTCGCGAAGGTGACGGCGTACTGGGTATGGAGCGCGGCAAACAGGATGGCGGTGACCACGATGCCGAGCCGAGGAACCAGGGCACCGCGGAACAGCGTTTCTTCCACGACCGCCGGTAGCAGTCCGAGCAAGATGACGCCGAGAGGGTTGTTGAAGCGACTGAACAGCACATTCGTCGCATTGGTGACCTGCTGCTGAGTCGACGGACTCAGTTTGTCCGCCACCCGCTCGATCCCATAAGCGACCGCGAGGAAGACGATGATGCCCAGCATCGCGACCAACCACCATCGCTTCTGACGGGGCGGGAGCAGGCCGAGGCGTTCGCTCGCCTCGCGGGGCGACCGGCGCACGAAGATCCCGACACCGACAAAGGCAAGGATGAGAAACGGAATGTCCTGCGACAGCAGGTCGGCAAGCGTCAGAGGTGTGCCGGGCTGCACCTGGGCACCGGCCTGTTGCGCCACCAGCAGCAGGCCGAGCACGACGGTCAGGTAGACGACCGACGAGCCGGGGCGTACGGGGATCACTCGCGCCACCGCGCGCTGGACAGGGGGCCACAAGTACAGCAGACCGAGGCCGCCGGCAAGCATCAGGGGAACGGCGAGAAACTCGGCGGCCCGGAACTTGTCTAGGCTCTCCGCTCCGGTCTGATACAGGAACAGGTGGGTCCCGGTGATCAAAAGGCCGAGCAGCAGCGCAAGCCCGGAAAGCGCGGCACCGGCGATGAGCGACACGATCCGCGCGGTCGAGTTGCGCTCGCCGAAGTTGGCGAGCACATACAGGCCGGCGACGACACCAATAAGGACGACGGTCCAGAAATCGACCGTGGCGTCGCCGCGGACGAGAAGGAGTATCAGGTCTTTGCCGGTGTCGTCGGCGCGCGGCCCTTGCCCTGACGGATATCGATCAGCTGCTGGACGAGGTCGATCGGCACCGGGAAAACGATGACCGTGTTCCGTTCGACCCCGA
>WNEY01000269.1_pt1 | contig 30176 bp, 22 predicted proteins | sample 5400531 | NCBI WGS metagenome assembly WNEY01 (sample SAMN13153338, study PRJNA577476) | soil metagenome | isolation source: 200 cm saprolite under Douglas fir tree site 1 | place: USA:California | collected 2015-04-18
GAGCTCCGCGGCGCAGCGCTCGACGCCATTCACAAGGAAGTGAAATGGATTCCGGCCTGGGGCGAAAACCGAATCGCGGGAACGGTCGAATCGCGGCCCGATTGGGTCATCTCGCGGCAACGCAGCTGGGGCGTGCCCTTGCCGGTCTTTTATTCGAAGGATGGCAAGGCGGTGCTCGACGCAAATTATGTTCGTAAACTGGCCGATCTCGTGGCGGAGCGCGGCTCGAACATTTGGTTCGAGTTGAACGATGTCGATCTTGCAAAAAAATTAGGACTTCCCGAAGGCACGACGCATCGCAACGACACGATCGACGTTTGGATCGACAGCGGCGTTTCGCACAAGGCCGTTTTAGCTACGCGTCCAGGATTGCGCGATCCGGCCGACATGTATCTCGAAGCGACCGACCAACATCGCGGTTGGTTTCAATCATCACTCTTGACCAGCATCGCGTTGAACGGACGCGCGCCTTACAAAACCTGCGTCACTCACGGCTTCGTTGTCGATCTTGACGGAAAAAAGATTTCGAAGTCGGGCGCCTACGACAAACCGATGGACGCCGGCCATTTCGTCGGCCGTCATGGCGCCGATCTTGTCCGGCTCTGGGCGAGCAGCATCGATTACACCGACGACGTTCCGTTCTCCGAGGAAATGTTTACGCGTCTCGGCGACACTTATCGCCGCATTCGCAACACGCTGCGAATTTTGTTAGGAAATCTGTTCGATTTCCCTGTAGCGGCGCTCTATGAGCGCCGTCGGCGGTCACAGACCGCCGCTACAGAAGATTTGACACTGATCGATCGCTGGATTCTGGAGCGGCTTGATCACGTAGTTGGTGATTGTCGATCCGCCTACGAGACGTTCGAGTTTCACAAGGTTTATCATACACTCAACCAATTCTGCGCCGTCGATCTAAGCAGTTTGTACATCGACATTACGAAAGACCGGATGTATTGCGATCCCGCAGACGCGGGACGCCGCCGCGCCACGCAAAGCGTTATGCACAAGACTTTCGACGCGCTTTGCCGATTGCTCGCGCCGGTCCTTGCTTTCACTGCCGAGGAGGCGTGGCGTCATTCGGGCAGCGGAGCTTCGATTCACCTGCTCGAATTCCCTTTGCCGCGCCGAAGCGAAGTGGAGGCGGGTCAAACGAAGGATCGACAGCGTGAAGTGAGCGATCAGGTTTCGGCGCTGCTGAAATTGCGCGGCGTCATCGGTCAGGCGATTGAGCGCGCGCGCCAGGAAAAAATGATCGGCAACGCCTTGGAGGCGGCGGTTGTTCTAAAATCGAATTCGGAGGTAACGACGAAGATCGACAAGGAAGAGCTCGAGGAGTTTTTTATCTTGAGCGATTTGACCATTGAGCAAGCGAAAGAGGCCAGCGCTTCAATTACGAAAACCTCTTTTCAAAAATGCGCCCGTTGCTGGCGCCATCGACCGACGGTCGGGAAGAGCGAAGCGCATCCTGATTTGTGCGATCGTTGCGAGGCTGTCGTGACGCGGGTGACGAATAAAGTTGGATCGACATGAAATACATTTTCTTTTTGTCATTGCCGCTCTATGCGCTTGATCAACTGACGAAGTCTTGTGTGCTTCGGTTCATCAAACCGGATCAGCCGCGCATTGTCATCGCCGGGTTCTTCGATCTGGTGAACATCACGAACACGGGCGCGGCTTTTGGCTCCTTCAAGAACAACAACACATTTTTTATCGCGATCTCGTGTCTTGCCTTGCTCTTTGTCCTGCCGCTGTTGGTCCGTCGTCGGACGGCGGATGTTTGGAGCGATATTTCCCTCGCCTTGCTGCTCGCCGGCGTTCTGGGGAATCTTACCGACCGCCTTCTCTACGGACATGTTATCGATTTTCTTCTCTTCGATCTGCATGTTCCGTTTGCTCATCCCTGGCCGGCGTTCAATGTCGCTGATTCCTGCATTTCCATCGCGGTGGTTTGTTTTATCATTCATTCCTTTCGCCCAAAGGACGCGGCGAGATCGCCCGAGAAATTGTAGAGCCGGCGGTCGCCTGCCAGCTTTTGCAGTCGGCAACCGCCTGAGACAGGTTGCCCTGCAATAATTAAGGAAATGCGACGGTCACAGACTGGCTGTAGTCGTCGCCCTGTGGGCGACGCAAATCCGAGTTTGTTTCGTCGCGGCCGTTGCGCTTCGCACAGCGGAGCGGCTACATTTGATTATGAAATCCCCGATGGAAAAAACGGCATGTGAAATCGTCGCCCAATTGCGCGGGCGTGGTCACATCGCGTACTTCGCCGGGGGCTGCGTGCGCGATATTGTTCGCGGCAAGACTCCGAAAGACTTCGATATCGCCACCGATGCGAAGCCGGAAGCGGTGCAGCAAATTTTTTCGCGCACCTACGCGGTCGGCGCCCATTTCGGTGTCATTGTCGTGGTGGAAAACGGTTTTCAATTCGAAGTGGCGACCTTTCGTTCTGATGATGTTTATGTCGATGGACGACGGCCGAGCGCCGTTCGCTTTTCTTCGCCGGAAGAGGACGCGAAGCGACGCGATTTCACGATTAACGGCATGTTTTACGATCCGGTCGCGGACGAAGTGATCGATTTCGTCGGCGGCCGCGCTGATCTTGAGGCGCGATTGGTGCGCGCCATCGGCGATCCGGCGGAGCGTTTCAAGGAGGATCGTTTGCGAATGCTGCGTGCGGTCCGCTTCGCCACGGTGCTCGATTACAAGATCGACAATCAAACGTGGGACGCGCTCGCTGCGAATGCGCCCGCCATTACCGAGATCAGCGCGGAACGAATTCGCGAAGAATTGGTGCGCATTTTCATTTCACCGAACCGTGTTCGCGGCTGGGACTTGCTCGACGAGAGCGGTCTTATGCGCGCGATCATCCCTGAGATGGAGGCGATGAAAGGTTGCGCGCAGCCGGAACAATTTCATCCGGAAGGGGACGTTTTTCAGCATACGCGACTGATGTTGCAACTATTGCCGGCAAAAGTTTCCGTGCCGCTCGTTTTTTCCGTTTTGCTTCACGATGTTGCCAAACCGCGGACGGCGAATGTCGATCCAACCGGCCGGATTCGTTTCAATGCGCACGATCGCATCGGCGCAGAGATGAGCGAAGCGATCATGGAACGGTTGCGTTTCTCGCGCGCGGAGATCGATGCGACGGTCGAGATGGTGCGGCAGCACATGGTTTTCAAAGATGTGCCCCGTATGCGGGTGGCAAAATTGAAACGGTTCATGGCCAGGCCAACTTTCGAGGACGAGCTGGAGCTACACCGGGTCGATTGCGCAAGCAGCCATGGCATGCTCGACAACTACGAATTTCTCGTCGGGAAACGCGAAGAATTCGCCAACGAGCCGATCATTCCAGCGCCGCTCGTGCACGGCGAAGATTTGATCGCGCTTGGTCTGAAGCCTGGCCCGAAGTTCGGCGAAATCCTCGAAGCAGTGGAAACGCGGCAGCTCGAAGGCGCCCTGAAAACGCGCGAGGAAGCGCTCGATTGGGTGAAGCGGGAATACTCGTTAGGCAAGAGGAATTGATGCGAATCTTGATGATCAGCGCGGAGGGTCCGCCGCTTGCGCGCGCAGGCGCACTTGTCGATGTAATGGACGCTTTGCCGCATGCGCTGCGAGCACGCGGCCATGAGGTTGCCGTGGCGCTGCCGTTTTATCGCGAAATTAGAGAGAATCCGGAATTCAAGGAAGACGACACGGGGATAACTGTCGATGTCAGGGTGGGGGAGAAAACTTACATCGCGGAATATCTCCAGGGCCGAAGCGCGAGCGGCGTCCAATTATTTTTCGTCCGGTGCGACGATTTTTTCGACCGCGCAGCAATCTATGGCGAACACGGTGTGCAGTACGAAGACAATGCCGCGCGCTTTATTTTTTTCTGCAAAGCCGCCGTGGAACTGGCGCGCCGCTTGAACCCCTCCCCGCAAATTTTGCACGTGCACGATTGGCCGGCCGCGCTCGTGCCCGTCTTCGTGCGTGCACACCATTTGCCGTTCGCTACCGTGCTTACGATCCATCATCTTGCCGAGCAAGGCAGTTTTTGGGGGCTTGATTTTCGCCTGACGAATTTGCACGAACGTTTCTTCACCCTTCGCGGAATCGAGTTTTTCGGGAAAGTGAATTTCCTGAAAGGCGGAATCCTTTTCGCCGACAAGATCACCACCGTCAGCGAACACTACAAACGCGAGATGCAAACGCCGGAGTGCGGTTGCGAACTCGACGGCGTGCTGCGCGAAAATGCCTTTAAGCTCACCGCGATTTTGCACGGCGCGGATTACGCCCGCTGGAACCCGGAGACGGACAAGCTTCTCCCGGTGGGCTACAATTCGAGTTCGCTCTTGGGAAAACAGATTTGTCGTGCCGCTCTCCTGGCGGGATTGCAACTTGCCCCGGCGCCCTCCGGTCCGGTTTTCGGAATGGTCACTCGTGTAGTTGAAGAGAAGGGTTTTCAAATTCTCGTGCCGGCGCTGGATCGGCTCCTTTCGGACGATGTCCGCCTGATCATTCTCGGCGAAGGCGACCCCGCATATGAGACCGCTCTGGCCGTCGCGGCGCGAAAATTCCCGGCGAAGTTCGCTTATCGAAAACATTACGACGAAAAACTGGCGCACGTGATTGAAGCGGGCATGGACATTAGCCTTATCCCCTCGCGGTTCGAGCCGGCCGGGTTGAGCGCGATGTACAGCCTGAAGTACGGTGCTCTTCCGGTCGCGCGGGCAACCGGCGGAATTCAGGAGATCATCGAGGACTACGATCCCACGAGCGACCCGCCTGAGGCGGGCTACGGTTTTCTCTGCTACGAATATTCTACGGAGGCGTTTTGGGATTCGATCAAGCGCGCGCGAGAGATTTTTCGCGAGCACGACGTCTGGGCGGAATTGAGGGAGCGCGCCATGGCGCGAAATTTTTCCTGGGAGGCATCGGCGCAGCGCTACGAGGAACTTTATGCGGAACTGGTCGGCGCCAGCGAAGAAGCGGCTGCGTAGCGATTGTCGATCTTCGGGTAGTGGCTCAGTTTGAAACGATTGATCACTTCAAGCGACATATTGCCCGCAAGGCCTAACCGAGACGGTGCAGCCGACGGCTCGCCAGGCGTCATGTTTACGATGTCGATGCCGCTGAATGGAGTGGCGGAGGCGCCTGCCCGCCGCCACTGCGCTCGTGTCGTCAGTTACGGGGTCACGTCGCCGTAGATGTTTTGGTCGAGCCCGCCCTCGTACGGACACGTGTCGATCGTGAAGGTCCCGTCGGGATTCTGCGTGCGACATTGGTGGACGTCGGCGCTGTCCGCGTCGCTGTCGCCGCCCTCACGCGGATCCGAACCGGCGACCACGTCCCGCCAATCGGTCCAGACGCCGTACGAGAACGTCCCGACCGAGCTGATGTAGAGATAGTCGCCACCGAAGGGGACCGTGCGACCGCTGAACTGCTCCCAGTTCGGATTGCTCGTGACCGTGCTCAGCCGCGTCGACGGCGACCAAGCCAGCGTCGCTGTCGAGCCCGAGGTGCCGAAGGCGTCGAGGGACGCAACCGTGCTCTTGTTCGCGCAGTTCCCGAGCGGCCGCGCCGGGTTGTAGCACGGGTCGTTCCGGCTGTCCCACCAGATCGCGTGCATGCTGCCCGCGTCCACCGAGATGTCCGGGAAGCGCTGCAGCCCGCCATGCGCGCGCGGGTCGTCGATCAGCAGTGGCGTCGTATGGGCGCCGGTCGCGCCGTCCAGCCGGAAGAAGTAGATGCCGGACTGACTGCCTACGTTCTGGTGGTACTTGTCCGGCAGGTCCTCCGAGGTGACGGAGCCGTAGGTCGTCCCGCTCGCCACCTCCGTGCCGGGGATCGACGGGTCGTAGACGACGTAGACATAGTCGTGCGCCTTGTCCGTCTGGTCGGCCGTCGAGCGCACCTGCGTACCCCCGCGCATGAACGTGTAGCCCGACACGCACGACGACGCGAAGTCGCCGCAATCACCCGCCACCCCGCCCCCGACGCTGATGTCGGTCGGGTCGTACGGCTCGAACGGCTGGACGACCTTCGGCGCCGAGAAGCTCGCACCGCAGTCCGTGGACGCGTTGTAGGCGATCGCGTCGGTGGTCGAGTTGCTCCGAACGTCCGCGAACTGGCGGTAGGTCACGTACACGTGCCCGTCGCCGGTCACGGCGATGTCCGGGAACTGGATGTCGTGCACCGTTTGGCTCAGCTTCATCGGGCTCGAGAACGTCCGTCCGTGGTCCGTCGAGCGGACGAAGTAGACGCTCGAGTTGAAGCCGCTCGGCCCGTTGCCCGTGAACCGCGCCCACGCGAAGTAGACGTTGCCGTCGCAGCTGCCGCCGGTGCGGTCGACCTCGATCGCGGTCTTGTCGTGGAATTTCCCCAACAGGTTCGGCGCCGCCGAGCCCTCCGCGACGTCGAGCGAGCGCACGAACTCCTTGCCGTCGTCCTTCGTCGCTCCGCCGGGCCCGTTCGGGTTCTCGTACGTCCCGACCCACACGTCGCCGAACGTCTTGGCCGTGCCTTCCGGATCGCTCGAACTTTCTGAGCCGGCGAAAAGGCGTCCGTCGTTGTCCCAAGCGAGTACGGGATCACCCGAATCAGCAGTTCGCAGGTGCGCACGTGCGGCGTACGGCGACTGATCGCCCTGGTACCCGGGGACGAGCGAACTGGTGAAGCTTGCACCTCCGTCCTCCGAACGGTAGTAGCCGAGCCAAACGTCCCCAAGCCCGAGAAACGTGCCGTCCGCCTGCAAGACGCCGCAGTAGTCGTTCGAGCTGCCAACGATGACCTGCGGGTTCCGCGGGTCGACCGCGACAGCGGGCTCGTTCTGCCGGCCGCGGCTCTGGGAGCAGGCCGTCAGGACGTCGTCCGTGTACGGCTGCGCCGTGACCAGGGTGTAGTCGCTCACGTACCCGCCGTTCGCCCCGTTGTCGTTCGTGAGTCGCGTGTTGGGCGGATCGGCGTTGAAGGATGCAATCGCGCTGACCACGGCGGCTCCGACAAGCGTGACTGCGGTAGGAATGCGCAGATGTGATTGGAGACGAGTGCGAGGAAACCAACGAGGAGTTTTCATATGTCTTGGAGCTACCGATAACGAGTTGAAGTTTGGGTAAATTTGGCTAAGTGCGAAACTCCCCAAAATCGAAACGAAAATGTCGACCATTTTGGTCGCTTTTTTTTTGTACTTTTTTGCGATCGAATTTTGGGAGTTGCTGTGCTTGGCTGCGCGCGAAATTAGTGTCCAATGAACGAGCCGCTCCCGCCTTATCGCACAAAGGCGTTCGTGTTCGCGAATCCTACGGGAACCCCGCTCGCGCCAGGGCGAAAGTGGACATCGACGCTAACGGCTTAGCCCAAAAGAATGCTTGCGCTGCTGCGCCGCCAATGTTCAGCGCCTCGCTGCGCCAGTGCCGATCTTCGACCCGACTTGCTAATCTTTCCGTCGCGCCTCATAATTTGCTCCCTATCCAAGCCAGGCGCGGTTAGCTCAGTGGTAGAGCACTACCTTGACACGGTAGGGGTCAGTGGTTCGAACCCACTATCGCGCACCATGCTCTCCTATAAACCATGTTTTACCATCCTGATCCGCAGAATTCCAAACCCCGCTAATGCCCAGCATCTCGGAGCTTCTCGCACAGGCTATTCGCGCCGCGACCTCGACCATTCAATCGGTTGCAAACTTGGAACAGTCGCTCGGTCGCGCCGCGGAAATGATCGAGCAGTGTTTGCACAACGGAAATAAACTGCTCGTTTGCGGCAACGGCGGCAGCGCCGCGGATGCGGCCGATTTCTGCACCGAGTTTGCGTGCCGATTTATTGAAGATCGACGTCCGTTTCCGGCAATGAATCTCGCGCAAGGCGGCAGTCTTCTCACTGCGACGGCGAACGATTATGGCTTCGAAGAAGTTTTTGCGCGACAAGTCCGCGCTTTTGGAAACGCGGGCGACCTATTGATCGCGATCTCAACCAGCGGAAAGTCGAAAAATATCCGGCGCGTGCTGGAAGAAGCGCGCGCTCGCAAATTCAAAACGATCGCGCTTCTTGGGCGCGACGGTGGATCGGCTGTTGGCCTTGCTGATGTCGATCTTGTCGTGCCCGGCGATTCGACCGCGCGCATTCAGGAAGCGCACAAGTTCATCCTGCATGTGCTTTGCGAAGCAGTGGAGCCGCAGCTCCGGCAAAAATAAATGCCGGTCGGCGTCGCGTTTACTGCGACTTCTTTAAGAGACGATTGCGAGCGCGATCGAGCTGCCGGCGTTCGTTCGTGGTCAAACTGCCAATCCCGGACTTCGAGATCTTATCGAGAATCGGATCGACCGAAGCATAAACATCATCCTGCTCGACGGGACGTTGCGCGTTTTGCTTTTGCACAATGTGCAGTTTTGGCCGCGGCTGGATCAGGCCTTTGAATTTATTCCACCAAACCAACTCGGGCCCGGCGCCGCGCAACTCAACGAACAAAAATGCTGCACCGATGCTCGTCCAAAGGACCACGAGAGTTTGCCAGTCGTGCGCAGCCAGAGCACTGAGCGTTCCGATGCCGGCCAAGATGAGCGCGACCCACTTTGTCATGATTCGGAGGAGAAGCTCGACGTTGGGATAAATCGTAGCGAAGGCGACAAAAACGGCGAAATGGAGCGGACCCGAGCCGCCTATTGCAGTCCGAGTGCCAAGTCCCCACAGCGTCAAGACTAGCGCCGGCGAGAGAAGCAAAACCAAATACAGCGCAATGTAAGCACGCCGTCCAATGAAGCGCTCCACTTCACGACCAAAAACAAATAACATGTACATCTCGATCGCGAACCAAAGTAGACCGGAGCCTGACGGCGAATGAATGAACGCGTAGGTGATGAGTCGCCAAACCTGGCCACCAGACCATACCGCCGCGCTGTCAAATATGAGGTAGCTGAGAACGGATCCACTGCTGAAAGCCACAAGAATGCAGGTGAGAATTGCAAGTGAAACATGCAGGCCGACCAGCATGGTCGTCACATCGACGGGATAACGTCCCATCCATGCGACCGGCCGATAATCATCGGAGGTGGTGACTCCGAACATGCTTCAATAAACAACCGACGTTTCGGATTCGCAAGCAACTAGACACAAAGTTGAGTCTGTGTGGAGGTGGATCAGCCGCTCCGCCGGGCGATGTCGATCTAATATGCCCCGAACTGGGGCGAAAATTTAACATCGAGCAAGGGGCTGCTCGATCCACCAGAAAAATTTCTTGGAGGAAGTGGACGAAGCGGCGAAAATTGAAATTCCTCTTCGCGAGTTCGCCCAAGATCGACAACGTTATTCATGAGAAACATCGCTCCCGCCATTTCGCCGCCAGCTGGAATCGGCGATCACAAACCGGCCAATCAAGCGGTGTTGGACTGGGTCCAGGACGTCGCGAAGCTGACACAGCCGGAGAATATTTTCTGGTGCGACGGGTCAGATTGCGAGAACGCATTTCTCATCGAGCAGTCGCTTCAGCAGAACGTGCTGATCAAGCTGAATGAGAAGAAGGTCCCGCGCTCGTATTTGCATCGCTCGAATCCGAACGACGTCGCGCGCGTTGAGCAATTCACTTTCATCTGCACGCCGACGAAAGAGGAAGCCGGTCCAACCAACAACTGGTCGGAGCCGGCGGAGATGTACTTGAAGCTGCAGACAATGCTCAAGGGCGCAATGCGCGGACGCACCATGTTTGTCATCCCCTACATTATGGGGCCAGCCGATTCGCTGCTGACGAAAGTTGGTTTCGAAATCACCGATTCAAAATACGTTGTGCTCAGCATGCGCATTATGACGCGCATGGGCGATGTCGCGATCAAGCGGCTCGGCGACGACGCGAACGCGGAATGGAACCGCGGTGTGCACTCGTTACTAGATGTCGATCCAACGCGGCGCTTCATCTGCCATTTTCCGCAGGACAACGCCATCATCTCGGTCGGCTCCGGTTACGGCGGCAACGTTTTGTTGAGCAAAAAATGTCTCGCCCTCCGCATTGGCTCTTATCTCGCGCGTAAACAAGGCTGGCTCGCCGAACACATGCTCATCCTCGGTGTCGAATCGCCCGAAGGAAAAAAACATTATGTCGCGGCCGCTTTCCCGAGCGCATGCGGCAAGACTAATTTTGCCATGCTCATTCCGCCGAAACATTTCGCCGGGTGGAAAGTGACGACTGTGGGCGACGACATCGCGTGGATGCAAATTCGCGACGGTCGCTTGTCCGCGGTCAACCCGGAGAACGGTTATTTCGGCGTTGTCCCGGGGACGAGTTACAAATCGAATCCAAACGCGATGAAATCGATCGAGCACGATACGCTTTATACGAATGTCGCGTTGACCGATGACGGTGACGTTTGGTGGGAAGGCAAGGACGGCGCGCCGCCCGCGCATGCGATTGACTGGCGCGGCAACGATTGGACACCCGATTCAAAAGAGAAAGCGGCGCATCCAAACAGCCGCTTCGCCACGCCGATGGGCAACAACCCCGTGCTCGATCCGGATGTGGAAAAAGGCGAAGGCGTGCCGATCAGCGCGATCATTTTTGGCGGGCGTCGCAGCGACACCATGCCGCTCGTCTTCCAAGCGTTCGATTGGAACCACGGCGTTTATCTGGGCGCGACCATGGCGTCGGAAACAACCGCCGCCGCAACTGGCGCTGTCGGACAGGTGCGCCGCGATCCGATGGCGATGCTGCCGTTCTGCGGTTACAACATCGGCGATTATTTTCGCCACTGGATCGAGATCGGAAAACGGCTGACCAATCCGCCGCTCATTTTCAACGTGAATTGGTTCCGCAAAGGCAAGGACGGAAAATTCTTGTGGCCCGGCTTCGGCGACAATATGCGAGTGCTGAAATGGATCATCGATCGCTGTGAAAAAAGCGGCGGCGCGGTCGAATCGCCCATCGGCTGGTTGCCCAGCCCGCACGATGTCGATCTTGCCGACCTCGATGTGGAGCACAAGTGCATCGTCGAGATTCTCGGGATCGATCACGAGGAATGGCAAAAAGAGCTCGCCGGGCACCAGAACTTTTTTGAATCGCTCGGCGGCGTCGTTCCCGAGGAGTTGCTCAAGCAACGCGAACAACTCGCCGCGCGTTTCAAACAATAAACTGTAGGGGACGCTCTTAGCGTCCCAAATGCCAGTCCGGCTCGGACGAAGCGAACCGCTTCCCCTGCAGAATTTGTGTTTTTCACGAGCGAAATTTGCGCATTACATCTCCATCTGGAATTGTCTCCAGTGGGTTCGAAGGTTAATCAGAAAAAATGCATCACCGAGCCTGCCGCGGTGAGTTGCGTGGAGATTTGCGGAGCGCGCCAGAACAATCTCAAAGGCGTAGATGTCGATCTTCCGCTCGGCAAATTGACCGTCGTCACCGGTCCGAGCGGCTCCGGGAAATCGTCGCTCGCTTTCGAAACCATTTACGCCGAGGGCCAGCGCCGTTACGTCGAAACTTTCAGCCCGTACATGCGGCAATTTCTCGACCGGATGGACAAGCCGCGTGTGGACGAAATTCGCGGAATTCCGCCGGCCATCGCGATTGAGCAATCCAACCCGGTCAAAACATCGCGCTCAACTGTCGGCACGATGACCGAGATCAATGATTATCTGAAATTGCTGTGGCCGCGCATCGCCTGCGCATTTTGTCCGGGCTGCGGCCGAGAAATTCGACCCGAGACCGCGAAGTCAATCGCCGATCAAGTTCTGTGTGAGCTGAACGGCAAGACAGTCCTGATCACATTTTGGGTCGGCGTTCCGGTAAAAACGGAGCCGCACGATTTCTTCAATTTCCTCCAGCAGCAAGGTTACCTTCGCGTTTGGATCGACAATGAAGTTGTGCGCGTCGATTCGGACAAGAAAATCAAACGGCTTGGTGCGCGCGTGCAGGTCATTCAAGATCGGATTGTAATCAGCGCGGAAAATCGCGCGCGTCTTGTCGAAGCCATTGAGACCGCGCTCCGTTTCGGCAAGGGGAAGATCAACATCGTTCCGACTCTGGAGGGACGCGCGCCGTCGCGTCCGACGAATGGCGCCGACAGCGCGGCGCTCTCCAAATCCGCAATTCGCGCTCCGCAATCTGAAATTCCATTTTCCACCGGCTGGCATTGTGCGCATTGCGATCTCGATATTCGGGCGCCGACTCCTGGTCTTTTCAGTTTCAACAATCCGCTCGGCGCGTGTCCAGCGTGTCGCGGGTTCGGTCGCACCATCGCGATCGATCTAAATAAAGCGATTCCGGACCGCAGCCTCAGTATCAAAGAAAGCGCGGTACGCGTTTTTCGCGGCGTCGAATTTGGCGAATCGCAGAAGGATCTGGTGCGCGCCTGCGCGCGTGAGGAGATCGATATCAACGCGCCGTTCGAGGAATTGCCGAAGGCCGATCAAGACTTCGTCATCAACGGCGAGAAGCGCAGCGACGGCGTGGACGATGATTACGATGAAGACCGCTGGTACGGTGTGCGCGGTTTTTTCCGCTGGGCCGAGAGCAAGACCTACAAAATGCACATGCGCGTCCTGCTCAGTCGGTATCGTGCTTACACCACCTGCCCGAGCTGCCGCGGCGGACGCTTTCAACCCGAGACGCTGAATTTCAAAATTGCTTCTGTAGCGGCGGTCTATGACCGTCGCAAAAATTCGAGCGACGCTCACAGAGCGCGGCTACAATTAAGTCTTCCGGAATTCGCCGCTCTTCCGATTTCGAGCGCGCGCGATTTCCTCGGCAAGATCGACATCTCACCGAACGACTCGACCGCGGAAATGCTGCGCGGCGAAATTTGTGCGCGGCTCAATTATCTTTGCGAAGTGGGCGTCGGTTATCTCACGCTCGATCGCTCCACGCGCACCCTCAGCGGCGGCGAAGTGCAACGCGTTAATTTGACGACGTGCCTGGGCGCGTCGCTTGTGAATACGCTTTTCGTCATGGACGAGCCCAGCGTCGGACTTCATCCACGCGACATCGGCCGGCTTGTGCGCGTGATGCATAACTTGCGTGACAAAGGCAACACGCTGCTCGTGGTCGAGCATGAAGAGCAAATCATTCGCGCCGCCGATAATTTGATCGATATCGGGCCGGGCCGCGGCGAGCGCGGCGGCGAATTAGTTTTCAGCGGAGCGCTTGAAGATTTTTTAGATGGATCGGGGGCTCCGCGCGCGATGCGATCCAATATGAGCCGCTTCGCGGCTTCGGATTTAACATCGCCCGCGGAGCGGCCGATCCACCAATCACTCACGCGCGATTATCTCAGGGGCCGTAAATCGATTCCAATTCCGAAATCGCGGCGAAGATCGACATCGTCGATCAAGATCACCGGCGCGCGCCAACACAATTTGAAGAATATCGATGTCCATCTTCCAATCGGCGTCTTCGCCTGTGTCACCGGCGTCTCTGGTTCCGGCAAATCAACGCTCATTCACGACGTGCTTTATCGAAATCTTCTGCGCGCCAAAAGCGAGTCTTTCGACCAGGAGCCGGGTGCCTGCAAAAGCGTGACCGGCGCGCATCGCATCCGCGAAGTGGTGATGGTCGATCAAGCGCGGCTCGCACGCACCCCGCGTTCGACCCCGGTCCTTTATCTCGGTCTTTACGATCGCGTCCGCGAACTTTTTGCCACGCAGCCCGAAGCGATGTTGCAGGGCCTGACCGCGGGCGCGTTCTCGTTTAATTCCGGCAGCGGACGTTGTGAACGTTGTTGCGGCACCGGTTTTGAAAAAATCGAGATGCAGTTTTTGAGCGACCTCTATGTGCGCTGCGCCGAATGCGAAGGCCGCCGCTTTCAATCGCACGTGTTGAAAGTGCGGGTGCATGGCAAATCGATCCACGACGTATTGGAATTGACCGTGACCGAAGCGATCCAATTTTTCGCGCAGATCGGCGAACGAAAAAATCTTTCCGAGCCGCTTGATGTGCTCGAAGAAGTGGGACTCGGTTACCTGCGCCTCGGCCAACCGCTCAACACACTTTCCGGCGGCGAATCACAGCGGCTCAAGCTCGTCAGGCATCTGACCGATGTGGAGGGACGCGCGTCGTCGCGTCCAACGAATGGCGCCGAGAGCGCGGCGCCCTCCAGCGCTTCGCTAGCGCGCGGCGACCTTTTTATTTTCGACGAGCCGACGACGGGACTGCATTTCGACGACGTCGCGATGTTGTTGCAACTTTTTCAGAGACTCGTCGCCCGCGGCCATTCGATCGTCGTGATTGAGCACAATTTGGAAGTCATCAAATGTGCTGATTGGATTGTCGATCTTGGCCCGGAAGCGGGGGATGAAGGTGGTGAAGTGGTAGCGACCGGAACGCCCGAGCAAATCGCGAAGATAGCGAATTCGCACACGGGGCAGTTTCTACGCGCGATTCTGGGGAGCGCAGGCCAGCGGCCTGCAGTTCGCGGCAGCTTGCCGCGAACATCTTATTCCGGAAACGGGGACGACGAGGAAGAGCTTGCGCGCGCCGCAGAAGAGCCGCCGGGCAAGCCGCCCGGCAGCACAGGCTGGCAGCCTGTGCTCCCCAGAAGTGGAAACGGCGTAATCGCGGTCCACGGCGCGCGCGAACACAATCTCAAAAACATCGACGTAAAAATTCCGCGCAATCAGATGGTCATCATTACCGGCTTGAGCGGCTCGGGGAAATCGACGCTCGCGTTCGACATTTTGTTTGCGGAAGGACAACGACGTTTCCTCGACAGCATGTCGCCGTATGCCCGGCAGTTTGTCGAGCAGCTCGAAAAGCCCGATGTCGATCTTGTCACCGGTTTGCCACCGAGCGTCGCGATTGAGCAGCGCGTCACGCGTGGCGGCGGAAAATCGACCGTCGCGACGGTGACGGAAGTTTATCATTTTCTCCGGCTGCTCTTCGCCAAAACGGGAACGCAATTTTGCCCGGAGTGCGATTTGCCCGTGGAGAAACAAAGCGTCGCCGCGATTGTGAAGCAGGTCGAAGCGGCGGCGAAGCGCGGCTCGCTCCATGTGCTCTCGCCGCTGGTGAAAGCGCGCAAAGGTTTTCATAGCGACGTTGCGCGCTGGGCCGAGCGTCAGGGTTTCGATACGCTTTATGTCGATGGCACACTCATTCCCCTGGCGCAATTTCGGAAGCTCGAGCGTTTCAAGGAACACACCATCGATGTCGTTGTCGGCGTAATCGGCGCGAAGCGAATTCTGAAAGCGCGCAATCTTGTCCAACGCGCACTTGAGATCGGGCGCGGCACAGCGCACCTGCTCGACACGAGGAATCGTCTCACGATCATGAGCACGGAAATGAGTTGCCCCGGCTGCGGCCGCGCATTTGAAGAGCTCGATCCGCGAGTGTTCTCATTTAATTCGCCGCACGGCGCGTGTGAGGAATGCGGTGGCTTTGGGGAAATCTGGAACCAGGATCTGCAAACGGGAGAAAGCGACGATGGCGATTCGGTTTTGGAAAATGAACTCGCGGCCGAGCGCGAGTCGGAATGGATCGAGGAAGAGGAAGCGCGCGAATGTCCAGGCTGTCACGGCTCGCGCTTGAACGCAGTTGCGCGGCATGTGCGCGTGCAAGATTACACGATCGATCAGTTCACGAATCTCTCCGCGGCGGAAGCGGCGCAGAAGATCGACCAGTTGAAATTCCGCGGGACGCAGCAGACTATCGCGGCCGACCTCGTTCCCGAAATCCGGCAGCGCTTGCGTTTCATGGAAGATGTAGGGCTCGGTTATCTTGCGCTCGGTCGCTCGGCGAAAACGTTGAGCGGTGGCGAATCGCAACGGATTCGCCTGGCCGCGCAGCTCGGCTCGAATCTGCGCGGCGTTCTTTACGTGCTCGATGAGCCGACCATCGGATTGCATCCGCGCGACAACCTGCGCTTGCTTGAGACGTTGACGGCGCTGCGTGAAAAAGGGAACTCGCTCGTGATTGTCGAGCACGATGAGGAAACGATGCGACGCGCCGATCACATTATCGATCTTGGTCCGCGCGCCGGCGTGCACGGTGGTGAAGTGGTCGCGACCGGCACGCTAAGCGATATCAAGCGCGCGACAAATTCCGAGACCGGGCGCTGTTTAAAGTTTTCACTCCGCCATCCGATCCGGAAATCGCGGAGGTCCCTGCAAAAGGTTGAGAGCTGGATCGAAGTCCGCGGCGCCCGCGTTAATAACTTGAAAGCTGTCCATGTTCGCTTTCCGGTCGGCCGGCTTTCCGTCATCACCGGAATCTCCGGCTCGGGAAAATCGACCTTGATGCACGAGGTGCTGCTGCCATTTGCTCGCGAGCAAATCGACAAGAGCGGAAATCGACGAAAGATCCGCGATCTATTTTCGAGTCGCAATGAAACTCCAATCGAGGCTGTTTATGAGGTTGATCAATCGCCCATCGGCAAGACTTCGCGCTCGACGCCGGGGACCTACATTAAAGTCTTCGATGAGATTCGGAATCTCTACGCGCAACTGCCGGTCTCGCGCGTGCGCGGTTATTCCGCGAGCCGTTTTTCTTTCAATGGGGAGGGCGGCCGTTGCGAAACGTGCAAAGGCCAGGGCGTGATCAAACTGGAGATGAATTTTCTGCCGAGCAGTTTTGTGCCATGCGAGGATTGCGAAGGCCGCCGCTACAGTCCACAGACATTGGAAGTCCTCTACAACGAAAAATCGATTGGCGACGTGATGGAGATGACGATCGAGGAAGCAGCCGAATTTTTCTCGGCCCATCCGAAGATCGAGAAAGCGCTCTCCTTGCTCGTCGATACGGGGCTCGGTTATCTTAAACTCGGACAGCCCAGCCCGACCTTGAGCGGCGGTGAAGCGCAGCGGCTCAAACTCGTCACGCAACTCAAGCGCGGCGTCGGTCGTGCACGAAACGAACGCATTCGCAAAATGCGCCAGCCGGGATCGACACTTTATCTGCTCGAAGAGCCGACCATCGGTCTGCACATGGCCGATGTGGAGTTGCTCCTCAATGTGCTGCATCGACTTGTTGATGACGGGAACACCGTCATTGTGATCGAGCACAATCTCAGCGTGATCGCCGAAGCGGATTATATTGTAGATCTTGGGCCGGAGGCAGGCGCCGAGGGCGGTGAAGTGGTCGCGTTTGGAACGCCGGAAAAAGTGGCGAAAAGCCGCATTAGTCGCACCGCGCCATTTTTGCGCGACGTGTTGAAGCCGTCGCGCGCTCGAAAAGCGCGAGCGCTGTAGCCGCTTCGCTGTGCGAAGCGTGGCGTCGCCACAGGGCGACGGCTACACGGGCCGAAGTGTTTATATTGCGAGCAGCGCTCACATCGCTGAAGATCGCACCAATGCTCGCTTACTACCTGCACGATCTTAATCCGTTGATCTTTCGCCTGTGGGATGATGTCGGTCCGCGCTGGTACGGCATGGCCTACGTCCTCGCCTTCATTTGCGGTTATGTCTTGCTACGTGTGCTCGCAAAACTCGGGTACGCCGATTTGTCACCGGCGAAAGTTGGCGATTTCATCACTGGTTGTGCGCTCTTTGGCGTGATCGTCGGCGGGCGGCTCGGTTACGTTTTTTTCTACAAACCGGAGATGCTGCGCGAGCCGTTATCGATCTTGCGTGTCTGGCAGGGTGGAATGTCGAGTCACGGCGGAATGATCGGGCTGCTGGCTTTCACATTTTATTACGCGCGTCGTCACAAAATTTCGTGGAGGAACCTGTGCGACAATCTTGGTGTGACCGCGCCGCTCGGATTGTTCTTTGGCCGCTGCGCCAATTTTATTAATGGCGAACTTTATGGACGCGCCGCAAATGTTCCGTGGGCGGTGCAGTTCCCGAAGGAATTGCTCGATCATCCAACCGAAGCGGACCGCGCGGTCGCCGCTTGCGTGCAGATCGATCCTTCGCTCACCACGCCGGAAGCGATCGTCGCTGCGGTCCATCGACAATCACAAGTGGCGGCGCCCTTGCGCTCCATTTTGACACCGCGCCATCCATCGCAGCTTTATGAGGCCTTTTCCGAAGGGATCGTCTTGTTCGCCATTTTGTGGATCGTGCGCACGCGCAGGCGACAACCAAACGGCGTTCTGACCGGACTCTTTTTCATTTGCTACGCGATTTTCCGAATCGTCGTCGAAAATTTTCGCGAGCCGGACGCGATGCTGATTGCCGGCTTCACCCGCGGTCAGTTCTTCTCGTTTTTTCTGATCGCCATCGGCATCGCCTTTATCGTTGCTGCGAAGATGCGTCCGACTTTTCCGAAGAAGATGCCGGTCTAACAATCTGCCATTCCGAGCGCAGTCGAGGAATCTCTTACGGTTATCCAAGCAATAGTGAGCGATGTCTCGACTCCGCTCGACAAGACAAAAGGTCACTTTCCCTTTCACCAGAATCCAGTATTACTTAAACAGGTGAAGCGGGCATGCTGATTCCGGAGTTGATTGCAGCAGGCGGTCTGCTTTTCGCGTTCGAGCACGCGACCGTCGCGGGGAAACTTGTCCTGTCGCTCCTCGCCATTGTCTCGGTTTTTAGCTGGTCGATCATGATCACGAAACTGCGCGTGATCCGGTTCGCCCGAAAACAAAATGCGCGTTTTCTGGCCGCTTTTCGGCAAGATCGACAACCGCTGCGGTTGTTTGAAAAAAATGCGCGCCTCCCTGGATCACCAAATTTCAATGTATATCGGGCCGGTTGTCAGGAAATGACGTTTCATCTGCTCGGCTCGCCTGAAGTGGATGAAACATTTCGCGCGCGACTCGAGATCGCCGATAAAATTTCGCCGGCGCAAATGGGCGCGGTCAACGCTGCCATGGAACGCGCCGTAGGCGAAACTGCGCTCGATCTGGAATCACAAATGATTTTGCTCGCGACCGCCGTGAGCGGTTCGCCATTTCTGGGACTGCTCGGCACGGTTTGGGGCGTGATGGACGCGTTCAGCGGAGTGGCCGTGGCCGGCACCGCCAGCCTTGGCGCGATGGCACCCGGCGTGTCTGGCGCGCTCATTACCACCGTCACCGCGCTCTGCGTCGCGATTCCGGCAATGTTCGGTTACAATTTTTTGGTCACCAGCATCCGTGCCATGATCGTGGAGATGGACAACTTTGCGGCCGAGCTCGCCTCCGACTTCGAGCACAAGTTTGTTGATCACGGCGTGCGCGAGCCGGCATTGCGGCGATGAGACGTTATTCGCAGCGCAATAACCTAGCGACGTTGAGCGAGATCAACGTCACGCCATTGCTGGATCTCGCGTTTGTCTTGCTCATCATTTTCATGATTACAACGCCGCTGCTCGAGAGCAGCATGAGTCTTGTCATCCCGTCGAGCGCAGCGCCGAATCCGCCGGTCAACGCGTCGCAAGTGCAAACGATCTCGATCGACCGCAGCGAGACGATCAAGTTCAACAATCAAGTTGTCGATCTTGAAACCTTGACCGCGCGGTTGAGTGAATTGAAGCGCGCGAATGCGGATGTGGCGGTGGTGATCCGGCCGGACCGCGAGTTGCCAGTGCAAAAACTGGTGGCGTTGATGGACGCGCTGCAACGCGCGGAAATCACGAAAGTCGGGATTGCTACGAAAGCCGAGGCGAAATAACGGTGTCGAAAGACGCGCGCTTCTGGCGAAACGTTACACTCATCGGGCTTGCCCATGTCGGGATCATCGTCGGATTGGTGCGGTGGAGTCGGGAAACAAAAAATGCGCAGGCCCAAAGCATCGTTTGGCTAAATGGCGGTGCCGGCGATAGCGCGGGCGCGAAGAGCGCGCCGCCTCCAAAATCGGCAAAAGCGCCGGCACCGCGGGCTGAACCAAAGCAAACGAGACCGGAAGAAACGGAAGAGGAAAAGCCGATTTTAACTTCGGCCAGGAGCGAGATTCAGTTACCCACACCCAAGCCCAGGGCAACATCGACAACTACTCCAAAACCGACTCCGGCGATCAAGGCGACGCCGAAACCCACGCCGAAGCCGACACCAAAACCAACTCCCAAACCAAAACCTTCTCCGAAGAAAACTATCCTAGCGAAAGCGTCGCGCAAACCATCACCGAAAATAAAACCGACCCCGGCGGAAACGGACGAACACGACGAACAAGCCGACGCCGATGCGGAAAGAAAGAAAATCGCCAAGGCTGCATTGGCGAAAAACGACTCAGGCAATGAGGAAAAACCTTCGACAAAAACAACAACGGCCCAGCCGGGCAGCGGCAAGGGGACTTCACCGGGCGCGGGCGGACACGCGGGCGGAACGGGCGGCCAATCGGAGTTCGGCTGGTACGGAAGTATGCTGCACGACCGTTTTTACAGCGAGTGGGTCCCGCCGCCGACGAACATTACTTCCGGCGCTAAGATTTCCGCCCTTGTAAAAATTCGGATCGAGAAGGATGGTCGAGTCTCCGGTTTCGAAATCATTAAACCCTCCGGCAACGCCGTGTTCGATGAATCGGTGGCGACGACAGCGAAACGTGTTACCGAAGTCGATCCTCTGCCGGCCGGCCTCGGCAACGGCGAGCATTACGACGTCAAAATCAATTTCGAACCGGATTCCGAATAATGAAACAGAAGTCAGAAATTAGCCTCCTGCGCGCCAAAGCCGCTTCGGCGGCGAAGCGAGGTCAGAGATCATTTTTTTTAATGTTCGCGTGCATGTCGATCTTGTCCGCCTCGGGCGGATCGATCTACGCACAGGAAGTGCCGACGATCACGGTCAGCAAGGGCGACAAAATTAATCTGACCGTTTCGCCGCTTAGTGGCAGCGATGGCGCGGCCGTGACGAAAACTTTGCAGAACGATCTCACGCTTTCCGGTTATTTCATTTTGGGCGGCAGTGCTTCCTACACAGCCCGCGGCAGCGCGAGCGCGGGCAATTTGCAAGGTCAGGTGGTCGATCACGGCGGCGGGACTGCTCTTGCGAAAAGCTACAGCGGCGGCGCGCGCGAAAATGCGCATCGATTTGCCGATGATATTGTCGAAACGCTGACCGGCAACAAAGGTTTCGCCACGAGCAAAATTGCGTTCATCGCCACGCGCAGCGGCAAAAAGGAAGTTTATGTGGGCGATTACGACGGCTCGAACGTCCGCCAGCTTACGCACGACGGCGTGATCAGTGTGCATCCATCGATCAGCCCGGATGGACGCCGAATCGCCTACACCGGTTATCAGAGCGGTTACCCGGATGTTTACGTAATCGATCTGGCGAGCGGCGCGCGCAATCGCATCGTCAACTTTCCTGGAACAAACAGTGGCGCGGCGTTTTCGCCGGAGGGGGGCCGTATTGCGCTCAGCGTCAGCAAAGACGGTAATCCGGAACTTTACACCGTCAGCGCCCGCGGCGGCGGCGCGCGACGGCTGACTCGCACCCGCGGTGTCGAGTCGGGCCCAACCTGGTCGCCGAACGGCGAGGAAATTATTTATTCGTTTGATGACGGCCGCGGTCCGCAACTTCACCGGATTTCGTCCGGTGGCGGGAATGGCCAGCCGATTGCGACCGGCCACGGTTATTGCACCGAGCCCAATTGGTCGCCGGACGGAAAGAAAATCGCATTCAACGTGCGCGGCGGCGGAGGATTTGAAATTGCGCTTGTCGATCTTGGCGGCGGCGGCACGCGTGTCGTTTCAGCTGGGGAAAATCCCGTTTGGGGCGCTGACTCGCGCCACATTATATTTGCTGAAGGCAGCGACCTTTATTTGCTCGATACCGTTAGCAGTCGCAAAAACAAAATTCTCGACGGTCTCGGCAAAATCACCGAGCCAAGCTGGTCGCGCTAGGTCGACAATCGCGTTCACAGTGACGTAAGCCACTGCTTTTGCGTGCTCTCAGTCACCGGTTAACCGCGCTTCCGCCAGATCGAGATCGCGTTGGATGCGGCGCAAGGCGTCGTCATTGATGACGTGGTCATTGCGCAGGCGAATGATCGTATCGCGTTCGATTCGCAGCGCCTCATATTGCAACTGCTGATATTGCGGCGTCGCAATTTCGCCGCTGCGATCGCCCGGGTTCTCAGCGCATCGCTGCAGTTGCTCGAGACGATCATCGTACTCGGCGCGCAAACGCGCGATCACGTCCGAAGAGAGTCCATCGCGTCCCGACACATTGTCGATGTAAGCGAGGGCGGCCGTGTTCGCGGCAAACCTGGCCGAGCGTTCTTCTTCGTCGGTCGCGCCATCGCCTCTGACCCCGAGTTTTCGAATCAAGGTCGGCAGCGTGAGGCCTTGGAAGACGAGTGTCGCGAGGATCACGGAAAAGGTCAGGAACAAAATGTAATCGCGGCCGGGGAATGCGCGGCCATCGTTCAACGCGAATGGCAGGGCGAAGGCCGCCGCGAGTGAAACAACGCCGCGCATGCCGCACCAGGCCACGAGGGTGACATGTTGCCACGGCGGAATCGGATCGCGGGCGCGGAGTTTTTTGCTAAACAAACGTGGCAAATACGTTGCCGGAACCACCCAGGCGATGCGCACGAGTATCACCGCGCCGCTCACCAATGCAGCGTCGCGGATCAGGCTGAGGAGCGAAGCAGCGTGCAGCGCGCGCAGGATTCCCGGGAGTTGCAGACCGATCGTGATAAACACGAAACCATTGAGTAAAAATACAACCATCTCCCAGAAGGCAGACGCTTGCAGACGGTATCGCGCGCTAACGATGAGCGGCGAGTGCCAGCCGAGAAAAATGCCCGCTGCAACCGTGGCGAGCACGCCGGAAACATGTAGTCGTTCTGCCGGCAGATAAGCGAGAAACGGCGTCAGCAATGAAATCGTGATCTGCACGGGCGGATCGTCGAGATGTCGATGCACCCAGCGCATCACGGCGCCAACGAGCAATCCGAAGACAATGCCTCCGGCGGCGACCCAGACGAACCGGAGCGTCGCATGACCGAGCGAGAAAGTTCCCGTCATGAGCGCGGCAATGGCGAATTGAAGGGCAACCAGCGCGGTCGCGTCGTTCACCAAACTTTCGCCTTCCAAAATGGTCTCGATGCGATGCGGCACGGAAAGCCGGCGGATCACACTCGTCGCGGCGATCGCATCCGGCGGGGAAACGATTGCTCCAAGCGCGAACGCGGCTGCCCACGGCAAACTCGGCGCGATCGAATGCGCCGCGCAAGCGATCGCGATCGTGGTGAAAAGGACCAATCCGATCGCGAGCAGCAAAATTGGTCGCAAATTGCGCCGGAAATCCCGCCACGAGGTGAACAGCGCCGCCGGATAAATGAGCGGGGGCAAAAAGAAAAAGAAAACAAGGTTCGGATCGAGCCTCACTTGTGGAAGATGCGGAATGAAACTGAGGGCAAGTCCGGCAAGAACGAGCACAACCGGATAGGGCAGCGCGAGCTTGCGCGCGACTACCGCCAATCCCGCTACCGCTGCGAATAAAAGGACAATGATTTCCGCCTGATGCATCGTAAGATCGACAATCGACCTTCAGTCCACGGACTGGCTGGACGCAAGCTGCATCCGCATATGCATCGTAAGCCTCTTACGATGCATGAAGCGAAAACGAGTCGGAACGATGCGAAGACGGCGCGGGTGCTTTTGCCCGCGCGCGGTTTGCTTGGAGTTCGGGCAAATGTTTTTCCGACCATCGGCAGAGCGCGTGCAGCGGTTCAATCAAGGTCCGCCCGAGTCTCGTGAGCGCGTATTCGACTTTTGGCGGAACGACTGGATGAACAGTGCGTTGCACGAGGCCGTCGCGTTCGAGACTGCGCAGGGTTTGCGTCAACATTTTTTGCGAAATCCCGCCGATCTCGCGTTGGAGCGCGGCGTAACGCATCGTGCCGCGAGCGAGGATTTGAATAATGAGCGCGGTCCATTTATCGGCAATGCGATCGAGCACAAGCCGGGACGGACATTGCGCATCCATCACCGAGGCGCTGGAGGAAGGTTTTCGCATATCTTTCTTCTATTGAATCTGCCATTAGGTGCAAGAAGAGAGTAACACCCCAGGCAGATCATACAGATAAGATCGGCATGTACTTGACTGCCGGTGCCGGCAACTTGAAATTTGATTTATGACAACTGCAACTTTCCCAAACGAAGAGGCGCCATCGCTCGGTCTTCTCTTACATGGCGCCAGCTCCGCGCCCGGATCTCCGCCCGTGCCGGGAGCCTCCGCCCCGGATGACTCTGCCTTGCTCGACGAATATTCGCGCACAGTCGTAAGCGTCGCGGAGCGCGTCGCGCCTTCCGTGGTCAACATCGACATCAAACAACAGCGGCGAAGCCGACAGGGCGCGCGCGAAATTGGCGGCAGCGGCTCCGGATTCGTGATCGCGCCCGATGGATTCATTTTGACCAACAGCCATGTCGTGCATGACGCGACACAGATCACAGTCAATTTGCCGGACGGCCGGGAGTATCCCGGGCGGCTGATTGGCGACGATCCAGAAACAGATCTTGCGGTGATCCGCATCGATGCGCCTCAGCTCGTCCACGTGCGGCTGGCTAATTCGGAAATTTTGCGGGTCGGGCAACTGGTGGTCGCGATCGGCAACCCGCTCGGTTTTCAGGCCAGCGTGACGGCGGGAGTTATCAGCGCACTTGGACGTTCGATGTATTCCCAATCTGGCCGTTTGATCGACAATATCATTCAAACCGACGCGGCGTTGAACCCCGGCAACTCCGGGGGACCGCTGGTGAACTCCACCGGCGAAGTGATCGGTGTGAACACGGCAATGATCCGGCCGGCGCAAGGAATCTGTTTCGCGATCGCGAGCAACACCGCGAGGTTCGTGGCCGGCTGGCTGATCAAAGACGGCAAAATTCGGCGCAGTTACATCGGCGTCGCCGGACAAAATGTGCCGCTCCATCGGCGCATCGTTCGCTTTTACAATCTGCCGCGGGAAACCGGCGTGCTTGTTGTTTCGGTCGAGAAAAGCAGTCCGGCCGAGCACGCAGGCCTCCGCGAAGGCGATGTAATTGTTGCATTTAATGAGCAACCAATTGGGAGCATCCACGAATTGCACAAGATGCTCATGGGCGACCAAATCGGCATCGCAGCAAAATTATTAATCATTCGGCACACCGAAAAATTAGGATTGTCGATCTTGCCCGCGGAATCGCGCCAGCCCGCTTGAGGTAGGGGCGCCGCGCTGCGGCGTCCTGGACAGCGCAGCGCGCTGTCCCTACCTTGCAACTTCGCTGTGAAAATTCTCGTCATTGGCGGCGGCGGCCGCGAACACGCGCTCGCGTGGAAATTGCAGCAATCGCCGGGCGTTAACCGAATTTTTTGCGCGCCGGGCAACGCTGGTACCGCTCAGATTGCGGAGAACGTGGCGATTCCGGCGACTGATTTGCCCGCGCTCGCTCGATTCGCGAAGGGAACTCATCTCGATCTAACCGTGGTCGGTCCGGACGATCCGCTGGCGGCGGGGATTGTCGATCTTTTCGTCGCGGAAAAATTGCGCGTCTTCGGCCCGACAAAATCGGCCGCGCGGATCGAGTCTTCAAAAATTTTCGCGAAGGAATTGATGCGTGCGCAGAAAATTCCAACCGCGAAGGCGAGCACATTTTCCGACAGCGACGAAGCACTGCGTTATTGCGAGCAGCTCCAGTTTCCAGTCGTGATTAAAGCCGACGGTCTCGCGCTCGGCAAAGGCGTGATCGTCGCGCCGGATTCAGCGACGGCAAGATCGACAATTGACTCGATGATGAATGAGGGACGCTTCGGCGAGGCGGGCCGGCGCATTGTGATCGAGGAATTTTTACGCGGCTCGGAATGTTCGCTGCACGCGTTGGTCGATGGAAAAAATTATCGGTTGCTCGAATCGGCGCGCGATCACAAGCGCGTCTTCGACGGTGACAAAGGGCCGAACACGGGCGGGATGGGCGCATTCAGCCCAGCAAACAATTGGACTCCCGATTTGCAATCGCAACTTGAGGAAGAAATCATGCCGCCCGTGTTGCGCGGGTTGCTCAAAGAAGGAGTCACCTTTCGCGGATTACTTTATCCAGGATTGATGATCACAAGCGACGGCCTGCGTGTGCTCGAATTCAATTGCCGCTTCGGCGACCCGGAGACGCAGGCGATTTTGCCGCGCATGAAATCGGATTTGCTGCCGTTATTGGAGGCGACGATCGACGGCAAGATCGACAATTGCACGATCGAATGGGACGAGTGCGTCACTGTTACCATCGTGCTCGCTTCTGGCGGGTATCCCGGCAAATATGAAACGGGAAAGCCGATTTCCGGCCTCGATAAGGCGACCAAGCTCAAGGACGTGCAGATTTTTCACGCGGGAACACGCCGCGCGGACGGTGAAATTGTGACTGCGGGCGGCCGCGTCCTGGCAGTGACCGCGCTCGGATCGACCATGGAGTCGGCTCGCATCCGGGCTTATGAAGCAGTCTCGGCCATTCATTTCGATGGCTGCCATTATCGGCGCGATATTGCTCTTGGCGCGGTTAGCGGATAACAATCGAGTAATGTTTCGATTTATTCGCCGGTGGGGGATTATCGTTTGCGTTTCGATAAGCGCGCACGGCTTCGCCGCATCTCCTGCGCCCTCAACTTCGGCGGCGCCCTTTCCAAGCGGCGCGCCGGCGCCAAATAAATATTCGGCAGAGCCAACGCCTTCGCCCTCTGCATCTCCGACGATGGAAGAACTGATCAACTCATTAAGCGCCGCCGATTTGCAGGCGGCGATCACGCTTTTGAAAAACAATTTCACGAATCCAGATGCAATTACGGAGATGGAATTAAATCGCGCGACCGTTGAGGGAATGCTGATTCGCCAGGCACACGGCTTGATGCTTTTGCCCCCGACGTCGCGTGGCGAAAGCACGCCCGCGGAAACTTCTTTTTACAGTGAGGTTTTTGACGGCCACGTCGGTTATGTGCGCTTCGGAGCGCTGACCAGTGCGAATCTCAAGGCGATGGATAAAAAGCTGGAAGAGTTCGGCGCGAAAAAAATCGGCGCCATGATTGTCGATCTTCGCGCCAGTGGGGCGAGCGATTTCGCGATCGCGGCGGAGTTTGCGAAACGATTCTGTGCAAAAGGCAAATTGCTTTTCACCGTGCGCAGACCAGCCGCGCGCCAGGACCGGGCGTTTTCTTCCGATCGCGATCCGGCCTTTCAAGGGCTCTTGCTGGTGCTGGTCGATGGCGAAACGGCCGGCGGCGCGGAAGCGGTTGCCGGTGCGCTGCGATTGTATGACAAGGCTTTAATCATCGGGCAGCCCAGCGCTGGCCGGGCGGTGGAGTATTCCGACCTGTCACTGCCGAGCGGGAAAGTTTTGCGCGTGGCGGTGGCGGAAGCGGCTTTGCCGGAAGGCCAGTCGTTGTTTCCCGATGGAATAAAACCCGATTTGCCAGTCGCGATGTCGGTCTCGGAGAAACGACAAATCTTTCAGTTGAGCGCCGAAAAAGGAATGGCGCCGTTTGTTTACGAAACGGAACGTCCGCATTTGAACGAGGCGGCGCTGCTCGCGGGAACGAATCCCGAGCTTGATGCGATGGAAGCACAGCGTCGCAACCGCGGCCGGGAAAAGCAGCCGGCGCGCGATCCGGTTTTGCAACGCGCGCTCGACCTCGTGACATCGCTCGAGATTTATCAAAAGCGTTAACGTGCATCCGCTCGAAGAACGCATCGGCTACAAATTCCGCAATTCGCTGTTGCTGGCGGAGGCGCTTACTCATCCCAGTCTCGGCCACGAGACGCAGCAACATCATTTTAATAATCAGCGCCTGGAATTTCTGGGCGACGCCATTCTTCAGCTCGTCATCACCGAACATCTTTACGGCAAATTTCGGGCCGAGCCGGAAGGACAACTGACGAAGCTGCGGTCGCGCCTGGTTTCCCGCGACACCTTGAAGAAACACGCGCTTGCTCTCGATCTTGGCCATTACCTGCTGATGGGACGCGGCGAAGAAGCGAGCGGCGGGCGGGCGCGAACATCGACACTGGCCGACGCGTTCGAAGCGCTGATCGGCGCGGTTTATTTGGATGGCGATTTGAAAACGGCGCAAGAATTTATTCTCGCCCAGGCTCGTGCCGATCTGGAGCAAATCGCCGAAGAACCGGTCGACATTAACCCGAAAGGTCATTTGCAGGAATTGCTGCAAAGTATTTCGCAGCAGAGTCCGGTTTATGAACTGATTACGCAAAGCGGGCCCGAGCACGAAAAAACATTCGCCGTGCAAGTGGTTTGGGAAGGAAAAGTTCTTGGAAAGGGCAGCGGCCGCAGCAAGAAACAAGCGGAAACGGCGGCCGCTTTGGAAGCGATGGAGTCGAAGCGCTGGCAAAAGAAACCGGGCCGCAAGCCAAGATCGACAAAATTGCCGCGGAAAATCAGCCGCGCGACGCGTAAGGCGAGTGATTGAGCGCGTATATGCTCGTCCCGGCAGCAGTTTGCCATTTCAGATGCCGTGCAATTGTCGTGCTTACGAATTTTTTTGCGGAGCGGACCGCCCGCTCCAGGGATAACCCGCGCGCCAGGCCTGCCACGATGGCGGCGGAGTAAGTGCAGCCGGTCCCGTGTGTCCGAATGCCTCGCGTAAACGGCGCGCTAAATTTCGTGATGCGTCCGTTGTAAAAAAGCAGATCGGTCGCTTGACCGCGGCGAAGGTGCCCGCCTTTCAGTAGAATGGGCACGCGATATTTTTTCGCGAGTTTTTCTCCGGCAGTCTGCAACGTGGCAAGATCGACAATCGATTTGCCGCTTAACCTGGCTGCTTCGTCGATGTTCGGTGTGATAAGCGAGGCAAGTGGAAAAAGCCCCTGTTCGTAATGCGCGATCGCGTCATCGTGCAAAAGCAGCTCGCCGCTCGTGGCGACCATTACCGGATCAATGACAAGGGGGGGAAGGCGCTGACCGCTCGCGGCGCGCTCGGTGAGCACACTTGCCACCGTCGCCACGATTTCGCCCGAGTAAAGCAAACCAGTCTTGATGGCCGCGATCGGAAAGCTTTCAAAAAGCGTTTCAATTTGCGCACGCACGGTTGCGGCGGAAACGCTGCCGATCTTGACGACTTTTCCCGGCGTTTCCGCAACGACACAGGTGACGGCGGTCAATCCATAAACCCCGAATGCGCTGAAAGTTTTCAAGTCGGCTTGGACGCCGGCTCCGGCGCTGCTGTCCGAACCGGCGATGGTCAGTACGACGGCTGTAGCGGCGCTCTGTGAGCGCCGTTTTGTTTTCCTCGCCATCGATTTCGGCAGTCATAGACCGCCGCTACAAGATCAGGCGCCATCGTTACCGATGGCTTCGACCGGGCAACCTTCCATGGCTTCTTTGCAGAGGGCTTCTTCTTCCGGGCTTTCCGCTTGTTTGTAAACGTAGGAATGCCCGCCATCATCATTGCGCTTGAAATTGGCGGGGGCGGTTTCGCGGCACAAATCACAGTCGATACATTGATCATCGACATAAAATTTTCCTGCGACGTTTTCGGCGTATTTGTTTGCGGCGTCAGCCATGGTTCGACCCTTTGAAAGAGTGGACTGGAACGTTAGGAGGAAACATCGGGGGCGCAATGAAATTTGCTCGTTGACGCGGTCTTGCGCAACCGCCAGACAGAGTGGCGGCGAATTATGTGGGGCGGAGTGAGATGAAAAAAGAGACGGCCAAAACGTTGCGAGCTTTTGCGATCGAGCTGGTGGTCTACGCCGCGCTGGTCGTGGGATACTTTTTCCTGGTGCTGCATTTCCTGGGGGAGGGACTGCATCAGCTCGAGGTCCGTCACCGATACACCTATGCCGGGGTCGCCCTTCTGCTTATCATCGGGCAGGCCGTCATTCTCCAAAATGTGACCACGCTTTTGTTGCGTCTCATTCGTGGTCGCGCGGGATAAGATCGACATGTTGTTCCCCATCTCCGACGCGCACATCAGTCCGATTTATCTGGTCATCGTCGGATTTGTGATCGGCATTCTGGGCGGCTTTTTCGGAGTGGGCGGCAGTTTCATCGCGGGCCCGGCGTTGCGGGCGGTCGGTCTTGATTGGAACTTTGCGGTCGGAACTGATCTCGCCCACATCGTCGGCAAATCGGTCGTGGCCGTGCGACAGCATCGCGCTTTCGGCAATGTCGATCTTCGTCTCGGATTAGTCATGGCCATCGGCACGATTGCCGGCGCGGAAATCGGCGCGCAGTTGATTCAAATGTTGAAGCGCGCCGGCAACGTCAATCTGGTCGTGAGCATCGTCTCGATTGCCGTCTACGTGAGCATCTCCACATTTATGATTTGGGAGAGTCGCAAAACCTTGCGCTCAAAAAAACGCGGCGTTGCTGCGCCGGCGACAGCGGCAACGAAAAAAGAGGATCCATCATCATTCGGACACGTCACGCGAAGTATTCAACG
>WNEY01000270.1_pt1 | contig 30161 bp, 29 predicted proteins | sample 5400531 | NCBI WGS metagenome assembly WNEY01 (sample SAMN13153338, study PRJNA577476) | soil metagenome | isolation source: 200 cm saprolite under Douglas fir tree site 1 | place: USA:California | collected 2015-04-18
ACCTGAGCACCGCGCCTGCCCCCGACCCTACCCACAGCTACCACAGGCCCTCTTCCCGAGAACTCAACGTGAATAAGTGTTACCCATGTTCCCGGTTAACTCTGTTACCTATGTTCCCGGTTGCACCGCGGAACGATTCCTGATCTCCACGCTGACCCAACGAAGCCAAGGATCATCACCGCCGAACAGCTGCTCGTTCGTGGGAGCTAGCGGTGTCCAGTACGGCGTCAAGTCGTTCGGTTGCGCGAAGGACTGGTGATCGCCTGGTCGCAACAATAGAAGGTACTCTGCACTTTGCCGGTAACCCAAGGCAAAGCAGTTTCCTGATCGACCCCCAGGCCGAATGAAATCGTATGGAACCGGCCGGTCGTTCGGGTCATCTTTCTGGTCCAGGTGGCCGTTGAATTCGAGGTTCCCCGAACCAAGTTTGCCCTTCAACACCGCAACAACAGCAAAGCGGATTTGCGTTCGGCTCCCAGCCAGAGTTCCTTCCCGACCAGGCCGATCGGACAATCGGTCAGCTCGAGCCCTCACGATGACTTGGGCTCGGCTCACCAAGTCCTGTGGAGTGGGCAGTGGCCCCACGACGCTGCAAGGCCAGGCCGGCGTGGCGGGCGTGGCCATCGTGATGAATAACAGAACTGCGGGCTTGAGCATTTTGATCTTGTGGTATGCCTAACGCTCCGGCTCACCTGCGGCGGCCGTTCAATCATGTATCGATCACCCAACCGTGGGCGGCCGCCGTCAGGTGCAGCCGGAGTTAGGCAGCTTGTCGAAGAGGAAACAACCGCAAGCTGCCACCCAAAGCGCCGAACAGTGCCCCGAGGATCATGACGAAGACCACTGTCCTAACGATACGCGAGCCTGTAGCCGGGTAGTCGGCGGGTCGGCCTGGACCGATCCACCATGAAATCGCCCACCCCACCGTTGATTCGACTAGGCCCACGACTGCCCCCGTCACAGCCGCCGACGTGACCGACCCACTTGTCGCTGAGACGAAGCCGACCACAAAGTAGATGGCGAACGAGCCGAACATCAATCTCGAGTATGGGAATCTAAAGCGCAGAGACGCCAATGACCCGATTGTGTCAAACGCGAGAACCGTCGCCCCGCCAAGAAAGATCACGACGATGTTCACACGACCTGCTCCAGAATGAGATGCGCTGACTGCCTAACTATTATTGGACCTGACCGATTCATCGCCTCGCGGCGAACGACGGTCGTCGACTCCGCGGTCCGCTGACTGCAACTTCTCGCTCATCCCCATGTTACCAGCCGACACACCTTCCGATGTGCGAGGTAGTTCGCTGCGAACGGCGTCATTATGTGCAAGCGAACGCAGCCAATCGCACCACGACCGTGCCCGTCGCCGGACGCAAGTCGTTGCACCACAAGACGCTCTGGGTTCCTCCGTTCGCCAAGGGAGGACGCTTATGTGCGAGCGGCCGCAGTTATACGCGGCGCTACGTTACAGCCGGTCGGCAGGACTCGTAACGCCGATCGCGCCCCGATTCAAGACGTGGGTGTAGATCATCGTCGTGCTGACGTCCGCATGACCGAGCAATTCTTGCACCGTTCGAATGTCGTACCCATCCTCGAGCAGATGGGTCGCGAAGGAGTGACGGAAGGTGTGGGAGCTGACCCGCTTCGCAATCCCCACCCGCCGGACCGCTGCCGTGACGGCGCGTTGAACGGCGGATTCGTGCACATGGTACCTCGACGGTGGACCGAAGCGCGGATCACGGCAGATCCGACCAGCCGGAAACACGAATTGCCAGGCCCAGTCCGTACCCGCGTTCGGATATTTTCGATCTAACGCCGCCGGAAGCACAACGCGGCCGAGCCCTCCAGCGAGATCGCGTTGATGCTGCCGCTTCACCTCGGCGAGATGCGCGGTCAGGCGCGCCTTGACGCTTCCGGGAAGCATGGTTCGGCGATCCTTTTGCCCCTTGCCGCGCCGGACGACAATCTGGTTCCGATCGAAATCGAGGTCCTTCACTCGCAGTTCGAGACATTCCTGCAGCCGGAGCCCTGCCCCGTAGAGCAGCGACGCGAGGAGCCACGCCACGCCCGTCAATTGATGCAACACCGCCCGCACCTCGTCACGACTGAGGATCACCGGCACGCGCGTCGGTGTCTGCGCGTGGGGCACATGCTCGATCGGGCCGGGGTCGACGCGAAGGACCTGCCGATAGAGGAACAACAACGCGCTGAGTGCCTGGTTTTGCGTCGACGCGCTGACGTGCCGCTCCACGGCGAGGTGGGTCAGGAATTGACGGATCTCGTGGGCACCCATCGTTGATGGATGCCGCTTGCGGTGATGGATGATGAAACGGCGAATCCACGTGACGTACGATTCTTCGGTCCGCCGACTGTAGTGCCGAAGGCGAATCGCCTCCCGCATACGGTCGAGCAGCTTCGGCTCCGACCGGGAAACGGTCGCGGAATCAAGCGCGATGTTCGTACTCATTCGACGACGATGCCATCGTCGTCCGCACCTTCGCAACTGGCCGAGGCCCGTGCGATTGACACGTGGCCCTCAGCACGCGTAATGTGAGGTCATCCTTCGTGGCGATGATTCGCCACTCCTCCACACGGCTTACGGTCACGTGGAGCCCGCTTCAAGCGCGTTGCCCTTAGGGTACGCCGAGAAGCACCCGCCGTATCCGAACCTCTTTTGACGCCCGCAGCCAATGCGAAGACGCTCGAGATGGCCTGAGGCCACTCGAGCCATCCGCAGGCAACGCGACCTCGCGCCTCGTCACCGCGAATCGGCGAAGCCGAACGCCAATCGAGACGCACGGCCAGAAGGACCGGCACATCCACCAGAACGCCGCTGGACGCGACTTCGTCGTCACGACAGGACGCCAGCAGGCTCACTCGTTCGAGGCTCGATGCGTCGCGACCATCGGGGCGTGTCGACATCTCGGCGTCGGCGGTCGATCGACACGCGGGCCCACGCGCACATCGGCTGGACCAACGCTACGCAACGATTCTTGTCGGCTGTGTCGATGGTTTTCGAAGGAGGCGCCCGTGGACGATCCACGTGACCGTGACGACGATCCCCGTGACGAATACTGCATCTACGAGCCTCGATGGAACGACCACGATCCGCGCGATCGCGACGAGGAGTCGCGCACGAAGGACCGAGATCGTGATCGAGACCGGGATGGGTCGTTCACGCCACGGCTTGCGTGTCAGTGTGAGAGTGTCGGTGTCACGATCGTGCGGCACATGTCCATCGCCCGGTGACCACGATCTGCGTGAGGCGCACGAACCGCGTCTGCCGTGCGATCTGGCGCACCTGCTGACACATGTCAGGCCCGATGTCACGCCGGCATCCGCGCGACGTGCTGCGTCCGAACGTGCTGCCCGGCCATCACGCGGCCCAGTGTGGCGCTGTGCTCGCCGCCGTCCATGCTCTGCGCTGCGCTTCGACCGCGCGTTCCGCGCGGCCTTCGGGCATGGACTGCGCCTGTGCGCAGCGCGTGACCGTTGCACTTACGTGATGGCCGGTTTATCCGTGTCTAGGGATGTGGTTGATGGCTGAGTTTGACGCGGGTTTCGCGTGGCGCTATGCTGCGATGACTTCGCCGATGCCGTCTGGCATCCCCTTCACGTCGACCGACGTGAAGCGCTGATCGAACGACGCCCTCAGGGCACGATCGACAGCATCCCGGACTTACTACACACGGTGCTCTGCTCGGCGTCGCACACCCCGCCTCGCCAGTGCAGACCGCGCGAGTGGTGCACGATCGCCATTACGGCCTTTGCTGCACGGCTCGCTCGATGTGGCTGTCACGTCCACTGCCAAGCGCAGTGTCTGACGCGCAGCCGCTGACGCATCGGTCGCGCACCAATCGTGCGACCGCGGCGCGAGGCGAAGACCTCCCGCTCGTCGATGTCGGCACAACGCCGGCATCCGCGCCATCGACACCAGCGCGTCGGCCACACAGGCCGTCGCGCTCCCGCGCGCACATTTCACCCGCGGTTTTCCCGCCGACCACGGCGGGCATGCGCTCGGAGGTCAGCATGAGGACCGAGTTGATGACAACGGGACGCGCGGCGCGCGGACGTCCCGGAACAGGGCAACACAGCAGCGCTGACGAGCATCCGCGTTCAGGGTTGCCGGTGCTGCTCACCGTCGACGAAGCGGCGGCGCTGCTCCGCACCACACGCCGCGCGATCTACGCGATGATCGAGCGCCGCCAGGTGCCTGGCGTGATCCGCATTCGCCGTCGCGTACTCCTGCGCGCCGACGACCTGCTACACTGGCTGGACCAGAAGCGCGCGCCATCGCCAGAGGAGTAACTGGCGATGAGCGTCACACTACGACCGTATCGACGTGGTGGCTGGGAGGTGGACGTCACCGTCCGGCTGCCGAACGGGTCGCGATTGCGAGAACGGAGCAAGGCTCCAGTCTGCGCGAAGTCGGCGGCCTACCGATGGGGACAGGATCGTGAGCGACATCTCCTTCAACATGGTCCTGCGGCACCGCGAAAGGAGGTTCCCACACTCGGAGAATTCGCGCCCAGATTCCTCGACGGTTATGCGATTGCAAACCGTTTGAAGCCGAGCGGAGTTGTTGGCAAGGAATCGATCATTCGAGTCCACCTGATTCCACTGCTCGGATCGAAGAAGCTAGACGCGATCACGAACGAGCACGTGCAGCGTCTGAAGCGCCAGCTGGTCGACCATGCGGCCAAGACCGTGAACAACGTGTTGACGGTGGTGAACGTGATGTTGAAGAAAGCCGTCGAGTGGGACGTGATCGAACGCATGCCCTGCACCGTGCGGCTGCTGCCAATTCCGAAGCCGTCCGCGGGGTTCTACGACTTCGACGAGTACGAGCGGTTGGTGGCAGCGACGAAGGATGGCACCGCGTTACTGATCGTCCTGCTGGGCGGCGAAGCAGGGCTGCGTTGCGGCGAGATGATCGGCCTGCGATGGGACGATGTGGATCTCGTCAAACGGCAGCTCCGCGTGGAGCGCTCCGAATGGCGAGGACATGTCGGCGTGCCCAAGGGCGGCCGCATGCGCTACGTGCCGCTGACCATTCGCCTGGCGAAGGCGCTGCGCGACCATCGTCATCTGCGCGGACTGCTGGTGCTGTGTCAAGCCGACGGATCCTCGTTGACGCACAACATGGTCAGCGACGCGGTTCGACGTGCCGCCCGCAGAGCGCATCTGAACGTCAGCGGCGTTCACCGCCTTCGGCACACGTTCTGTTCCCACCTGGCGATGCGCGGCGCGCCGGCGCGGGCCATCCAGGAGCTCGCGGGACATCAGGACCTGACGACCACGCAGCGTTACATGCACCTGAGTCCCGCAGCGATCGAAGGCGCGATCCGGCTCTTGGATCAGCCGAAAGCGGTTCGCGAAGTCGGAGACATTTTGGAGACGCCGGGAGGTGAAAATCTTAAGTCGCTACGCTAGAAGAGGATAGATGGTGGACCAGACGGGAGTCGAACCCGTGACCTCATGAATGCCATTCATGCGCGCTCCCAACTGCGCTACTGGCCCACGCTGGTGAGGTCTTGTAATCGTGCCGACGAACCTTAATGGTAGCGCGAAGGCCGACTGAAGGCTAGTACTCCGAGAACATCCGCTGGATCTCAACAGGATCGGTCGTGCGGGTGAGCGCCAGCATCAGCAGCACTCGCGCTTTCACAGGCGCGAGATCCTCGCCCGCGACGAACCGCCGCTGCTCGGCCGGCGTCAACGCGGCGCTGGCGTCCCCGGGCGGCTGCGGCGCGTTTGGTCCGCGCCTCGGCGGCGCAATCCGGCCGCTGCCCGTCCGCGTGGTCGTCACGACGATTGCGCCCTTCTTGATCGCGTAGACCTCGCCGTCCCGCTGCGTGCCGCTCGTCGCGCCCGCTCCGGCCCCGGCCACGACGATGCCTTGCGCGCCTTGGTCCGCGGCGGCCCTGATGAGATCGCCGTCCGCGCCCTGATAGGTCAGGAGCACGTCCACGCGCGGCAGTTTCGTCACCGACCTGATGTCGAACTCGCTCTTCGAGGTGTGGCGCTTGACGGGGTTGCGATAGAACACCACGCGATCGGCATCGACCACGCCGAGGACGCCGTACCCACGTGACTGGGACGTGTTCAATCGCAACGCATCCGTTTTCGTCACGTCCCGCGCCGCGTTGATCTCGTCGTTCAGGACGACAAGCACGCCTTTCCCGCGCGCATCCAGCGAACTGGCCACGCGGAATCCCTCGAGCAGGTTGGCCGCGCCTTCGTAGCCGAGCGCGCTCGCGTTGCGCATCGATCCGACGACGACGACCGGCTTCTCCGCGTGAACCGTGAGGTTCAGGAAATACGCCAGCTCTTCGAGCGTGTCGGTGCCGCTGGTGACGACGAGCCCGGCCAGGCTCGCGTCGGTGACAAACAGCTCGTTGAGCCGCCTGCTGAGGGCGAGCGAGTGATCGAGCGTCAGCTCGCTGCTGGCCAGGTTGGAAAACTGCTCGAACTCCGGCCGCGCGTACCGCTCGATGGAAGGCATCGACTTTACGAGCTCTTCCGCCGTGAGCCGGCCGCCGGTGCGGTTCGAGATCGTGCCGCCGGTGGCGACCAGCCGCACGCGCGGCACGTCGGTAGATGGCTGTGCGGCCGTTGTCGTCTGCGCAGCCGCGGCGGCGGGCCACAGCAGCGCAACGAGCACGACCCGAAGGATGACGCTATTTCGTCGACGTATGCAGTTCGGCATGGAACGGGTCGAGATTCCAGTCCAGAAACGTCCACACGCGGTTCCAGGAATCGCGCTGCTCCCGCGTGTTCTCGGGCTGCCACGTCTTCGGATCGACGCGGCGGTCGAAGGCGTGGCCTCCTGGCGGACTGTCGTACACCATCGTCTCGGCCAGCGCCGGCTTGCGGGAGCGGAGCGCGTCGACGAGCTGCATGTCTTCCTCGATGTTCACGTCGTCATCGTTGCGCGTGACACCGACGTGCAGCGGAATCTGCAGCTTGTCGATGTTGTACAGCGGTGAGCGCTCCTTGTAGACGTCGTGACGCTCAGCGGGCAGGCCACCGTACCGGTTCGCGGGATCGATCGCCTGATGCTGCCGCTCGACGCCCTTCCACGCGAGCCGCTGGAAAAGGTTCGTCACGGGAACCATCGCAACGGCCGACCTGAAAGTCGACGGGTTGCGGAAGACCGACAGCAGCGTGATCATGCCGCCGTGGCTCCAGCCGATGATGCCGATGCGCGTCGGGTCCACGGCCGCATATTTCGTCTTCAGCACATCGGTGGCCGTGACGACATCGTCGACTTCGGCGCCGCCGTAGTCGATGGCCTCGTAGAACGGCCTGCCGTACCCGATGCTGCCGCGGTATTCAGGGGCGATCACGATGTAGCCCCTGGTGGTCGCCTCGCGGATATACGGAATGTAATGCTCGTAGAGATGGCCGTGGATGTTCTCGTGCACCCAGACGAGCGCGGGATGCGACCTCGCGGCGCGCAGCTTGAGCGGCTGGAAGACGAACGCGGGGATGTCGATGTCACCCACCTTGCTCCGGTAGGTGATCTTGTCCATCTGCATGACGCCCTCGCTGGCGGCGCGCCACGTGTTGTCGGTTTCCAGCTGCTGCTGCAGCATGCGATCGAAATCGGGCTGGCGCTGTGGCGGCTGCTGACCACCGAGCGGGATCGGGCTGAAACCGACAATCAGGGCGAGCGCGGCGGCGCGGGCGGCTGAGGCATTCATGCCTCAGATCCTACACCGAGCCGGCGGGCTTCGAAGCGCGCGCGTAGGCGCGGGTGAGCCAGTCGCAGAGGTGCTGCGCGGCTTCGGTCGGCGTCGATCCGTAGAACGGCATCAGCGCGGTCGGCACGCGGGGGATCCGGACGATGTCGGCGCGCCAGCGATCCTGCGAGACCGCGACGACCTCGATGAGATAGGGGCGTCCCGCGATGGATTCTTCGAAGCGATGCACGACGGCGGTCACAGATGTGCGGCAGCTGATGTTGTTGCGGGCACGCGTGTGAAAAATATATGCGTTGCGTCGCAGCGTTCAAGCGAAGCGACCGACGAAACCCCGCGCTCATCACGCCCCGCGATCTTTTTCACGGCAGAATGGCGAAAAAAATTTCAGCTGTCGATCCGTCCACAGGAAATTCACCGGCCATCCACAGGTTTTCCACAGACGACCCAGAACGGGTTCGTGGCGGCGCGGAGGTGGTGTAATCTTGGAACTTGATGACAAGCCGCACGTTGGCAGCCGCGATTGTCGCGGTTTGCCTTGTGATTCCGGTCCGCGCGGCCGCCGCCGACGACTCTGCGACGCTGCTCCGGGTGTTTTTGACCGATGGGACGTCGCTCGTCAGTTACGGCGAGCCGGCGCGGGTCGCCGATCGGGTGATCTTCTCGATGCCGACGGCCACGACGCCGAATCCACCGCTGCACCTGGTGAACCTTCCGATCGCGCGCGTCGATTGGGACCGGACCAGCCGGTACGCCGCGACCGCGCGCGAGACGCGTTACGTGCAGACGCAGGCCGACGCCGATTACGCGGCGCTGTCGAACGACGTGTCGCTGACGCTCGACGAGGTGGCGCGGACCACGGATCCGCGGCGGCGGCTCGCCATCGTCGAGCGGGCCCGGACGACCCTCGCGGAGTGGCCGCAGAACCATTTCAACTACCGGCAGGCCGAAGTCCGGCAGATGCTGTCGATGCTCGACGAAGCGATTGCCGATCTGCAGGCCGCGACCGGCCGCGGACGATTCACGCTGACGCTCTCCGCCTTCGTCGATCCGCCCGCGATCGTCGAGCCGCTCCTGCCGCCGCCGACACCGAGGGAAGCGATCGAGCAGGTGCTGGTCGCAGCGCGCGTCGTGGACACGCCGGCCGAGCGCACGTCGCTGCTGGCGACCGCCGTGGCCGCCATCGATCGTGAGGATGGGCTGGTGCCCGCCGACTGGGCCGCCACGACCCGGGCCGAGGCGGCGGCGGAGATAGTCGGCGAGCTGCGTGTCGATCGATCCTATCAGTCCCTGACCGCCCAGATGATGTGGCTGGCGAGTCGCCGTGCGCGCGCCGCCGACGTCCGCGGACTGGAACGGCTGGTTCGGGTCGTCTACCAGCGCGACGCGGCGCTGGGCGCCAGACGGCCCGACGCGGTCAACGCGCTGGTGGCGGCGGTCGAGGAGAGGCTCGACGCCGCCCGCAGGCTTCGGCTGGCACGCGATCGTTTCGCGTTGCGCGCGCCGGTGCTCCATGAGTACAACCTCGCGATACGCGCGCCGATTGATCTGTTCGCGCAGCTGAAGCCGGGCCTCGAGTCGGTCAAGGCGCTTTCAGGGTCGTCGCCCGCGGCGCTCAGCGCGATCGAGCGCACCGTGGCGCAGATCCTGGAGCTGGCGTCGACCATCGTGCCGCCCGAAGAAGTGGCCGCCGCCCATGCGCTCCTCATGAGTGCGGCGCAGCTCGCAGGCAACGCGGCGCAGATCCGGCGCGAGGCGGCGCTCGCCGGCGACATGGCCCGAGCCTGGGACGCTTCGTCGGCCGCCGCCGGCGCCCTGATGCTCGGCGCGAAGGCTCGCACGGACATGCAAGCATTGCTGCGGCCGCCTCAACTCAGGTGATCACGCCCCGCCGGACGCAGCTCGTCCGCGTCGCAGACTTACAGGCGTTTCGACAGAGCATCATGCGCCTCGTCGTTCAGGGTTCAGAGCTCACGAACCCTGACCCCGTTTTCGTCGTTGTTCCGACCCGCGGAGCGGCGCGGCAGCTCGAACACGGAACGACAAAGGGGTACGGCGCCTTTTTCGTCACGCGTGAGGAGCTGTACGACGCGATGCACGCCCGGCTGGCGCATCCGCCGCGGCGGCTCACGGCGGTCGAGCGGGACGTCATGGCGCAAGCCGCCGCGCGCGCGGCCGCGCAGCGGAGCGGCGCTCGCGCGATCCCGCTGCGCCCGGGGCTGATTGCGGAGATGCTGCGCTTCTACGATCACCTGCGCCGCCAGTCGCAGCAGGTGAAACGATTCGAGGAGCTGATTGACGAGGCACTGGGCGCCGACGATCTGGATCGCGCTGCCGAGCGGATGCGCGCGCAGACGCGGTTTCTCGCCGACGCGTTTCGCGAGTACGAGCGTCTCGTGCGCGATTCGGCCGGCTGTGACGAGCACACGCTCCGTGATTACCTGATCGCTGAACCCGCCGCCGATCCGATTCGCCACGTGCTCGTCACGGTGCCCGACTGGATCGCCGATGCCGAGGGGCTCTACGTCGCCGATTTCGATCTGCTGACGCGGCTCCCCGGGCTCCTGAAGCTCGACGCCGTGTCGACTGAGCGGGTTCTCGCGTCGGGCTACCACGAGCGGCTGCACACGTGGTGGCCCGGGCTCGAGGAAGTAAACGTCGGCGCGACGGGGTCCAAACCCGTGCTGATGACCCCGCCCGGCGCTTCCTCCGGCGAACCGTGGTGGACGCTTCGCGATCGGGAAGAAGAGCTCGTCGCGATTGCGCGACAGCTGAAAGCCGACCGTCGAGGCAATCACGCCACTCCGCTGGCGCGCACCGCCGTTGTCTTCAAACGTCCCTTGCCGTATCTGTATGCGGCCGCCGAAATCTTCCGTGCCGCTGGCATCCCCTATCAAGCGTCCGATGCCCTGCCGCTCGCGGCGGAGCCGACCGCGGCGGCGCTCGATCTCCTGCTCGAGGCCGTCGCGGTGAATTTCACGCGCGGCTCGCTCGTCGCGTTGCTGCGATCGCCGCACTTCGTCTTCCGTCCTGGTGGCGTCGAGCTCACTCGTGAATCCGTGAGCGCGCTCGATCGGCGGCTGAGCCAGGCGAGGTACCTCGGCGACGTCGAGCGGTTGGAAGCGCTGGCCGATGCCGCCAGCTCGCCTGCGCTGCGCGCGGCGCTCGAGGTCGCGCGCGAGCTTGCGCCGCTGGCAGTGGCGCGTCCGGCCTCGCAGCAGCTCCGCCTGCTGCTCGCGTGCTGGACCGCGCACGCGCGGCCGATCTCGGACGACGATCGGTTCGCCTCTCGCGAGCGGCGCGCACGCGCGACCATTGCCGGCACGCTCACGACGCTTGCCGACGCGCATGCCGCGCACGACGATCCGCCATGGACAATCGACGAGACCGGTCCCGCCGTCCGCCGCTGGATTGAAGAGCAGACCTTCGACCCGGCGGGCGCCGATACCGCCGGCGGCCTTCATCTCGTCGACGACCAGGCGGTCCGCTACGGTGATTTCGACGATGTGGCGATCGTGGGCATGGTCGACACCGACTGGCCGCAGCGCCCGCGGCGCAACATTTTCTATCCACCGTCGCTGCTGAGGTCGCTCGGATGGCCGTCCGAGAAGGATCGCCGCGCGGCGGCGGATGCGCGATTCCTCGATCTGCTGGAGTCCCCGTCGCGCCGCACGATGGTTTCGACGTTCACGCTCGACGATGACGCGCTCGTGTCCCGATCCATGCAGCTCGACGAGATGCCCCGGGCGCGGTTGTCGACGATCGCGAGCCCGCCGCTCGAGAACGCACGCGTGTTCACCGACGAAGCGCTGTCGCTGGAGCCGATCGTTCTCGATCCGTTCGAAGGAGATGCGCGCAGCTGGGCCGGGCTGCGAATCGGCCGCTCGCCCGCCGACGCGCCGGAATTCCACGGAACCGTACGGGGGACGGGTCTCCGTTCAGTGCAGAGTGCACGGCACCGAGACCCGTCCCCCGGTCTCGGCTCAGCGCAGAGCGCCGTACTCCGGTCAGTACAGCGCGCGCCGGACGGACACCCGTCCCCCTGGTCGGTGAGCGCCATCGAGACGTATCTCGACTGCCCGTTCAAGTTCTTCGCGCAGCACGTCCTCAAGCTCGAAGAGGAGCCCGACGACGAAGAGGTGATGGATCCGCGGCGTCAGGGCATGTTCGTCCACGAGGTGTTCGAGGCGTTCTTTGCCGCCTGGCAGGAAGCGGGTCATCGTGCCATCACCCCGCAGAACCTGGACACCGCGCGTGAGCTGTTCACCGGCGTCGTCGATCGCGCGCTGGAGCGGCTGCCGGCCGCTGAAGCGGGGCTGGAGCGCACGCGCCTGCTTGGATCGGCCGCGGCAGCGGGGCTTGGCGAAGCGGTGCTGCGCATGGAGGCCGAGCGCCCCATTGCCGTTGTCGAACGCCTGCTCGAGCGCCGGCTGGAAGGCGAGTTCACAATCGCGACAGCCCGCGGTCCACGCACAATCGCGCTGCGTTGCAAAGCCGATCGGCTCGATCTCCTGGAAGACGGATCGTTCCGGTTGATCGACTACAAGTTGGGGTGGCCGCCGAACCGCGCCAGGGCGCTGCAACTTCCCATCTACAGCCTGTGCGCGGAGCAGCGGCTCGCCGCACACAACCAACGCCGCTGGCGGCTGGGCGAAGCGGTGTACCTCGCGTTCAAGGGACCGCGGCGCGTCGTCCCGCTCTTCACGACGCCGGCGGATCGCGAGAAGGTGCTCGCCGATGCACAACAGCGTCTGACAGACTCGGTCGACGCGATCGCCCGCGGCGAGTTCCCGCCGACGCCAGACGACGTCTATCGCTGTGAGAGCTGCAGCTTCGCGTCGGTCTGCCGAAAGGATTACGTCGGCGATGTCTGAGCCGATGCTGCCCTTTGACGACGAGACGGATCGCCCGAAGGCGGACACTACGTCGGCTGAGACGGCCGGCGCAAGGGCCGGCGGGACGCCGCCGGAAATGATCCGGCTGAATTCTGGCGCCGGAAGAAAGGTGCGCGGCTCCGACGTACGTCGAGACCCCGACGTACGTAGTGTCCGGCTTCCGTCTTCGCATGAAGCTTCGGCGGACCGCCGTAGCCTTGGCGAAGGCGGTCAACCGGACTGTGATCAGCCGGACCCCGTTCAGGAACCGGCCGGACCGCTGCACGATGCGAGCGCCCGCCGCGCCGCCGTCGATCCGTCGCAGAACGTCGTCCTCGAAGCGTCGGCCGGCACCGGCAAGACCCGCATGCTCGTCGAACGCTACGTCAACCTGCTGCGCGCCGGCGTCGAGCCAGAGCACATCCTCGCCATCACGTTCACGCGCAAGGCGGCGGCCGAGATGCGGCAGCGCATCATCGAGCGCCTGAAGGAGGCGAGCCGGCTCTCCGAGCTCGACGCGGGGCGGTGGCGCGAGGTGAAGGAACGGCTCGGCGACATCGCCGTGTCGACGATCGACGCCTTCTGTCTCTCGCTGCTCCGCGAATTTCCGCTCGAAGCCGACGTCGACCCTGGCTTCGACCTGGCGGACGACACCGAGGTCCCGCGGCTCGTCGGCGCGGCGCTCGACCAGGCGCTCCGCATCTGCCGCGGCATCGCGCGGGACGACGACGATGTCGCGCTCGTGTTCGCACAGCTCGGCGAGCGGCGGCTGCGCACCGGCATCGCCGCGCTCGTCGACCGCCGTCTCGTGGCGCCGCGCGCGCTGCGCCGCTTTCTGCAGCAAGGTCCGCGCGATCTGACCGCCGCGACCGCCTGCGAGCTTGCGACCGCGCGTCTCAGCGATGTGCTTGGCGCGGTACGAGACGGACTCGACGCGTTTCTGAACGATGGCCCGATCCGCCATCCGCAGTTCGCAATGCTGGCCGACGATCTGCGACGGTTGCGCGAATCCGCAATCCGCAATCCGCAATCCGCATTCCGCAATCGTGAGGCCCAGGCCGCGTTCCGCGCGCTGATCGATCGCGTGCGCGCGTACTTCCTGACGCAGGAAGGCAAGCCGCGCGGCGACAAGTTCGCCGGCACCAGATTTTCGGCAACCGACTGCGACACCGATGACGCCTGGCGTCGTCATCGCGCCAGCGCCGCGCAGATCGCGCCAGCGATCGCCGACGCCATTCGCCGGTTCCGCCGCGATCTCAACGCCGTGATGTCGCGCGGCGTCTGGCGGATCTTCGCGGTGGCGCTGCAGCAGTACCAGCACACGCTGGAGGCGCATGCGCTGCTCGATTTCTCGGGGGTGCTCGAGCGCGCCGTGCGGCTGTTGAAGGACATGGACGAGTTCGCGGAGAGCCGCCTCCGCCTCGAGGCGCGGCACCGTCATGTGCTCGTCGACGAATTCCAGGACACCAGCCGGGTGCAATGGGAGCTCGTGCGACAGCTCGTGAAGAGCTGGGGCGAGGGGTTCGGCGCTGCGGACGCTGCGATTCCGCCGTCGATCTTCATTGTCAGCGACCGGAAGCAATCCATATACGGTTTCCGCGACGCCGACGTCGGGATCATCGACGAAGCCGCGGCGTTCATCGAGGCGCTGCGGCCCGACGGAGCGCCGCGGCAAGCGATCACGGTGAGTTTCCGATCGGCGCCTGGGATCCTCGCGTTCGTCAACGAGCTGTTCGCCGCGATTGTCGGCGCCGATGCGGGCGCGTCCGGCGCGCGGAGGGACGCCTTCAGATACGGCAGTCATGATCGTTTCCCCGTCGATCGAGTCCCGGTCGACGTGGGCGCGGACCTGCGTGTCCGCCCAGGGCCGAGAGATGGGTCGGCCCCGACATTCGACGACGGTCCGCCCGTCCGCTTCATCGTCGGCGAGACGGTGCGATCGGCGGCCGATCGGATCGCAGACGAGATCGTCCGGCTGCTCTCCGGCACCATGGTCCGGGATCGTGCGACGGGGGTGCGTCGCGAGGCAAAAGCGGCTGACGTCGCCATCCTGTTTCGCTCGCGCGACAGCCATCGCGAGTTCGAGTCGGCGCTCGAGCGCCGCGGCGTCCCCACCTACGTCTACAAGGGGCTCGGGTTCTTCGACTCCGACGAGATTCAGGACGTCGTGGCGCTACTGAGGTACCTCGCTGATCCGACGTCGGATCTGCGTGCCGTCACGCTCCTCCGGTCGCGCGTGGTCCGGCTGTCGGACGACGCCGTGGCCTGCCTCGGTTCGGCGTCCGCTGGCGCGCTACTGGGCGCCGAGCCGCATCCCGCGGCCCTGTCGCTCGGCGACGAAGATCACCGCGTCCTCGACCTGCTGAGGCGGGCGGTGCCGCGCTGGCTGTCATGGGTCGATCGGCTGACGCCGTCGGAGCTGCTCGACGCGGTGCTCCACGAGGCCGCCTATGCCTTCGAGCTGCGCGGATCGCGGCGGCGTCAGGCGCGCGAGAACTTGAAGAAGCTGCGCGGCATGATCCGCCGCGCGCAGAACCGCGGCTACGCGACGCTGGCCCGCATCGCCGATCATCTGGAGCGGCTGGCCGTCGGCGACGAATCGAACGCGGCGATCGACGCCGTCGACGCCGTCAGCCTCATGACGGTGCACGCCGCCAAAGGTCTCGAGTTCCCGGTCGTGTTCGTCGTGAACATGGGGCGCGGTACCGGCGGCGTGCGCGCGCCGATTCGCGTGAGCGACGATGCGGGCGGCGACGCGTCCGTCGCGATTGCGGATTACCAGTCGGAGGCCGACGAAGACGCGCAGCTCCGCGAGCGCGAGGAGACCAAGCGACTGCTCTACGTCGCGCTCACGCGCGCGCGCGATCGCTTGTACCTGTCCGCTGCCGTGAAGGACGGCGCCTGTCGCATGGGGCGTGGGAGCCTGGGCGAGGTCCTTCCGGCGGCGGTGCGGGCGATGTTGGTGAGCGCGGCGATGGACGACGCGGTCGAACCGATGCGGCCGCTGGCGCGAATCTTGACTACGGAGGCGCCGGCCGACGATTTCAGTCCGCTTCGTCAATAGGCGGTCTGCTCGGCCCAGCGCCGCGCATTCTCTTCGGCTTTCTCGCGCGTTTCGGCGACCAGGACTACCGACCGGTCGGGCTTGCCGCTGCCGTCGCGGCTGACCCAGGCGATCCAGTGCGGACCGCGGGCTTCGCAGTGAATCTGGTAAGAGCCCGATGGAGCCGACATCTGGCGCCAGAATCTATCAGATTTGGCCTGATTTCGCGATGATCGGCCGTTTTTGGGCCGATTTGCATTGCGTCCGCCCCGACCATTTCATAGAATCGAGTGGCAAGGAGCCAAAGTGACGTTGACCTGTCCGAATTGCGGCAACGACCGGAACTTTCTGGTCAAAACGCTGCAGATGCACGTCGTGAATGTCGAGGGGGGCCGCGTGGAAGTCTCCGAAGAGAGCCGGCCCGCTGTTCTGGAAGTGCTGTGCGACGAGTGCGAGTCCGCGCTCAAGTTCGAAGAGTTCGAGGACACGCTCCGCAAAGAGGTCCTGCTGACCATCGGCGCGCGCTGAGACGCGGCGCGCCGGTTTTTCACTCCCTTTCTTCGTCGGCCTCTTCAAAGTAGTCGCAGTCAGGGCAGACCCATTCCCTCGTCACGTGTGTGGTGGGCTGCGGATTGCCCGGCACGCGGGTGACGGCGTTCCTTTCCTTCAGCGTCATCGTGCCGCCGCACAGCGGGCAGTCTTTGGTGGGCACGATTCTTGTTCGAGCACGAGAAGGTAGCACCAGTGCGTCGTCTTGACAAGCTGTGGACCGACTCCTATCGTTAGGGAACTTTGATGTCGCACGAGTGTTTTGCAGACGAGATCGCCATTGATTTTCCCTCGGTGGGGCGCGTGGTGGAACGCATGCGCGACGCCTTCCTCGGGGAGCGTGTCGACGGCGACCTTCTCCGCGCCGAGGTCTCGCTGTCGCAGCGCGAGGCGTTCGACGGTCTCGTGCTGTCGCTGGACGTGCCGGTCCGCGTCACGTGTCCGCATTGCGGGGGGCGGGGCGAAACGTGGACCGAGCCGTGCGACCTCTGCCGTGGCACGGGGCACTCGCTCTGCCGCCATCCGGTCCGCGTGTCGGTGCCGCCGCGTGTCGCCGACGGCGCCTGCTTCCGGTTTCGTGTGAAATCTCGCGACGCCTCGTCAGTCCGCGTCGAAGTCCGCGTCGCGATCCGTTCGTCAGCCGCCTAACCTAATCCCGAATCCCTAAAGTAATCACTAATCCGTTTACGAATCCCTAATCCCTAAAATAATCCCTAATCCCTAATCCCCAATCACTTCCGTGTCATCCCACGTGGACTTCATGGGCGTCCTCTTCATCGTATGGGGTCTGCTGACCACGCTGGTCGGCGTGTCCACGCTCGCGCTCGGCATCGGCGCGGTCGCCCTGATCGCATCCGCCGGGCACGGCGGCGCAGAGCAGTTGGCCGCCGGCCTCACCGCCGCGGCATTCACGACGCTCGCGCTCATCGCGATCCTCTGGGGCTCCGTGCACGTGATCGTGGGCGTCCCGCTGCGGCGCCACAAACCGTGGTCGCGCCTCGTCGCCCTGATGCTCGGGTCGGTCGACCTGCTGCTGCTGCCGTACGGCACGGCGCTCGGCGTGTATGCGCTGTGGGTGCTGCTGCACGAGGAGGGGAAGAAGATGTTTACTGTCCATGGCTGATGGCTGATGGCTGATGGCTGATGGCTGATGGCTGATGGCTGATGGCTGATGGCTGATGGTTGATGGTTGATGCCAAACGGGCGATGGAGTGCCCGGTCCATCGTCCATATGCCATCAGCCCTTAGCCATCAGCCATGACAGGCGTCAAGGATCATCTCGCGTTCCCGGCGGCGTCAGAGGATTACACCGCGCGATCCTCGCGAGCGCTTTGAGGCCGCCGCGCACGATGCCGTCCCTGGCAATCACCGTCTCGGCGAACCGGCTGCACGTCGGCGTGAAGCGGCAGCGCAACCCGATGCGCGCCGCCGCCGGCGCCAGCGCATGCTGATACATGTGAATCGATGCGAGGGTGAGCGCCTGCGCGTTCCAGGCGATTGCACAGGCGAGCAGCACGCCGAGCGCCTTAGAAACGGTTCGCGTAAACGCTGAGCCCCGGAATGATCAGCCGGTCGCCGTTGATCCCTCTCAGGATGGCGACCACGTGCAGCGCCAGAACGCCAACCCATCCGAAGACGATGAGGAGGCCGAGTACGCAGCCGAGGCCGAAGGCGCGGGAGCCGACCACGCTCGTCATCAGGATGTACGCGAACAGCAGGATGAGCTCGGCGGCCATGAGCACGAGGCCATGTTTCGCATGCCATTGCACCTCGGCGTCGTGCCTTTCGAGCAGCAACGGGACGATGGCGAGCACCCAGAGGTAAGCCAGCACGATCATGACGCCGCGGTTCGGTGCGGGCTCGACGTCCGCCATGTGCGGGCAAGTGTACGATATTCTTGAGGACATGCAAGTTGAGCCGGGCTCCGTGCTGGACGCGTTGAAGGTCGTCAAAGATCCCGATCTTCACCGCGACATCGTGAGCCTCCAATTCATCAAAGACCTCAAGATCGACGAGGGCCGCGTCGCGTTCACGATCGAGCTGACGACGCCGGCATGCCCCGTAAAGGATCAGATGCGCGACCAGGCGCGCGCCGCCGTGCTGCAAGTGCCGGGCGTGACCGCAGTCGACGTGCACATGAGCGCGCGCGTGCGCGAGGCGGTCGGCGCCGACGGCACGCGGCAGTCGGTGCCCGGCGCCAAGAACGTCATCGCGGTGGGCGCCGGCAAGGGCGGCGTCGGCAAGACGACCGTCGCGGTGAACCTCGCCATCGCGCTCGCCAAGTGCGGCAGCAAGGTCGGCATCATCGACGCCGACATCTACGGCCCGAATGTGCCGATCATGCTCGGCATGAAGACCCAGCTGACGACCGACGGACAAAAAATCGTCCCGGCGGAGAAGTACGGCCTTCAGGTCATCTCGATGGGGTTTCTCACCGGAGACGATGCGCCGATCATCTGGCGCGGTCCGATGCTGCACGGCGCGCTGCAGCAGTTCTTCCGCGAGGTGGCCTGGAAGAACCTCGATTATCTGGTCATCGACCTGCCGCCCGGCACCGGCGACGTCGCGCTCAGCCTCAGCCAGACGGTGCCGGTCGCGGGCGCGATCGTCGTGACGACGCCACAGCAGGTCTCGCTGGCCGACAGCCGCCGCGCGATCGCGATGTACAAGAAGCTGAACATTCCGCCGCTCGGGATCATCGAGAACATGAGCTACTTCGTCTGCACGAACTGCCGGCACGAGTCCGACATTTTTGGCCACGGGGGCGGCGAGCAGATGGCGGCCGAGCTCGGGATCCCGTTCGTCGGACGCGTCCCGATCTATCAGCCAATTCGCGAGGGCAGCGACACCGGCGTCCCGCTGATGATCGCCGAGCCCGACTCGCCGGCCGCGCGGGCGTTCATGGCCGCCGCGGAGCGGACCGCGGCGCAGGTGTCGATTGCCAGCTACAATCGGCCGACGATTCAGTTGACGGTGGTGAAATGACAAACAGATGCTTCGCGCAGAGGGGACCAGAGGCTGCCCGCCTTCGCGCCTCGGGTGCCTCGGACGGGCCCGCCGCAGCTCGACGGACCGGCAGCGAGCGGAGGCGGGCGGGCTGGGGGCTCGCCGTCGCCGTCGCGCTCGCGTCGGCGAGCGCGTGCATGCCGGCGCCGCAGACGGGGAATACACCGGCCGCCGGTGCCGAGATGCCGCGCACGATCGTCGATCCGTACTTGAAGATTCAGTCGGCCCTCGCCAGCGACAGCATGGACGAGGTGAAAGCGAGCGCGGGCAACATCGCGACCGCCGCGACCGCGCTCGGCGCGCCGGCGATGAAGATCGACATGGCCGCGGTGCAGCTGGCGTCGGCGACCGAGCTGCCCGATGCGCGCGCGAAGTTCGGCACGTTGAGCGACGCCATCGATACCTACATGACCGGCCTGCATCTGACGCCGCCCGAGGGCGTGAAGGTGGCCGTCTGCCCGATGGTGCGGAAGCCCTGGATGCAGGCAGGTGACACGATCGCCAACCCCTATTACGGCAAAGAGATGCCGACCTGCGGCAGCTTCCGGTGAACATTTCCTTCACCCAGCACACGCTCGGCAACGGACTCGACGTCCTGATGCACGAGGATCACGGCTGCCCGATCGTCGCCGTCAACCTCTGGTACCACGTCGGCTCCAAGAACGAGCAGCCGGGCCATACCGGCTTCGCGCATCTCTTCGAGCACCTGATGTTCGAGGGATCGCAGCATCACGACCGCGGATACTTCCAGCCGCTGCAGGGGGCCGGGGCCACGCTCAACGCGTCGACCAACGCCGACCGCACGAACTACTGGGAAGTCGTCCCTGCCGGCGCGCTGGAGCTGGCGCTGTGGATGGAATCGGACCGCATGGGCTATCTGCTGCCCGCGCTGACCGACGCGAAATTCTCGAACCAGCGCGATGTCGTCCTGAACGAGCGGCGGCAGAACTACGAAAACCGGCCGTACGGGCTCGCGCCGATGGCGCTGCTCGCATTTCTGTTTCCCGCCGATCATCCGTATCACTGGACGACGATCGGCGAAATCGCGGACCTGGAGGCCGTGAAGCTCGACGAAGTGCACGCCTTCTTCCGCCGCTACTATCACCCGGCCAATGCGTCGATCGCGCTGGCCGGCGATATCGACGCCGACCACGCGCTCGCGCTCGTCGATCAGTACTTCGGCGAGATCGACGCCGGCGAGCGGGTCGATCCGGTGCGCGTGCCGGCCACGCTGCCGCGCGACCTGCGGATTCAGTTCGAGGATCGCGTGGAGCTGCCGCGGCTGTATCTCGCGTGGCTCACGCCGGCGATGTTCGCCGAGGGAGACGCCGATCTCGACCTCGCGACCGACCTGCTCGCCAACGGCAAGGCGTCGCGGCTGTATCGCCGCCTCGTGTTCGACGAGCGGATCGCGACCGACGTGTCCGCGTCGCAGAACTCGCGCGAAATGGCCGGCTACGCGCAAGTCACCGCGACCGCCGCGCCGGGGCACACGCTCGCGGAGATCGAAAGAGCCATCTTCGAGGAAATTGCGCGGCTCGCGGCCGACGGTCCGACCGACGAAGAGATCGAGCGCGGGCGCGTGCAGGCCGAGGCGCAGTTCATGTTCCGCCTGCAGACGGTCGGCGGCTTCGGCGGCAAATCCGATCAGCTGAACGCGTACAACGTGTTCCTGAAGGAGCCGGCGTACTTCGATCGCGATCTCGAACGCTATCAGGTGGTCACCGGGTCGTCGCTGCGCCAGGTCGTGAACGGGTATCTCGATCCCGGTCGACGCGTGACGCTGAGCATCGTGCCGCAGGGACGCACAGCGCTGGCGGCCCCCGATTCGGAGACGGTGGTCGTCTCGTGAGCGCAGCCCCTACGACGCGGACCATCAAGGTCGACCGGTCGCAGCTGCCGGTGCCGGGGCCGACGCGCCCTTTCCCGTTTCCCCACATCGAAAAAACGACGCTGCCGAACGGGCTGCGCGTGTGGACCGTGCATCACGCGCAGGTGCCGCTCGTCTCGTTCACGCTGCTGGTGCGGTGCGGCGCCGCGTCCGATCCGGCCGGCAAGGAGGGGCTCGCAGCGGTGACCGCCGACATGCTCGACGAGGGCAGCGGCGATCGCTCGGCGATCGAGATTCACGAAGCGCTCGCGCGCCTGGGGGCACAGTTCGATACCGACATCGGCTCGGACGCGACGGTCGCCAGCGTCACGGTGCTCAGCCGCTTTGCTCAGCGCGCGCTCCAGATCCTCTCCGACATCGTCGCGCGGCCGGCGCTCCGGGAGAGCGACTTCGCGCGCGTGCGCCAGCTCCGGCTGCACCGGCTGACGCAGCTGCGCGACATGCCGGGCGCCGTCGCCGATCGCGCGTTCCTCAAGCTGTTGTACGGCTCCCACCCGTACGGTCACTCCCCGATCGGCAACGAAGCGGCGCTGGCCGCCATGGACGTGGACGACGTGCGGGCGTTCCACACGCGCTCGATACGGCCGTCGGTGGCGACGCTGATCGCGGTCGGCGACTGCGCGCACGACGCCATCGTCGGGCTCGCGTCGGAGGCCTTCGCAGACTGGACCGGCGCCGCCGGTGGGGGTGCCGGCGGCGACGCCGCGCTGCCGCGGGCGGCGGCCATCAACGTCGTGCCGCGGCCGCGCGCACCGCAATCAGAGCTCCGCATCGGGCATGTCGCGGTCGCGCGCGACACGCCGGACTACCACGCGCTCGTAGTGGCGAACACGATCCTCGGCGGGCAGTTCGTCAGCCGCATCAACCTGAATCTGCGGGAGGACAAGGGCCTCACCTACGGCGCGCGCACCGCGTTCGAGTTCCGGCGGCTGCCCGGTCCGTTCGTCCTCCAGGTCAGCGTCCAGACGAGCGGCACGGCGCGCGCGGTCGAGGAGGCGATCGGCGAGATTGCCGGCATCCGCGGCTCCCGCCCGGTGACCGCCGACGAGCTGGCGCTCGGCATCGCGGCGCTGACGCGCGGCTACGCGCGCAGCTTCGAGACCGGCGAGCAGATCGGCCGCGCGGCCATTCAGCTTGCGCTCTATGACCTGCCCGACGATTACTTCGAGCAGTTCGTGCCCAGAGTGGAGCGTGTCACGAGCGACGAGGTCTCGCGCGTGATGGAACGGCATCTCGACCCGCCGCGCCTCGTCACGTTGATCGTCGGCGATCTCGACGTCATCGGACAGGACCTCAACGGCCTCGGACATGGCGCGCCGGTCGTTCTGTCACCCGACGCCTTCTGATATAGACTCCTGCAATTGGTGACTTGGAGAATTGGTGACTTGGTGAGTTGGTGACTTGGTGAGTTGGTGACTTGAGCTATTCACCAAGCCAGTAATTCACCAATTCACCAACTCACCAATTCACCAAATTTTCATGAAGGCTGTCCGCTTTCACCAGCATGGAGGTCCGGAGGTTCTGCGTTACGAGGACGTGCCGGCGCCAGATGTCGGGCCGGGCGAAGCCCTCGTGCGGGTGCGCGCGTGCGCCCTGAACCGTCTCGATATTTGGGGGCGGCGTGGGCTGCCACGCGTTCGCATCCCGATGCCGCACATTCCGGGGAGCGACGTCGCCGGCGAAGTCGTCGCCGCGGCGGCGGACGACGCGCCGACGGGGGGCCGGGTGATGCTGCAGCCGGGCGTGAGCTGCGGCCGCTGCGCCGCGTGCCTGTCGGGCCGGGACAACGAATGCGAGCGCTACGAAGTGCTGGGATATCTCAACCACGCCGGCGGCTACGCGGAATACGTGAAGGTGCCGCTGCAGAATCTGATCCCGATTCCCGACGAGATCGACTTCGTGCACGCGGCGGCGTTTCCACTCACGTTCCTGACCGCCTGGCACATGCTGATGACGCGCGCGCGGCTGCAGCGCGGCGAGGATGTGCTGGTGCTCGCTGCCGGCAGCGGCGTCGGGCAGGCGGCGATTCAGATCGCGGTTCTGCACGGGGCGCGCGTCTTCGCGACGGCGGGCACCGACGAGAAGCTCGAGCGGGCGCGGGCCCTCGGCGCCTCTGAGGTGATTCATCACGGCACCCGGGACATTGCCGAGGAAATCAAGCGGCTGACGAACCGGCGCGGCGTGGATGTCGTCATAGAGCATGTCGGCGAGGCGACGTGGGCAAAGAGTGTCCGGTCGCTGGCCCGCGGTGGCCGGCTGGTTACCTGCGGGGCCACGACGGGCCCGAACGGCGCCCTGGATCTGACGGCGCTGTTTGCCAAGCAGCTCACGATCCATGGCTCCTACATGGGGACCAAGGGCGAGCTGCTGCGCGCCGCCCACTTTTTCTTCGCCGGACAGCTCGAGCCGGTGATCGATCGGACGTTTCCGCTGGCTGAGGCGGCCGAGGCGCAGCGGCGGATGGAGGAGTCCGGACAGTTTGGCAAGATCGTGCTCGAAGTGCAATGAGCCAGTTGCAGCGCGTCGGCGTGAGCCTGTTCACCCTGATCGCGATCGTCAGCATCGTGCTGGCGGCGGCGACCATCTGGCTCTTCGTCACCAATCCCGTCACCGTCGCGACGGCGGTCAATGAAGGCGAGATCTCGCCGCTCGTCCGCAGCCTCGCGCAGGTTCTCCTCGACGCATTGGGTGGGCTCCTGAAATACCTGTAAGTCTCGGTGTCACGTCTGAAGTCCACTCTTAACCGCGGAGCACGCAAGCACGCAGAGAAGAGAAGACTTTTCGATCGTGGTAGTCTCCTGTGCGGCGCAGACTTCGACTTTCTTCAGACTTGCAGCGCCTTCTTCAAGAATCGCGTCAACAGCCAGCCGTCGACAAACTTGAACGGTGTTTTGCCTGTGCTGTAGTGGCCGCAGCGCAGTGCTGCGACCTCGTGCGGGACGTCGAGCTCGCGAAATGCCTTCACCAGATCTTCTGACAAATCCACCGGGAACGTCAGGTCGTAGCGAGCGTAGACCAGGAGCGTCTGGCGATTGCGGATGCGTTCGAGGTACCGCCGCGGGCTGATCGGCTGCCAGAGCGTGCGGAGCAGATCGAGCTCGATGTGTCCGTCCAGACCTTCACGCACGTGCTCGGTCGACAGGCCGCGCCACACCACGTCAGCGAAGTACGGCGAAATGTGATTGAGCGCTTCCGCCCTGATCAGCGGCTCGTGCGCCGTGGTGAGCAGGGCCAGGCACGAGCCGAGGCTGGTGCCGAGGATGCCGATTCGATCGCACCCCTGCATCGCGAGCCAGGCGATCGCGCGGCGCGCATCCAGCACGGCCTGCCGGCACACCTGCACCGTCCGGGCGACATTGGCGGAGACGATGTAGTCGGCGCGGTGGAGCTCGGGCGGCATGCGCTGATCGTGATAGGGCAGGGTGAGGCGCAGCGCGCTCATCCCGTTCCACGCGAGCAGCCTGCAGAGTGCCACGTGACCGCCGGGATCCGCGTTCCATTGCGGCAGCACCAGAACAGCCGCGCGCGGGACGCGCTGAAGGCCGTCCTCTACCTGATCTTTGTGGTGCACCGGATCCGGATGGTGTCCTCGATCCGTGTCGTGCGCCCGATCGTCGTGCGCCCGACGGACGGTCTTCAGACCGTCCCGAATCCGCGCCGGAAAGTACCGGCAATACACCGTGTTGTTCGTCTCGTGCGGCGTGACGAGCGAACTGGGGAACGTGAGGATGTCGCCGTCCGGCGCGGGCTGCAGCGTGTACTTGGTGGTCGGCGCCGGCGTGAAGAACGCATCGGTGTCGGCCATCACCTGCGAGACCCAGTCGCCGACGACCTGCGCCGGCGTGGCGCAGGCGTGACCGTTTTCGGGAATCCAGTCGAGCCCCCAGTCGAACGGGCGCACAACGCGATCCGTGGTGAGCGCCGCGAGCCGGCGCTCCCAGGCGTGGAAGAGGGCTTGAAGCATCCACCTTGATCCTATCTCACTGCGTACACCCGAGAGTCCGCCAGCATCGCGCTCGCGCTTCTCTCAGCTCTTACCGCTCTGTACGAGCACGACATGATTCGCGACGTGAAGCCCTCCAACATCGTCTTGACGCCGCATGGCGTGAGCTGCTGGATTTCGGCGTCGCGTCGCGCCGGCCGCGGATGGTGACGTGAGCCGGCTCCTGAGAGGGGCGTGGCAGCGCTCGGCCAACGCGGGCCAGCCCGCCGTGTTATACTGCCTGCCTCATGTGCTTCACTCTCGACACGCGAACGCGCCTCGGTCGAAAGCGGGTCGGCCGCGTCGGAGAGTGTGTGCTCGAGCGCTGAAAGTCAGTTACAACCGAGCCCTCTACTGCCGACCGGCTAACCACCGCGTCGGCTTTTTTTTTAGCACGAAACACACGAAACGGGACGAAACACGAAACACACGAAGAAGACCGAACGAAGGACACGAAGATGACGATTGAAGTTGGGATTCTCGGCGCGACCGGCATGGTCGGCCAGCAGTTCATCGCGCTGCTCGCAAAGCATCCATGGTTCAGGGTCACGTGGCTCGGGGCCAGCGAGCGATCGGCAGGCAAGACGTACCGCGACGCGACATCGTGGCGGCTGCCCGCGCTGTTGCCGGAGGCGGTCGCCGGGCTGGGCGTCGATGCCGCGACGCCGGGCCGCGCGCCAAAGCTTGTCTTCTCGGGCCTCGACTCCTCGGTTGCCGGCGAGATCGAAGCGGCCTTTGCAGGGGCCGGCCACGTCATCGTCAGCAACTCGCGGAACCACCGGATGGAAGGCGACGTGCCGCTGCTGGTTCCCGAAATCAACGCCGACCATCTCGGGCTGCTCGCCGTGCAGGACTCGGCTCGTGGCTGGAAAGGGCGCATCGTCACGAACCCGAACTGCGTCGTGGTGGTGTTCGCGATGGCCCTCGCGCCGCTGCGGCAGTTCGGTTTGAAGACGTCGATCCTGACGACGCTGCAGGCCGTGTCCGGCGCCGGTTATCCCGGCGTGGCGTCGTGGGACATTCTCGCCAACATCATCCCGTTCATCGGCGGCGGCGAGGAGGAGAAGATCGAGACCGAGACGAACAAGATCCTCGGCGCTCTGAAGGACGGCGCCGTCCGGAACCATCCGGTGACGATCAGCGCCGCCGTCACACGCGTGCCGGTGCACGATGGCCACACCGCGTCGATTGCGGTCGCGCTCGAGCAGCGGCCGGACGCCCCCGCCATCGTCGCCGCGTGGAATTCATTCCGCGGCAAGCCGCAGGATCTCGGCCTGCCTTCCGCGCCGCCGCAGCCGATCGTGTATCTGACCGAGCCGAACCGCCCACAGCCGGCGCTCGATGTGAATCGCGACGGCGGTATGACGATCACGGTCGGCCGTCTGCGTCGATGCCCCGTGCTCGACTATAAGTTCGTGGCGCTCGGCCACAACACCATTCGGGGCGCGGCGGGCGCCGCGATTCTGAACGCGGAGCTCATGCACCGGGAGGGGATCCTGTGAGATCCCTGGCAGGGCAGGTGCTTCAGGTGGGTCGGGTGGGTCAGGCAGGTCGAGTGGGGCAGGTGGGTCGGGTGGGTCAGGTAGGTCGAGTGGGTCAGGTGAGTCGAGTGGGGCAGGTAGGTCGAGTGGGGCAGGTGGGTCGGGTGGGTCAGGCAGGTCGGGTGGGTCAGGAGGGTCGGGTGGGTCAGGTAGGTCGAGTGGGGCAGGTGGGTCGAGTGGGGCAGGTGGGTCGGGTGGGGCAGGTGGGTCGGGTGGGTCAGGTAGGTCTACCCGACAGAGAGATCACTTCGTGAGCGTCGTGATGAAATTCGGCGGCACGTCGGTCGCCGATCCGGAGGCGATCGATCGCCTGATCGGCATCGTCCGCCGGCACATCGAGGCGAATCTGGAAGCCGCCACGGCTCCCGTGGTCGTCGTGTCTGCGCTGGCCGGCGTCACCGACTCACTGGTGGCGATCGCGCAACTGGCCGAAGAAGGCGCGGGCGACCGAGCCGCCGCGGAGCTGAAGGCGCTGCTCGAGCGCCACGTCGTCGTCGCGACCGCCATCACGACCGAGAGCCGCGCGCGCGTGCTGGCGGATGTGCGCCAGGAGTTCGAGGAGCTCGTCGGCCTGGTGCACGCTCTGGCGGTGCTGCGCGAAGTGTCGCCCCGCTCGCGTGATGCCATGCTGGCATCAGGCGAACTGGTGAGCAGCCGCATCGTGGCGGCGGCGCTGGCCGATCACTCGATCCCCAGCGCCTGGGTCGACGCGCGGACGGTGCTCGTCACCGACGCGGAGCACACGGGCGCCGCCCCGGACATGGACGAGACGGCGGCGCGCGCGCGTGAGCGGCTCGCGCCCGTGGTCGCACAAGGCAAGGTCGCCGTGCTCGGCGGCTTCATCGGCGCCACGGCGAACGGCATCACGTCGACGCTCGGCCGCGGCGGGTCGGATTACTCGGCGGCGATTTTCGGCGCGTGCCTCGACGCGGAGGAGATTCAGATCTGGACCGACGTGGACGGGATGCTGACGGCCGATCCGCGCATCGTGCCTCGGCCGCGGCTGGTCCGACAGCTCTCGTTCGCGGAGGCCTCGGAGCTCGCGTACTTCGGCGCGAAGGTGCTGCATCCCAGCACGATCCTGCCGGCGGTGGCGAAAAACATTCCGGTGCGCATCTTGAACTCGCGCAGGCCCGAGAACCCCGGCACGCGCATCACCGCGGATGGCGGGCCGGAAGCGGGACAGCTGACGGCCATCGCGTGCAAGCGCGACGTGACAGTCATCGACATCACGTCCACCCGCATGCTGATGGCACATGGGTTCCTTCGCCGCCTCTTCGAGGTGTTCGAACGCTTCAAGACCGCGGTCGATGTAGTAACGACCTCGGAGGTCAGCGTCTCGGTAACCGTCGACGACACACGGCGGCTGGAAGGGATCCTCGACAACCTCCACAATTTCGCCGAAGCTAGCTACGAGCCCGAGATGGCGATTATCTGCGCCGTAGGCGAGAATCTCCGGGCCGATCCGACGCTTTTTGGCCGCGCGGTGACGGCGCTCGAGCGGATCCCGCTCCGGCTCGTCTCGCAGGCGGCCTCGCGCCGGAACATCACGTTCGTGCTTCGAGATTCCGACGTGCCTCATGCGATGATGCGGCTGCACGAAACCTTCTTCTGATGCGCCTCTTACTCGTCGGCCACGGCAAGATGGGACGGATGGTGGAGGCGCTGGCCGGCGAATACGGGTGTGAGATCGCCGGGGTCATGGACCCGGCGTCACCCGCCCACGGCGGCGGACCGGAGGCCGACGGCTGGGGTGGCGTCGACGTGGCGATCGATTTCTCGACGCCCGACTCCGTGACGACCAATGTCCCGGCGCTCGCCCGTCGCGGCATCAGCCTCGTCGTGGGCACCACCGGCTGGGGGGCGCACGAGGCGGCGCTGCGGCAGGCCGTTGCCGACGCCGGCGTCGGCATCGTCGTCGCGCCGAATTTTTCGACCGGCGTGGTGCTGTTCGAAGCCATCGTCGCGCACGCGGCAAAACTGTTCGCACCGCACCGAGAGTTCGGCGCGTTTCTCCATGAATCGCATCACGCCGCGAAGAAAGACGCGCCGTCTGGCACGGCGATCCTCCTGCAGCAGGACATGGAGCAGGCGGGATTTCACCGCGCGATTGACGTGTCGTCGACCCGCGCCGGCTTCATTCCCGGCACGCACACGGTCGGGTTCGACGGCCCGGCGGAAGGGGTGACGCTGTCGCACGCGGCACGCGATCGCACCGCGTTCGCGCGCGGCGCCTTGACGGCGGCGAGATGGGTTCAGGGCAAGCGCGGTTGGTACACAATGCGGGATGTGCTCGGGTTGGGCGGGGAGGTCGGGTAGGTCGGGTGGGTCGGGACAGGGAAGGCGGGATGGGCAGGAAAGGCGTGATGAGCGCGATGGGTGGGATCGGAGGACCGAGATGAGAAAGCCGTTTACCGGAGTGGGCACTGCGTTGGTGACGCCGTTCACGAGGAGCGGTGAGCTCGACGAAGCGGCGGTGCGGCGGCTCGGTCGCCGGCAGATCGACGCCGGCATCCATTTCCTCTGCCCCTGCGGCACGACCGGGGAGAACCCGACGCTCAGCGAAGCCGAGCGGCTGCGGATCGTCGAAATCCTGGTCGACGAGGCGAACGGCCAGCTCCCCGTGTTGGCCGGCGCGGGCGGCAACGACACCAAAGAGGTGATTCACCTCGCGCGCGAGATGGCGCGTCGCGGCGCATCAGGCTTCCTCTCGGTCACGCCGTACTACAACAAACCGACGCAGGAAGGGTTGTACCAGCATTACCGCGCGTTCGCGGAAAGCACGACGCTCCCGATCGTCGTCTACAACGTGCCGGGCCGGACCGGCGTCAACGTCGAGGTCCCGACGCTCGCGCGGCTCGCCGAGATTCGGAACATCGTCGGCGTGAAGGAAGCCTCGGGAAACGTGTCGCAGATGTGCGAGGTCTGCCGCGCGGTGCCGTCCGACTTCCTCGTGCTGTCGGGAGACGATGCGCTGACGCTGCCGCTGATGGCGGTCGGCGGTCACGGCATCATCTCGGTCGCCTCGAACGAGATCCCGGCCGAGATGGTCCGGATGGTCGAGGCCGCCGAGCGGAACGATTTTGCCGCGGCGCGCGCGATTCACGCGCGCATTCTCCCGCTCATGTCGGTCAACTTCATCGAGTCGAATCCCGGTCCGGTGAAGGCCGCGATGGCCGCCATGGGGCTGCTCGACGAGGTGTACCGGCTGCCGATGGTGTCACCGAAGCCCGAGTCGAAAGAGAAGATTCAGAGCGTGCTCAAAGGCCTCGGTCTGTTGAAGGGCGCGCTGGTATAGCGGGGGCGCTTTTTCAGCCTCTGGAGCGCGAGCCTTTCCGACTCTGGGGCACGAGCCTTTCCGACTCTGGAGCGCGAGCCTTTCAGGCGAGCGGAGTACGATGCTGGAATCCGACATCAAAGAGCTGATCGCCGCCGGTGCATCCGCGGATCGCGACGCGGCGCGCGCGGCATTCACTCAGCTTCGCGAGGCCTTGTCCTCGGGTCAGGTTCGGGCCGCCGAGCCGGACGCATCGACTGCGGTCGGGTGGCGCGTCAACACGTGGGTGAAG
>WNEY01000345.1_pt1 | contig 30146 bp, 30 predicted proteins | sample 5400531 | NCBI WGS metagenome assembly WNEY01 (sample SAMN13153338, study PRJNA577476) | soil metagenome | isolation source: 200 cm saprolite under Douglas fir tree site 1 | place: USA:California | collected 2015-04-18
TTCCGCCAGGTCGGCACGGCGGACAAGAAGGTGGAGGGCACGGGGTTGGGGTTGGCGCTGTCACGGAAGTTCATCGAGCTGCACGGCGGCCGCATCTGGGTCAAGAGCCAGGTCGGGACGGGCTCGACATTCACGTTCACGATCCCGGTGCGCCGCTAGCCGAGCGACTGAGGAGGCGTCGCCCCTACACTAATCTCATGACCCCACTGTCTCATTCTCATTGACAGGTTCCGGCCCGAGCGCTGCGCCTCGGCCGCGAGCGGCATGGACAGCGTCCCAAGAGTCAGCCCGCAGAGGAACGTGCGCCGGTTCATCACTGAATGATCTCGTCGGCCAGTCCCAGCACCGACGGCAGGATCGTCAGACGCAAGGCCTTCGCACTCTTCAGGTTGATCAGAACCTAAGCCCGAAGCTGTCTTAACGAACCACCGGTCGCTTGCGTGTCCTTGCTGATTACGCGCGCGACCTCCCGCCCAGATCGCCCCGCATCATTGTTGCGTCCGAGCCGGTCGTCGGCCCAGGCTTGCGCTTAGCGCAGTCGCGGCGTACGGTCTCGGTGCCCCCCTAAGCACCTATGAGAAGGCAAGACGCTGAATTCGTGAGGAGTGTCCCGTTGGCCACCACCCACTGTCAGTTCCTGTCGCGTGGGCCTCCGCTCCCGGGACGCCCGTTAGCGACGCGGCGCGCTGGGCACCGCCAAGCGAAGGAGCTGCATGCGACGAACGCTCAATGACGAGAGGGGAGTTGACATGCGCAGCAGAGTTGATCGATTTAGTTGGTTAGTCCTGATCGTCGCACTTCCGCTGCTACTTACCCTGCCTAACCTCGTAACGGCCGCAACCGTCGCGAACCCGCTGTGTTCCGCCGAAACCGTGTCCTTCAACCCCGACAACGGCCAAGACATCGTCGTGCCTTCCGGCTTCAAGGTGTCGGTCTTTGTCGCGGGGCTGAACGCTCCAACCGCTGTCGCTTTCCGCGGCAACGCCAAGAAGTTCGAAGTCTTCGTGCTGGAGTCCGGGCACGGCCTGCCGAGTATCTGCAACGACGAAATCACGTTCCAGACGGCATTTCCGCATTCCCTTAACCCATTCACTCCCGACATTCTGGTGTTCAACCAGAGCGGGACGAAGATCGCTGGTCCCCTCGGGAAGCCAGCCAACGTGAACACGCCGACGAGCGGCACGTTCCAGGCGCACGGTCCTGCGATCGACATCGCGTTCGAGAAAGGCTTCGAAGGCGGGCGACTGTTCGCCTCCGACTCCAACCAGAGCCTGCGCACGAGCGGCAACAACAACAGCTCGCGCATCGTGGCCGTCAATCCCGAGACCGGGCTTGTTACTCCGTTCATTACCGGCCTGCCGACCGGAGACCACCCGGCAGAACAGATCACCTTCAAGGACGGCCATATCTACTGGTCGCAGGGGTCGACGACCAATTCGGGTGTGGTCGGGCTCGACAACGGTAATGGCGCGAATCAGCAGGACATCCCCTGTCAAAACATCGTACTGAGTGCCAATGTGTTCGCCTCGAGTGCTACGGTCTCTACGAGCGGGTACTCGCCCCATGGCGTCCAGCGTCCTGGGGCCACTGTCCCGGCCTTCGACTCGGCAACGGGCCCGGGTATCTGTGACGGCGCGATCCTGAGAGCGAAGGTCAACGCCAAGAACCCGAAGGACACGATCGAGCCCTTCTCGTGGGGGTACCGGAATCCATACGGCATTCGGTTCGCGCCGCACGATCATGCCCTGCAGGGCGGGCTGTTCGTGACCGAGAACGGTGAAGACGAGCGGGGTGCGCGGCCGACCAACAATGCCCCGGATCGGCTCCAACTCGCCCAGTTGAATCCTGATGGCACGCCGGATTACCATGGGTGGCCGGACCGCTTCGGGTTCCTGGATTCCACGCAGGCGGTCTTCAATCCGGTCGGCGGACCCGGCGATGACGACCCGGCGGCCGCCGTTGGCAAGCCGGTCAAGCCCATCCTCGCGTTTCCACCTCAGCCGATCACAGCGCCCTTGGCCCTCGAGCCGGCGGATGTCGCAATCGTCGGGCTGGACTTCGTGCCGGATTCCTTCGTCCACGGCCCGGTCAAGCGCGGTGCGGCCCTTGCCGGCCGCGAGGGGGACTTCGGGTTCTCGAAAGGCAATGGCACGCCGGAGGAGGGGCACGACATCCAGCTCATCAACTTCAGCCGTCCGGGTGAGCCGCTCCAGCTCCAGCTCCAGCGGTTTGCTCACAACACCACGTTCGAGCAGGCCTTCGTTGACGGGATTCGTGGGATCAACCGGCCTGTGGATCTCAAGTTCGGTCCGGACGAGTGCGCCTACCTTGTGGATTACGGCGCGGTGCGGGACTTCGGCCAGTCGGATCCCGCCAGCAGGTTCAAGGTTGCTGCCGACGCCCCACTCGTCCAGATTCCCGGTACCGGCGTGATCTGGAAGATCTGCCGAGAGTAAACGTTGCCACGGTCAGGGCCGCCCCCACTGACTACCGCACGAGCGCGCTGCGCGCTTTGTCCGTCGCGCCATCGTCCTGCCGATGCGCCGCCGCGCGCCCGGCGAGACGGTGGAGCGGATCCGCCGCACCGACCTCCTTCGCCGGCTCGACCCTCTCCGCCGCCGCACCGTCCGCTGGGTCGCCGACCACCTGCCGGCGCTGCCGGCGGCCGACCCCGCCGTCCCCGAAGGGCTCGATGATCGCCAAGCCGATACAACCGGGCGTCGAGTTTGAGGAGCTGGACACGTCGGACGCCGAGGACGCCCTCATTGAAGGGATTCTCTATAACCTCCTCCAGGCCCAGACTCAGCGTAAACGGGTTGGCTACAATGCCCTCTAGCGGCGGGCGCTCCAGCCGATGAGCGCCGCGGCCAGCAGGGCGGCGACGAGCCAGAGCCAGCGGCGGAGCGCGGCCGCGCGCTCGGGCGGGAGCGGTGAGAGCACCACCGGGTGGAGCCGGCGCGCGATGAGCGCGCCGCCGACCGCGCCGCCGATGTGGGCGCCGTTGTCGATGAATGGCTGCATGAGGCCGCCGGCGATCGAGTAGATCGCCCAGACGAGCAGCACGAAGCCGACCCGCCGGTCCCGCACGAGCAAGCGATCGCGGTGGAGCCGAAACAGCATGATCGCGGCGCCCTGCAGGCCGAAGATCGCGCCGGAGGCGCCCACCGACGGCCCGACGCTGACCGCGAGGCTCACCACGGAGCCCGCCAGCCCGCTCAGCACGTAGAGCAGGACGAACTGGGCGCGGCCGAACGCCGCCTCGCACAGCATGCCCAGGATGAAGAGCGCGATCCCGTTGCCGACCAGGTGGTCCACGCCGCCGTGGAGCCAGGGGGCGGTCAGGAGGCGCCAGTACTCGCCCGCGGCCACGCGCTCGCGCGCGAGCGCGCCCATCGCGACGATCGCTTCGCGCGACGCGAGCGCGCCGACCCTGACCTCCGCCAGGAAGATCACGACCAGCACCACGAGGATCACCACGGTCACCAGCGGAAGGCGCCGCATCCGCCGCTCGAAGTCGATGCGGCGCGAGAGGAGCATGTCAGGGGTGATGCGCAGCGCCTGCTCGGGCGCGGTGGCCATCAGCGGCGCTCCCCGCTGTCGAGCATGACGCCGAGCGCCAGCGCGATCCGACGGTCGAACGTCCGCCCGGCGTCCGCGGAGAGGTCGAGCACGTAGCGGTCGAGCAGCGTGAACTTGCGGTTGAACTCGCCGAAGATCTCTTCGTCCCGGCCCCGCACGAAGATGAAGTTGGTGCGGAGGAAGCCGAAGAACGGGCCGAGGACGCGCCGGAGCAGCGAGAGCACCATCGAGTCCTCGATCGCCATCGCCAGCGGCTCGCCGCCCGGGCTCGCGACGTACCAGCGCTTGCGGATGACGTTGTGCAGGTAGGTCTTCCGGAGCTTCGCGAGCCGCTCACCCGCGGCCGTCAGGACCGTGTAGGTGCGGGTCAGGAGCGCGACGCGCTGATCCTGGAGCACCCGGAGCAACGGTTCCCTCCGCGATTCGTCGCGGTAGATCGTCACGTGGCGGAGCGGGCGCAGGGACATCGACACCACGAGGAAGACGAAGGCCGCCAGGGGGAACACGAGCAGGAACAGCAGCTCGCCACCATCGCGCGCGAGGGGCGCCGCAGTCCATCCCGTGACCATCAGCGTCGCAATGATCGCGACGACGTAGGCCGCGAGGGTCCGGATCGGATAGGTCGGCCGCTCCACGTAAAGGATCGGCGTGCCGTCCTCCGCCCAGACCTCGTACTTCGAGGTGATCGTGAAGACGCGCTGGCGGAGAAGGAAGACGTCGCGGTCGAAGGCGGCATCGACGCCGGGGGCGGGCGCGCGCAACGCGCTCGGCGTCTGGCCCGCCCGGAGGTGCCGCCGGCACGACGGGCACTCGAGGAGCCGGCCCGCGTATTCCGGCCGCACTTCGTAGACCTCGCCGCACGGGCAGGCGACGACGATGCCGGTCGTCCCGCTCACGGCGCGATTGTAAGCCGGATTATACTCAGAGCCATGCCGCCACGCGGAAAGGTGATCCCTTTTCCGGAGCGCCCGGACGCCCCGCGCAGCGAGCGCGGCCTAGTCGAGGTGCGCCGGTGCGATCAGGCGGAGGCGATCGTCGTCCGGAGTCTCTTCGAGAGCGAGGGGATCCCGACACTGCTCCGGTCGCGCCTGGCCCACTCGGTCCATCCGTTCAGTGTCGGCGACCAGGGCGAGGTGGTCGTCCTCGTGCCGGCGAGCGAGGCCGCGAGGAGCCGACGCCTCCTCACGCGCATCGTCTCCGGGCCGCGCGCCCCCTGACGGATCCCTACGCCACTTCCGCGACGACGGCCTCGAGCGCCCGGAGCGCCACGGCCAGCGCCGCCGGCTGGAGGGTGCTCCCGCTGTCGCGGGCCGTGTGGTAGGTGTCGAACGGCACCGGACGCCGGACCAGGTACCGGAGCGCGCTGCGCACGGGACTGAAGATGAACAGCCGCAGCGCCTCGGCCTGCGCCGCCGGCACGAGCGTCAACCCGTACGCCGGCACGCCCGCGGCCGCGAAGGCGCGGTGGTCGCTCCCGAACATCGGGATGCGTCCGACGATGTTGTAGCTCTCGTCGCGCCTGAGTCCGCAGCCCTCGAGCGCCGCGCGCACTCGACCGAGGAACGGCGTCTCGTCGGCCACGTCCCAGATCGCGACGCTGTCGCCGATGCCGCACAGCTCGAGGCTCAAGACCCCGGCCAGCTCGGCCAGGTTCGCCTCGCGCACGTACTGTCGGGCGCCGAGGTAGCCGCGCTCCTCCGCCGCGGTGAAGAGAAGCCGCACGCGCAGCGTCGGCGGGAGCGACGCGGAGAGCCGCTCCAGCAACGTCAATAAGACGCCGACGGCGGCGGCGTTGTCATTGGCGCCGGGGCTCCCGGGCACCGCGTCGTGATGCGCGATGAGCAGGAGCACCCGGTTCCCGGAGCCCAGATCGACGCTGAAGTTCTCGCCCGGTCCCTCGCTCGACGTGAACGCGTGGCGCGCGAAGGCAACGCCGCGCGCACCGAGGTAGCGCGCCACCGCCGCCTCGCGCTCGGGGTTCGAGCGCCCTTCGAGGAGGCGCGACAGTGCCAGCGGGGAGCGCTCGCCCGCGATCACCTCGGCGAGCGGCGGCGGCACGGGCCGCGGGGTGCGGTCCCAGGCGTTGAACACCCGGCTCAGCCTGGTGTTGATCTGGCCGCGCAGGTAGAGCGCGGCGTCGTGCAGCGAGGTGCGGCGCCTCACAGCCGGAACAGGGCGCGGGCGTTCTCCGACATGCGCGCGGCGAGATCGGTCAGCGGCTCGCCGCGCAGCTCGGCGACGCGCGCCGCCGTGATCGCGACGTAGGCCGGCTCGTTGCGCTTGCCTCGGTAGGGCTGTGGTGGCAGGTACGGGCAGTCGGTCTCGACCACCAGGCGATCGGACGGAATCATCCTCGCCACCTCGGGCAGGGCGCCCGGCTTGGGGTACGTCACGGGGCCCGCGAGCGAGATGAGGAGGCCGAGGTCGAGACACCGGCGGGCGATCGCGAGGTCGCCCGAGAAGCAGTGCATGATCCCGCCCCTCTCGCGCGTGCCCTCGGCCGCCAGGAGCGACAACGTCTCCTCGTGAGCGTCCCGGCAGTGAACGAGCACGGGCTTCCCGGCCCGGCGCGCGAGTGCTAGCTGCGCGCGGAACGCGCGCGCTTGAGCGTCCCGCGGGGAGAGGTTGCGGAAGAAATCCAGACCGGTCTCGCCGATCGCGACGACGCGGGCGGCGGACGCGAGCCGCTCGATCTCGACGAGCGCCGCGTCGTCCGCGGAGGTGGCGTGGTGCGGGTGGATGCCGACGGCGGCCCACACGTCCGGCTCGCGCGCCGCCAGCGCCACCGCGGCCCGCGAGGTCGCCACGTCCGTCCCGATCGTCACCATGCGGCGCACGCCGGCGGCCCGCGCGCGCGCGAGCACGGCGTCGAGGTCGCCGGCGAACTCCGGGAAATGCAGGTGCGCGTGCGTGTCGAAGAGGTTAATTGTATCGGGTGCCATGAGCCCGGGTCAGATCGAGGGTGGCCTGAGAGAGGAGCGGGTGGCTCCGACACGCCCGGTCTCACCCCAGGAGCGAGCCGGCGCCGTCACATCGCTCCCAGGACAGAGGCGGTTTTCTTCACGTCCCGTGGCTTCACCCACAGGATCGCGGCGTACCGCCCGCCGCCGGCCAGGGCGTCCATCGCCGTCACGTTGATCTTCGCGGCCGCGAGCCGGCCGAGGACGTCGGCACAGGCGCCGACGCGATCGTCGCCCTCGATCAGGAACGCGCGCTTCGGTCCTTTGACCTTCCACTTCTTCTGCTTGGCGACCGTCTTGAACGCCGCCGGATCGGTCGGGACAACATCGAGCTGGGCGCCGCGGCCGCTCGGAAAACCCGAATACGCCACCAGGTTGACGCCGGCGCTCCTGAGCTCGCCGAGGACCCGGGCGCCCTCCCCCGGCTTGTCCGGCACCATCACGTAGAAGTAGTCCGCGGTTCGCACTGTCTCAGCCATGACGTCCTCCAAATCAGATCGTCTGATGTCACGGAACCACTCGGAAGCGGAGCCGGCCGATCAGCTGGCCCGAGGCGGTCACGACGTCGACCGACCACCGGCCCTCCGGTTCCGCCGGAAACGACGTCTTGCGCGAGTACGTGCGGTAGCCCTCCCGTCGGCCCCCGAGGACCGGCGAAAGGCCGACCACCTCGACTACCTGCCCCTTGTGCTTCCAGACGTGGTTGACCCGCTGGCGCAGGCCCGCCGGCGCGTAGATCGCAGTGTACGCCACGAGTCCACGCTCCTTCACCTCCCCGGCGCTGATGATCGGCGGCAGCGCCTCGATGGCGTCGAGGTTTATGACATCCCACATGATCGCGGCGCGAGCCATGAAGAGGGGCGCCGGGGGGATCCACGCGCGTCCGACCGCCGCCAGCGTCGCGGCAACCACGCCGATCGCCAGGGTCACCCGGAGCGCCGCCCGCCAGGTCCGCCCGCTGGCTCGCCGAACCACCGGGGTCACCGCGATCGAGGCGGCGAATGCGCTGGCCAGGAGCGCGATGTACGGCGGCAGGCCGACCAGCGGCAGCGCGACGTTGAGCGCCGCGAAGATCGACACGACGAAGAAGACGTAGCCGAGCCACGGCCGCGGATGGACGATCGCCCGGTACCACGGATCGAAGGTCGCCAGGAGCGCCATTGCCACGAGCAGAAGGAGAAAGAACGCGTTCAGCGAGGTCAGCGTCGCGCTCGCATAGTAGGCGGGCAGCACGAACAGGAGAAGGCCGTGGTACAGGGTCTGGATCGTATAGTCGGCCGCGGTGATGACCAGGCGGCCGGATCTCCGCCCGGAGTCGGCGAGCGGCTGGCGCATCTCGGCGAGGAGGGCGAAGACCAGGCAGAGCAGCAGCAGGTAGCCCACGATCCAGGCGACGTTCGGCAGGCCGCGGCGGAAGAAGAAGAGCGTGAAGACGCCGCCGGTCAGCGAGCCGAGCGAGACGCCCCACTCGGCGAGCCACGCAACCGCGGAATTCACACGGGCGGCGGGGTCGTCGGATCGCCCGGGTCGGGCGCGCGCGCCGCGGCAAGTCGCTCGGCGATGCGCTGGGCCACCGCGTCGCGCTTGAGCGCGTCGATGCAGTCGATCACGTCGCCGGCGGCTGAGTGCACGCGGAGATGTGCGGCCACCAAGTCGAGCGCGCTCGACCGCACGACCGTCTCGAGGCTGACGATCTCGCGCAGGACCCGCGCGATGGAGGCGTCGCGCTCGGCGATCTGCACGATCGCGTCCACGTACTCGTCCGGGGTCAGCGTCGTGACGGGCATCGGCTCGTCAACTGACCTTCGATCCGGGCGGCAGGTCGCGATCCGGCGTGAGGACGGCCAGCTTGCCGGCGCTGGACGCAGCCAGGACCATGCCGTTCGACTCGACGCCCATGAGCTTCGCCGGCTCGAGGTTCGCCACGACGACGACCTTCTTGCCCACCAGCTCGGCCGGCGTGTAGTGCTCGGCGATTCCCGCCACCAGCGTGCGCTGCTCCTCGCCGAGCGACACCGTGAGCTTCAGGAGCTTCTTCGATTTGGGCAGCGGCTCGGCAGCGACCACTTCCGCCACGCGCAGCTCGATCTTCCCGAACTCGTCGATCTTGATGCGCGGCGCCGCCGTCACGACTTCGAGCTCGCCGGTGCCCGGCTTTATCGGGACATCGACGCGCGGAAAGAGTCCCGACACCTTCTGGACCGTCGTACCCGGCGCGAGGCGCCCCCAGACAGCGTCGACGAGCTTTGGCTCTGCCGGCTGGCCCAGCCCGGCGCGGATCTTCGTCGCCGCGTCAGGCAGGAACGGTGCGAGGACGATCCCGAGAACCCTCAGCGACTCGGCCAGCGTGTACAGCACCGCCGAGAGTCGCTCCCGCTTGCTGGCGTCCTTGGCGAGCGCCCACGGCTGCGTCGCGTCCACGTAACGATTCACGACGCCGACGAACTCCCACATCGAGGCCAGAGCGCGTTGAAACGCAAACTCCTCCATCGCGGTCGCCACGTCGGCCTTGGCCTTCGTGAAGGCCGCGCGGACTCCTTCCTCGGCGGCGGTCGGCTGTCCGGGCTCGGGGACCCCGCCCCGGTTCAGGTTCACGATCAGCGTCGTCACCCGCGAGACCAGGTTGCCGAGGTCGTTCGCCAGATCGGCGTTGAGCCGGCCGACGAACGCCTCCTCGGAGAAGTCAGCGTCGAGGCCGAAGACCATCTCGCGCAGGACGAAGTACCGGAAGGCGTCGTTGCCGTACTTCTCCTTGAGCGCCAGCGCCTCGACGAGATTGCCGACGGACTTGGAGATCTTCTGCCCGCCGAGGGTCCAGTAGCCGTGCACGTTGAGGTGCCGGTAGAGCGGGATGCCGGCCGCCTTGAGCATGCACGGCCAGTAGATCGCGTGGGGCTTCACGATGTCCTTGGCGGTCACGTGCTGGACGTGGGGCCAGAACTTCTCGAACCGGGGATCGCCCGGGCCGCCGAGGGCCGACACGTAGTTGAGCAGCGCGTCGAACCAGACGTAGGTGACGTACTTGTCGTCGAACGGCAGCGGGATCCCCCACTCGAGCCGCCGGCGTGGGCGGCTGATCGACAAGTCGGTCAGCGGGTCGCGCAGGAAGCCGAGCACCTCGTTGCGGTAACGCTCGGGTCGGATGAAGTCGGGATGGCGCTCGATGTGGTCGATCAGCCATCCCTGGTACTTCGACATCTTGAAGAAGTAGTTCTCCTCCTCGATCCACTGGAGCGCCGTCTGGTGGTCGGGGCACTTACCGTCGACGATCTCTTTCTCGGTGTAGAAGCGCTCGCAGCCGAAGCAGTAGTGGCCGCCGTACTTGCCGAGATAGATCTCGCCGGCGTCCCAGAGCTGCTGGAGGATCGCCAGGACGACCTTCTGGTGGCGCTCCTCGGTCGTGCGGATGAAATCGCTATGACTGATGCCGAGCGCCCGCCACGTCTCGCGGAACGCCGCGGAGTTCTGGTCGGCCAGCGCCTGCGGTGTCACGCCCGCCTTGGCCGCGGCCTGGGCGATCTTGTCCCCGTGCTCGTCGGTCCCCGTGAGGAGCCAGACGTCGTCGCCCGCGAGTCGCCGGTAGCGCACCATCGCGTCGGCGACGATCGTCGTGTACGCATGCCCGAGGTGGGGGCGGTCGTTCACATAGTAGATTGGCGTCGTCAGGTAGAAAGCCGTCACTGCTCGCGCTGCGCCTGGATGTGCGCCCGCCCCTCCCAGGTGACCTGGTCGAGCGGCACCTCCGCCTCCGTGCCGTCGGGGAAGCCCACGACGACGCTCTGCTTGAGGACGCGGATCGACCTGATCTTGCCCGTCATGCAGCCCCCACCACCGCAGGACGCCTGGCAGGGAGTGTTCACCCGCGGCAGCCGCGACCGCAGCTCCTCGTAGGTCGAGAACTCGTAGAGCAGGCAGCACTTGAGCCGGCCGCAGTTGCCCAGGAGCCGGTTGTCGGTCAGTGGCATGTCCTGAGCTTTCGCCATCCTCACCGAGATCGGCTCGAATCGTCTGAGGTGTGACGAGCAGCAGAGCTGGCGGCCGCACGGCCCGATGCCGTCGAGCAGCTTCGTCGTGTCCCGGGCGCCGATCTGGCGCATCTCGACCCGCGCGCGGAGCTCGCGCGCGAGATCGCGGACCAGGTCGCGGAAGTCGATGCGCTCCTCGGCATTGAAATAGACCGTCACCCGCCGGGCGACCGGGTGCATTTCGACGTCGACGACTTTCATTCGGACGCCGCGGCTCCTCGCGGCGCGCTGCGCGGTATCGATCGCCCGCTCCTCGCGCCCACGGTGCTCGCGGTACGCCCGCGCCTCCGCCTCGGTCACCGTACGCAGCACCCGCCGGTACAAGCGATCCTTCTTCGCCTCGGGCAGCTCACGCTTCGCCCGGCGCACCTCGCCGACGGCGCTCTCGGCCGCGGTCTCCACCAGTACCAGATCGCCGACGTGGAGTTCGAGGTCCCCGACCCGGTAGTCGTCGGCCTGCGCGGTGGCGCGAAGCCGAACGCCGACGAGATATTCGTCCATGGGTACCATCCTATGCCGCCCGCAGGGCGAGCCGGCTCAGCACCACTTCGAGGGTGAGGCGGGGAGCGACGTTGCGCAGGAGCGCCTCTCGAGCCTGCCGGCAGAGATCCACCGCCGCCAGGATCTGATCGACCGTCCAGCCCTCGGCCTCGCGCGCGAGCTCGGCGGCGTGATCGCCGTCGATGAAGAGGGCAGCGGGCGCATCGGACTTCGCGAGCAGCAGATCGCGACAAAAGAGCCAGTAGGCATCCACCAGCGCCTCCGCCTTCTCTCGCTCCAGGCGATCTGTGCGCCGGAACAGCGCGTCGACGCCCTGCGCCCTGACCTCGGCCAGAAGCTCGCGCGCCTGGGCCCGCGCCGTCGCCGCGCCCGCGTCATCGCGTGGTGCGAAGCGCACGACCTGACACCGCGAGAGCACGGTCGCCGGCACCGCTCGGGCCCGCGGCAGGATCAGGATGATCACGGTCGCGGCGGGCGGCTCCTCGAGCGTCTTCAGGAACGCCTGCGGCGCCTCGCCCGTCATCCGCTCGGCCTCCTCGAGGACGAAGACCTTGCGGCGCGCCATCACGGGCCGCAGCGACGCCTGCCGTTCGAGCTCCCGGATGGCGCCGATGCGGATGGCCCGGGCGCCCCGCGAGTTCGTCTCGGGAGGCGTCGGCACGATCACGTGCAGGTCGGGGTGCTGCCGGGACGGGCTCCCCAGCAGTTCCGCGGCGAACGCGAGCGCCGTCGACATCCGCCCGGCGCCCGCGGGGCCGACGAAGGCGTATGCGTGGGCGACGCGATCGCTCGCGAGCGCCCGTCGCAGCAGATCCACGGCCCGCGGCTGGTCGAGAATGTGCTCAAGCAGCACGGAAGAAGTCCTCGACGATCGCCCGCACCTCGGCCGCGACGCCGGCGGGCGGGCCCGCCGCGTCGATCAGCCGCACGCGCTTGGGCTCGGCGCGGCAGATCTCGAGATAGCCCTGGCGCACTCGCCGGTGGAAGGCGAGCGCTTCGCGCTCGAAGTGGTCGAGCCGCCGTCCGCCGATCCGCCTCAGTCCCTTAGCCGGATCGAGGTCGAAGAGCAGCGTGAGGTCGGGCATGACGCCGCTGGTCGCACGAACGTTCAGCTCGCGGATCAGGTCGGGATCGACGCCGCGGCCGTACCCCTGATAGGCGACCGTCGCATCGGCGTACCGGTCGCAGAGCACGACGCGGCCCCGGTCGAGCCACGGCCGGATTCTCTCCGCGACGTGCTGCTGGCGCGCCGCCATGAAGAGGAAGACCTCGACGAGCGGCTTCGGGTGAACGCCCGGACGCTCGAACAAGCGACGCACGGCGAGACCGAGCCGTGTCCCGTCGGGCTCGCGGGTGTGCACGACCTTCCGACCCTGCTGACGAAGCCATCGCTCGAGCCGCATCATCTGGGTCGTCTTGCCCGACCCCTCGACGCCCTCGAGCGTGATCAGTGCGCCGCTCACGCTCCAGAACCTCCGGTGCAACCATAGCACGGCCCCGCAGCACCGGCGAACCGCCCTCGACCACTTCGACGCGCGGAGCCGCCGCGGGCCGCCGGGTGGGTGTCCGCAGGGGTCGCCGGACCACGCGGCACGCGCTCGCTGCTCCGCTGTGGCTGGGCTCCATCCGGGCGCGTTGCGCACGCCGCCGCTGAACGGGAACGGGTCCGGTCGACCCCTGCGGCCACCCACCCGGCAGCCCGCGGCGACCACGCTCGGCGACGGTAACCGGTCAGGGCGGTGGGCGGCTCGGCAGGCGGGTGGGACGGGGTCGACACGACTCGTTCCCTCCAGGTGGCGGCGGACGCGTGAGCGCCCGGATGGAGCCCAGCCGCAATGGAGCAGCGAACGCGTGCCGCGTGGTCGTGCGACCCCGTCCCACCCGCCTGCCGGGCCGCCCACCGACCCGACCGACTGCCTGCGCGAGGCGCTAGAGGTGAGTGATGGTGTCCTGCGGCGCGGGCTCCCGCTCGCGGCGGCGACCGCGCTCGAGGATCTCCCGTGCAAGGTGCCGGCCGCCGAAACCGAACGCCAGCGCGAGCGCGAACACGAGCCCACCGAAGAGGGTGCCGAAGGCGATCAGCACCATGTCCCGGCCAATGCCGATCTCGGTCAGCGCGGTGGCGACGGCGAACAGCAGGACGAGCCAGCGGGCCGCGCGAGCCAGGAGTCGTGCCTGGACCACGCCGGCATTGACTGCGGCGATCAGCATCGCCTGCCCGAGAAAGTTCGCCGCGAGCCACCCGACGACGAGGATCAGGAGCGCGGACAGGAAGCGAGGCAAGACGCGCAGCAGCACGCCGGTGGCGCCGGGAGCGCCGGGGATCGCCAGCGCATCGATCCCCATCGTCGCGAAGATGACGAAGATCCCCCAGAACGCAACGAGCCGCAGCACCTGGGACAGCGGACGGTAGATGCCGGCGCGCGCCAGGGCAGGGGTGAGACCCCACGTCCGGCTCCGCTCGTCGAGGCGGAAGGCACGGGCCAGCCGCGACATCAGCGTCCCCGCGATCCAGCCGAGCAGCGCGCCGAGCGCCACGAGCGCCAGCATGGCGAGGATGCTGGGCAACACCGCGCCGAGGGTGACCCTCATGTTGCCTATCGCCGTCAGGACCAGATCGCTCCAGAGATCGGTCATGGACGTCCCCTCCTCATGGTACTCCGTCGGCGGATCACTCTTGCACCGCGCCGGCGACGAGTCCCCGGACCAGGAAGCGCTGCAGCACGATGACGATCAGCACGGGCGGAACGCTCGCGAGCATCGAGGCGGCGGCGATGTCGCCCCACGGGACCTCGAAGACCCCTGGGAAGAGCGCCAGCGCCACCGGGACCGTGCGGCTCGCGCCGGAGACGGTGAACGTGTAGGCAAACAGGAACTCGTTCCAGCTGAAGAGAAACGCCAGGAGCGCCGTGGAGGCGAGCCCGGGCGCCAGCAGCGGGACCACGACCCACCGAAAGATTCCGAGGAGGCCGGCCCCGTCCACGGCCGCGGCCTCCTCGGTCTCGATCGGGACTTCGCGGATGAACCCGGCGAGCAGCCAGATCGTCAGCGGCAGCGCGAACGAGGTGTGCACGAGGACGAGACCCGCCCACGTGTCACGCAGATCCAGCGCGCGCATCAGGAGATAGAGAGGGCTCACGGTCGCGATCTGGGGAAACGCCGTGCTCGCGACGATGGCCAGCAGCAACAGGCGCTTGCCCGGAAGCGGGAGCCTGGCGACCGCGTACGCCCCGGGCAGGCCGATCACCAGCGCCAGGAGCGTGGTGAGCGTGGCCACGCCGAGGCTGTTACCCAGCGCTTGCGGCATCAAGCTCTGCTCGATCACGACGCGGTAGTGCGCGAGCGTCAGCCGGCTCGGGAGCAACGGCGGGACCCGAAGCAGCTCGGCCTCGGGCTTGAAGGACGTCAGCAGCTGCCAGAAGAAGGGGATCGCGTAGGCCGCCAGCGCAACGAGGACCACGACGTCGCCGAGCGTCCCGATCCTCCGGGCTGGGCGTCTCACGCGGCCACCGTCGTGCCCGCCCGGAGGAACTTCAGATACGCCCACGCGACGGCCATGACAAGGAGGAACACGACGACGCTCAGCGCCGAGCCGAAGCCAAGCTGGAGCGTCTGGAACAGGGCCCGGTACGCGTAGACCGTGAGCGTCTCGGTCATGCCCGCGGGACCGCCTCCGGTCAGCACGAACATGATGTCGAAGGCGCGCAGGGCGTCGAGCGTCCGGAAGAGCACGGCCACGAGGAGGATCCGGCCGAGCATCGGCAGCGTGATCCGCGTGAGCGTCGCGAGCCGGCCGGCGCCGTCGACCTGCGCCGCCTCGTACAGCTCCGCCGGGATCGCCAGGAGACGCGCGTAGCAGAGAATCGCGACGAACGGCATCGTACGCCACACGTCCGCGAGGACGACGGCGGGGAGCGCGAGCCCAGGGTCGCCGAGCCAGTTGAGGGAGCGCGCGCCGAGCGCGACGTTGATGAGGCCGGCCGTGGGGTGATAGAGCCACTCGAACAGCTTCGCCGTGACGACCGCCGGCATGGCCCACGCGAGCAGGAGGAACGCGAGCGCCAGGCGGCGGCCGCCCCGCTGGGCGTGAATCGCAAGCGCGGCCGTCAGGCCCAGCACGACCTCCAGCGCCACCGACGCGACGGTGAAGATGGCTGTGGCGCGACTGGCGTTCAAGAATCGGGGGTCGACGGCGAGGAACGCGTAGTTGTCGAGGCCGGCGAACCGCGACACCTCGAAGATCGGGATCCGGTGCTGGAGGGAGAGCCAGAGCACCCAGACGCCCGGGTAGACCGTGAGCGCCGCCAGTGCCAGGACGGTCGGCGCCAGGAGCAGCATCCCGCGCCGCCGGTTGGCTGCCTCACGCCGGGTCACCGGATCGCCCCGAGGAAGTAGCTCAGGCGGGCGCGAGCGTCGGCGATCGCCCGCTCGGGCGGCTTCACCCCGACGAGCGCCGCCGAGAACTCGGGTTGGACCGTCGTGGAGATCAGCAGATAGTAGGGCGTCACGGGCCGTGGTCGACCCGCCAGCGAGAACGCGTGTAGTCGCGGCATCTCCGGGTGGGCACGCACGAGCTCCGGATCGTGGTAGAGGGCCTGGCGCGTCGGGCTGAGCGCGGCCCCGAGCGCGATCGCCCGCTGGGCAGGCTCGCTCGCGAGGTGCCGCGCCAGGGCCACCGCGAGCTCGGGATGGCGGCTCCGGCGGGACACGCCGAGATGCGCGCCGCCGGTCGAGCCCACGCCCCGTTCGCCGCGCGCGCGACCGGGCAGCGACACGACCGCCACCTTCCCGCGTACCGCCGAGTCCGCCGTCTCGAACAGCTCCATCGCGTACGGCCAGTTGCGCAGGAAGATCGCGTGACCATCCCCAAAGGCGCGCCGGCTCAGCTCCTCGTCGGCGGCGGTCGTCCACGCCGGGCTGACACCCGTCTCGATCAGACCGCGGAGGAACCGGAGCGCGTCCGCCGCCCGCGCGGGCTCGGGAAAGACCGAGCCGTCCTCCGCGAGAAGCCGGGCGTCGTTGGCCCAGAGCGCCTCGAGGACGTTGACGACGAGCCCTTCGTACTGCTTGCCCTGCCAGAGGTAGCCGTCGAGCGCGGGATCGCGCTCTGCGATTCGAATGCGGCGGACCTGGTCGACGAGCTCCTCGTACGTCTCGGGCGGTCGAAGGCCGTGCTTGGCCAGGAGATCCGCGCGGTAGTAGAGGAGGCCGACGTTCATGATCCAGGGCAGCGCCCAGACGCGCCCGCCGTACGTCGCCGCCGCCACCGCGCTCGGGAAGTGCGGCGCGAGCTCGTCCGGCCGGAGATGCGTCGTCAGGTCGGTGAGCCACCCGGCGCGGGCGAACTCGGGAACCCAGATGCAATCGAGCATCATGACGTCGAACCCCGGGCTCCGGCCCTCGAGGTTGATGACGTAGAACTGGTGCTGATCGTCCGACGTCCACGGCAGCGCCTCACCCTTGACGCGTATACCAGGATGCGCCGCCTCGAACGAGCGCAGGAGCGCCGGCAGCGGGTCGGCCCGCCCGAGGATGCGGGCGTACTTGAACACAAGAGTGACGACCTCGCTCTCCGGCGGGCCGCCCGCACAGCCGCCCAGCGCCAGGAGCCAGACGACGAGGAGCGACCGCAAGGGCAGCAGAACGCGCCCGGCGCTCGCTCTCACGATGCGGCCTGCTCACGCGCCAGTAGTCGAGTCAGTCCCCGTAGCGGGATGGCGAGCCACGCGGGCCGGTTGTCCACCTCGTAGCGCACCTCGTACAGCGCTTTGTCGAGCTCGAAGACCGAGAGCGCCCGCGCCACCCCGGCGGGCGCGGCCGGGAGCAGGCGCGCCGGAGCTCTGACGATCTCCCCGAGATATCCCTCGAGGAACGCGGCCGAGGCGCGGCCGACCCAGCGCTCACCGGCGCCCGTCGGCCCGCTGGCCGGCGCCAGCGTCGCGTGGACGGCGTAGTCGAGCGAGCGGAGCATTCCGGCGACGTCCACGAGGGCGGACTGCTTTCGCCGCCGCTCGGCGACGGGCCGCGCGGGCTCGCCCTCGAAATCGAGGACGACGAAGCCCGACTCGGTGCGGAGCGTCTGGCCCAGGTGGTAGTCGCCGTGGACACGGATCTTCATACAGCGCTCGGCGTCGAGCGGCGGGAGATCGCGGACCCTAGAGCGCAGCGCGGCCTCGCCGGCGAGCAGCGTCCGCGCGTCGTCCTCGACCTCGCGCGGGACGGCGGAAAGGCGGGCGCGGACCTTGTCGCACGTGCGGCCGACGTCTGCGACGATGCGCTCGATCCACGCGGTCACATCGTCGGCTGTGGTCGGTTCCGGCGCGAAGCCCGGGTCCGCGGCGTCGGAGGCGAGCGCAGCGTGCAAGGCTCCCGTCACGACACCCAGGCCGGAGAGCTCGCGGAAGACGTGCCCGGACAGCTCGTCGACACGCGCCGGCGGGAGCTGCCGCAGGTGACCGACGAGCCAGCTCCAGCCGTCGCCCTGGTTCGCGACATATCCCTGAAGCAGGCCGAGCGTCGTCACCTCGCCCGCCGCAGGAACGTACTCGATCGCCCCCGCCAGCGGCGGCACGTGGGGAAACCGGGCCCGGAAGGTCAGGAACGCCCCGACTTCGTAGTCCAGGGTGATCCCGGGCTTCACCCGCCGGAGGGCCTTCACGACGAGGCGGTCGCCGTAGACCACCGACGTGTTGGACTGCTCCGCGGTCAGCCGGCGCGGCGTGAGCGAGGCCACGCCCGCGAGCGGCGGGAAGAGCTCGGTGCGGACGAACCGGACGGCGCCCTGGTGAAGAGTCGGCACGGTCACGTTCCGTTCGAACGCGGTCAAGAGCTCGAGGCAGAAGCCGGGGTCGTCGAAGGCGTCGAGGGCGCGGGTCGTGACTCCGTCGAGATCGAGCGTCATCGCGAGCGCGCCCGGCGCCGCGCCCTCGCCCCCCAGAACGAGCGGGACCGCGTACGTCTCGTCCAGGCCCTCGTCGAACGTTACGTCGACCAGCACGAGCCACGCGCGATCCCCGAGCGCGCCGCAGTCGCGAAGACGGACACCGGTGATCGTCCGCCCCTTGTCGCCGAACCATCGCTGCCGCGGGAGCAGCGGCGCGAGCTGAGCCGACACGGCGCGCCCCAGCGCGGCTTCGACGCGCGCGTGGTCCGCGCCAGGCGCCCGGTCAGATCGCGGTGCCCTCGATGCCATACGGCTCGTCGCCGTCGCCGGGGCGCTCCAGGCGGAACCAGTAGAAACCGTGCGGGCCCAGGCTCAGGAAATAGGGCCCCGGCCGGATCGTCGGGAATACCGTCCCCCCCAGCATCTCGACCGGTGTGACACCGGCGAAGGCCGTGAGGTCGAGCTCCACCGGCTGGGGAGCCGCCGAGAGGTTGGCGACGATCAGCAGCGTCTCGCGCTCGAGCCGGCGAAGGTACGCGAGGACCTTCGAATTGCGCGGCCGCAGGAACTCGATGCCGCCCCGCCCGAACACGGGCGACGTCCGCCGCGCCGCGAGCAGCCGCCGCATCGTGTTGAGCAGCGACGACGGCTGGCGCGTCTGCGCGGCGACGTTCACGGCCTCGTAGCCGTAGACCGGATCCGTGATGACCGGCAGGTACAGCCGCCCGTGCTCGGCGCTCGAGAATCCAGCGTTCCGGTCGCGCGACCACTGCATCGGCGTGCGCACGCCGTCCCGGTCGCCGAGGTACACGTTGTCGCCCATGCCGATCTCGTCGCCGTAGTAGATGATCGGACTCCCGGGCAGCGTGAGGAGCAGGCAGTTCAGCAGCTCGACGCGGCGGCGGTCGCCGTCCAGGAGCGGCGCCAGGCGCCGGCGGATCCCGAGGTTGAGCTTCATGTCGCGGTCGTGCGCGTAGGCGAAGTACATGAACGCCCGTTCCTCGTTCGTCACCATTTCCAGAGTCAGCTCGTCGTGGTTGCGCAGGAAGAGGCCCCACTGGCAGGCGGGCGGGATCTTCGGCGTGTGCGTGAAGATGTCGGTGATCGGGCGGGTGTCCTCGAGCCGGAGTCCGAGGTAGAGGCGCGGCATGAGCGGGAAGTGGAACGCCATGTGGAACTCGTCACCGTCGCCGAAGTAGTGGCGGACATCCTCGGGCCACTGGTTCGCCTCCGCGAGCAGGACGCGGTCGCCGCCGTACTCGCGGTCGATCACCGCGCGGAACTCCTTGAGGATCGCGTGCGTCTCGGGCAGGTTCTCGCAGCTGGTGCCCTCGCGCTCGACGAGGTACGGCACCGCGTCGCAGCGGAACCCGTCGAGGCCCCGGTCGAGCCAGAAACGCATCACGTCGAGCATGGATCGACGGACCGCCGGGTTGTCGTAGTTGAGATCGGGCTGGTGGCTGAAGAACCGGTGCCAGTAGTACGCGTTGCGCACCGGGTCCAGGGTCCAGTTCGACTTTTCGGTGTCCACGAAGATGACGCGCGCGTCCTTGAAGCGGCGATCGGACGGGTTCCAGACGTAGTAGTCGGCATAGGGTGATGCCGGATCCGACCGCGAGGCCTGGAACCACGGGTGCTGGTCCGAGGTGTGATTCATCACGAGATCGGCGATGACGCGCAGGTCGCGGGCGTGGGCGGCGTCGAGGAACTTCTGGAAGTCCTCCACCGTCCCGTATGAGGGGTGGATGCCGTAGAAGTCCGCGATGTCGTAGCCGTCGTCCCGGAGCGGCGAGGAATACATCGGCAGGATCCACAGGCAGTCGACCCCGAGCTCCTGGAAATAGTCGAGGCGCTCGGTGAGCCCCGCGAAGTCGCCGACACCGTCGCCGTTGGCGTCCATGAACGCCTTGACGTGGACCTCGTAAAACACGGCGTCCTTGTACCAGTCCCGGGCGGCGTTGCGCGTCATCCCCAGCGCTCCACCAGGTAGCGCTTCTGCCGTTCGAACGCGGCGGCGACCGCGTCGAGGGCGGCCTCGGCCGCCGCCGCGTCGTGCGCGCGCGTCGCCAGCACGAAGGCCGCGGTGCGGCCGAGGTAGAGCGGGACGAACGAGCGCAGCAGGTGGTCGTGGTACACGACGTGATGATGGTGACCCAGCGCGAAGTCGTAGACCGCGCGCGCCCAGAGCTCGTCCGGAAAGCGGAACCTCGCGAGGTCGTCCGTCTCCAGGCTCAGCACGTCGCCCCACGTCTCAGGTGTCAGCACGTGCTCCCAGATCGTGCCGAGGTCACTCAGACCCCGCCGGAACGCCCCGACCATCCGCTCGACGTCGATCCTCACGGGCTCGCCCGTCGGGGTCGCCGGCGCGCCTTCCGTCGGGACCGGCGCGCTGGTCACGGTCGAGAGCCACAGGTCTTCGTAGCTGTCCATCACGGTGAAGACCGCCCCCAGGGTCTGCGCCACCATCGTGGGCAAATCGGTGGTGCGCGTCTTCGATTCCACCCGCCACTGGCCGAGCCGCGCCTCGTGGACCGCGAAGCCCTCGGCGATCGCGGTGCCCTCGATCCAGAGATCGGTCATGGCCCGGCCCGGCGGCGGCCAGCGCTGGTCGGCCGCGAGGCGATCCAGGAACGGTGCCGATAGCGCCCGCGCGCCCGCGAGCGGCTGATGCATCCGCCGGCCGTACAGCGCGTTGACGAGAGGCGCCAGCACGAGGTTCGTGATCGTGCCGTCGTAGCGATGGCGCGCGTGCACGGGCATCACGAGGTCGGCGCCGCGCTCCAGCACGGGACGAAGGAGGCGCTCGAGCCACTCGGCGTCGATCGACGTGATGTCGGCCTCGAGAACCACGAGCGCGCGGGCCCCGAGCCGCCGCGCGACGTCGACCGACAGCCGGAGCGCGGCGCCGCGGCCGGGCACGCCGTGGAACGGCACGGTGGCGAGCTGCGCCGGGGGCGCCGCGTGGGTCGCGCGGACGAGCGGGAGCCCGGCATCCGCAAATCGGTCCACGGTGGCGTCCGACGAGCCGGCGTCGGCGTTGATCAGCACCGCTGAGACATCCGCGAAGTGCTTCTCGAGGCCCGCGCGGATGGCTTCGAGAACCAGGGAGACCGTCGCGACGTTGTTGTAGGTCGGCACGCTCACGGCGAGCTCCGCGTGCGCCAGACCTTCGAGCTGTCGGTCGACGTCGGGCGGCAGCGTCGAGGCGGCGGTGGAGCTCATCGGGGCAGATGGACCGCGAGCGCCAGATCATCCAGGAGCTCGCGCGTGATCAGGAAGGAGCGGCGAACGTGCTCGCGCCCCGCGGCCCCCATCCGTGGAATCAGCTCCGGATTGTTCAGGAGATGGCGGATCCGGAAGGCGGCCCCCTCCACCGAGTGGACGGTGTATCCGTTCACGTTCGGGATGATCTGCTGCGCGAGTCCGCCCGCGTAGCCGCCGACCACGGGCTTACCCTTCCACATCGCCTCCGCTGGTCCGAGATCGAACCCGGCGCGGACCGATTTCTGCAGCACGATCGTGGCGGCGCGCTGGAGCGCGTTGATCTGGCGGTGCGCCTCGGCCGGGAGCTCAAGCACGACGACGTCGGGGTCGTCGTGGGCGACTTCCCGGAGTTGCGACAGGAGCTCGAGCCGCTCCGGCTCGCCGTCGTCGGTTCCCACCAGCACGAGGCGCACGTCGTGATGCTTCTCGACGAGCCGGTACGCGTTCACGACGCCGAGCGGGTCGTGCGCCCGCGACAACGGACCGATCTGCACGAGCAGCGGCTTGTCGCGGGCAATCCCCAGCCCGGCGAGGATCTCGGTGACCTCGCGCGCCGGGAGGTCGCGGTTGCGATCCGAGAGCGGGTCGATCGACGGCGGAATGACGTACATCGGGATCCCGAGCCGGCCCTCGAACCCGGGCAGCGCGAAGACGGCGGCGTCGTACTGGTCGGCGAACTGCCGGAAGAAGGACCAGGTGCTGGCCTGGGCCGTCGAGCAGTCGAAGTGACACCGCCAGACCCACCGGCCCGCCGTCCGGGCGCTCACGAGGCTGGACGGCTGACTGTCGTGTACGAAGGTCAAGTCCGCGTCGAGATCGAGCTTCTTGCCGTTGAGGCGGTTCATGTCGGCCCAACGCGCGAGCCCCTCCTCGCTGAGCACACGCTCGACCCCCTCGAGCGCGGCCTGGAGCGTGCGCGCCGTCGCGTAGTACGCGGAGTCGCCGCCCGTGATCTCCCACCGCGCGTCGATGCCCAACTCGCTCAGGAGCGGCACCACGGCGCGCAGGGTCTCGGCGACGCCCCCGCCGAGACGTCCGCCGGTCACGTGGAGAAACCGCCGGCCCTTGACTTGCTCGGCGAGCTTCAGGATGAAGTCCACCGCGCCCGGCCCGGCGAACGGGCGGTAGTCGTCGATCCGGCTCATCCGCGCCCCTCCTCGAGCGCCTCGTCGACAAAACCGAGGAGTCGTCCGCGGACCCGCTCGAGCGTCGTCAGATACGGATCGATCCGGTCGAACCGCTCGGCGAGCGCCGGTAAGTCCAGCGCGTCCCGCAGCCACGCCGCGAACGGTTCGGCGCGGCGCTCGCGCACCCGGGTCTCGACGGTATGAAGATAGATCGCGCTCTCGTCGACGCTCGCGAGCCCGGCGCGGAACTCGACGAGCGTGGCGGCGGTGAGTCCGAGCGGCACGTCGACGATGTGCGACCGCTGGAAGTGGAACGCCCGGTCGAACTCGACGCGGCCCTCGGCCTCCCGCCCGCGGAGATGATCCTGGACGATCGTGACGAGGTGCTCGCGCAGGGCCTCGAGGTCCGGGAACGCGAACGGATCGACGACGGCGAGGCGCTCGGCGAGGGCACGATCGCCGACCTCGAGGGCGGCCCACCGCGCGAAGTCGTTGCCGTAGGCGGTGGTGAAAGGTCGGTGCCGGAGAAAGTAGCCGAACGTGTGGAAGAAGATCGAGGCCGCCGGCACCTCCGCGAGCCGGCGCATGAGCTCGCGCTCGTCGAGCGCGTGAACGTCGAGCGTCTGGCGCAGCTCGACGCAGCCCGCGAAGCGAAAGGGGTGCGCGGCCGTGCGCATACGTCGTCCGGTCAGGAGGCCATCGTGGAAGCCATCCGGCGCAGCAGCGCTTGGAAGTCCCGGACGCCGCGCACGCGGTACTCGGCGGCGGTCGGCTTCGTGCCGACGCAGATCGTGACCCCCCGCCCGCGCAGCGCGAGGAAGGCCGACTCGTCCGTCGTGTCGTCGCCGGCGTACAGGACGACCGCGCGCCGCGCGGGCAGCGTGCGCTTCATGTGGCTCGCGATCCAGCGCGCCGCCCGGCCCTTGTTCCACCCGACCCGCGGCACGAAGTCGAACACCGCGTGGCCGGGGACGAGGGTCAGGCCGCCACGGCGCACGATCCGCTCCGCGACCTCCCGCACGTCGAGCCGACGTCCCGGCGACACCCGACGGTAGTGCAGGCTCACCGCCAGGCCCTTCCACTCGAGCCGGGCCCCGGGGATCGAGGGGAGCGCCGCGGCGAGCGCGCGGCGCGTCGCCGTGAGGCAGGACGGGTGGGCGCGCGGGTGGCGGAAGCGGAGGTCGCGCCCGGCGATCTCGAGCCCGTGACAGCCGCCGTAGACCACGTCCTCGAGCGCGACCCGCGCGCGCAGATCCGCCAGCCCGCGGCCGGACAGGATCGCCAGGCGCGCCCGCTCGCACTCGGCGAGGCGGGCCAGCGTGCTGCGCACGGACGGCGCCAGGGTCGCGGCGCCCGGCGAGGCGACCAGGGGCGTCAGGGTGCCGTCGTAGTCGAGGATCGCCACGAGGCTGGCGCCGTCTCCGAGCTCCTGGTCGAGACGGTCGAGGAGGCGCACCGGGAGACTCAGGACCCCCGGACCGCGGCCGTCCCGACAGGAATTCTCGCCAGCTCGCTCAGGAGCATGCCGGCCCAGCGGTAGATGTTGTGGTCTGTGACGGAATGACGCATCCGGACCATCCGCGCGCGCCGCTCCTCCGGCGGCATCTCGAGCGCGGTGCGGATCGCCTCCGCCATGCCGGTAAGGTCGTACGGGTTCACGATCAGCGCGTCCCGCAGCTCGTGGGAAGCGCCGGCGAACCGGCTCAGAATGAGCGCGCCGTCCTCGTCGTCGCGCACCGAGACGAACTCCTTGGCCACCAGGTTCATCCCGTCGTGGAGCGAGGTCACCATGCAGAAGTCGGCGTGGCGATAGTAGGCCCAGATGTCGCGGTGCTCATGGTGCGCCTTGAGATAGAGCACGGGCCGCCACGTCTTCGTCTGGAACATCTGGTTGAGCTCCCGGACCTTTTCCTCCACCTCGCGCTGGATCTCCTGGTAGCGATTGATCGTGCTGCGGCTCGGCGCCGCGAGCTGCACGAACACGAGGCGCTCCCGGTACTGTGGATAGGTCTCGAAAAAGAATTGCAGCGCGCTGAGGCGCTCCGGCAAGCCCTTGGTGTAGTCGATCCGTTCGACGCCCAGCCCGAGGAACTCGGCGGAGATCCCGAGCCGGCGCAACAGCTCCGAGCGCGAGACGCGCGGAGGATCGTCCACGAATTCCGGCGCGACGCTGATCGGGAACGGCTTGACGTACGTCGTGTGGTCGGAGCGCGTCACGGAATAGCGTTCCCAGTCGATGCGGGCCTCGAGCGCGCGGTCGACCGTTTCGAGGAAGTTGTTGCAATAGTACTGGGTGTGGAACCCGATCAAGTCGGCGCCGAGCATGCCGAGGAGCAGCTCCCCCTGCCAGGGACAGATCCCGAACGCCTCGAAGTTCGGCCACGGAATGTGCCAGAAGATGGCGACGCGCGCGTCGGGCCGCGCCGCCTTGATGAGCGCCGGCAACGCGGCAAAGTGGTAGTCCTGGATGAGGACGAGCGGCGCCTCGGCGTCCTTGATCTGGTCCAGGACCGTATCGGCGAACTTCTGGTTCACCTCGAGGTAGTACGACCAGTCGTCGGGCCGGAAGGTCGGCCGCACGTGCACGATGTGACAGAGCGGCCAGAGCCCCTCGTTGGAGAAGCCCGCGTAGTACCCCTGCTCCTCTTCCTTCGTGAGCCACACCCGCCGCAGCGTGTAGCGCGGCTCGTCCACCGGGACGCCGAGTCGCCCGCGCGTGTCCGCGGTCTCCCGGTCGGCATCGCCGCTCCCGTGCGCGACCCAGACGCCCCCGCACGCGCGCATCATCGGATCCATCGCCGTCACGAGACCGCTCGCCGGCGCCTGGACGTGGATCTGGCCGCCCCGCCAGACGTGGCTCACGGGCTCCCGGTTGGAGACGACGACGAGCGGCCGGCCGTGGAGCTGAAGGTTGACGAACTGCTTGAGACGTTCCTCGGTCCAGACACTCTCGCCGGCGAGGCGGAGCGCCGCTTCCTGCTCGGCGGCGACCTGGGCCCGCTGCATGCTCCGCGCCAGACGCGAGACCTCGAGCGCGAGCGGCCCGAAGAGGTTGGCGTCGGCGACGTTGCGCGGGGGCGGGACCGGGCGACCGCTCCGGAGCGCGCGCGTCCACTGGGAGATCTCCGCCATCGGTCGGGTGATGCTGACCTTCACAACCAGCGCCGCAATGATCGAGATGACCAGGGCCAGGACCAGGAATCGCAGCGCGTTGGAGGTCCAGCGGTCCCACTCCGCCCGCTCCAGGTGCGAGGCGTCGAGGAACACCGCGACCGCGCCCACGGGCTGGTTGTCGGACAGGAGCGGCGCCGCGTAGATGTACCGGGTGCGGTCGCCGACGGGTCGGAACCCCTGGGTCGCGACGTTCCCGGAGATCGCATCGGTCACCTCGGGCAGGGTCGGCGGCAGGAGCGGAAAGATGTCGGGCGTCGCGGTTCGCAGGTTGGCAAAGCGGTCGTAGACGGCGATGCCGCGCTGGGTCTGTCCGAACTTCTTGACGATCCGCTCGACCGCCGCCGGGGACTGCTTGGCCGCGGGCTCGATCGCGTCGCTGAACGCTTCGGCGACGAGCACCGCTCGTCGCTGCAGATCGCCGACGAGCCGCCCGCGCTCCTCACGGATCTGCAGATAGGCGAAGACCCCGATGACCAGCATCACCGAGATCCAGATCGCACTGACCAGACGGAGGGTGAATTTCATGCCCGTTCCATCGCGCGTTCGATCGTGCTCAGCGGCATGACAAGTGTCTCAGTGTACCGTACGCGGCCCGCCCACGCAGCGATCGGCCGAACGGCGTGATCACCCGGGTCCACGGCGGTCCGCGGGCTCATGCTCGCGCGCGTCCCCCCGCACGGAGATCCGCGGACCTCGCCCGCGCCCGGCTACAGGTGGTGGACCGGGAAGATGGTCCGGCGGATCGCTTCGATCTGGCGCGCGACGTACTCCTGCGCGCGCAGGTACCGATGGTCCGGGAGCGGCTCGGCCGGATCCCAGAGCGAGTCCGACACGAACTCGTAGCGGCGCGCGTCCGCCGCGAATGACGCGGGAAGCGCGGCGGGCAGCTCGACGCCGTTCAGCACGGCCCATGCCGCGGTCCACCCGCGCGCGACATTTTGTAGATCGTAGCCCCCGCCGCCGAGACACACGAGCTTGGGGGAGAGTTCCGTGATCCGCGAGACGGCGCGCGCGAACCCCTGGATGTCGAGCGCCAGATGCGTCAGCGGGTCGGTGCGGTGCGAGTCGATGCCGAGCTGCGCGACCACGACGTCGGGCCGGAACGCCCCGAACAGCGGCGGGACGACCTGCTCGAACGCGGGCAGGTAGACCGACGAATCGGTGAACGGCTCGAGCGGGAGGTTGACCGAGTAGCCGACGCCGGCGCCCGTCCCCGCCTCTTCGACGAACCCGGTGCCCGGGAAGAGGCAATCGCCGCGCTCGTGGGTCGAGATCGTCAGGACGGTCGGGTCACCGTAGAACGCGTGCTGCACGCCGTCGCCGTGATGCGCGTCGATGTCGACGTAGAGGACGCGCAGCCCCTGCTCGCGCAGCCGGAGAATCGCCAGCACCGCGTCGTTGACGTAACAGAAGCCCGACGCGCGCGAGGGCATGGCGTGGTGCAGGCCTCCGGCGAAGTGGAACACGCGATCCGCCTGTCCGCTCGCGACGAGGTCGGCCGCCAGGAGCGAGCCGGAGGCGCAGAGCCGCGCAGCGTCCCAGAGCCCGGGGAACACGGGATTGTCCCCGGGTCCAAGGCCGAAGCGCTCGGCGAGCTTGGGCGCCTGACCGCCGTTCGTCGCTTTGAGCATCTGGAGGTACTCGGCCCCGTGATAGACGGCGAGCGCGCTCTCGGGCGCGGGCTCTGGCGCGCGCACGACCGCGCCGGGCAGCGCCGTGAGCCCGTACGCCTCCATGAGGCGCCAGGTGAGCCCGAGACGCTCCATCCGCAGCGGATGCTGCGGGCCGTAGTCGAAGCGCGTCCACGCGTCGGAGTGGATCAGCGCGGTCTTTATTGTCGCGGGTGTCATGAGGCCGGTTTTATTGTAGCGGGTGCCATGAGGCCGGCTCAGACCGGGGGTGGCCCGAGAAAGATGCGACCCGGCTCCGGACGGCAGACATAGACGTTCGTGCCTATTTCCGGCGCCAGGGGCCGGACTTGCCGCCGGACTTCTCGACGAGCTGGATCTTCGCGATGGTCACGCCGCGCTCCACGGCTTTCACCATGTCGTAGACGGTCAGCGCCGCCACCGCGGCGGCTGTGAGCGCTTCCATCTCGACGCCGGTCTTGTCCACGGTCCGCACGCGTGCCTCGACGGTCAGCTCCCCGCGGCGGAGGTCATCGCTGAACGCGACGTCGAGGCCGGTGATGCGTAGTGGATGACAGAGCGGGATCAGCTGGGGCGTGCGCTTGGCGGCCAGGATGCCGGCCGTGCGCGCAACGCCGAGGACGTCGCCCTTCGGCGCATTTCCCTGCCGGATCACGCGGAGTGTCGCGGGCTTCATCCGGAGGATTGCGCGGGCGACCGCCTCGCGAACCGTCTCCTGTTTTGCGGAAACGTCCACCATGCGGGCGTCGCCCTTCGGAGAAAGGTGCGAGAGGCCGCGAAACGCCTTCGACGACCGAGCGCTCGTCAGGCGGTGACGCCGGAACGAACGTGCCGGATGATCGTCTCCATCCGGTCTTTGGCCATCAACTTCAGCTTCTTCAGTTCGCTGATGCGCCACTGCTGGTCCGCCGAGAGCGGGGGGGTTCCCTTGAGCGTCTCCAGCTCCTGGTCGTAGGCGCGATGCTCGCCCCGAAGGCGCCGGAACTCCTCGTTCTCGGCCATCAGTCGTTCGATGAGGGACTCCTGGTCCATGCGAGGCCTCCTTGTGCGGTGGAGGAGCCGTCACTACTCGATGTCGACGCTTTCTTATAGCCTTGGAGCCCCCGGAGTGTCAAGCTCCTGGGCGCGTTCACGGTGACACCGGGCCGAGAAGCCGCTCGACGATCACGCAGTCGCGCCACTCGCCCTCGAGTTTCCCGTGGCGCCGGTAGACGCCGACCACCCGGAAGCCGCACCGCTCGTGGACGGCCAGGCTCGCCGTGTTTTCCGGAAAGATACGTGACACGATCTTCCAGAAGTTGCGCTCGGCGTAGGCGCCGCAGAGGGCCTCCAGCGCCGCGCGCCCGACGCCGGTGCTTCGGGCGGCGCGAGCGACGTACACCGAGTGCTCGACGACCCCTGCATAGGCCGCTCGGTCTCGATATGGGCCGGCCCCCGCCCAGCCCACGATCCGGCCGTCGCGCTCGACGACCACGGTGGGATAGCGGTCCCCTTTTCCATGAAGGAGCGCGGCCATCTGGTCGGCCGTCCGGGGCAGCGTCTCGAACGTGGCGATGCGATCCGCGATGCCTTCGTTGTAGATCGCCGCAATGGACGGAGCATCCGCGGCCGTCGCGAGCCGCGTCGTGATCCCAGCGCTCGTCGTCGCGACCCCCGCATCCCCATGTCCGCGGTCTTGTCGCCCCGGAGTCGGCACGAGCCACCGAAACAACAGCGTGGCGGTGGCGGCGCCGACCATCTGCGCCATGACGAAGCCTGGCACATCGGCCGGGCGAATTCCCGCGAAGGTATCGCTCAGAGAGCGAGCGAGCGTGACAGCAGGGTTCGCAAAGGAGGTCGATGCCGTGAACCAGTAGGCCGACATAATGAAGGCCGCGACGGCGAACGGCACCGCCGCCGGCCGCAGCCGGGTGCACCCCCAGATCACCGTCAGCAGGCCGAACGTGGCCACGAACTCACCGAACACGTGCGTCGCGCCCGGCCGCGCCTGGCTCGAGGCGAAAAGGATCGGGTGCCCGAACATCAGGTTCGCAGCCGCGACTCCCGCAAGCGCACCGCTCACCTGGGCGGCCACGTAGCCCGGCACGTCGTGCCACGCGAGGCCACCCTGGGATGCGTCCGCCAGCGTCACGACCGGATTGAAGTGCGCCCCCGAGATCGGCCCGAAGGTCAAGATGAGCGCGACGAGCGCCGCGCCGGTCGCCAGCGTGTTGGCGAGCAACGCGACCGCGACGTTGCCACCAGCGAGGCGCTCCCCCATGATGCCCGAGCCGACGACCGCGGCGAGCAGGAGCGCCGAGCCCGTCGCTTCGGCGGCCAGACGGCGGGCACGGGTGAATTCCCGATGCTCGGAACTCACCGCGCTCAGCGCACCTCCGTTACGAGCTCGTGGCGCAGCACGAGGGCGCGCAGCACGCGGCGTCCTTCCCGAGCGGTAGAGCAGTGGCGCGCGCCTTCGGCGTCTCGTCTTCGAGATCGTAGTTGAGGTAGTACACCTCCCACTCGACCCCGTCGGGGTCCCGCACCCAGAACTTGTCCTGATTCGCGTGGCAACAGTCGACGCCGATCTCCTCGCGGACTGGCAGCCCGCTCGCCTTCACACGAGCCAGCTGCTCCATGACGGCCGCCGGCGAGTCCACCTGGACTCCGACGTGATCCACCGCCCCGTCGCCCCCGGACCGTCCGGTCGACAGCGCCAGGTTGACCGGCGCCCACTCGGGCAGAAACTTGAGGTAGCCGGCCTTCTCCTTGACCGGCGCGCTGCCGAAGAATCGCTCGTAGAAGTCCCGGCTTTCCCCCAGATCCGACGCGTGCATGTGCAGATGAACCTTGGCGCTCATGGCACCCCCCCTTCGTTATATATTTCGAAGTTTATCGAAATATAGAACCTTCTGTCAAGTGGAACGTTGCGCCGCCGGAGTCACCCCGCCGGGGCGGCCGGGCCGATGAGGTGCACGGCGCTCGCCTTGAACGCGGCGGTGATC